>Ga0194038_1000454_pt1 | contig 18044 bp, 20 predicted proteins | sample JunL226m_MetaG_FD_148630 | JGI IMG/M metagenome (GOLD analysis project Ga0194038, IMG submission 148630) | Anoxic zone freshwater microbial communities from boreal shield lake in IISD Experimental Lakes Area, Ontario, Canada - Jun2016-L227-6m | ecosystem: Environmental > Aquatic > Freshwater >... | reverse complement strand
ATATTTCGCTTGCAGTATAGGTAATGTAAGCAAGGAGACAATTGAAAAATATATCCAGAGTCAAGGCTAACTGATGGCTTACATCCCCTACCCTGAAGGGATAGGGGTTTTACGCCATTCTTATAAACCCAGCCTGGACACCGTGCAGAAGTAAATACCTTGCATTGACTATCAATGCCGCTTGTTTCGATGATTCTCTGTTTTTATGCAAGAGGACGGGAGAAACTCAAAAAGGCTGGTAATTCGAGCTTTAATTATTTTGGAAAAAGTGGTCATAATGATCCCATTTCAAGATCACGAATACCAACAAGAGTCGTTGCGTCATCTACCATCTAAGGAACTGAGACTAAATGATATCTCATGATCATAATTTCAAAAATATGCTTCTGGATTTTCCGAAGGAAACATTGGAATGGATTTTACCCGATATCCCTGCGAAAATGGGTGAAATACGCAATGTAGAGTTCGTTCGCCAGGAACCTGGCAAAAGGCGGCTGTCTGATGCGCATTTGTCCCTGGACATGCCAATTTTGTTTACCTTTGACCAGAGACAAGTGCTACTCTGGCTGGTGGAGTTTCAGGAAGATAAAAACCGATTTTCGATTTACAGACTGTTGCGATATGTAACCGATCTTTTGGAGCAGTATCCGGAGGCGTTGGTGATCCCAACTGTATTGTTCACAGAAAGAATTAAATGGCGGACAGATGTGATGCGGGAATTAAACAGTGAATGGGGCGGGCGGCAGTGGCTGCATTTTGAGTATGTCCTATTGAAACTGTTTGACCATAACGCCCGGGATTATTATAATCATCGCAATCCGGTTGTAAAAATACTGATGCCACGAATGAATTATGCACCCGAAGAGAGATTGGAAGTGATCCGACAGGCATACCGTGGGCTGTTTGAACTGACAGCCCCGATGATGTTTGACAAATATGTCGATTTTATTGATGTATATGCAGGAATCCGTGAAGATGAACGAGAAGCGATTTTTCGTGAAATAACAGAACAGGAGGATACAATCATGCTGGCGCAATATATTAAAGATAAAGGATTTCAGGAAGGCAAGCTGGAAGGCAAGCTGGAAGGATGGAAGGATGGCGAACTGGATGGCGGGCGCGTTTTACTGGAACGATTATTAACCCGTCGTTTTGGCCCCTTGCCGGACTGGGGCCGGGATCAACTGGTGGGTGCAACCCTGGATCAACTGAATCGGTGGGCTGATAGGACACTGGAAGCAGACTCCATTCAGGCGGTTCTGGCGGAATAACCACAAGCAGAGACGCGCTTATGTTTGGTCATTATTGCTGACACAACTCCGTTGGGGTAAATTTAAATAGATGCCAAACATAAGCTGGGAAAGATTTTTGAAGAACTGCTAACGCCGGTGAATGTCACAGTAGAAACCGGGTTGCGAATCATGGCCGAGTCAACAGAAGCCGATGTACTTCTGATTGATGTTTGACAAATGTTTGGTCATTCTTGCTGACACAACCCCATTGGGGTAATTTTTGTGTGTTTTACAATAACCCAGAGTAGCGGCTATATGCCGCAACCCTGGGCTGAATTATGCAGCCCCTTTGGGGCGCAATTATTTCACACTAACCAAATTCTCGCACGAATTTCTGGCTTTTCCGAAGAAGTGGAAGGTTTCAAAGCCAGATACGGCAAGGATTATCAGACCATAAATAATGAATTTAAAAAGGCTAACGAGAACTTTAAGAAATTCGATGATCTCATGGCATGGCAATTTGCTCAGGAAGGCAAGGAGTATTGGCAAGGTCGGCTGAAAGAGCTGAACAATGCTCCACATCACAGTGATCTCATATCTTTTCCCCATCACAGGCACCTGGAAAACACAGAAGTAACGGCATCAACCGAGAGAAACCTGCCGGAGATATTTCTCGTTATCCGCGAAGGGTTAAACAATTCTTAGATTATCTCACAACAAACATTTCACCCACGGCAGAACCACAAAATCCGGTAGAACCAGGAACGGTAGAACAAAAATATCCTGCAACAGGGGGGGGCAGCAGATAACCATGAAAGATAAAACATTGAACACAGCATCAGCAGCGCTCCTTGTAACCATTCTTGTATCTCTTGTATTCTTGTTTTTGCGGCCGGTTTTTGCATCTGAAAAAGGATTGGAGGTTGTCCCTCCATGGGTGCGTCCCGACAGCAGCATTACCGTAAAATTAGGGCCAGAGGTGGATACCGCAAAAAAAATGTTTCTGAGACTTACTGGACGTGCCAAAGTCAGTGACTATTACCTCGATATCAATCAGATACACAGGCGAATTATTGAGGTCAAGATACCGGAGACCATGCGTGCAGGCATCTATGAAACATCTATTGTCGATGAGAACGGCATGGAACTGGTCGCTCGCGGTTCCGATCTGAAAATAGCAGCTTCGGACAAGGCGGAGGAAAAGCCTGTTATTACAAAGATCGTCCCGATAGCGAGTTATGCGACGAACGCCAGATACGATTTCGACATAATAGGCGAAAATTTCGGTGACGATGTGCGGGGCATCAAAATCCTGATAAACGACATAGTTCTTAAGTTCGAAAACCCTGTTCAGGAACAACGAGGCGAAACATCGGTAAAGGACTGCGGAGAGAGGTTTCCCTGTCTTATATGGGGCTGGAAAAAACTCAGCGTACGTGGTTATTCCCTGAAAGGGCTGCACATCTCCCGACCCATGACCGCAAGTGTTGAGATAGATGGCATAGAGTCCAACAGAAAGACGATTGTCCTGTCTCCTGTGGACCGTGCTACGCCTGGGGTTATAGCTTTTGCAGTCCTTGGGGTTTTGATATTGCTGGCATATCTCCTAAGTCGCAGAAAGGCCGCCGAGTATCAGGTAAATGGACAGTCGTATAACACCATGGCGTATTTCTTCATCGACTCCGAGACAAACACCTACAGCTTATCGCGGCTACAACTTATACTCTGGTCGGCGGCGGCCGTTGTAGCTTATGTGTATCTTACTGCGTCTCAATCCCTCGTCCAGTGGAACTGGGCGCTTTCGAAGGTTCCTGATAACCTGCCAACGATGCTGGGCATAAGCGCCGGAACGGCAGCCCTTTCCATTGGAACTTCAGGCATACATGGCAGCAAGGGAGCCGGGTCGCGCCATCCGGAACTGGGAGACTTCATTACCTCTGGAGGTGTGTTCTCGGCTGAACGACTTCAGTTCTTTCTTTGGACTGTGATCGGCGTATTCGCCTTTGTCAGCGGAACGCTGGCGCAGGATCCGTCCACAGTAAACGAACTGCCCCAGATCCCGGACAGCTTTATCTCCCTTATGGGGTTTAGCTCGCTCGGTTATCTGGCAGGAAAGGTCGCAAGAAAGCCGGGACCGATTATCAGCCAACTGGCTCCGCCCCCGCCATATACCGCTGCCGGAACGACTCTACGCATAATTGGTGTAAATTTGTCGCCACGCGCTCAGGTCAGACTCAACGGAGAGCTGTTGCGGACGGGAGAGATATCTGTTGATTCCATGATGCAGGCGGATACTCAATTCGTTGCAGAGTTGATTTTAACTCCTACGATAATAGCTCCTGCTACCTCAGGAGTTGCTGTTGTAAAGGTTATTAACCCTGACGGTCAAAGCGCAGAGATATAAGGTGAATAATGAAGTTATACGGTGTTGATTTCTTTCAGTACGTCAGCGTTGAGGAAACAGATACGCTCAAACCCCAGGGCCATGACTACAAACTTCTTTAGCCGCAAGTTCCGATATCTGTCCGCAAGCCGGCGCCCGTAGTCCATGACCTGTGCTCTTCCCTCATCCATTGCTTGTCTAACCAGGGGCAAAGCATGAGATTCGTCCGGGGACATGGACAGTATCTTTTCCCCGCTCAGGACCAGTTGCTTCAGACTCAGGAATTTGAACTCGATCAGCACATCGAATATCTTGCCATGCCGCATGTCGGGCCGGATGATCATGGTCAGGTCAGCATACCGACGCTTAAGTTCCGGTTCAGAATCCATGATGTACAGTATGTCGTTATAGAGAAGGGCCAAAAAGGCGGTCTTGACCGTCAGCTCATTGGCTTGGGCGTAGTCGCGGTTCTTGAACACTCCAAAAAGATGATCCTGCACAAATGTGCAGACCGGTTCGATGTCTCCATCCTGATAAACCTTTTCAGCCGCCAGTTTGCCCCGATCCCGGATCACCGGATCAGGAAGCATCATGCGCTGCACACGCTCTACATACAGGCTATGTATGACCAAGTTGGGAACTGTGAGGATTAGCTGCAATTTTTCCGTCTCGCCTTTCAGGGTGAGTACGCCGAAATAGTAGAGAAATGAGGCGATGAAAGTCTTGTCTTTGGAATGGTCGGAGAGCATTTCGCTCAGCCCGAAGCGGTCTTCAATGTCCGATACTGTAACTTCGCTCCACTTTTGCATCAGGGAAAGAATTAGTTCGCGTCCGCCGGGAATTCCGGCCACATATTCGAGCTTGGAGTCGTCCACTGATAGGTTGGCATCCAGCATCTTGCGCGGATAGGCACATCGCTTCTGGAACTGCTTGAAAAAATAGAGGCACAGGGTAGGGTTGTAAACTACAACATGGCCGCGGGGAACGAAATTGTAGCCATTGTAATAGGTGCGCATCATCTCCAGAGCCTCGGATGCTTTTTCCTCTCCCAGTCCGCAGCCCGCTGCAATGTCGCTTAGGGCCTTTTCCACCTCCAGCTCTCGAAATCCACATAAATCTCCAAACTCAGGCTCGAAAAAAATATCTTCGGCAATGTTGTATCCGCTTGTGATATCGCTCAGCACCACCGGCGAAACCCCGGTTATGAACACCCGGTCGAACATGACACCGCCTGTGGAAGACTTGACCATCTTGAAAAAGGTTCGAAGCACGCCTTCGTCGTGGACCAGCGCAGTGTAGCGATCCCGTGAGTCCAGAGTCGGCAGCATCATGACTGTATTGGCGAAGTTATCGTACTCGTCAATGAGAAGGTAGATGGGGTGTCCGGCGCTTGCAGCCAAACCCACCAATGAATCGATAGTGTCCAAGGCATCTCCATGATTGACGATTATGCGGGACATATCAAACCCATTGTCCCCGTAATAGAGGATGAAGTTCCTGATGCGGGCGTTAATGTGATTAAACAGCGAGCGCTTTACATCATCCGGAGTGCCTGTGGGATCTACGCAGGAGAAATCAAGGCGGAGAATGAAATAGAAATTGTGCTGTGGAGTCGGATTCCGGCCGATCGCCAGATGACCGAACATAGCGTCAAACTCGTCTTTGCGGGCAATATCGTAGTAGTTCTCCAGCATGGACAGGAGCAGACTCTTGCCAAAACGGCGAGGACGGATAAATATCTGTGATTGGGCCTGCTCCAGCAATGGGATGGCCTGGGTGCGGTCGCAGTAAAAATAGCCTTGGGTGACGATTTGTCTGAAATCGGTCATTCCGTAGGGGAATTTGATCATGATTGATATCCTTATCGGTCAAAGCGTCGAGATATAACAGGTTGTTGCTTCAGGAAAAGTATTTTCCTAAGCAGGAGTTCCGAGTTTTTCGGTATCTTCTTCCTTCGGCAGCTATTTTTCCAACATTTCCGCCAATGCCTGGGGAGAAATAAACTTGCTGATGTAGTCGTTCATGCCCGCCTCCAGGCACCGCTCCCGATCGCCCTTCATTGTATGGGCGGTCATGGCGATTATTGGAACCGCCTTCAGTTCCAGATGTCGTATCGGCTTGGTCGAATATGCCGAAAACCCAATCTCATGGAAGCGTTTGGCATCGCCGCGCATACCAATGGAAGTCAACATCATCATCTTGTCCGCCGAAATGCCAATACCAGTGTCGCGTACAGAAAAGCGAAGTAGTACAGTTTCTTTTTCAACTGTATCAGGCTCCTGCTTCCTGCACTCTGCACCATCGTCTTCAAGGGAGACGCGAATCGACACCTCGCCGGTGTGGCAGAACTTGACGGCGTTGCCTGTCAGGTTGGTAAGTACTTGGCGCAAACGGGCAGGATCGCCGATCAGCAGCGTAGGCACATTTAGATCAGTGGCGCATAGCAGCTCCAGCCCCTTCTCGTGAGCACGCACGGCCATCATGGCGGCGAAGTCGTCCAGCAGGTTCAGCAGATCGAAATTCAGCGTCTCCAGGTCGAGTTTGTTCGCCTCGAATTAGCTCCATGTTTTCAGCCATCATGGCGGTTTTTGCCTCCGCACGTCGTCGCAAAACGTCCGCCTTGTATAAAAATATCTCTTTTTCAGCCATCATCTTGATCCTTTAATTGCTCCGTCGAGGCAATGACGGAATCCGATCGCCCCGGACTCATTGGCCAATACGCTGTCTGTCAACCGATTCTCTGGCAATGATACATTGTTGCATGGTCATATTCGGCATGACATTGCTGCTGATCACAGGTTCAGTGTTGCACATATTAACTTTAAAAGCAACATTTGCACAGTTCCTGCAAGAGCAACCGACTGGTGAAATCGGTACCGCGTCAAACAACTCCGCCGGCGCGTCGGTCGGGCTCATCTCGGTCGTGATCTCGAAGATCAACCCGCTTAGTCCGCCCTTCTTGATGGCATTGAAAAAAGACGGAATCTTTTTGTGCGCTGATGATCTGGTATCAGCTTTTGTGAAAATTATCAATTCGCCACATAATTGCACGTTGACATATTCCCCAACGCACGATAGTATTGTTACCATGGAAACGCCATTAAAACTCTATCCCAGATTGATAGAATCGCGTGTTGCAGAAGCCTTGGCAGACACGCCTGTTGTGCTGATCGCCGGCCCCCGTCAAGCTGGAAAAACCACATTGGCGCGCAGTTTTGCCGGTAAACAAGGGATGCATTACCTAACGCTTGATGATGAGTTGACCCTGCTGGCGGCCAAGGAGGATCCGGTCGGGATGATCCGCAGTCTTGATCGTACTGTCATTGATGAAATCCAGCGTGCTCCACGGTTGTTGCTGGCTATCAAGAAAAGCGTTGACGAGGACCGGCGTCCTGGTCGCTTTTTGCTGACTGGCTCGGCCAACTTGATGGCGCTGCCCACTGTTGCTGATTCGCTGGCTGGACGGATGGAAACCTTGACCCTATTGCCTCTGTCGCAGAGTGAAATACACGGCCCTGCCGTCAATTGGCTGGACAGTGTCTTTGCCGGGCATATTCCCGAAATGTCCATGCCACTAATCGGGGACGCCCTATTTGAGGCTGTTCTGCGCGGTGGCTATCCCGAGGCTGTATCCAGGATAACCACCAGGCGAAGAACAGCTTGGACCCGGCAGTACATCGATGCCCTGATCCAACGAGATGTGCGCGATGTAGCCGGTCTGGAAAAGCTGAGCCATCTGCCGCGTTTTTTGCGTGCGCTGGCTCAGGTCTCTGGCCAGTTGTGCAATTACACGCAGCTGGGCGGACAAGTCGGCCTGGACCACAAGACGGTTGTCCGCTACATGGGAGTATTTGAACAAATGTATCTGCTCAAGCGGGTTGAGGTTTGGGCCAAAAATCGGCTGAACCGAATGGTCAAGACACCAAAACTTCAATTCATCGATTCAGGCTTGCTCGGCACCCTCGCTGATTTGTCCGCCATAGGAACTACTACGGATCGTGGCCGGTTTGGTAACGTGTTGGAGTCGTTCGTTTATGGAGAATTGCTCAAGCTCGGAACCGCCTCAGATAGAGACTACGATTTGCTGTTCTACCGTGATCACGACCAATATGAGGTTGATGTGGTTGTAGAGGATGCCAGTGGTCGATTGCTTGGCGTGGAAGTCAAGGCATCAGCCACAGTGAAGGCTACTGATTTGCGTGGGCTCAAGCGCTTGGCCAGTCTGGCCGGTAATCAATTCACTCTGGGTGTTATTCTGTATGATGGCGCTGAAACCATGCCCCTGGGTGATCGCTTATGGGCAGCTCCAATTTCGACACTGTGGGGACGGTAAATGGGAGCAACTTCAGGATTCACCGTGATTTATGATCCTGGCATGTCAGGAGTTGCTGTTGTAAAGGTTATTAACCCTGACGGTCAAAGCGCAGAGATGTAAGGTGATTTCCAACAAAGAATATCCAGATATATTTGGCTAGTTTAGCCCCAACGGGGCGTATTATGTCAGCCCAGGGCACCGCCCTGGGTTGGCATAATACATACATTGAGCCCTGAAGGGGCGACCTAACTGGGCCACTGGAACAGATACAACAAACGGTATGAGTGAGATTTAGGCCGCCCCTTCAGGGCTGAAAATTAAAAAATAATACCGCGTACCCAGGGCGATGCCCTGGGCTATCATGGATCAGGCCGTTGGCCTTCCAACCCTAAATGCTTGCTTTATTGATGGTACATTCTTTTCATTTCTTATCAAAAAAATAAATGCATAGGTCATCTTCGCGGCAGTTCAAACCAGAACGTGCTTCCCTTGCCCATCTCGCTTTCCAATCCGATCTTGCCGCCGTGTGCTTCAACGGCCAGCTTGCAGAATGTCAGGCCGAGACCGGTCGAATAGCCCCTACTCTGTTTGTTCGCCGCCACCTGGCAGAATTTATCAAATACCTTCTCACGATATTCAAGGGGAATTCCATTTCCGTTATCGGTTCGAGCATCCGAATTGTCTCCCCCGCCAGATCGCTTATGTCAACCGCTGAAAAATCCAGCTTCATCTTTCCCGCCTCCATCTTGCCAACATCAAGGAGAGTGGAGATCATCTCCATGAGCATACCGGTAGCGCTCAAGGCGCTATCAATGCAAGTTAGTAGCGCCCTTCGGAAGAGGCTCCATTTCAGCCATTTCCAGGTTGCCAAGGATGGCGAATAACGGCGAACGCATGTCGTGGACTATCATTTGCACCAGGCCGTCGCGCTGCGTTTCCGTTTCACGGAGTTTGTCGTAGGATTGCTGTAGTTTGCGTTTCGCGCAGCAGAGTTCCAGGTGCGTATCCACGCGTGCGCGGATCTCATCGGGCTGGAACGGCTTGGTCACGTAATCCACACAGCCGACGGAAAACCCCTTGATCTTGTTTTTTGTCTCGTTCAGGGCGGTGATAAAAATGATCGGGATGTCACATGTGGTCTGATCATCTTTCAGACGGCGACAGACTTCAAAGCCGTCCATACCTGGCATCATCACATCCAGCAGGATCAAATCAGGCCTGGCTTCTTTCACGCTGTCCAAGGCATCGGCGCCGCCGGTTGCAACGAGCATGGTGTAGTCTTTGCTCAAGGAGTATGTCAATATTGGTTACCACATCATCCACCACCAGCAGGGTCGGTCTTGTCTCAGTCATCGTCTCTTGTCTCTCTTTCTCTCATGACATTATTAAATTCTTTATTGAGGAGGGTTAGTGCTTCCGCAAGGCGGTATTGCTGAACCAGGCGAATCACTTCCGCCAAGGCTGTTTCATGGCCTTCAGACCACCGTCTTTGCGATAACTCTTCCATGATTTTCTTGCAGGGCAGGGGTTCATTACTTGTGAATCAGCTCTACCAGTTCCAGAGCGCGAGAAAGAATGGCTTTTCCTGAATCAAGTCCAGCCTGGTCCTCAAGTATTCCGATACGCACAGATGAGTCAAATTGGCCTTCACCATGACTGCTGGCGACGGCTGAGGCTCCCATAGGGCTGATGCAGGAGTGAACTGTTGCAGGAATCATGTCCAGTGTCATAAAGGCATAGAGATGTGAAAGGTGGGTTGTTTCCATGCCTCCGTGCCGCAACCAGGAAACACCGGCGCTTATTCCGATTTTGTTTCGCAGTTTTCCTCCCGCAATTTTTCCGAAGATAAAAACACGAAGGCGGTCGATGAAGGTGGCCATCATTCCGCTGGTCCGCATGAAGTAAACCGGGCTGGCCAAAACGATGATATCCGCACCTTCCATCTTTTCGAATATCGACTGGGCCTCATCTTCAAGCGAGCAGTATTTGCCAGCCTTTTGTTTGGAAAGGCAGAAATTGCAGTGGATACAGTTTTTGATTTCCATTTTTGAAAGGCTGACTGTTTCCGTTTCGAGTCCTTTTTCCACAGCCATTTCCATGATCGAAGCCAGAAAAGAATCCACGTTTCCGTTTGTTACGGGGCTTCCGGAAATTCCCAAGATTTTGTATGACATGTTATCTCCTTATGAATTTTGGCGGCAGTTTGCCTAAACCGATATATTTGACAATATCAGCAACTGATTGTTTGCGGGTTACCATCAGTTTGGATGTTCCGTGAGCCAATACTGTCCCATTTGTGTCAGACATCATCGCTTCGGTAAGATATAGGGTTTTTCCCGATTTGATTCTTCGCCCGTTTATAATGATTTTATTGCCAGAAACCGGTGCCAGGAAGTCCACTTTAACATCAATGGTAATCAACCCATTTTCCTCTGGAACATCGCAGTAGGCAGACCAGTAAGCGGCAGTATCAATCGCCGACGCATATACGCCACCGTGAATTCCACCGAATGGATTCATGTGTTCATTTCCAACGTCCAGTGTAACCACTGAACACCCAACTCCAATTTCTGTGACACTCATGGACAGATGCTTAAAAAATGGAGCATTGTTGATTGCGATGATTACAGCTTTTAGGTGTTCGAGATTTAGTTCGGGCAAATTTTTCCTCCAATAGCGGCAGTTGGTTATTGTTCCAGTCTGTAAAGAAAGAACTGTATATGGTCCCTTTTTTTTTACTGATACTTTAAAATTCCGGTTTGTACAACCCCCTGTACAATTTTTTTTGACCACGACGTTTTCTGATTCCTTAACAACACTCCAGAAAACATTTTGTACAGCAGTCAGGGTAGCAAGGTTTTATATCAAGGATGCCCAAAACAGTTTATCCATTGTTGAACCTGTTGCTTCCAATGGGCGAATATGATAACAAGAACCCATAATTGGAAACAGTCTGGACGTTTTTAACTCGATACTTATCAAACAATTACCTTGTCGATGATACCATTGATTTTATCAAACAGTTGCAGAGCGCATCTTATGCTGCGAAACTGCACTGAATCTTTATCTGACGCCAAATTGAAAGAAAATTATGCAATATAACAGGTACACAATCAGAGCGATGAATCGGCAAGAATTTGATATTGCAATTGACTGGGCTGCGGCGGAAGGATGGAATCCGGGGTTATACGATGCTGATTGTTTCTATGCTGCAGATCGAAATGGTTTCCTTATCGGATTGCTTGGAGACGAGCCTATTGCAACGGTTTCAGCAGTGAAGTATGGCGATTCCTTTGGCTTCCTTGGTTTTTACATTGTCAAACCGGAGTATCGCGCCAGGGGATACGGCATTCAGATATGGAACGCTGGTATTGAGTACCTGAAAGGTCGTAACATCGGCCTTGATGGAGTTGTCGCTCAACAGAGCAATTACAAAAAGTTCGGTTTTACATTGGCTTATAGAAATATTCGTTATCAGGGAACCGGTGGCGGAGATTTGGCGACTGACTCAGAAATCGTCCGGTTGTCCACAATCCCGTTTGATGAAATATTCGAATATGATCAACCGTTTTTTCCTGACGATCGCATCCGATTTCTGAAGCGTTGGATTGAACAACCCCAGGGTACAGCATTAGGCATCTTGCGCAACTGCAAACTAGCAGGCTACGGAGTACTGCGTATTTGTCGCTCCGGATACAAGATAGGGCCATTGTTTGCGGACAGTCCCGAGCTTGCAGAACATCTATTTATGGCTTTGAAGGCATGTGCCCCGGAAGGCGCCCCAATTTTTCTTGATACGCCGGAAGTCAATTCGGCGGCAGTCGATTTGGCAAAACGGCATAATATGATTGTTGCGTTTGAGACAGCACGCATGTACACAGGAAAATACCCTGATTTACCAACAAACAGATTGTTTGGCGTTACGACTTTTGAACTTGGGTGATAACAGTAATAGAGGGTTCCAAACAAGGGAAAAAGCAGCCTGAACCCTTTCCCATTAAAAAAAATCCTGCTTTCCTTAGAGACTGTTTCTGTTATATAATCATCCAACTATGAAATCATCCCCTCAAGCACCACCAACCGACAATCTTGATCGCCTCTCCGGAATCGTGGAAAGAGTCACCTTCCATAATGCGGAAAATGGATGGTCAGTCCTTAAAGTATCGCCGTTTAACGAACCTCATAAACTCGTAACCGTTATAATCCATCAAGCCAAGGTTTTTGCAGGCAGCTCAATGGATTTCTATGGTACCTGGAGTTATCACCAGAAACACGGTGAACAGTTCAAGGCGGAAAGGGTTATTGAAAAGAAACCATCAACCAGTGCAGCACTGGAAAAGTATCTTGGTTCAGGACTTATCAAGAATGTAGGCCCAAAAACCGCACACAAAATCGTCAAGTTCTTCCACGAGCGGACGTTGCAGGTCTTCGAGGAGACAATAGAGGATCTTCTGCAAGTACCGGGAATTGCTGAAAAGAAACTTACGGACATTAAAAATAGTTGGCAGGAACACAGGGCGATCCGGGATGTGATGATATTCCTGCAAGGATACGGTATTAGCACCCTCTATGCCGTCAAGATATTCAAAATCTATGGCAATGATGCAATTAGCAAAGTTTCGAACAATCCTTATCAGCTTGCACGAGATATCTACGGAATCGGATTCTTTTCCGCAGACAAGATTGCACTTAACATGGGATTCGAAAAAGATGGGATTCCACGTATTGAGGCCGGCATAAAGCATGTACTGGCGGCCGCGCGGGATAACGGGCACTGCTATTTGCTCGAATCCCAAATTATCAAGAACGCCCAGGATTTGCTTGAAACGGGCACGCCGGATCAGATAACCAACATATTGCTGTCCCTGATTGCCGCCAACGAGATAAAAAAAAGAGAATTGCCCGATGAAAAAGGGCTACAAGTTTCAGCATATTATTCCAATACCATATTTTTCGATGAACAGTACGTCGCTAAAAGAATCAAACAATGGATTGCTCAGCCCGTTATTGTTGACCAGACACGGATAAACAATTGGCTCGATCGGTATTGTCAGAACCAAAGCATTGTACTTTCGGATGAACAACAAGCATCAGTTGCGGGAATGGCAGGTAAATCGTTTTCCATCCTGACAGGTGGACCCGGCTGCGGAAAAACAACCACGACCAAGGTTCTGGTAAAACTTCTACAAGCCATGCAAATGCGGGTTGTCCTTGCGGCGCCAACCGGACGAGCATCGCAGCGGATGAGTGAAGTTATCGAATACGAGGCCAAAACCATTCACCGTCTGCTCGAATGGGCACCTGGAAAGAATGGCTTTAAAAAAGGCGAAGATGACCCGCTTCAACTTGATTACCTGATTATTGATGAATGCTCGATGCTGGACATAAACCTGGCGGCGGCCCTCCTTAAAGCAGTCCCCCAGAATGCGCAGGTTCTCTTTATTGGCGATCCTGATCAATTGCCGTCAGTAGGTGCAGGCAATGTGCTGCATGATCTTCTGCAGGCTACCTGTGTGCCGAGTTTCAGACTCACAAAGGTATTCCGTCAGGCTGAGGAATCCATGATTATACGCTTTGCCCATCAAATCAATAAGGGGCAGATCCCCAGGATTGAATCTCCGTTCCATAAACCTGGCCTGTGGAAAGACAAAGCCGGATGCATTTTTATTGATGCCGATGAAGCAACCCAGGAACAATTACAATTCATAGGAAGAGCAAAGGCGGCTATCAGACATACCGTCACTACTGGAGAGGAACAGATTGTTCAATCAGGTGATAAAATCACCGGGATGATGAAGCGCGAAGAAGATACCTTGATGATTGACAACCTTCTTGTACAGGAATTCAGGGATTCATCAGAAATCCATGCCCCGATATTCAATATTCCTGATAAGTTCAAGCATGTCGATTTAATGAATATCCATAAGGCGCAGGGAAACATTGAGGAACTGAAATCCATCATCAAGTCGATTCATCCATGGTCAGCCCTTCTTCATGGCGTAACAGGACTTGACATGGTTCTCAGGCTCTATACCAGGTCTATTCATGAATACTTTGGCAAGGATATCGAGATACAAATCCTGTCCCCCCAAGTCCGGGGCAGCCTGGGAACGCTCAATCTGAATCAATCCATTCAGCAGGCTGTCAATCCCGAACAACCGGGGAAGAAGCAGATAAGGGTAGGTGAGCGAGTTTACCGGGAAGGTGACAGGGTTATCCAGACCCGCAATAATTATGACCTGGGTGTATTCAATGGAGATATCGGCTGGATAACGAACATTGATATGGAAGACTTCTCATGTCTGATTCAATTCGGAAAACAGGCTCCCATCGCCTATGAACGTGAGGACTTGACTGAAATATCGCTTGCCTACGGGATTACAATTCATAAATCACAGGGCAGTGAATTTGATGCTGTGATCATTCCTGTTGCCACACAGCATTTCAAAATGTTATTCAGAAATATTATTTATACCGGTTTGACAAGAGCAAAGCAGTTGTGCGTATTTGTCGGCAGCAGGAAAGCACTTGCAATGGCCGTGAAACAGATAGATAACCGGAAACGTCAGACGGCATTGAGTTTTTTAGTTACGAAATGAACAAATGCTCCTTGAAATTCATTTGTGAATCAGCACCACCAGTTTATCCATCGTGGAACCTGTTGCTTCCAATGGGCGAATATGATAACAAGAGTTCATAATTGGAAACACTTTTGACGTTTTTAATTCGATATTTATCAAACAATTACCTTGTCGAGGATGCCATGGATTTTATCAAGCAGTTTGAAAGCGCATCACTTGCGCCGGCAGGTGGCGCAGCCGCCGCTTATTCGTTCTGCCTGGGAGTCGCCATGATTTATAAGGTTTCCCTCATTGAAAACCGAAGGGCTGTTGAACGTCCAGAGCTTGAAAAAAATCTGTCGGTACTCAAGAAGGAAATCGAAAAACTGTTACGGGATGCTGAAAAGCTGGTCGCAGAAGATGCCCAAGCCTATCTCCTGTTTCGTAAATCCAGGCAGGAAAGTGATCCTGAGGCAATGAAACTGGCCTTCAACAGGTCGGTGGATGTCAGTTTGAAGGTGATTGAACAATCTTTTTCAGCCTTTGAATGGATACGCCAGCTTCAACTTGTCGTACCGAAGACATTGTTTACCCATCTGCGGGTGGCGTCGGAGCTGATAATGGGATCTGTCAATGCCACGGTTCATGTGGTAAAAGACAATATCCTGGGGATACGGTCAGAGGCCAAGCGCGAAAGCTATCTTTCCCAGATTCAGATGCTACAGGAGAAATGTAAACGCAGCCATTTTGAAATCATTGATAAACTGTGCTGAATACTTTTAAACCACGAAATACACGAAATACACGAAACAAGTAAGGGCGACCGGCCGGTCGCCCCTACAGCCTTTGCGTGAGAAACGCTCTTGTAGCCGACACAAGAGCGTCCGTTACCAGTTTTATATATTTTGGTCATTCATGGGGCGGCATAGACCATGCCATGGACGTTTATATAACCTTCAGCCCAAACACCTGAATACTTATTAAAAGGTTTTGACAATGCAGGATGATACCACCTCACATAACGGAGAAATGCTTTCTGAACCCGCCAGAAGCAAGGTCAAGTTTGAAATTTTCGGCGAAGAAATGCTCGAAAAAGTAGTCAAGTCCAGCGGTAACAGCGGAAGGGTTTATCTGCCACCCGACTGGGTCGGTCATCATGTTAAAATCGTTCGAATTGATTGACAATTCCTTTTTAACAGGAGAGGTTCAGTGGAAAATTGTATCGTCAGACGATTAAGGCCGGAAGATGCCGATGACATCAGCCGGATCAGTGCAGCCATTACCAATGTTCCTGAGGCTTGTGATTTCAAGCACATGATTGAGGATCAGTCCAGAAGGTCCGAAGATGCCAGTTTTGTGGCGGAACGGGAAGGCAAGGTAGTGGGATATCTGATTATCTCCATTCTTTCAGGTTTTTTTGGTATCAAACGCAGTGCATGGATATCCCTTTTGGGGGTTCATCCCCGGTTTATGGGGCAGCGTATCGGCGAAAGACTGGCGGAAGAAGGGTTTAAGTATTGCAACTATCAAGGCATTAAAGATATCTATACGACGGTTCGATGGGATTCGACGGATTTACTGTCCTTTTTCAAAACCCTCGGATTTGACAGAAGTAATTTTATCAATCTCAGAAAACAACTCGATTCATAAAGAAAGACTGCCTCATTATCTCCATGACCCATGCAAATTTCCCATTTCTCATTCTGGCATCCAAATCGCCCCGCCGGCGCTATCTGCTGAAACAGGCTGGTGTAGAGTTTACCGTCATTCCCAGCAGTTTTGATGAGTCCGCCATTCCTGAGACACATCCAGATGATTTTGTTCGAATTCTGGCGCAAGCCAAGGCCAGCGTCGTATCGGAGCAGTATCCCCACAGTTGGGTAATCGGTGCGGACACCATCGTGGTGGTTGACGATACCATCCTCGGCAAACCCGCTTCCAAAACCGAAGCCCGCTCCATGCTGACAACGTTAAGTGGCAGAGTGCATCGTGTGCTGACGGGCTTTTCCCTGTGCCGCCTTGCGCAAAACCGCCACTATGCCGAAGTCGTGTCAACCGATGTCCGCTTCAAGATTCTGACTCCGGATGAAATTGAGTGGTATGTTCACACAAGTGAGCCATTTGACAAGGCTGGAGGCTATGCGGCCCAGGGCTTGGGTGCCTTCATGATCAAACATATTTATGGATCCTACAGCAATGTTGTGGGGCTTCCGGTTTGCGAGGTTGTGGAATGCCTGGTCCGGGAGGATATCGTTGAATTCATGCCAGGGGGGCGTGGGACGGAAGGGCTTCGGATGAAGGATGAAGGATGAAGGATGAAATCGCCCTGAATATGATGGCTGTTCAGCAGCGGATCATGGAAACCTGTACTCGGTGCGGCAGGGATTCTAATGCAGTCCGCATGATTGCTGTCACCAAAACTGTTAGCGCTGAAATCGTTCGGGTGGCTATTCAGGCAGGAGCTGTCCTTTTTGGGGAAAACTACATTCAGGAAGCGCGGGAAAAGTGCGGGATGCTGGCGAAATACCCGGTTTCCTGGCATTTTATTGGCCATCTTCAGACCAACAAAGCCAAATATGCCGTAAAACTCTTTGATTTAATTCATACGGTCGATTCACTTCGCCTGGCGACAGAGTTGGACCGGGAAGCCCGAAAAATCGGAAAGGTTCAGAAAATCCTGATTCAGGTTAATATCGGCAAAGAGGCCTCCAAATCCGGGATTGACGCTGAATCGACGGAGATGCTGATTCGAAGCCTTGCCGCCTTTCCCAATCTTTCAGTACGGGGGCTTATGGTGATTCCGCCCTTTTTTGATGAACCTGAAAGGGTTCGACCGCATTTCAGAGGACTTCGAGAACTTCGTGATTCGCTTAACAAATCGGGTATTGCCGGTGTTAGTCTGGATGAACTTTCTATGGGAATGACCGGAGACTTTGAGGCTGCCATTGAAGAAGGCGCTACCATGGTTCGAATAGGCACTGCTATTTTTGGAGAAAGGCAGTGAGGCTGCTGCTTCATACCTGCTGCGCGCCCTGCGCCATTTATCCCATCGAAACGCTGCGAAAAGACGGTATCGAGGTGATGGGGTTTTTTTACCGCCACAACATCCATCCCTATACCGAATGTCTCAAACGTCAGGAAACCTTGACCGCCTTTGCTGAATCTATTGATTTCAAGATCATCTTTCAGAATGGCTACGACCTGGAAGGCTTTCTGCAGCGGGCTGTTTTTAGGGAATCCAGCCGATGTGAAATCTGTTATCATGATCGGCTGAGAACCACTGCCATTGTGGCCAAAAAAGGAAATTTCGATTCGTTTTCATCCTCCCTTTTGTACAGCAAATTCCAGAACCATGAAATGATCCGAGCCATCGGAGAATCCGTAGGAAAAATCGTAGGCATTCCCTTTTATTATCTGGATTTTCGAGGCGGCTGGAAGTACGGCATCGAAACTTCAAAACGCCTGGGCCTGTATCGGCAGCAGTATTGCGGATGCATTTACAGCGAAAAAGAGCGCTATTATTCTCCCTCTGAACGTCAGAAAGGTTGATTGTG
>Ga0194038_1000453_pt1 | contig 18068 bp, 10 predicted proteins | sample JunL226m_MetaG_FD_148630 | JGI IMG/M metagenome (GOLD analysis project Ga0194038, IMG submission 148630) | Anoxic zone freshwater microbial communities from boreal shield lake in IISD Experimental Lakes Area, Ontario, Canada - Jun2016-L227-6m | ecosystem: Environmental > Aquatic > Freshwater >... | reverse complement strand
GTACTGAAATCAAAATTTCTGATAAAGAATTGAATTCGATAAATTTGAAAAGAAATGACTTTCATGGAGAATGGAACTATACAATTCTATTTTTACAAAACCAATGAGTTATTTATTTCCAATTACTTAGTCATGTAACGAACGATTTTTGCATGATTGATGATTACAAATAAGAAGGGATATTGATATTCCATTGGTTACACGATACAGCAATTTTTATCTTAAGGGCAATAAAATCGGTAATCAGGTATATATATTGCATGTAAAAAGATAGCGTTTAAAAAAAATTGTTGTTCTTCAAAACATCGCATTCTGCTGTAGAATTTGCGAGAAAAGGACAACTTACTGAGACAGATTTACGATAATCGCATAGGTCTACAAGTTTTGGCATCTTAAGTTCGGATATGTCTAACCATTTGAAAACAGGAGATGATTTCAAATTTCTCTGATTTTTAAATAAAAGTCTCAAATTCAATAGGTTACGATAAAATGCCAACAGTTGTGGACATATGCGCAAAAGTACAGATTATGACTGTCGATAGTATAGTGGAGCATGATTTGCTGAATGCGCCACTACCAGTATGTGATTCCCGGATGTATTTAAATGAGAATTCAACGATTTGATATCAAATAACCTTCATGGAGGGTTAAATCGTGTTTAGGAAGCAGTTTTTAGAGAAACTCAACCGCGAGTTGACAAGTGCTGAACGTGTTGGAGAAAAAATTCAGCAAGAGATAGAAAAAGAGTGGAGAGTTTTGACACTAGTCCTTGAGAATACAGATTTGCGTCCCAGGGAATACGTAAAGCTCTATGAGAACAGGTTTGGAAAAATTGGATCCTTGCATATAAACACTCTTTTGTCTCAGCTTTCTTTGGGAGATAAACAAGAGTGTCGTAAATTCCAACAGGAATTCCAGAGACGCTGGAAAATTCTGGAACAATGTCTCGAATCTTCAGTGCCACCCAAAGAATATGAGCTGCGCGATTTCTATAGAGGAATTGGCGCTGAAGGAAGTATCCGTTCCATGAGCAGAATGATAATGGCAAAGATAGTTGAAAGCCTTGATGAGGTGATACAAGACGACAGTACACTTATTTTTCGAGGACGTGTACTATCCGTATCGCGACTTCAAGCAGACCAGATTCTTCGATCAGTTATGGAAGATCTGCTGTCAAAGTTTGGAATGAGAAATGAGTTCGAACCAAGAGATACGCTTGAATCTATCTTTGGTGAACAGAGAAAGGAGGTAGATGAGTCAATAGAAGCTCGCCTTCAAAGGGTTAAAGATCAGTTCGAGCATAAACGAGATCATCTGGAGGCTGACAAGAAGCAAATTGATGAGGACTTAATCCATAGATTTTTGTCAAAACTTAATACTGCCGGTACTGGTTTTTTCTTGAATTTACTATTTCATAGCATTCGGGCCATCAACATCAATCGAGAAAATATACCTCTGCTAGTCAACGAAATTCAGGAACAAACAGGCATGGGTATTAACCCCGTTCTTGATTGGTTTCATTTATTGGTGAATGCTCTTGAGGAATACGGACTGGTGTTCTATCTCCACCATGGAAAACAAGAGTGTGCTGCCTTTCTTAAAGAGGGAGATTTACCAGTCTTACAGATCAATTTCGAAGAAAGTTTTCAGTTTGATTACCATGGAAGCCATTTTCAACCAGGTGAAATCAAGACTGTTCGGGTGGTGGATGCTGGCTGGCTTTATCGGGACAACTGTGGAAGAGATATTATTCTGTTTAGACCAACTGTTGAAGAATGTTCTTCGGTGAGGAGTTGATATATGTCACAACAGATGAATCTGGAGACACTAAAGCAAATCATAGAGAATCTGGAACATGCCTGTATTAGAATCCCATCTCTTAAGCCTGATCTTTTAAAAAAGATTAAGGCTGAGGATGCTATAGTTCAACTCATTCTTAAAAACCAGGAAGCGTATTATGTATCATGGAAGGAAATGCTGGCTCCAGAATTTGTTGAAGGTATCGGTTCTTCTCTCAAATCATGGGCCGATAGGAATAAACTCTCCAGTCCGCTGAAACGCAAAGATTTTGCTTCTCATGTTGAAACTATTTCCGAAGCTCTTCTGCGACTATCTATATGTCCTATAGATGAAGTGAATGATTTCGATGTAGACTTGGTGAGAAAGCAGAACAGAGTCTGGATGCGTCTACCTTTTTTCGAAAGGACGGTTATGGAACAATATCTGCGTCTCGTTCTGGAAACGGTTGGGAATTCGGGGAAACGAGGTCGCGTTATCGGAGGTATATTGGATGGAGCGGAAAGCATCCTTGATGTCGTTTGTGTCACTGGGAAGGTAAAGAGTAGCGAATTGTTCCGACAACTCCTGAGAACGATATCAAGTCATACCGGTTTTCAAATTCTGTATAGAGGAGATATCTCAATTATTCCTCCAGTTACTGCAGTTGACGAGTTGGCCTTGGAAACTGATGAAGGAGTTAACGAACTGCCTCATCTTGACGAAGGACAAAGTCAAATCGATGCCGAGATGCTGCAAAATCAAATTGAAGAATATAGAAATCTCATAGAAACTATGGATTCTGACCTCAGTGCTTACAGGGAACAAAAAACGGAGGAGATTAAGTTTATCCGGATGCTGCACGAGAAGGGGCTACTTACTGACCTTTACAGAAACAAGCGGACTATTATTGACCGACTTTTAGAGAGCGGTTGGGTGCCGCGAGAGAATTGGCAACGATTCTTCGTGAATAGCGTTATTGTTTTTTCTCGGATACTTGATAATCTTAAGATTGAGCCCTTGCCAAAAGATGTTCAAGAAGGCGAAACCGCCCTGTGGGCAGGAAGCCTGTTGTCACGCCGTTTGAGGAGCACATTCGGTGAAAGTGATCTACCGCCGGAAAACTGTTTGAAGGTAGAGATCATTCGGGCTGGTTTTTGCGTCGGCAACATTCCATTAATTGCTCCCGTCCTCAGATGCAGTGATGGGAATTGATTTATTGATTTACCCATCAACCACAATAGTGTTGGACGAGTATTTTATTTGATGGACTACAGAAAACCGGAGAGGGTGCTTTTGACGCAGCCTTTCTTATTGCATTGGTAGAAACTGGATATTAATAACAAATGTCTGTTGGGGGAGTCATAGATGGCTATCATTTCCAGATATGCAGGAATTGATCTTGGTACAACGAACAGTTGCTCCCATGTTGCATGGAAGACAACAAACGGGATAAGAGTCCAGGATGTCAAGGCTGAACAAACCGACTATTTTGGTGTGACCTGTCGTCAGTACACACTGCTACCTTCTTGTGTAGCTTTTGACCCCAACACACCATTCCCCATCGTGGGAAGGGTAGCACGGGATTATTCAGCCAGAGCTCCCGTTGTTGAAAACATTAAGCTCGAAATGGGCAAAAATAAGGAATTCTCGTTTAATGGAATTTCTTACCGTGCCGATGACATCTCAGCACTTATATTAAAGCCTATTGTCGATTCATTAAGAGAGATTGATGGCGGAGCTCCATTGGAGCGTGATGTGATCGTGACAATTCCTGCCAGTTTCAATATGGCGCAACGATGGGCGACCAGACAAGCTGGCATCCGTGCAGGGTTGCATAAAGATCGCGTCAAACTTCTCGAGGAGCCGAAAGCCGCACTCATCGATTTCGCATATACGTGGATGATCGAACCCGATGTCCTGGTGGATCTGGACTGTCAAGAATTCCTGCAACAGGATAAACTCGTCATGGTATATGATTTTGGTGGTGGAACTCTTGATGTAAGTCTTCACTTAATTTGCCTTAAAGGAGATTCTCCCGAAAACTTGATGATAGAAGATTTAGCTGTTGGTCGATACACCGAACTCGGGGGCAGCCACATCGATTTAATTATCAGAGATAACATAATCGGACGTTTTCGTTCAATAGAATCAGCGGGAAATGTTGCAGAACTCAGGGATGATTCTGTTGAAATTCGCCGCTACTTACGAATGGCTGAAGCGATAAAGATGGATATTTCTCGGCAGTATCGAAAGGAAAGGAATAACTTGGGCCGTAGGCCGGACGATGTGATGGTTAACTACTCAGGTAGCCAGGTTGGCGAGAATTTTTCTACTTTCAACCTTCCTATACTTAAGAGCGAGGTGGACCGCTGGATCGGCCAATTTATCTCTCGCGGAGACCTTTCACTGGAGAAACTTCGAGATATGGTCAATGGCGGATCAAAAGAGCCGTTCCTTCCCAGGAATTCCTTTCTCGGCCCCGTAGTCGATTTGTTACGCAAGTTTTATACTACTCCTTCCTTCTATCAGCGACACGCTCAGCGAATTCAACCCTGGCAAAAGCCGGATTTCATTCTTCTTAATGGGGGGATGAGCTACTATCCCACTGTAGAAGAGGAGTTGGAGGGCTTTTTCGGGTCCGATATGCTATTCATCAAATGGACTGAGCGCGATCTAGCAGTTTCACGAGGGGCTGCCATTTACAATGTAATACTATCTGGAGGGAAATTAGCTAAGTCTGTTGTTTCTGAGAGCTATTATTTCAAATACGCAGACGCAGACGGTGTACTGAAAAACTATCCATTCATCGAGGCGGGTGCCCCGTTTGACCTCATAAAATGTCTTGAGGGACAAATTCCACCGCTACAGGAATTAGATGGGCCGGCAAAGCGACTCCTTATCCCTATCGGGGTAAACCAAGTAAACATTGGGGTATTCAAGGAAAATTGGGATGGTGAAAAAGAATACCTGTTTAATCACATATGGAAAGTTACAAAATTGCAGACAGGAAGTAAAGCTGAGGTGAGATGGCAACTAGATCATGATAAGATTGTTGAGATGGAAGGTAGAGTCGAAGGTGAAGGACAATGGATGACATTTATCGCAAAAACCATAGATGGGGATTTGCCAGAAACTGAAATCCATTCAGTTTCTATACAGGACCCAAGAGAATGGTATTCCGAGCAGCCAGAAGAATATTCCATACCGCTCAATGCCATCCCCTTGGACATAAAACAGGAGTTAAGTACTTGGAGGAATAACTTTAAACATGTTTATTACGGCGAGAATTTAGTTAGGTTGATGAAAGAATGCGCCACAGTGATAGAACCCAAGTTGCTAAAAGCTGCTAACTGGACAAGCTTAATACCTGCACTTATTGATGAAATTAGAAATAACCTCATTACGATAAAAAACCTCTCCAGTCAAAGAGATATCAAAAAAAGGTGGGTAAACTTTCACGCTCTTTCTCGATTGATTATTGTCCTATATAAACTCTGTACTCGTTTGCGACCATTTGACGAACTGAGAATAAAAGCGGCAAGCATTCTAATTTCGCAAGTCCTCAAAGAAGATACCTGGCGTCAAGAGATTCTCAATGACCGACACTACACTAATCTTGCGTGTAAAACCGCTGCGATTGGCCTTGGCATGATTTCCGATTGCAAACCCAATAGACATGGAATCTTACTCCGGACCCTGACTGCAAGCATTTGTGAAGGAGAGCTCCTCAAAGTGATGGAAAGTGTTTACGTAACCCGAGCACTGCAGTTTGATCTTATCACAGCTCTTGGAAAAAGCGGTCGATCCGATTTTCTTCGATTTGCCTATCGCAGTTTTCCTGAACCTTATGCGCGGATTAGAAGGGAAGGAGATGGAGATGTTGAATACCAGCCGTCTTGGGGCAATAATATGGTATGGGCTATTGGACGAGCCGCTTCTCGCCGAGCTGCGGAACCCGTTGGCATTGACAATCCGCTGGCAGAACTTATTGAAGCTATGGTATGGCAATTGGTGAATAAACCAACTAGTACGACACGTCAAGAGACCCTGCTTTTTGCACTTGGGCAAGTGCTGGACTGCTGCGTGGATATCCCTGAGGAGTATAGAGCCCCAGATGGCCTGCGTGACAGAACCTTAAAGACAGTTAAGGAGAAAATATGCCAGCGAACCAGTCTCAATACGAATATATTAAATGGGATGATTGGACGGCTTGAGGGTCGGGCGAGAACGTTGGAAGGAATCAAGCCTGAGTTCAGAAGCTCAGAAGCAGCCTTTCTGAGGATGGTTATTGTGGAGCAGTGAGATGATAGATTCTCTTATTAGCCAGGCAAGGCAGATTTGTTCTGCGAGATTTAAATTGACAACCGATTCAACGCAAGTTTTGCTGAAGAAGGTGGACTCACTTGTTAACGATGCCTGTTGTAAAGGTGCTTTGGAGGCTGGTGCCGGTGATTTACTGGCATCAGTTTGGGAATTTCTCATCAATACTGAGCCACACTACCTGGCTGAGAGTCTACTCTTAACTTTTGTAAAAGGGATGGCTCGTTTTAAAGATATTCCTAATAGCTTGGATACGATATTAGACAGGTTGACTCTGGACGGCCTTCCACCGAATACAATAAAGCAGGTCAATGAACTGCTTTGCCGGATAAATCGGCCCAAGTCTGTGGAAAGAAGTGTCTTAGTGGAACATATCCGGAAGCTTGAGTCAATGTTCCACTCTGAAACAATAGGTTCATATGAACCACTCCCTTCGAAAATCTGGGGGGAAATCGATTTCAAGGCGTTTTGTCTTTGGGCATCTGGTGGTCAGCCTGTTGAGTTAAAACCTTTGGTTGCGGTACCCACGGCCTTGTTTGCATACATCATAGTCGCAATATTTGGTCAAGAGGCTTCCAATGTGCTTATACGGGAGGTCATTCCAAGATTACGGCCTATTGGTCGTTTTGACCATTGGAGCCTTTTTTTAATAGAGATTTCTGAATGGCTCACAAGTTCTGGAGAAAATCATCGGGAATGTGATACACTCGCTGTTGACTTGCTCAGGAATGTCTTGAGAGAAATCAAAGAGAAACCTTCAGATATTCGTTACCTTGATCCGATGAAGGATGCTGTGCTTGCAGCGTTGCGCACACTTTTTGCTAAGGCAGACGAGACTGGTTCAAACGCTCGAACATCATTATCGGGTTTTCTCGGTTGTGGTTTTTTTTATGCAATGGAGGAAGCTGATCTTCTCAGTATTTGCTCCCGTACAGATTTAAATTTTCGTAGTATCCGCAGGCGAATGCGGCAGACGGCAGTTGACTCGATAGAACAGATAAACAACGCTTGGATTTGGGCATCTTACAGTGGAGCGGCTTTCGATATTCTCTTTGCTCCTGATATCGAAAAAGAAGAAACGGAAAAAGGCCTGATTCAAGTGGTCAGAGAGATTCGTGCTGGAGTTATATCCATAGCCTCCGATCCCAAACTACTGCTTAACCATTTAAAGTTAATCAGAAATAATATCTACATTGATTTTATAGGGCAGCTCTATTCTGTTATTGTTACTCATGACGCAGTGCAGCTTGTTGATATGTTTAACCGCCTTCTGAAAGTCATTGAAACGTTTATTGGTGGAAACAAACCAGGCGCATTGCGCATGCATGGTCTGAAGCCGATAATCGAATTTGTTTCTTCCAAAGAGGCCAATGACTACTTGCATTTCATAAGTTTGCATGAGGATACTCCAGAATACCAGGAACTGCTTTCCGATGCTGTGACAGACCTTTTTAATCTTAAAGAAAATATTGTCGGCAGTGATAGCCGTAAGCATGTGGGGGCGGCAGCTATCGTTAATTATCTTTATCAGAAAATGGACATCATGAAGCCCGATGTTCTGACGTTATCACAGCCCCTGCTGATGAAAAATATAGAAAAGTTATCGACCTGGATGCTGACGTTTCTCTTTGATGATAAGCATGGATCTGCACTTGACTCGATGGGAGTTGGAGCTATCAGCGATATTACTCATAACAATGTTTCTTCTGATCGGGAGAGCAAAGTTCACGAAGCTGTGACTTATTTCCACAAATGGGTTGATCGCTGTCACCCTGATCAATATTTATATCCTGAGACGTGGAAAAGACTTTCAGAGATTCTATTAAACGATGGACTGAGGACAGGTAGCAGTCTTGACCCTATCCAGATTTTGCGAACAAAGCGGCTTCTCAGCAACAGGCTTCAGCGTTTTCGGATCAAGCGAGACACCTTTCCATTATTTCCGGAAGTGGATAAGGATTTCGCTGCCAGCATTTACCAGTGGATAACGAAAGACGGTTCGATGGACTGGGAGAATATCGAAAAGTTCTCATTTGATGTACTCGGACCATTGGACAAAGTGGACCGCGATACAGGGCAGCTGAGTCGTATTCAATTTGTCAACTGGCTGAAAAACTTGCAATCTGTACCAAATCCCTTGAAGGAATTTCTTCTGGATCTAAACGATATTTACAACTCTTATCCCAATCGGACATGGGGCTTTCCAACATACTTACGTTCAGCTTTCACCGATATGCGATGGTATGGCAAGTATGGTCCGCAAAGCGGAATCCTAAACAAGGTATCCTGGCATTTATGCATTGACCAGCCAGAAAAGTTTTATATAGACTCTTATGTACTGCTCCAGATGGTCCGTAAATTCGCGGTTTCTGCAGTTGAACACGCAGATGCATGCAATATATTCATTAGAATGCATTATGAACAAATACTTGATGGAGAGCAGACGAACGTGATTCTGGAATTAGCCAATGACGACCATACTAATCCTGGAAGAAGCGGGTGGTCTGATAAGTCTCCGCTGCTGGTTCTAGGAGATAGATGTTACGGGAATCAAATGCGCACGGTCTACGAGTTTTATATACACCACTGTTCGGACTTCCACTGTCATGAAGTACATCAGGATTCCGAAGGAAGAATGCATTATTGCTATTTCGACGCACGATTGCCTGGGACTCTAAAGGAACAAACCTTAATTGCTGAGCAGTGTCTCTGGGATATCGAAGACCTGAAAAGTCTCAATCTTGCCAGAATCATGGGATCGGACCGAGGTTCATTCCTGCGTTTTATTGTCCCTGTTTATTTTCGTCATTCAGCTCAGTCAAAAACCGGTCATTAATGAGCAGTCTTTAAACAGAAATGCTCTTTCCAAATAATACAGTATTGAAGGGAAATCAGTGGAAATAATATTTTTTGACTATAGGAAGAATGAGAGGCAAAAGCAATTTGCTGAGGAAATCCGCCGGCGTTTCCCCCATGACAGAAATGTGCTGGAGATGTGGAGCAAAATCGCTGGCCACTTTCATGAGAACGTTACTGGAAATCTGGCATTGTACGGATTTTCGAATCCCGCTCAGTCACTAGTATTCATTCACTCAACCAACGATGGCGCGGATTCTCTAAGGAAACAAGTTCTGGAGTGTGGAGGAAGGGTTGTCTGGTATAGCGGAGAGGATGGTTTCATAGCAAGACAATTGTCAGCCAATGAAATCAAGTTAAACTACAATCAGTTACATGACTATCTGGGGGACCTGCTGGCCGAATTGGCAAGATATGAATCCGGTGAGCAGGAAGAACCTACAATGGATGAGATATTTGTGATATTAAGCATGGGAAGCGCGAACCGGAAGGCATTTAACAGGTCCATTGTCTTTAAAAAACCTCTTGAGACGTTGGTTGTCTTGCACTGGCTGCTTTCTCTCATTAATGATGAACAAAAGCTGCCATATCTCGATTATCTAATCGGACAGTCTGTTTTTTCGGGTTTGTCGCAAGAGATAAAGAACTTGTGGAACAATACAAAGCTTAACGATATAGCATTAAATAGCTTCGTGCAGTTAGATTCGACAGTCTCAGATATGGTTTTTGAGGATTTCATCGAACAGAACTTGCCGGAAACAGTTATGTCTTTGCTTGACAACCATCTGGAGAATAGGACAACAATACAGATCTCTTTGATCAGAGACTTTTTGTGCAACGTGATTCCTGCTATTCAGCTTTTCGTTAGAACGGGCGAAGACGATATCCGGAACACTGCAAGCGGGGTGCCATGAACAATCTATGGGAAAGCGAATTCAAACTTTGGCTTGCTCGAGAGGCGAAAAGCTTTCTCCAGATCGGGTCGTTTGCAAGTATCAGAATCGACCATCCGGTTCCGAAAGTTGAAGTCCTTGCCGAAGAAATACGTTCATGTGACGACCACATTCTGCTGTTCTCTATTTCTTCTCTGCTGCTGGAGAACCAAATGATAGACCAGGTTGGTGTGTTACTGGGACATGACATTATGTCGCGTACATGGTTCTGCCATGTTCCTTTTGGGTTCCACAGAATGATCAAACTTATTGAGCCATATAATAGATGCCGTGTTTTGCGTCTTCACAGGCAGCTAAGACATAAAGGATCGACTGCTATCACTGCGCCCAGAATAGCAGCTATTGCGGGCTTACCACCGAGTGCTGATCTCATCCCTATATCAAATGAGAGTGGGCGTCCGGAATTTAATGAAATAGCCCATGCAATAATTAACCAGCATGATTGCGAAATTGCGCTGTCTGAAAAGAACAGTAAAAAATATGCTATCCTTCAAGATGAGTTGCAGTCAACCCTTAATTCGATGATGTCTTTTCTGGACGGTATTGTATCGGGTTGTCAGATAAATGATGATTGGGATATCATTAAAGAAGGATACGACAAGTACTGGGAACAGACCCGCAGTCTGGATAAAATACTTTATTCTGAAAATGGCGAGGACTATTGTGTTGGATCAATGTAGAGCATTGTTTGTAGACGATGAGTGGGAATCATCTCGTCTCAATGTGGTACTTCCAAAACTTCTTCTGGAATACGGAATAATCATTGAAGGAGAAACGGATGGCTCCAAAGCTGTTGAGCGCCTAAGAGGGAGTGAGGTGTTTGATGTCTTACTCCTAGATATCCTCTTTGAAAATCAGAATCTTCAGGGGCAAGATGTCTTTGACAGAGTACATGAAGACAATCCAGATCTTCCCGTCATCATCATTTCCAACACAGATTCACCGCAGTCAGTGGTTCAGTTTGTTCGTCATGGAGCAATTAATTACTTTGCAAAGGCGGAACTGCAAGCTGAAAAATTATCACTGGAGATTCGAAATGCTGCCGCTCTTTATAGGGAGAAGTTGAAAAACAGGCTTTTGCGCTATAAATATGAATCAACAGATTCCAGCGGAATGGTTTACGGTAGCAAAGCCATGCAACATGTGGTTGACCAGGCAGAGTCTATTGCTTCGCTTAATACTTCCGTTCTCATCCTTGGTGAGAGTGGAACAGGCAAGGAACTGGTTGCTGACATAATTCATAACAAATCCTCACGAGTAGCAAGCCCCTTCTTAAGAGTTAATTGCGCAACCATTCCACATACGTTGGCTGATAGTATTCTTTTTGGCCATCAGGCCGGTGCTTTTACAGATGCCAAGACATCAAAACGTGGGCTCTTTGAACTATCCCATCGGGGCACACTTTTCCTTGATGAGATTTCAGAGATGCCAATTGAGATTCAGTCGAAACTACTCCGAACCCTGGAGACTGGCGTTATCAGCAAATTAGGCTTCCAACGTGAACAGACGGTAGATGTGCGGATAATTGCGGCAACCAATCGTGACCTTTCGGGTATGGTTCTCGCGGGAACCTTTAGAGAGGACCTTTACTACCGTCTCAATGTTTACACTATCCAGCTCCCCCCCTTGAGACAACGTCCCAGCGATCTTGAGATGCTAACCATTCATTTTATCAAGAAAGGTAGCAAAAAGCTTGGATGTCATGTGGACCCGGATATCTCTGAAATAATGCCCTTTATCAAGTCTTATCATTGGCCAGGTAATGTCAGACAGTTGGAAAACGCTTTGGAGGCGGCGCTAATTAACTGCAGGCTTCAAGATTCATCTCACTTGATGCCAGAGATGTTTCAAATTCCATCACAGGGAAAAACATCAACTCAAAAGTTCTTCCCTTCCAGGCAACGCCAAGCCGATTCTGCTGGGACGGATTTTCCCCAATCCATGATGAAAATGGTGCTTGCGAGGGATTACAATTACTACGACCTTGAAAGGCACTGGAAGGACAATTTTGCAGAAACCCTTAGTATGCTCATTGCCCATTGCGGCGGTGATGGTGGTCGGCTATCAGACCTCCTTGAAATCCCAAGGAATAAGCTTTCGCAAGTACTGTACCGATGGGGACTTAAACTGAGGGACTACCGTTAGGCAGATGATTTTCTCTGTCTCTAACTTCAGTCATGAAAAAGAGCGCCGACTTTGGTGACCGGAGGTCGGTAACACTTTCCCTGTAGGTGAACTTTAGGAATATTTTGAATAACCGAAACGATCTCTTTCACCAAAGAATGTGCATCGGGGATGGCAGATGCTTTTCGTTTGGGATGAACAAACGCGTTTCTTGCGTCCCATAGTCTGCACAGTGAATACTCTAACGCGGTGATTTCCGGCATCCCAGTACAGTTACGGAAGACATCCTTGATTCCTGTTTCGGTAGGTTCTTCTCCCATCGAAAGCCATAGAAACCCCATGGCTGCCTCTGCTACTCTGCCAGCAGTGATGTAGAATCCTGAGTGCGGTACACCCGCGACATCAAGAGCGCTGTGGAGTGTACGGTATTTTTTCCGCCTGTGATACATCCTGACACCGATTGTAAGGTCCATGACATGGAAAAAGAAATCTATTTCGCTGATCAGATCATCGATAGCACCGCCCAGAGTTGTTAGAACCTCATTAGAAAAATTGCGAATATAGGCACACCTATTGAAACTATCTAACACGACCCAAGCATTTCTGATCTCATTCCAAAGTTTGTCTTTCCTCTCTTCAGCACATCTATCTATTATTTTAAAGAAGCATTCGGCGTAATCTTCTTCACTGGATGTTCTTAACATGTCAGGGTCTTTGGGGAAGAAAAAAGTGCCCGATTGCTGAATTAGTATAGATCGATCGTCAAGACTTGATGTAGCAGACAGTACAATAATGGGTGAATAACGGAAACGATGAAGCAACTCATCCAAAAACATAGAGTTATTTCCATCCACAAGTGAGAAGTCGAGAACTAAAGGAAAAGCTATTCCCAAGGGAATATCGTGAAGACAGGTGAAAACTTGACCCATATTTTCGCCTGTCAGATTGTAAAATACCTCACACCAGGCACTTTGAGGATGTGCAAGGAAACAAATTTCCGGACAAGTCTTCATCCTCTTCTTGGCAATTTCTTGGTTCTTCTCCAGCCATCGCGAGAATCGTGTTGCAGCGTCTTCGCTCCGTTCTTTATGTGTTCGCTTTGAGAAACCAGACAGGCGTGCGTATTCTTCAGCTTGAGTGGATAGATAGATGTCTGTATCTTTCTGCCCATTTCCTATTGTATTCAATACATCTCCGAGAAGAGGGATTGAGAAATTTCCAAGAATTGAGACAATCATTCTCAGTATAGCATTCAGGCAATTCATGAGGTTTTCAATAGAAGGATGAATGTTTGGGTTCCGAATTTTTTCAGTAAAGATATATTCTGTCTGTCCGAAACTATGATCGATTGTCTGGTGATTATTACGAGTGGTATGCTTTGCGGATTTTGCCCAATTATAGACTATTTCAAGGGCTTTCCTTTCATTCATCTCCAGAGCATCAATGAACCTGCTGAGGATGATCTCAGGATTTTTGCCAGGATACTCGAAGCATTCCCGAAAATGGCGTTCATGAGCTATGGTTCTTAACCCGATTTCAAGGAGCTGAACCAGACGGTACTGTGCCGAAGAAGCCTGCACGAGAAGCGCACTTTGGAGCGATGTGGTTGCACTCTCCTCGTGAAGTTCAATAAGCAAGTACATAGACCAATAAGCATTGAAAAGGTGATAGCTCAAACTGTTGCTTCTCAAATGGCTGATAACTGCTTCTGGAATTGAGTCCCTTATGAAAGCCTCATTCACTCCACGGTTTACCCTAAGAATATTCGACCAAACACAACGAAGATTGCAATAGTAATCACAACTGTACCGGTTAAGCGTCACTTTCAGGTGTGTATATACTACTTCAACATTGCGGAGAGTAGTATCTTGGCGAGTTTTTGGAAGATAGTCGTTCGCTCCCAGCTCGAATGCAGATAGGGCAAGGTGAAGGTCTTCATAAAGAGTGAAGACTATTATAGCGGTTGTAGGAAGACGCTCCCTCAGTTTTTGAATATATCCGTAGCCGCAAAACCTGTCATCATATTTCAACTCCAAAAGGATACATGCAATCGAATTGGCGAAATCCTGTCCCTGGATTCCCGAGAGAGATGCCTCAAGTTCCGCGTAATGCCCAAAGTGTTTGAGTTCTAGGCCAAGGGAGCGGCAGATGTCTGGCATTATAAGATGCAATCCCAATTCTACATATCTATCGTCTAATATGACTATACGGTAGGGGCGTAGTCGCGATGGCAGAATCTGCCGGTTTGGGTACGCGAAAAGACGTAGGAGCTCAAGCTTCTCAAACGTCTCGAAAGCTACCACGGGGCAACACTCCTTTCGGAATGCCTCAGTCAGGTGGGAGTGAACCTGATCGATAGTAAACAGCCCTTCCAGCCATGCACCGCAGGCGAGTCGTACGGCCTCACGATACGTTATTGTTTCGGAGTACGGATGCCTGCAGCGGTGAATAATCTCTCGTAACGCTCGATCCAGATGCTGCTGTACCCACTTGCGCAGTTTCTCGACTGTAAGTATTTGAGGCAAATAGGTAAGTGCATCGGAAGGGCCGAATAGTCTGATGATGTCAAAGCCTCTATCTCCAAGTATATGATTATCGTAGAAAAGTCTGTCGAGTGGACCGATTGTGTAAATTAGAGGATTGTTCTCACGAACAAGTCGTGTGCATAAGATGTGAAATACCTCATCACACCATTCAAAGGCCGGATCTGTTCCGTAAGCTACCAAATCATGAATGGGACGGTCAAAACCACGCTTCTTGAAGCGTGCGGGATAGTCTTTAAGAGGGCAGAAGTCAAGTTTTATATCATCCGGGTCTGAAAAGACGCATGCAAGGTAGCGGATAACAATATCTGTCATCCTTTGTGGTTCACAACTATTCTCTCGACACAATGATTCAGGCACATAACATTCAAAATGTCTCACCATGATATGTCTCCACGGGTGTAGATCAACGCTGTTGGTTGACCAATCTGCTAATAATTTTCAGTTTGAACATTCTAAAAGTCCTCCTACCAATAGTCGGCGTTTACTATTCTCGGTGAAAGAATATGGTCAATTGAATCCAGAAGCCAACCTTCTGCGATAATCTCTTGGTAGCAACTTTTTCCATGGCAATCATCCTAATTTACAGAGGTTTAATTTTTCCCCAATCATAAAGTGATTAGAATGTTCCGCTTACCAACAGGTTTGATTTACACCCTGTCTCCACGCACTGCTGTCTAGCTAACTTTCATTAAGATGCTATAACTCGATTATCAAGTTTTTAATTCGCTAACTTACCTTTCGCTCATTTTCTTCGTGATTTTTATTTATTTCATGAAATCAACCCAAAATTGGTCTGTCAAACATAGTTTTCTTCAAGAAATTGTGTGGAACTGATTTTTTCCTTGTAGGCAATATTCAATAAGTGGAGCAATACATACAAATATTAACTATATTTCTGGTTCTACCGGATTTTGTGGTCAGACTCTCCACCCTCGCAGGGACCCAGCAACGAGCATGTTCTGGAGCCAGTTGGGATGGTATTGGAATCCATTCAGCGCTTCAAAAGGTGAAGCTCGTGCGCCTTCATAGCAAGCTCTTGTAGAGTATGGGTGGAAGTTCCAGATCATAGCCATTGACCGCAGGTAGAGCAAAGCGCTTGTTGCATGCCCGTGGAAGTACTGGATGGAGTAGAGAATCCGATCCTGGTAGTTCATCAGCCGATCCAGTGCATTGCTGGTGCGGTGGGCTCGTGGATAAGAGAAAGCTTTCTTGAACTGGGGGGCTTTGTCGCACAACTTGAGTACCTTATCTTGTACAGAATCAATCGTGATAAAGCTGGCCCACTGCCGTAGTCGACGGATACGCTGAGAGAATTGAGCTACAGTATCGGCATGATAGATGTCCCAAACCTTTTCAGAAATGGAGCGAAGCAGTTCTTTGTGGCGCTTGCACCGATCTCTGATGTTCAGGAAAGCATGCAGAAAACACAGAATCACAGTGATGCACGGGAACAAATCCTTCCATGCCCTTTGGGTATGCTCCCATTCATCCGTGTTCACGCTCTTTGGCTGGTAGTCGGGCTTGAGGTTCAATGCTTCCTCTTTCAAATGCCCGTAACCGTCAGTCAACAAGGCTTCTGTGCCTGCATTGTCCGCCAGTCCTACTCCCAAAATGCACTCATTAGCCACAGTGGTAGCCGCATAGACTTTCTCACCATTGAGTCGGGTATGCTTCTCGTCAGCCACGAGATGTTCCGGCAGACGGGCAGGGTCTTTGACTGTGGTGCCAACAATAGAGTTGCGGCCCAGAGAGATGTATGCCCGATACCAGAACATGTCATTGTGTCCAAATACATAAGTCAGAGCCCCAAAAGGTACTCCCCATTTGCACAGGTACAAGGCTTTTTCCACCTCATCGGATCGAGCAATCAAGTAGGGCATCATGAAGGAGGGACGAATCTGGTAGACACTTCCGTCAGAAAACTCAATGCGTCGCATCCGAAAGCCTTCCTGTTTGCGGGAAAAGGGCGTGAAGCTGTGAAACCTGAAACCTTGAGACATCTGCTGGGGAAAGAGTTCGGGGTATTGGCTGTACATGGTGGTCAGAAACTGACGAAAAGCGCCAGAATCCTTCATGCACTGCTCGTAGTGTTCTTCACTGGGAAAGGCCAGACAGATACATTTGCTGACAACCAAGAGTTCTTCCATCTTGCTCCTCCTTTCAAAACCAGGTTGTTCTCATTGATTGTCGCAATATACATGAATTTTGCACTGAATTCAAAAATATTTTCATCTTGTTCGGAGGCGTTTATTGAACCACAAAATCCGTTAGAACCAGCTATATTTATCATCAAAGTGGAGCAAGTAAATCAATTTTGGCAGAAAAAAATGAGCGAAATGTAAGTTATTAACAGTTATATTTTCTATATAATTGCAAAACCACAATATATAGCATCACGATACATAGTACACACTACATATATTATCCAGAAATATAAAAAGGTACTGTTTGGATCATCTCAATCAATAACGGTGTCCAACCCGCTTCGCATTCCTCGTTTTGCAAAAAAAGCCAATACAACTAGGCACTTGACTCCATATATATAAAATGGGTAGGAATTTATTAACCCTTTTCCGATATTAGTTTTGAAAATGAACAAAGGTATAAGCAGGACAATAGAAAATGATCCGGCAGAGTTTTGATCTTAAGATTTTGGCTCATCGTTGATTAACGTGAAAATCGACAAATTGGCCGAGCATCAAGTTCTTGGACTTTGGACAAAGGTAGGTGCCTTCCCCGGGTTGCTCACCTTTTGTCTGTGCCTGTAACTGGGAATGTACCTTGCAGCATATTGTTAATTCAATCTATTGAAAAGACACGCTTTATTTATTTGACAGTTTGAGCAAATCCTTGAAATGCTCAAAGTATGGAGTAATTGTTTTTCAAGCAATTTCAATAACTTAAAATAAATTATTCAATAATGCCAAGTGCCAGATTTTAAAAGAATTTTTAAATAAATAAAAAAAACATCTTTTCCAATAGGTTATGGTTTATTGGGATAAATTTGTCCAAAGTCCAAACGTTCGTAACTCATCATTATTGATATAACTGAAAGCCAATACAGTACATTTTTCACGACAATCCGCGATGATCCGAGATTTTAAAAACCCGTCGATCCCTTGGCGCGTCACAATGTAAATTCTGGTATTATAAAGTCTTTAAAAAACTGCTATTTTATCCCAAAAAACCTCAAATAACCTCAATTAAATGGGTCCTTTTTACTAAAACAAACACATGCAGGTGCCCAACGTGTACATCTCCCCCATCTACCCATTTAATTCCAATATAAACAGCAACTTAAGCCTATGTTGCTTCTTTCACCACTCTCTGTATATCAATTTCCCGGCACCAGGAAATTGTACTCTACTAAGGCATTGGAAATAAATAACTCATCGTATTATGGTTGAATTTAATATTTTACCATGCTATCTTCAATTCATGATATCACAGGAAATAGTAGATGCAATTAAAATTAAATTCGAGACGCTAA
>Ga0194038_1000452_pt1 | contig 18078 bp, 18 predicted proteins | sample JunL226m_MetaG_FD_148630 | JGI IMG/M metagenome (GOLD analysis project Ga0194038, IMG submission 148630) | Anoxic zone freshwater microbial communities from boreal shield lake in IISD Experimental Lakes Area, Ontario, Canada - Jun2016-L227-6m | ecosystem: Environmental > Aquatic > Freshwater >... | reverse complement strand
GCGGTCTGCACCTTGACCTGCGCCACGCGCTTGTCAGCGCCAACCCGGAACACGTAGTTGAAGCCGTCGCGCACCACCAGCGCGGTCTGCACTACGCTCATCGCACTGTTACTACCGAGCTCAAACTCGCCGCGCGCGAACATACCGGGCTTGAAAGCCCCCACGCTTGTCGCTTCGCGTACTGCGCTGCCCCCCGAGGGGGCTAATTTCCCTTGGGGCGGCCCGGCGGGAAATTGAGTAGCAGGAAGTTGCCCACCAAGAATATCGACATAGATCAAACCGTTGCGGGTTTGCGCGTCCACGGTGGGCGCGACCATGCGCACACGTCCGCGAGCCTGTGTGCCGTCGGGCGCGGTCATGAGCACGGGCGTGCCGGCTTTGATGCGGCCCAGTTCGGTGGCCGTGACTTCGGCGCGCCACTCGAGCCGGCCCTGGCGGATCAGGCGAAACATTTCCATGCCCGCGCCCAGCACCGCGCCTACCGATGCGCTGCGGGCAGAAATGGTGCCGCTGTCGGGTGCCAGCAGCCGGGTGTGGCTCAAGCGAAGTTGCTGGGCATCCAGCTGTGCCTGGGCAGAGGCCACGCGGGCCTTGGCCATCAACTCGGCGGTGAGTAGCTGATCGATCTGCTGCGCACTCAGGGCGCCGGAGCTTTGCACGGCGCGAGCGCGAACGGCGTTGGCGGCGGCGTCAGCTGCGGCTGCCGTGGCTTCCATCAGCGCGGCGCGCGCCAGTGCCACATCGGCCTGCACGCCTTCGGCGGCAAAGGTGGCCAGCAACTGGCCCTTCTGTACCTGGTCGCCAATGCCGGCGTTCAACTCCTGCACGCGCAAGCCGTTCACTTCGGCACCGATGATGGCTTCCTGCCACGCCACCACGTTGCCGTTGGCGCTGAGTTTGAGCGGCAGCACGCTGGTCTTGGCCTGCGTCAGTGTCACGGTCAAAGCGGGCTTGACACCGGCTGGGGCGGCTTCGTTGCCGGCAGCGTTCGAGCGTGCGGCCAGCAGAGCCAGGCCTGCCATGGCGAGCGCCGCCAGCAGCAGGCCCAAGGCACGGGGATGGGTTTGAAATCGGTTCATGGTGCAACAAAGGGTTGATTCACAGAGACGGCGGAGGCGTCGGGGTCAAAGCCACCACCCAGTGCGCGGTACAGCGCCACCCAGGCGCGATGGCGCTCCAGTTGGAGCGCCAGTTGCGTCGACTCCGACGCCAGCGCCATGCGGCGCGCATCTTCGAGTTCCATCACGCTGGCCAGCCCCTGCGCATGGCGTGCCTGCGTGGCCGCCAGCAGCTGCTTGTAGCCGCGCTCTGACACGCTGGCATCGGCGCGGCGCGCTTCGGTCGCCTGCAGGTTGACCAGCGCTTCCTCGACCTCACGCACAGCCTGACGCACAACGGCACGGTAAAGCGTCACCGCCTCGCTGTAGCGTGCCTGCGCTGCCGTCACGTTGGCGGTGCGCTGGCCGCCGTCAAACACGGGCAAACTCAAAACCAGCGGACCAAAAGACCAGGTGTTCAGGTTCGTTGTGGCACCTTCGCTGTCGTAGCGCAGGCGGCCGATGGAGCCACTCAGGTTCAACCTCGGATAGCGCTGCGCCTTGGCCACACCCACTTCGACGCTGGAAACCACCAGTGCACGCTCGGCGGCAAAGACGTCGGGGCGCTGGGTGATGGTCTGCGCTGGAACGGCCGTGACCGCCAGCGGCTTTGGCTGCGCCGGTGCAGCGCGCGAGCGAGTCATGCGCTGGCGCAGGTCCGCCTCAGGCAATGCCGTCAGGGCCACCAGTGCCTTGATTGCCAGATCGCACTGCGCCGTCTGCTGCGTTGCCCGGCTGCGACTCTCTGCCGCGCCGGCATGCGCCAGAGCGGCACCCGAGGCCGGCATCAAGCCGGCTTTGGCCATGGCGTCCGACAAACGGGCGGTCTCGGCGCGCGAGGCAGCGTCCTGCTGTGCCAGCGCCAGCAGAGCCTGGCAGGTGTGCGAGCCAAAATACAGATTGGCCACTTCGGCCGCTACCGACACCCGCGCGTCATGCCACTGCGCCTGTGCGCCCTCGATCTGCGCTTGCGCCGCCCGACTGGCAGCCCGGTTGGCTCCCACCAGATCAAGTTCCCAGCTCGCCTGCAGGCCCGCCTGGACGCTGCTTGCCAGCGGCAGACCCGGCTGGCTCACGGAGCGCGTGCCAGCAATGGCCGCGTTGACGTTGGGCAGCAGAACCGCACTGGTGGCGGCCTGCAAGGCACGAGCCGCTTCAATGCGCGAGAGCGCTTGCGCCACCGAGGGCGCCGCTGCCTGTGCAGCTTCGATCAGCTTGGGCAATTCCGGGTCGCCTTGTTCCTGCCACCATTTGGTGAGGGCGCCCACTGCGCCCTGGTGTGGCAAGGGCGCCTGCCATTGCGGCGCCGTCCGGGCATCGACCTGCGCTTCGGGCAGGGTGATGGCGCAGGCTGACAGCACCAACGAAAGGATGATGGCCTGAAGTAGGCGATGGAAGATACTGGTGCTCATTGAGCTGACGGTCCCTGGCTTCTGGAATGGGGGCTTTTGCCCAGGGGCCGATTCTAGATTCCTCTGATCAAGGCACGGCGAAGATGACCGTCCTTGATCCAGTCAATGTCGTCACCGGTGCTGGGCAACGCCCGCGGACTGTTCAAACCGCAGCCAGCGCTTGCGTCAGATCCGCCAGCAAATCGTCAATGTGTTCGATGCCGATCGACAGGCGCACGGCGTCTTCGGACACACCGGCCTTCGCCAGTTCTTCGGGTGCGAGCTGACGGTGTGTTGTTGAAGCCGGATGCGTGGCCAGGGACTTGGCGTCGCCGATGTTGACCAGGCGCGTGAAGAGCTTGAGCGCGTCCAGAAACGCAGCCCCGGCAACGCGGCCCTGACCCGGTGCCGACTTCACACCAAAGGTCAGCAGGCCGGAGCCTTTGCCGCCCAGGTATTTTTGCGCCAGTGCGTGGTCCGGATGATCTGCGAGGCCGACATAGTTGACCCACGCGACCTTGTCATGCTTTTGCAGAAACTGCGCCACCTTGAGCGTGTTGTCGTTGATGCGCTCCATGCGCAGGCTGAGGGTTTCAATGCCCTGCAAAATCAGGAAGGCATTGAACGGCGAAATGGCGGCGCCCATGTTGCGCAGCGGTACCACGCGAGCCCGGCCGATGTAGGCGGCCGGGCCCAGCGCTTCGGTGTAGATGACGCCGTGGTAACTTTGGTCGGGCTCGTTCAGGCGTTTGAATTTGGCCTTGTGCTCGGCCCAGGGGAACTTGCCGGAGTCCACGATGGCGCCGCCCAGCGAGGTGCCATGGCCGCCCAGGTATTTGGTGAGTGAGTGCACGACGATGTCGGCGCCGTGCTCGAAGGGACGCAGCAGATAGGGCGTAGCCACGGTGTTGTCCACAATCAGCGGCACGCCGTGGCGATGCGCGATCTCGGCAATGCGCGCAATATCGACCACGGTTCCTTGTGGGTTGCTCAGCGACTCAACATAGATTGCCTTGGTTTTCTCATCGATCAGGGGCTCAAAGCTGGCTGGGTCGCGCGCATCGGCAAAGCGCGTTGTGATGCCTGACAGGGGCAGTGTGTGCGCAAACAGGTTGTAGGTGCCGCCATAGAGAGCGGTGGACGATACGATGTTGTCGCCTGCTTCCGCAATCGTCTGAATGGCGTAGGTCACCGCCGTCTGGCCCGAGGCCACAGCCAGCGCAGCAATGCCGCCTTCCAGTGCCGCGACGCGCTTTTCCAGCACGTCCTGCGTCGGATTCATGATGCGGGTGTAGATGTTGCCCGCTACTTTCAGGTCGAACAGATCGGCGCCGTGCTGCGCGTTGTCAAAAGCATAGGCAACGGTCTGGTAGATCGGCACTGCCACCGCCTTGGTGGTGGGATCGGGCGAGTAGCCAGCGTGGACGGAGAGGGTTTCAAATTTCCAGGATTCGGACATGGGAGGCTTTCGTTTCAGTGGTTGATGTTTCTTGAGCTTAATCAAAAATTCGGAGTGGCGCGCAAACCCCAGGCGCGCACGGTGACGCGCAGCAGGCGCGCGACATGACGCTGCGTGGGGCCGAGACGGTGTTGCACGGTGCTCATTTCTTCAGATAGATCTGGTCAAAGCTGCCGCCATCGGCAAAGTGGTCCTTGTCGGCCTTGGCCCAGCCGCCAAAGGCCTGCTCGATGGTGAACAGGTTGATTCTCGGCAGTTGCTTGACGTACTTGGCCTGGAACTTTTCTGAAATCGGGCGGTAGAAGTTCTTGCCGGCAATGTCCTGGCCTTCGTCGCTGTACAGGTACTCCAGGTAAGCCTGCGCGACGGCGCGCGTGCCCTTGCGGTCGACATTCTTGTCGACCACGCTCACCGGCGGCTCGGCCAGAATGCTGATGGAGGGGTAAACAATGTCAACCTTGTTGCCAAATTCTTTTTCCAGCAGATGCGCTTCGTTCTCCCAGGAGATGAAGACATCGCCCTGATTGCGCTGGGCAAAGGTGATGGAGGAGCCGCGCGCTCCGGTGTCGAGCACCGGCACGTTTTTGTACAGCGCCTGGATGAAGTCCTTGGCCTTGGCGTCGCCACCGAGCTTGCGTTTGGCAAATTCCCAGGCGGCCAGGTAGTTCCAGCGGGCGCCGCCCGAGGTCTTGGGGTTGGGTGTAATGACGCTGACGCCGGGCTTGATCAGATCGTCCCAGTCCTTGATGCCTTTGGGGTTGCCCTGGCGCACCACCAACACGATGGTTGAGGTGTAAGGCGCTGAGTTGTGCGGCAAGCGCTTTTGCCAGTCCTGTGCCAGCCAGCCGCCGTTTTTGTAGAGCGCATCCACGTCACCTGCAAGCGCCAGTGTCACCACATCGGCGTCCAGACCATCGATGACCGAGCGGGCCTGTTTGCCGGATCCGCCGTGCGACTGTTTGAGGGTGACGTCCTGGCCGGCCTTGGCTTTCCAGTACTTGGCAAAAGCGGCGTTGAACTCGACATAGAGCTCGCGCGTCGGGTCGTAAGAAACGTTAAGCAAAGTGACCGCTTGCTGGGCGGTGGCACCCAGCGTGGCAGTTGCCAGAAGGGCGACGAGGGCAAGTTTGAATAAGCGGCGGCGGCTGGCCATGTTCGATTCCTGAAATTCACTGCAATATTGCGATGCAGCGAATTCTGGGAGTTATCGCTTAAAACTGGAACTACCGAATTGTTACTTCTTAATTACTAACGAATCTTTAAAAACGTTCGTCGCTACCAGGACGGGGCTTGTTCAGCGAAATGGTTCGCCAGAAAGTCGATCATGGCGCGCACTTTGGCCGAGACGTGTTTGCGTGTCGGGTAAACCGCATAGATGCCGAATTCGATGGACCGGTACTGCGGCATCAGTTCAAGCAGGCTGCCTTCCGTCAGGTCCTTGCCCACAAGAAAATTCGGCTGCAGGATCACCCCCTGATGTGCCAACGCCGCAGCGCGGCAGGTGTCGCCGCTGTTGGTGTGCATGCAAGGCTTGGTCTTGACGTTCACCGGTCCTTCCGGTCCGGTGAAGCGCCATTCGTCGCCGGTGGACAGGTAGCTGTAGGAAATCACGGCGTGGTTGGCCAACTCATCCGGATGCTGAGGGGTTCCGTGCAGCTTGAGATACTGGGGCGAGGCGCACAGCACGGTGCGGGTGCTGGCGAGTTTGCGGCTGACCAGGCTTGAGTTTTCCAAGGTCGCGATGCGGATTGCCAGGTCGTAGCCTTCCTCCACCAGATCCACCAGCCGGTCCGCCAGGGTGACGTCGAGCCTGACCTTGGGGTGCAGCGCCATGAACTCGCCCCAGAGTGGCGCCAGATGCAGAATGCCAAAGGTAAAGGGCGCGTTGATGCGCAACAAGCCGCTGGCGGCATCACTGCGCGAGGTGATTTCGTCCTCTGCTTCTTCCAGTTCGGCCAACAGTTCCTTGCTGCGACCATAAAAAACCTGGCCTTCGTCAGTCAAAGACAGGCGCCGTGTCGTTCGGTGCAGCAGCCGCACGCCCAGGCGAGTTTCCATGTCCACCACATAGCGCGACACCGCCGCCTTGGACATGTTCAGGGCTTCTGCCGCTTTGACAAAGCTGCCGGCATCGACGACCGCATTGAAGGTTTGCATCTCCAGAAATCGGTCCACTATCCCTCCAAATGAAACAATTAATCTATTTTATAGCTATTTATCACGGTAATTGTTTCCAATACAGTTCACCCATGCACTGCAAGCCAGCGCATTCCAACCATTTTGTTCGTCTTATCAGCAAGGAATCCATCATGTCCCAATCCATTCAAAACAGCCTGAATCTGGCGGCCCGCGTTCTGTTCGCCGTCTTGTTTCTGCCGGCCGGCATCAGCAAGCTCACCGGCTTTGCCGGTACTGTGGGCTACATCGCCTCCGTCGGTCTGCCGCTGCCCAGCCTGGGTGCGGTGCTGGCGCTCGCGGTTGAAATTCTGGGCAGCGCTGCGCTGCTGGCCGGCTACGGCACCCGCATCGCCGCCCTCGCGCTGGCGGTTTTCACGCTGGTGGCCAGCTTCTTCTTCCACGCCTATTGGGCGGCACCGGCAGACCAGGCTTTTGTTGTGCAACTGCTGTTCTTCAAGAACATCGCAGTAGTCGGCGGTTTGCTGGCCCTGGCTGCCAATGGCGCGGGTGAGTGGAGCCTGGATGCGCGCCGCAACGCATAATTGATTCAACCGGAGAAGCCTTGATGCCCACCACCTCAGTTACGTCAACCCAGGGCTCCGGCGCGCGGATGCCAACCTGGTTTGTGCCGCACGGCGGCGGCCCCTGCTTCTTCATGGACTGGAACCCGCCTCATGCCTGGAACCGCATGGGCGACTTTCTCAAGGGCCTAGCCTCCACCCTGCCGCAGTGCCCCAAAGCCATTCTGATGGTGTCGGCGCACTGGCTGGAGTCGTCGTTTGATGTCACCAGCGGCGCAGCGCCGGAGTTGATTTACGACTACTACGGTTTTCCGCCGCACACTTACGAGCTGAAGTACCCGGCCCCCGGCGAGCCGCAGCTGGCGGCGCGCATTGCGGCTCTGCTGGGTCAGGCTGGTCTGCCGTCCAAAGTGAACCCGAGCCGCGGCTTTGACCACGGTATGTTCATTCCGCTGATGCTGATGTTTCCAGATGCCGACATCCCGGTGGTGCAACTCTCGCTCAACAGCAACCTGGACCCGCAAATCCATCTGCAGCTGGGCCAGTCCCTGACCACCCTGCGCGACGAAGCTGTGCTAATCGTTGGCAGCGGCATGAGCTTTCACAACATGCGCGGCTACGGCGACCCGCGCTTTGGTCCGATCTCCGACGAATTCGACCACTGGCTTACAGAGGCCGTTCAGGCCGAACCGGAGCAACGCCGCCAGGCCCTGATCGACTGGGCCGTGGCGCCGTCAGCCCGCCTGTCGCACCCGCCGCGCGCCGAAGAACACCTGCTGCCACTGATGGTGGTGGCGGGTGCTGCCGGTGTAGACAAGGGCCAGCGCGTGTTTTCGGACCGGGTGATGGAGACCACGCTGTCGGCATTCAGTTTTGGGTGAATAGTGGAAAAGCGCAAGAAGCACGCAGAATTTGTGCGACGCGGTATCGCCGCCATCGACGTGGCCAAAAGCACAGGCGGTGGTATTGCCGCCGACCTGGTGATTGCCAGACTGGCGGCCAAACTTGCCGCGGCAAGGCAAGCCAAATCTCAACGCGGTAGATGAGCTAGAGCTTCAGCTGATCAGCCGCCGCTGTCGGCCTTCAGTTTTGGCTGACCGACAACAGTAAACAAATTGTTTATACTCGGTGCGTGATTGAGAGTTTTGCCAACACCGAGACCGAACGCCTCTTTGCCACCGGCAAGTCGCGGCGCTTGCCGCCCGACATCCTGCGCCGAGCGGTGATGCGACTAACGCAGCTTGACGCGGCTACTGTCGTGGACGATTTGCGACAGCCGCCATCCAACCGTCTCGAAGCCCTGAGCGGCGACCGAGTGGGGCAATGGAGCGTTCGCATTAACGACCAGTGGCGGGTGTGCTTCCGGTTTGATCGTGGCAATGCGTTTGACGTTGAAATCGTGGACTACCACTGAGGAGTGATGCATATGAAGATCAAGAGACCGGTGAATAACCTGCCAGCTGTGCATCCCGGCGAGTTCCTGCGGGAGACGCTTGAAGAACTGGGTCTGACGCAGGCTGCTTTTGCCGAAGTCATCGGTGTCTCGCCCATGCGTGTGTCGCATCTGCTCAAGGGAGACCGCCCAGTGACCGCCGAACTGGCCCTGCGCTTGGGTCGCGCATTGGGACAGACGCCGCAATATTGGCTGAACCTGCAAACCAGCTATGACTTGAAGGTCGCCCAGACTGAAATGAAAGACAGCTTGCTTGCGGTGCGGGAATTGATCGCAGCGTGAGAGGCCGACTTTAGGCGCAACGCTCCAATCCGGCCTCGTGTGTCGTGGCAAACTGCGCTGCAAGCCTGCGGCGCAGTGTCGCCGCGGCATTGTTGGTTAACCCACCTACGGAGTCGCCCATGTTTCTGCTCAACCCTCGACATCTGGATCGCAACTACCCTGATCAGCGTTCGCGCGAGATCATGGAAAAAACGGTGGCCTTCTTTGAGGCCAAGGGGCTGACCAGACTCAAGGAAGATTACAACGGCGCAGTCTGGTACGCGGACTTTCTGGAGTTCTGCAAGCGTGAGGGCATCCTGTCGTCCATGATGACGCCAGCCCGTCACGGCAAGCCCGGTGAGAACGCGGTCTGGGACAGCTGGCGCGTCTGCGGCTTTGCCGAAATGCTCGGCTTCTTCGGTCTGTGCTACTGGTACACCTACCAGGTATCGGTGTTGGGCATAGGCCCGATCTGGATGAGCCACAACCAGGCCCTGCAGGCAAAAGCCAAGGCGCTGCTTGACGATGGCCACATCTTTGCCTTCGGCCTGTCGGAGAAAGAGCATGGCGCAGACATCTATACCTCGGACATGGTGGTGACCAGGCTCGCAGACGGCACTTACCAAGCCAGCGGCAGCAAGTACTACATCGGTAACGCCAACGAAGCCGCGATGGTGTCGACCTTTGGCAAGATGGCCGACAGCGGCGCCTACATCTTCTTTGTGGCTGACTCACAGCACCCCAACTACGAGTTGGTGAAGAACACCGTTTACAGCCAGAACTTTGTTGCCGAGTACCGTCTCAACGCCTATCCGTTCACCGAAGCCGAAGTGCTGCACCACGGCGACGATGCCTGGGACGCCGCGCTCAACACCATCAACGTCGGCAAGTACAACCTGGGCTGGGCGTCCATCGGCATGTGCACGCATTCGTTTTATGAAGCGATGGACCACGCCGCCAACCGCCATCTGTACGGCAAGACGGTGACCGATTTTCCGCACGTCAGGCAGCTCTTCACCGATGCCTACACACGCCTGGTGGCCATGAAGCTGTTTGCGCTGCGCGCAGCAGACTACATGAAGAGCGCCAGCCTGGAGGACCGCCGCTACCTGCTGTTCAACCCCATGGTCAAGATGAAGGTCACAACGCAGGGCGAGGAAGTGATCAACCTGCTGTGGGACGTGATCGCAGCCAAGGGGTTTGAGAAAGAGCCCTTCTTTGCCATGGCCGCTGCCGACATCCGCTGCCTGCCCAAGCTCGAGGGCACGGTGCACGTCAACATGGCGCTGATCATCAAGTTCATGGCCAACTACTTCTTTGCGCCCGCCAGCTACCCCGAAGTGCCACGGCGTGACGAGGGCTCGGATGACGAGTTCCTGTTCAAGCAGGGGCCGACCAAGGGACTGGGCAGCATCAAGTTTCACGACTACCACCTGGCCTACAACAGCTTCAAGCTGCCAAACCTGAGCGTGTTCAAGGAGCAGATCGAGCTGTTCAAGGAAATGGCCATGAAGGCTCCGCCTACCAAGGCGCAGGCGCAGGACATCGACTTTTTGCTGACGGCCGGTGAAATGTTTACGCTGGTGGTGTACGGCCAGCTGATTCTGGAAAACGCCGGGATCTACCAGATGGATGATGCGCTGGTGGACCAGATTTTCGACTTCATGGTGCGCGACTTTTCCAAGTTTGCCCTGCAGTTGTACTCCAAGCCCAGCAGCACTGATGCGCAAATGGCGCAGTGCCTGAAGATGATCAAGAAGCCGGTGGTGGACGAGCAACGCTACGGCGCAGTCTGGCAGCAGCATGTGCAGCCCATGAAAGACCAGTACGCCATGCCCCGGTAAGGGTCTGGCCTACAGCATCATCGAGGTCTGTGCTGGTCGGCCATCGAGGTGCAACTGGCTGGTCGCCGCCGGCGTTTGCGCGATCAGCTTGCCGCGTCGGAACACCTGCAGGCGGGCCGCGCGAAGCCGGATCGCCTCCGCCGGATCGCGTGCCTGCAACAAGACAAAGTCAGCGTTACAGCCGACTTCCAACCCGTAACCCTGCAGACCCAGAATCCGCGCCGGATTCACGGTGACGGCATCGAAGCACTGGCGCATGGCGCTCTGGCTGGTCATCTGCGCCACGTGCAGGCCCATGTGCGCGACTTCGAGCATGTCGCCGGAACCCAGGCTGTACCAGGGGTCCATCACGCAGTCGTGACCAAAGGCGACGTTGATGCCAGCGGCCAGCAGTTCCGGCACGCGTGTCATGCCGCGGCGTTTTGGATACGTGTCGTGCCGGCCCTGCAGTGTGATGTTGATCAGCGGATTGGCCACCACCTGCAATTGCGCCTCAGCCATCAGCGGCAGCAGCTTGGAGACGTAGTAGTTGTCCATGCTGTGCATCGACGTCAGATGCGAGCCGGTCACGCGTCCCTGCAGGCCCAGGCGCTGCGTCTCGAAAACCAGGGTCTCGACGTGGCGTGACAGCGGGTCGTCGGATTCGTCGCAGTGCATGTCCACGCGCAGGCCGCGCTCGGCAGCGAGTTCGCACAGCAGCCTGACGCTCAGGGCGCCGTCCGCCATGGTTCGCTCGAAATGCGGAATGCCGCCGACCACATCCACGCCCTTGTCGAGCGCACGCTTCAGGTTGTTCATGTGCTGCTCGGGCCCTTGTGCGCCGCGCAGCACGCCATCCTGCGGGAAGGCCACCAGTTGCAGGTCGATGTAAGGCGCAACGCGGCGCTTGACTTCCAGCAGGGCATCCACCGCCAATAGGCGCGGATCGCAGACGTCAACGTGGCTGCGAATGGCCAGCAGCCCTTTGGCCACCGCCCAGTCGCAGTAGGCCAGCGCGCGCTCCATCAGTGCCTCCTGTGTCAGCAGTGGCTTCAACTCGCCCCACAGCGCAATGCCTTCGAGCAGCGTGCCCGACTGGTTGACGCGCGGCAGGCCGTAGCTCAGCGTGGCGTCCATATGGAAGTGGGCGTCGACAAAAGGCGGGCTCAGCAGCTGGCCTTGGGCGTCGATGATCTGGTGGGCCTCGGCCACCAATGAAGCATTCACCTCTTTGATGAGGCCATCCTGCACGGCTACCGACATGTTTTGTCGGCCATCGGGCAGCGTCACATTCGTGAGCAGCAGATCGAGCATCAGCGTTCTCCCTTGCGATACGGTTTCATCAGCGCCTGCGGGTAGCTGGCCTTGCGCGCCACCAGAATCAGCGCCACGATCGACAGCACATAGGGCAGCATCAGGTACATCTGGTAGGGCAATACGGCGCCGCCGGACTGTTGCAGGCGCAGTTGCAGCGCGTCGAAAAAGGCGAACAGCAGCGCACCCAACAGCGCTTTGCCGGGGCGCCACGAGGCAAACACCACCAGCGCCACGCAGATCCAGCCGCGCCCGTTGACCATGTTGAAGAAGAAGGCGTTGAAAGCAGCCAGCGTCAGAAACGAGCCGGCCACGCCCATCAGCGCCGAGCCCGCCACGATGGCGCCGGTTCGGACGGCTGCTACGGAGACGCCCTGACCTTCTGCCGCCTGCGGGTTCTCGCCCACCATGCGCACCGCCAGCCCGACCGGAGTCCGGTACAGCAGGTAGCTGATGAGCGGTACCAGCAACAGCGCCAGCAGCGTCAGCAGGGTCTGCTGTTCCAGAATCGGCACACCAATCCAGTTCATTTCGCCAAACGGTGTGATGGTGGGCGGCGTTGTGACCTTGGGAAAACTGACGCGGTAGCCGTAGTAGCTGAGCGACGTTGCCAGCAGCGTGATGCCCAAGCCCGAGACGTGTTGCGACAGCGCCAGACCGACCGTCAAAAAGGCGTGCAGCAGGCCGAACACAGCACCTGTGAGCGCCGCCACCAGCACGCCCATCCAGAGTGGCGCACCCAGATAAACCGCCAGCCACCCACTGAAGGCACCTGCCACCATGATGCCTTCGATGCCAAGGTTGAGCACACCGGCACGCTCGCACAGCAGCACGCCCAGCGTGCCAAGAATCAGCGGTGTCGCAATGCGCAGCACCGCGACCCAGAAGGCCTGATTGGCGAGGATGTCAAGCAGTTCCATGTTGGCACTTTTGTGAATTCGTCATCGCGAGCACTGCTTCGTCATTGGGAGCCTCCCCTCGTCATCGCGAGCGAAGCGTGGCAATCCATGCAGTCATGGATTGCCACGTCGCTTCGCTCCTCGCAATGACGAAAATTGGCTCCTTGCACTGACAGAAACGGGCTCGCCGTGATGACCATCATTTCCACCTCACCCGGTACTGCGTCAGCAGTGTGGCCACCAGCACCGAGATCAGCGAGGCGGCGACGATGACGTCGGCGATGTAGGTGGGCACACCGATGGCGCGGCTCATGCTGTCGGCACCGACCAGCACGCCGGCGACAAAGACGCTGGCCGCCACCACGCCCAGCGGATGCAGGGCGGCGAGCATGGCAATCACGATGCCGGTGTAACCGTAGCCGGGCGACATGTCGAGCGTGAGGTAACTGGTGCGGCCAGCGACTTCAATCGCGCCGGCCAGTCCCGCCAGGGCACCCGAGAGCATGGCCACCAGCACCACGGTGCGCGTCACCGAGACGCCGGCAAAGGAGGCGGCGCGCGCATTGGCGCCAACGGCGCGGATGTCAAAACCCAGCACCGTGTATTTCAGCAGCGCCCACAGCCCCACGGCCAGTGCAATACCGCAGAGCAGACCGCTGTGCACCCGGGTTTGCGGAATCAGTTTGGAAAGCTCCAACTCGCCCATCAGCGCCACACTTTGCGGCCAGCCCATGGCGGTCGGGTCTTTCATCGGGCCGTCGAGCATGAGGGACACCAGCAGCAGCACGATGAAGTTGAGCAACAAGGTCGTGACCACCTCGTCCACACCGAGTCTGGCTTTCATCAGCGCCGGGCCCAGCAGAAGCAGCGCCCCGGCCAGTGCCGCCGCCAGCATCATCAGGACAAACAACACGGCGGGTGGTAGCGCCAGGCCGACGCCGTCGTGCAACCCGCCAACTGCAATGGCGGCCAGCGCTCCCACATAGAGTTGGCCCTCGGCGCCGATGTTGAAGAGCCGCGCCTTGAAGGCAACCGTGGCGGCAAGACCCGTGAGCATCAGCGGAATGGCGCGGGTCAGTGTTTCACTCAGTGCAAAGACCGAGCCAAAGCCGCCTTGCAGCAGCAAACCGTAGGTGCGAGCCAGCGGCGCGCCAGCCCACAGTACGAGCAGCGAACTCACGAGCAGCGTAAACAGCACGGCGCCAATAGGCGCCAGCAGCAATGCGCGCGGCGAAGTCTGGTTGCGCTTCTCGAGTCTCATGCTGTGACTTCCCCGCCTGCCATGGCGAGCCCTATGCTTTCGCGCGTCCATTCGAGCGCCGGCAGCGCGGGTGTCAGGTGGCCACCGTGGATCACCGCGACGCGGTCACCGAGTGTCAGCACTTCGTCCAGATCGTCCGAGATCAGCAGCACTGCAGCGCCGGCGTCACGCGCCGCGATCAGCTGTGCCTGCACGTAGGCCACGGCACCGATGTCCAGCCCCCAGGTTGGTTGGTGCGCAACGATCAGCCGGGGGGCTGTACCCGTCATCGCGTGCACGGCGTTCGTCATCGCGAGTCCCCCCTTCGTCATCGCGAGCGGAGCGTGGCGATCCATGTCTTTACTGGCGGACATGGATTGCCGCGTCGCTTCGCTCCTCGCAATGACGGCTGCGGTGACGGCTGAGGTACTTGGGTGCGTCAGCGCGCGCCCAAGAATCAGCTTTTGCATATTGCCGCCAGACAGCGAGCGCGCTGCGGTTGCCGCGCCGCCACCGCGCACATCAAACGCGGCCAGCACGCGCTGCGCGTAGGCCTGTGCGGCAGAGCGACGGACCCAGCCCCAGCGCGAAAAGTGGGGGCTGTGCAAACGCTCGGAAGCTGCGTTCTCCCAGATCGGCAGGTCGCCGATGACGCCGATCTGGTGCCGGTCTTCGGGAATGCGCGCCACGCCCAGCGCCACCAGTTGCCCCGGTTCGGCGGGCAGCGTCTGCCCCAGGAATTCGATACGGCCGCTCGCGGGCACACGCATGCCGCTGAGCAACTCGGCCAGCGTTCCCTGACCGTTGCCGGAGACCCCGGCGATGGCCACAATTTCGCCGGCCTGAAGGCTCAGCGACACCTCCTGCAGGCGCTCGCGACCGGAGCCGGCGCTCACTTGCTGTAGCACACATACCGGTTCACCGATGGTGCCCGCAGGGTGCCGGCTTGGAGCGTCGATGGCGTGCCCGACCATCCACAGCGCCAGCTGCGCCTGCGTGGTTTCCCGCGCGCTGGCTTGCGCTACCAGCTTGCCGCTGCGCAACACTGCGATGCGGTCCGACACGCGCAGCACTTCGCCCAGCTTGTGACTGATGAAGATGATGGACAGGCCCTGCGCCACCATCTGCGCCAGCACTTCAAACAACGCTTCGCTCTCGGCCGGCGTCAGCACGGCGGTGGGTTCGTCCAGAATCAGGATGCATGCGCCGCGGTACAGGGCTTTCAGAATCTCGACGCGCTGGCGCTCACCGACCGAGAGCTTGCCCACCAGCGCGGCCGGATCCACGCCCAGGCCAAAGCGCCGCGCGACCTCGTCCAGTCGGGTGCGTGCGGCGCGCCGGCGTGTGAACGGTTGCGACAGGGGCTCCGAGCCCATCATCACGTTGTCGAGCGCGCTCAGGTTGTCGGCCAGTGTGAAGTGCTGGTGCACCATGCCTATGCCTGCGGCCAGGGCCGCTTTCGGATCACCTGCGGCCAGACGCTGACCAAAGACTTCAATCTCGCCCGCGTCGGCCGTGTAATGCCCGAACAGGATGGAGACCAGGGTTGATTTGCCGGCGCCGTTTTCACCCAGCAGCGCCAGCACTTCGCCACGGTGCAGGTTCAGCGAGATGTCGTCGTTGGCGAGCAGCGTGCCAAAGCGCTTGCTGATGCTCTTGAGTTCCAGTACAACAGCGCTCACTTCCAGGCTGCCAGAAAAGCCAGTAGCACCTTGGCTGCGTTGTCGGCGGCAATCTTCATGAAGGTGCCGACTTCGTTCTCGCCGCCGCCACCGCCAGCCAGATCGCTCAGGCTGCGAAAGGCGATGAAGGGCACACCATTGCTGTAGGCCACCAACGCTGTGGCGGCCGATTCCATGTCGAGCACATTGGCCTCAAAAGTCTTGAAGGTGTACTCGCGAAAAGCCGCATTGTCGACGAAGGCCTGACCCGAAACACCGTTGCCGCCAATCACCAGTTTGGGCTTGGTTTGCAGGCATTTATTGGCTACATCGCAGTCCGCCAGCGGCGTGGCCTGGATGCTGCGCGCAATGGCCAGCAGCTGCGGATCGACATCAAACCAGAACTTGTTTTCTTCCTCGGCGCGCGCGCCTGAGCGCACCCTCTGCGGGCGCGGGTGCATCATGCCGAAGTTGGGCAGCTTGACGTCGTCCATCCAGACCGGCGGCGCGTATTTGCCGGCGCTGGGCTCACGCGCCATCAGCACTTCGAGGTACTGGCCCCAGCGCTGCGCCACCACCACATCGCCAATGTTCAGCGCCGGATTCACACCACCGGCAATGCCGCTGAAAACCAGGTGCGTGACCGTGAAGCGGTCCAGCACCAGTTGCGTGTTCATCGCCGCATTGACCATGCTCACGCCGGAGACAAACAGCACCACCGGCTTGCCCTGCAGCACGCCGGTGCTGAAGGTCACGCCGTTGACCTTGTACTGCTTGACCTGTTCCAGCTTGCCCAGCAGCAGCCCCAGCTCCGGTGCAAAGGCCGAGACAATGGCCACGCGCGGTGTGGCGTCAAGCAGTGGACCAGCCTGCGCGCCCTGCGACAGCAGCCCCGAGAGGCCCGCGCAGAGCAGCAGGCAGCGCAGCAGGCGGTGCATTGCCTGCGCCTACTTGGCGCTGGACTTGGGCTGGTTGTCGTCCACCTTGACAGTGAACTTGCCATCGCGGATGGCTGCTTCCTTGGCCTTGACCTTGGCCACGATCTCGACCGGAACCTTTTTCTCGAAGGTGCCCAACGGTGCCAGCTCAGAACCCTTGTGCTTCATCATCGAATACTGGCCGTAGTCTTCGGCGGTGAACTTGCCGTCCTTCACCAGCTTGACAGCACGGTCAATGCTGGGCTCCATCTTCCACAGAGCGGAGGCAACCACGGTGTCGGGGTACTTGTCCTGGGTGTTGATGACGTTGCCAATGGCCAGTTTGCCCTTTTCCTTGGCCGCGTCACTGACGCCAAAGCGCTCGGCGTACATCACGTCGGCGCCCTTGTCGATCATGGCAAATGCCGCTTCCTTGGCTTTGGGCGGATCAAACCAGCTGTTGATAAAGCTGACGCTGAACTCGACCTTGGGGTTGACTTCCTTGGCGCCCGCCATGAAGGCGTTCATCAGGCGATTGACTTCCGGAATCGGAAAGCCGCCGACCATGCCGATCTTGTTGCTCTTGGTAACGCCGCCGGCAATCATGCCCGACAGGTAAGCCGGTTCCTGAATGTAGTTGTCAAAAACACTGAAGTTGGGTGCTTGCGGTTTGCCGCTGGAGCCCATCAGGAACGAGACCTTGGGGAAGTCCTTGGCGACCTTGCGGGCGGCGGCTTCAACAGCAAAGGCCTCACCCACGATCAGCACACTGCCGGCAGTGGCGTATTCGCGCATGACGCGCTCGTAGTCGGCATTCGAGACGTTCTCGCTGGCCTTGTATTCGATGTCGCCACGGGCTTCCGCCGCTTTGAGCGCAGTGTGCAGGCGCCCTGCCCATTGCTGCTCGAAAGGCACGGTGTAAATGCCGGCGACCTTGGGTTTGGCTTGAGCCATGGCCAGACCGGTACTCAGGCTGGCTGCAGCGGCGACCAGAACAAGTGCCTGACGGCGCGTGATGTACTTCTTCGACATGGTTTCTCCAGGTTAATGACACGACGGAACAACAGCTGCCAGTCTATTTGTTTCAAGCGCTGGCCAGTGACTATTTTGACACCGGAAAGTTAGCACGTTGCGTGCCAATTCGCTCACGCAACCGCAAGCTCTACCTTGCGCCCGGCACGTGCCGCCAGCGTGATGAGCATATCGAGGCTGAACTTGTCCCATTTGCCACGCAGTAAGTCGCTCACCCTTGATTGGGCAATGCCGAATTTCTCAGCCGCTTGCGCCTGAGTCCACCCTTCGGTCTGCACCAACAAACGCAAGCGCGCCATCAAGTCGGCGCGCAGGCCCATCACGGCTGCGTCGCCTGGGCCAAAGCCCAAGTCGGTAAAGACATTGCCGCTCGATGGTGTCACCACGGCATCGGCATTTGTTTCGGGGGGAATAACTTTCTTAACCAATGGGGAGCCTCCGATCACATCGACCTCAAGTTCGCCTTGCTGCATCAGCATGGTAGTCGGCAAGCGCCTCGGTTGCCAGTGGGTCGAGCTTACCAGCGGCCGCATCCTGCTCGATTTGACTATCCCAATCCCTGTCTTCGGCGCCCCAGATGCGTGCGAGGGTGGAAGATCATGTCTACGTCGCTAAACCCTGCAATTGCAGTGTTTCGGCCATAGGAGCCTACGTAAAGGCTGTGTGACGTATCGGACGTGGTGGTCCAGAAGTCTGTGTTTAGTCTCCTAGTGATATTTGCGTATCGCGTAGCGATTGTCCCTCCGTCCCGAATCTGGACGTTGGAGCAGAAGGTGGCAAACCAATCGGCGAGGGCCATGTGTCATCCCTGCGGTGGCACACGCAATGTAGC
>Ga0194038_1000447_pt1 | contig 18157 bp, 18 predicted proteins | sample JunL226m_MetaG_FD_148630 | JGI IMG/M metagenome (GOLD analysis project Ga0194038, IMG submission 148630) | Anoxic zone freshwater microbial communities from boreal shield lake in IISD Experimental Lakes Area, Ontario, Canada - Jun2016-L227-6m | ecosystem: Environmental > Aquatic > Freshwater >... | reverse complement strand
GAGCAGCTTTCCCTGGCGGTCCAGGCACACCAGCTTGCAGCCAGTTCTAAAACCCGGATCCAATCCCATAACCTGTTTTGCACCAAGGGGCGGCGCCAGAAGCAATTGCTTCAGGTTGTCTGCAAAAATACTGATGGCCTCTACATCGGCCCGCTCCTTGGTTGAAACGCGAACCTCGGTTTCCATGGACCGGGAAAGAAGCCGCTTGTAACCGTCATTAATCGCCAGACGCACCTGGCTGGCGTCATCGCCGCCACCTTTTACAAAAATGTTTTCAAGAATCGAAATGGCATCTGCTTCGGACGGCAACACGGACAGATTCAGGATATCTTCGTTTTCCCCCCGGCGCATGGCCAGGATTCGATGGGACGGAGCCTGGGAAACCGGCTCTTTCCAGTCGAAATAATCCTTGTATTTAGCACCTTCGGCCTCCTTTCCGGCTGAAACCAGACAGACAAACATCCCTTTTTCAGCGAACAACTGGCGAATGTGCGCCCTTGCCTCGGAATCTTCCGCGATTCTTTCCGCCAGTATATCTCTGGCTCCAGAAAGCGCCTCTTCAGGACTGTCCACACCTTTTTCGGTATTCACATACAAAGTCGCTTCCCGAATCGGATCAATTCCTGTCTGCTCCAGTAGCAGAAGAGCAAGTGGCTCAAGCCCTTTTTCCCTTGCAATGGTGGCGCGGGTCCGGCGTTTGGGGCGAAATGGAAGATATATGTCCTCCAGCTCGGAAAGAGTCGGCGCAACCATGACGCTCTGGCTCAGTTCATCGGTCAAATGGCCATGCTGCTCCAAAGAGTGCAGAATGGCTGATCTTCGCGAATCCAGATCATGAAGCTGACCAAGCCGGTCCCGAATAGCTGCGATTGAAACCTCATCCAGGCTTCCGGTCGCCTCTTTACGGTATCTTGCAATAAATGGAATGCTGGCATCCTCTTCCAGAAGCAAAGCAACTGCCTGCACCTGCTGGGTAGTCAGGTGCAGTTCATCGGTAATAAGTGAAACATGGGATAAATTCATGAAACCTCTTCTGTTTAATTGTGAACGATTGCTCGACATTGCCGTGCGAGATATTCCAGCGCCAGAATGTAGCCATCGCCGCCCAGTCCAGAAATCTGCCCGGTTGCAACGCCTGCAATCATCGAATGGTGGCGGAAAGTCTCCCGCTTGTAGATATTGGAAAGATGAACCTCAACCACCGGAAAACTTAGAAGCAGCAGAGCATCGCGTATAGCCACGCTGGTATGCGTATAAGCACCGGGATTGATGATCAGGCCATGATGAGAGTTCATTATTTCCTGAATTTTATCTACAATGACCCCTTCATGGTTGGATTGAAAAGTCTCGACACACACGCCAAGATGGTTTCCGGTTTCTTTAAGGGCGGTGTTGATATCATCAAGAGTGGCCTTCCCATAGACTTCAGGCTCTCTCTTTCCCAGCATGTTCAAGTTGGGACCGTGAATCACCAGAATTATTTTTTTTTCAGGCATAGATTCCATCCGATCACCTCATTTATCTGCATGATCCCTGCTGATTATCTGTTTAAGTGTGGAGATTGTTTTTCCGTAATCATTGCTGCCAAAAATGGCTGAGCCGGCCACAAAGACATCCGCGCCGGCCTTGGAGATTTCCAGGATAGTGGTTTCATTCACCCCGCCATCAATCTCAATGAGAGTGGGCAGGTTTTTGCTCTGAATCCATCTTCGCATATCCCTTGTTTTCTGAAGAGCGCTTTGGATGAATTTCTGTCCCCCGAAACCCGGATTCACGCTCATTATGAGGACAAAATCCAGATCATCCAGAATCCATTCCAGAGCCGACGCCGGGGTGGCCGGATTCAGTACGGCGCCAGGCCTGCAACCGCATTCCCGGATAAAGTGAATCGTCCGGTGCAGATGCGTACAGGTTTCAACCTGAACGGAAATCAGGGAGGCGCCTGCCTTGGCGAAATCCTGAATAAACCGGTCCGGATTTTCAATCATCAAATGGACATCTATGGGAAGGTTGGTCACCTTTCGGACCGCTTTCACAATCATCGGACCAATCGTGATGTTGGGAACAAAATGACCGTCCATTACATCCACATGGATCCAGTCTGCGCCGGCCGCTTCAACCGCCTTGATTTCTTCCCCCAACTGGGAAAAATCCGCCGATAATATGGAAGGGGCAATGTATTTCATTCATCTCTCCTATTTTGTAAACGGCTCAAAATTTAATGCTTTTCAACCAGTTTTTTTAGTAGATATCAAATTTCAGAAGCCGGCCATCAAGACCGCCGTTCTTTAATGGAAGCTTCAGGGATGGCTTCAGGCCGATATGGGGTATCAGATCCCGATTTCCAGCATAGACATAAGCATGTGAATTCAGACATCTTTGCTTCAAAAAATCACCAAAATTCTTATACCAGGACTCAAGCTCGACGGGATTGTCCAGACGAATGCCGTAGGGCGGATTACAGATGATGAGCCTGTTTTCAAGTCTTGATATCTGCTGAAAATCTTTGACAATCACCGAAATGTGTTCACCGTGGGGAAGCTCTCGAAGGTTTGCATGGGTTGCCGCGACAGCCTTTTCCGAAATATCGCTGGCCGCGATCAGCCCGTCCGGAAGTTTGCGTATGCGCCGATCCGCCGTGGCCTTGACCTGTTTCCAGCTTTTTCTGTCGTAATCAGGAAGAAACTCAAATCCGAACCGTTTTCGGAGAATTCCGGCCGGAATGCGGCAATAATGCATCAGGGCTTCTGTGACTAAGGTTCCGGAACCGCACATTGGATCATACAGGGGGCGCTCGCCGTTCCATGCTGAAAGATGGATGATGGCTGCTGCCAGCGTTTCCTGGATCGGGGCCTTGACAGTTTGTTTCCGGTATCCCCTGCGGTGGAGTGATCCACCTGAAGTATCGATGCCGATAACTGCCTGGTTGTTTTCAATATGAAGATTAATCCAGATGTCGGGGTTGATCTTTTCAACCGTTGGCCGGCTGCCGGACAGGTTTCGGAAATAGTCAACAATGGCGTCTTTCAGGCGAAGCGCGGCAAACTCCGAATGATTGATGGCTGTGCTGTTCGAGACACTGGCAAAAACGGCGAAAGTGTGATCCGCAGAGAAAAAATCGCGCCATTCGATGTCCGAGCCTTTCCGGTAGAGATGATCAGCGTTTCGGCATGAGAAAATGCTCAGCGGCGCAATCACCCGCGTGATGAACCGGGTTTCGTAATTGACACGATACATCACATCCCGGCTGGCGTTAAAATAGACGCCACGATATGCCGGCCTGATATTTTCCGCTCCCAGCTTCAACAGCTCTTCACATCCGATATTCAGAATGTCGTCTGCGATTTGGGCAAAGTATTCTTGATTCAGTTGATAGTCATACATGGTTTCTTCAGATAGCCATTCCGGGTGAACGAACGGAGCCATGAGCATACAGTTTTATTGTAAACAGGCAACAGGCTCCTTCAGATGCAAAGGTAACCCATTACCGTATTCTTGTGCTGATGGCCTTTCTTATTTCTGTTATCATGCGTTTTTTTCGTAAAAACCGCAACCAAAAATATATCTTGAGTCAAATAATCATTGACATGAGCGCAATTATTGATTATTTAACCGACATAAGATTTGTGGGGCTGTAGCTCAGCTGGGAGAGCGCATGACTGGCAGTCATGAGGCCAACGGTTCGATCCCGTTCAGCTCCACCATAAAACTAAATAATTAAAAAGGGTTAGCCGCTGCACCGGTTAGCCCTTTTTAATTCAATTCTGTTCTGTGTGAGAATCCGTGTGAGATTTTTCTCTGGCTTGCTCAAAAGCGTCCATCGCATCGCGTTCCATATCACCGATGCTGTGTAAATAAATTTCTGTTGTTTTCCTGTTTTCATGTCCCAGGATTCTCTGTATAGCACCGCTGGGCACATTGTTGCCATCCATTATGGGGACTCCGGAATGCCAAATTGGATGAAACCGGAAATATCGAACTCCTGCCTTCTCACAAAGACTTTTTATGAACTTCTTTCTGTCGCTATAGGGGGCGTCACGAAATTTGCTGCTTTTTTTGTCCCAGTATCTGTGCCAGAACACCCAAGGTTTTTCTTTATTACGTCTATTGTTACGGTCCAGCAGAACCGCATAAAGTTTTTCCGTCATCGGTATCTTACGCGGGCTCCTCGCTGTCCACAGCGGGTAATATGATATTTATGAGGGCAGGTTGAAGCATAGCCTGCCGGTGATTCAATATATCATAGCTATCAGATAGTCGGTTGTACGGTAACCTCTGGCTCTGGCTTTTGCAGCCTGTACCAAACTGTTGAAACCTTCCAGAAGTTGTGCCCCCCCGCTTACTGGATGTTTCGTCAACTCCAACTTTTTTTGACATCGGAGTAATCAGCTTCTTCTCTTGCTTCATCTACATGGCCGGCTCCCCTTGAGAAAAGTGATTATCTAAACGTTCCCGGTTAACATCAAATTGACACTCCGCAACCTGCCATGGGGGTGTCAACATCAACGAGATTTGGATTAATTTGGTGTCTTTCATGGCGTAAAAGTAACACAACTAAAATCATATTTCAATGGGTTTACCTGCTGTAGACAGCGAAGAGCAAAAAATCATCTAAGATTACATATGAGGGCGTTTTTTGTTCGAACTAATTGGATTGGAATTTTATAAAGTGTGGAATTGAAACGCTGATGAGTTCATTTCACAATCCCTCATGTCAATAAGCTTGAAAAGCAGTCGCCACACTTATTTTCTCTTGATAACCTGTTTTTAGGAATAAATTATGGATATTGGTGATAGAATTATTGCAGTAGTACATGAGTCTTATTGGCCAACAGCAACTGGAAATTTCTGTACGTTGAAACCTATAGCGGATATATCAGGCGACGAAATAGAACCATCAGAATTTCGCAACAGGGGTAGAGTTTGGTGGAAAGTGAGAAATGAAGACTTGGGCTACACCACTCTCGGAAGAATTATTTCTGTTGAGATAGAGTTAGCCAAAGGTTTTGATGAGTCTGATCACAATAAAGATTCTTTTCAGGTTTCTTTGGGAACTGTAACGGGAGCTGAAAGTTATATTGCTGAAATCGTAGGAACGGATGCCTCGCTTTCTCCAACATCTCTTGTTGAGACCGGACGGCTAAGATGTAATCATCCAATTCGAAATGGGGCTGTCTTTTGCAGATTTGGTACAATAGTAGTTGGCCCCTTCACAGCAACGGGAATAGAACCTGTTAAAGATGAAAAGATTGCCGTTTTTCTTAATCTTTCTCCCTGCTGGGGAGGTCACCCCTTACGAAAGATGAAATATCAGGAGTTTATTAACATAGCTCAACCGCGTGTTGTTCCAATGATAATTTACACTGAAACTCATGAACGAAACCAAATTGAAATTGAATATACTTTTATTCCAAAAGATAGACTTGAAAGAGTACTATCGACTGACATTGGAAAAAAAATTGATCTGCGATCTGACAAAATGGTAGTTAGTGAAGTTGTAAAGGAGTTGAAATGGTCACGGGCTGATAAACAAGCTCTTACCAGGCTGGTCGATGAGATACACCGTGCAGATCCAGGCCTTGACAGGGTTCACAAGAATAAAGATCGCATTCTGGAAATTGCCAATAAAGTTGAGGAAAACGAAAAAATCATTCGTGAATTGCTTGACACCTTGCTCGAAGAAGTGAAATTAAAGGCATTACTTCAGGATCGGATTAAAGAACGAGCCGATTATTACGTAGAAGAGAATAGAAAAGACCTTGATCGCCAAGCAAATGAAAAGATATTTCAAAAAAAGAAGGAGCTTTCGGATTTAGATAAATCCTTTAATGCCCTTCAATCGTTAATCGAGACGGAAAAAAAAGAGAAATTTCGAGAATATGAACGTACTCTAAATAATAAAAAAACTGAACTTGATGCATTATTTCGGCAAAGAGAAGATGAAATATTAAAAAAAGAAAAAGAATTTATAGGAAAACAGGAGTACTTTTCCAACCTTGTAGGTAAACTAAATCAAAATCGTGATGAAATAGTTGCTCAGTTGATTGGCTTAATGCCGATTCTCCAAGAAATGGGATTTCGCACAACAGCAGATAAATCAGATGAAACTGTACTGACAGAAAAGAAGCAAGAGTTAACTGAAACTATCAATATTTGTCCATATTTACCTTTACACGGAATTCCTAAGTCGTTATCAGAATCGGAATTTATGGATTACTGGATAAAATGGGTTAATGGTTCCGGATTTTCGTATAATGAAAAAGATCTAAGAAACTTCCATGTCTGCACCAAATCAGAGAATTTCAATATATTGACAGGCCCAAGCGGTATCGGTAAGTCATCACTTCCACGATTTTATTCTCAAGCTTTACATGGGAGTGCTGAAGGGAAAATGCGTTATCTTTCCATATCAGTTAAGCCCGGCTGGCTGGACAGCCAGGAATTGACAGGATATTTCAATGCTCTTGACGGGCGTTTTCAACCATCAAGTAGTGGTTTCTACCAATTCCTTGTCGCTTCACACAAGGAGTCGCTTGAACCTGAAAATGGCGTTTACATCTGTTGTTTGGATGAAATGAATTTATCTTATGTCGAACAATACTTTGCAGATTTTCTCGTTCTGCTTCAAGCACCTATGGAGGATCGACAGATAATATTCTTCGATAGAAATCTCTGCCGTATTGATGATCCATACAAAGACTTCCACCAGATTCATCTTCCTTCATCCCTTCGTTTTTGTGGTACCGTAAATGTTGATGAAACCACGAAGTTCTTTAGTCCGAAAGTTCTTGACCGTGTGCATATTATTGAAATGGGACCTGTAGCATTATCAAATATCAACTCATGGAATGAACACCAACCAGACAATTCAGCTATTGGCACACCCATTTCAGCACGCATTTATTGTTCATGGTCACAGGAACCAGGATTTGTTCAGGAATATGTATTAAAGAGCATAAACGAAATTGAATGTCTTCTTTCCGCGATGGGATTGAGAATATCACCGAGAACATTTAAATCCATTTGCAGATATGTTTCAAATGCCAGAGGGGTTATGGAGTCAGATGAAGAGGCTATGGATTATGCAATTTTTCAAAAGATACTGCCCGGGTTGAGAGGACACTCTACACAGTTCAGAGAAATGCTTTTCAAATTAATCGAAATAACCGAAACGAGAAATTACACCAGATCTTCATCAAGAATCAAACTCATTGCCGAAGCTCCGATCGCAATGGATTTTTTCAACTATTCTATGGCATAGAAATAAATGCGGTTTATCATCCATAAGGGTATCAACAATCTGGTTTCTGAACAGATTGATTTATCAACGTATCGAGTATTTTTATTGAATGAAGCACTGGAAGAAACGGATTCCTTGAGCTTTACAATAGAAGATTATCCCGAACATGTTGATTTTCGTCTTCATATTGGGGATAAACAGCTTCCTGATGCAATGAATTATAGACAATTTATGGAATGGGAAAAATCTCAATACCTCTCCAATTGTATAGGCAAGGTACAAATTGTTCTCGATGTAAGAAGTAAAGATTCGAGTATTTGGCAGGCGGTCTTTTTGGCTGAAGTTTTCTGTTATCCCAGTAAAATCAGCCGGCAACAGTACAAAATAATGCTCCAGGATATTTCTACAATATCCAGGGGGCTCCTGCTTGATATTGTCTCCAAAACCAACTCATTCTTCGGTTGGGAAGTCACGAAGTCTGTCGATGAATTATCCGGTGTTGAAGAATATCTCCTTATCAATCAATTCCTGAGACAATTTGAGCCTATCCTCGAACGAATCAACAGAGACCCAGGCAATCGCTTAACGGTTACGAATATTCAATCGCTTTGCTATGGCCAAGAAAATTTCACACCAAAATCGCTTGCACAAATGAGTCGTAGCGGATCAGATCCCAGAAAAAAAGGACATAGAAGGCCATTTCAATGTGAAATTCAACGAAAAGAAAGAACTTTTGATATTTGGGAAAACCGGCAGATATCTGCATTATGTAATTGGGTTGCCGATCGGTCGTCTCTAGTTGCAAGTAAAGCTCAAATTCAAATTGATACCATAAAAAGGGATAAACAATGGAGGAGGCTTGCTCCAAAAGGAAAAATCTCGTTATGGGACCTTGAAGATGCTCCACGAATAACTCAATTGGAAAGATCAATTGATTCTTGTCGCAAAATACAGCGACGGTTATCCCTATATCCAAAACGTTTTGTTTTCCTTGAAGGAGTAAGCAAATCAAAACTTGATTTAAAGCCAACGCCAAAATTCATGAGAGATCTCTTTTATTCGCATGCCTACTCTGTAATGATCGAATTCATAAGCAATAACGGCTTGATATTTGATAACGGAATACTTGAACAAAAGCTCAAGGACACTTCAAAACTTTACGAATACTGGATTTTTCTCTTAATCTATTTTTACCTAAAAAAACGTTTATGCTTATCTGCTACGACAGAAGCACCCTTCCTGAATCCTACAAGTAACAAAGATCGATATGCTTTAAATATCAATTCTGGTGATCACATAATTTTTTTGGCCCAAAACGGTTTCAAAGTCGCGATTCACTACGAACCAACCTTTTTCACAAAAACTGAAGCTGAAAAGATCGGTAGTAGGTTTATTCGTTCAACATTAAGGGGCAGTAAACCATTAGTGCCTGATATTTTCCTTGAAATATTATCTGGTACAACAGAGTCTCCCAACCTTGAATATGGTATAGTCATCGACTGCAAATACACTTCACGAATTCTGGAAGTACATTGGAATGATGTAGAGAAATATCAGAGTCAACTTTTCGAGAGTATAGGGCTTCGAAATGTTGCAGATCAATTATGGATTATCCATCCGGGAGAGCGACCATATTGGCAGGTCAATGTACCTTATGGCTCGCCTGAAGACCTCGTCCGAATGCCGAACAACACTGTTCAGGGAGTTTTGTCTCTCGCACCAATTGTTAACGAAAAATCTCAAGGATCACTCGAATACCTTTTCGATCAACTTGATGATTCGATTGGAAAAATTATTCGGATGTTTGTTGGTAGAAGCCAGAGTCGTTTTCAGGATGGCGCATGTACATTTTATTGACCGAGGCCTTGAAAGAAAGTATGGTAAAGAAACCGTGAAATATAACATGAATGATAATCTGACTTCGTTATGGATGAAGCGACCTTGATTCTAATACGGATGTGTTTTTAGAAGCATAGGCATAGGGATTACGCTGTGAATGGAATCTGACCTTATGCGATCATGTTGATCAGGGTGCCACGCATTTCGAGGCTGCTTTCAATCACCTTCAGATTTGCATTGTAAGCGTGCTGTGCGGGAATCAATTGGGCCATATCTTTAACCGCACCCACATTCGACATTTCTTCTACACCATTCTCTGCCGACTTGTTCGGAGTTATGGGGCCTTGTGAATTATTCTTTACAACATTAGCGTTTACTGTTTGCCCCTGGCCGCTTTCGATGACAACACTGCTGCTTTTATATCCACCGGTATCGATATTGGCCAGGTTTTTGCCCGTAACGTTCATCTGGGTAGAAAGTGCATTGAGTGCAGAAAGACTGGTTCCTATATTCATGTAACCTCCTATCGCAGTAATGTTTCCACCGTTCGCGCACCCACTGATGAATAGAAATAATCAAAAATACGAACCCCGGAAGCGATTTCCAGGAAGTGGAAAAAATTATAATATGATTAAGCCGTGACAAAAAATGCCAATTATTTAATATATTTTGTCAATTATTGATCCCTGATTACATTAACAGACTTTAATATCAAGTTTAAGTAATCCGAACTCAATATCCGCCTTTTTTTCATCGCTTCATGCATTTGTGTATGGATTCCTTACGGCAAAGTTTCCTTGAACATCTTGCAAACTGCCTGTTTAACTGCCTTTGAAAAGTCGTGCATCAACAATGTCATCGCCGGCAGATATCCCCGGAAGATCGGACTTCATCTTTGGTATTTCGGCTTCTGCTTTGCTTCTTGCGTTATAACTTCGGCCGAAGATAAATACTTTCCCGCTTTTTGGAGCCCACCGTATGCGATAAGCCACCATATCAGCATTCCTTTTATTGCCTATGATTAAAAGCAATATTTGTGCCATTGACCGTAGATTCACTCAAGATATCTGATCTGGTTCTATTGAATTCTGTGGTTATTGATGGTGTTGATGGTGTTGATGTATAATCACTCTTCTTGCATCTTGCCTTTTTTTGTGAAAATGATATTCTCGCGGTTCACAAAGAAAAATATTGGCAGTATGACATTAAATTAGGTTAAAGATATAAGTCTTTCATACAAAAGGATGAATATTCATGCATGAAATGGGCATCGCCATGCAGGTTGTCGAGATCGCTGCTGCTTCAATTCCCGAACACCTGAAAAACTGCCGGGTGCAGGGCGTCTATCTGAAGATCGGCAAACTGTCTTCCGTAATTCCGGACAGTCTTAGATTCTGTTTTGATATTGTCTCCAAAGACTCCGCGATTGCCGGAGCCAAGCTGTATATTGAGGAGATTCCCGTGACAGCCCAGTGTAAATCCTGCGATAATCACTGGACAATTACCGGACCAGCCTTTTCCTGCCCCCAGTGCAGCAGCGGCAAGATAGAGCTGATCTCCGGCCAGGAACTGAACATTTCATCCATTGAGATTGAAGATGATTCAATCTGCGAGCATAGTTCAGTGATCGCGTAGTTTCTACAGACCGCTGTTTATCTATTTGAAAAAGGAAATTCGTTATGGAAATAAAAATTGTTCGAAAGGTTCTGGATGTAAATAACACCATTGCCGCGCAGAACCGTAAACTGTTTACAGACGAAAAAGTGTTTGTGCTGAATGTCATGAGTTCTCCTGGTTCCGGAAAAACCACGATGCTGGGGAAAACCATTAGCCGATTGATGCCGGACATCCGTACCGCCGTAATTGTCGGAGATATCAGCACGACCAACGATGCCGACCGGCTGGCCAAAACAGGAGCCCCTGTGGTTCAGGTCAATACTGATGCCTTTGGCGGGGACTGCCATCTCGCAGCCCATGTTATTGCCAAGGCTGCGGAAAACTTTACACTGGCTGATGTGGATCTGCTCATTGTGGAAAATGTGGGAAACCTGGTCTGCCCAGCGGAATTTGATATCGGAGAAGATGCCAAGGTCGTAGTCCTTAGCGTCACAGAGGGAGAAGACAAGCCCCTGAAATACCCATTGATGTTCAGGGTGTGCAATGCCGCCATTTTAAACAAAATTGACCTTCTCCCTCATCTGGAATATAACAAGGACGAAGCAGTTCGAAATATCGTCCAGATTCATCCTGGCATTCCAGTATTTGAAATATCCGCCCGAACTGAGGATGGCATGGAGTCATGGGTGATCTGGCTTAAGGAAAAGGTGGAAGAAAAACTGAAACCATGACAACTAACCCAATCTGCTACGTCAATGTCTTTTGCTGTGCTTTATGCCAATTTCATACACCACCGTAAATGCAAGAATCAAATCTATCCGGTTGAGACTTGCTTGGACTTCATTGGCTTTTTGAGGACAAACCCCGATAAATGCTTGCGGTTTTTACGCCAGACTGATACCGGAGCAAGTTATGTTGTTCATCGGAAGAGTCTGGACGGTAAGATACTGAATGCCGATTTATTCACTCGCATTTTTTGTTAAACAGGATATTATCATGAAAGGTTACGTTCAGGTTTACACAGGAGACGGAAAAGGAAAGACCACGGCAGCTCTTGGCCTTTCCCTTCGAGCCGCAGGCGCAGGCCTGAAGGTATTTATCGCCCAGTTTCTCAAACTGGGCGATTACAGTGAAATCAAAGCTCTGGAACGCTTTTCGGATTTGATTGCCGTTGAGCAGTATGGCCTTGGCGGGTTGATAAAAGGAAAACCTTCTGTTGAAGATATTGAAGCAGCCAAAAAAGGACTTGAAAAAGTTCATGCGGTTCTGGTGGACGCTCAGTATGATGTCGTGATCATGGAAGAGGCCAATGTTGCCGTAATGTGTGGGCTTCTTTCAGCAGACGACATTCTCGGGTTGATCGCCATCAAACCGGAGTCTGTAGAACTGATAATCACCGGCCGTGGAGCAGATCCCCAAATTGTCGAAAAGGCTGATCTGGTTACCGAGATGAAATGCATCAAACACTATTATGACAAAGGGGTTATGGCCAGAATTGGTATTGAAAAGTGATTCGGTATTATGCGCTTAATTGCTGATAATTTGAGAATTACCCAAAAAACCATTGAAATCGCCGAGGCAGAAAAGGCTTCTTTACCGCTGCAGTCGATGGCTAAACGGTGCGAGATGGCGGGAGCCGACGGGATTGATATCAACTCTGGCCCCCTTTACCGGAATCCGGAATCCCGAATGGCCTTTATGGTTGAGGCTGTTCAGGAAGTCACCAGCCTGCCCCTCATCCTGGACACCTCAAATCCAAAAGCCTTGAAAGCAGGGCTTCTTGCCTGTAAAACCCCTGCAACCCTCAATGGACTTTCTCTGGAGCCTTTCAAGCTTGAACATATCCTGCCGCTTGCAGCAACATATCAGACAGATATTATCTGTTATTTGTTGTATCCGAATGGGCACATCCCACCGGACAGCACAGAACGCCTGAATGTCGCAGTCTCGCTTTATCAGAAGTGCATGGATGCAGGGGTTGAAGCGGACCGCGTGATCATCGATCCGGTTGTAGTCCCGCTTTCCTGGCAGGATGGGTTGTTTCAGGCCAGAGAAGTGCTGACCGTCATCAAAACCCTTCCTGAACTCTTGGGCTTTCCTGTCCGAACCATCGCCGGCCTGTCCAATCTTACTGCCGGTGCAAAGAATCCCATCAAAAAGCACTTAGCGCAGCAAACCTATTTGCCGATGCTTGCAGCATCCGGGCTGAGCATGATTCTGATGAATGTTTTTAACGCCGAATCTGTTCGTGTGGCCCGAATGTGCAGCCTGTTTTCCCAGGAATCGATTTTTACCTGGGAGATGGTCGCCTGACCAGTTACGACGGCTTTTGCGGGGTTAATGCCGCCAAGGCCCCTTCAAACCGGGAGCTGATGGCGATCGTCATCCGGGCTGCCTCATCCAACAAGTCAGCCGCTGCATCCAAATGATTTTCCCTGGCTTTTACCGCCCATCCCCGGTAAGTTCCGGCATGATCATCATTGTGCCGAATCCAGTGGTCCAGGAGCTTGACCATCTTTTCTTCAAAGGACATCTCGATTTGAACATCATGATGATGGTGATGGTGGTCATGATCCTGGCAATGATCGTGGTCGTGATGATTGGACATAACTTCCTCCCTCTTTTATGAATTACGAATTACGAATGAAAAAAGGACTACTCAACATTCGTAATTCGTAATATCTGCTTTGTTTCCCTTTTCCATTCCTGCTTCCTGTCACCAATTTTCAAAACATCCATTTTTCCACCAGCCCATAGATAACCATCCCCGCAATCACCGTCCAGCCAAGAGATCTGGTAAGTATGGCAATAATAAAGGTTGGAATGGCTGCGATACTTTCCGGCCGCATCCAGTCGATGTGCCGGGGTTGGCCGATTGTGATCAGCTCCGGCAACAGCAGCGCTCCCAGAATCGCCGCTGGAATCAGGTCCAGCCATTCAACAAGCCATTGTGGCAGACTGCGCCTGCTGAGAAAAAATAGGGGCAGCCATCGGGGAATGTACGTCACAACCCCCATGCCCAGAACGACAAGACCGAATTTTCCTGAAGTCATTTTTCTACCTGAGTTTTATTTTCTTAATTTTCAAACCTATGCGCATATCAACGTTCCCCACGCACATTTCTCTTAAAGCTTTCAGCTTCGAGCTTTAAGCTTTAATCTTTCAATCTTGAGCTTCAATTTGCTTCTTGCCCGGACGCGAATACGGAGCCCAATTGTGGCTGCCAGAACCGAAGCTATCACCACGTACAGATTGCCGGGGATGATCAGCGAAAGGACAACTGCAGTACATCCACCGATAACGGCGGTTGTCGCATAAATGGGGCCTTTGATCTGAAATATCAGCAGGCATATAAACATGGCGATCAGGGCATAATCAACCCCAAAGGCATGCGGTGGAATAAAGCGGCCCCCATATCCGCCTGCAATCGTACTCAAAATCCATACCAGATTGGAAGCATGATTGACAGTCAAGGCCTGTGAAATTGTCCATTTTCCTTCCTTGAATCGGAGCTGGTTGACTGCAAAACTTTCATCGGTGATGCCGTAGGCAAAAAACGCCAGCGTGGTCTTGCCTGCATTCCGGCAATAAAGGGAAAGAGATGAACTCATCAGTAGATGTCTTAAATTCACAACGAACGTGGTCATGATAATGGCCAAAGGCGCCGAGCCAGCGGAAATCATCGAAACAGCTATAAATTGAGAGCTTCCAGCAAAAACGAAAACAGACATCAGACCTATTTCAATAGGACGCAATCCAGCTTTCTGGGCCAGAAGTCCCATCGCCAACCCAATCGGTATATAGCCGATACATATCGGCCATGCCGCCCATAGACCCTGTTGAATGGCTTTTATTGAACCATCGTTCAATGTGGAAGATAAAGGATTCATCATACTTGTCCTTATATATCAACTCTTGACAGCATTCAAGCCAGAATCACTACTCAATTCATTGGTTCCTTTCAGTGAATGTTTTATGAAAGCATAATTTGACTTTTAATGAATCAATCAGTATTGATAACGGGAAAATTTGTCGTTATCGTTTTTGGTTTTTTGAAGAAGACGGCTTGACATGCTGCGATACGCAGATGGTTACTCGAAAACTTAGGAGATGAATATTATGAAAAAATGGAAATGTACGGTTTGTGGTTATGTTCACACGGGAGATGAACCACCTGAAAAATGCCCGGTTTGCGGGGCGGATCGCAGCAAATTCGTTGAACTGGTTGAAGAAGTCCCTCAGCAGGATGAACCCGGCCGAGAAACACCTTCAGGGGCTATGGCGCAACAAACTGCGCCAGGCCATGATACAGGTTTTGACCTGCCAGATAAAGATGTTCCCCAAGCGGCGCAAACCGTATTGCAGAAATATTACGCCGCCGTCGCCCGGCTATTGGTAAAATATCATGCTCATCCCATCACCGTCCATATTCCCAACGGTGTCCTGCCTGTAGCCATCCTATTTCTGGTGCTTTCCATGCTTTTTCAGGTGTCAGGACTTGAAACTGCTTCGTTTTACAATATGATCATAGTGGTTTTGGTCATGCCCAAGGTGCTGTTTACCGGATACAATGACTGGAAACACAGGCTCGGCGGCAATTTAAACAATTTGATTTTAACCAAAATGATCTGCGGCGCTACGGTTTTTTTGCTGGGACTTTTTCTGGTTGTCTGGCGATGGGTGGACCCGATGGTCGCCTTATCATATTCCCAGTCCCGAATGACTTATCTGTTTCTCCATATAGTCATTCTGGGTGCAGCAGCAATTGCTGGATTTCTGGGTGGCAAACTCATTCGGTTCCCTGGAGATTGACCAGGACATGAAATATATCGAATTGGATGATTCTCAAAGCCTGCCTGGGAAAACTATTGGTGATAACACGTTGTTTTCATTCGACTGTAATCCAGGGGTTTCCTGCTTTAACCTTTGCTGTCACAACCTCAATCTGTTTCTTTATCCTTACGATGTCATCCGGTTAACGCACCATTTGAAATTATTCTCGGATCAGTTTCTGGAAAAGCATGTGGATGTAGTGCTGCGCGATGGTTGCTTTTTTCCTGAAGTGCTGCTGACCATGTCGGACCTTCCGGAAAAGCCCTGCCCGTTTCTATCGCCTTCTGGATGTTCAGTGTATCAGAATCGTCCGGAAGCCTGCCGCATGTTTCCGATCGAACAGGGACTCGTCTATGAAGCCAAAACCCGCCAAACCCGAAAAATCCATTATTTCAGGCCGCCAGGTTTCTGCCAGGGGTCAAAAGGGCTGAAACAATGGACACCATCCAGATGGATCAAGGATCAGTGCGCTGAAGACTATAACAAAATGACCAAAAGGTGGTCAGAGCTGATGCGTATGTTTCGAAGCGATCCATGGGCTGGTGAGGGACCGGACGGAAAGCAGGGGAAAATGGCATTCATGGCTGCCTATAATATGGATATGTTCCGGGAATTTGTATTCAAAAGCAGTTTTTTGAAGCGCTACAAGATCGCTTCTGCGTCCCTGGATAAAGCAGAAGGCGATGATGTTGAGCTACTGAAAATCGGAATGGCCTGGATCGAGCTTTTTATCTGGGGCAAGGCATCCCCTTTGATGCGACTCAGATCACGGTCAACGGCTTTTAGGTGATTTCCAGCAATGAGAATGCCATCATGAGGCAACCAAACACCAGCTAGCAACGACCGCCCGGTCTGGTACCGATCCATGCTGAAAAACCAGACCGGGACGGTCTGGCTACAACCCTCAATATCGGGGTTTTCTTTGTTGGAAATCACCTTAATTGTTTAATACCCCTTTTGGCATGGGCGCAACGGCCTCGCCGCCCAGAACATATCCACCGTCCAATCGCAGGATGCTTCCAGTCATAAAGGGTGCATCCCGCACCACAAAAAGAACCGCCTTTACAACATCTGCAATCTCACCCAGACGTCCAACCAGTGTATGATCCAGAATCGCTTGCTGCTGCTGAGCCGACAGAAGTCCCCATCCCCGGGTTTTATCGCCATGCCGGGTTTCGACCATTCCCAGCATGATTTCATTCACCCGCAACTGAGGCGCTCCGATTCGCGCCCAGGTTTCTGTAAGGAGTGATACGCCTCTGTTGGCTGCCGCATAAGCTTCGTTAAATATATATGCGGCGGGACCGGATCTGCCCATGATCCCGGCGATTGATGACAAGTTAATCACAACGCTGTCCTGGCTTGATTTCAAGTACGGCAAGGCGGCGTTAAACACCCACATTTTGGCGCGAAGAGTGGTGGCCATCTCCATATCCCATTGCTCCGGCGTATAAGTACCATGAACCACCGGCCAACCACCTCGTTCGATATTGTTGATCAGAATATCGAGCCGGCCGAACTGGTCAATGACTTTCTGGATCAGTCCGTCAATGCTTCCGGTATCCAACATATTCGTCCGTGTGATCAGGACATCCGGGCCAAAGGGAGCAATATCTGTCAGCAGCTCCTCCAAGCTTTCTTCCCAGTCAAAATAGTTAAAAACTACCCTTGCTCCCAGGCGTGCCAGTTCCAGCCCGATACCCTTTCCAATGCCTTTTATGGCGCCCAGCACCAGCGCAACACTACCTTTAATTTCCATTCAAAGACTCCAGCTCCTCCCACCGCAGGCAGGCGATTTCGATCTCTTGCTCAAGGACCTCTAGCCTGACCTTGGCTCCGGCGATTTCATCACCGGTCTGCTGGTAAAACGATGGATCGGACATGGCCTGATACAGGTTCTTCTGCTCGGCTTCGAGAACCTCTATTTGGTGTGGCAAAGCTTCCAGTTCCCTCTGCTGCTTGAAGCTGAGCGTCTGGCGACGTTCGCGCGCAGGCTTTGGTCTTTCGGCCTTGACCTTTTCCGCCTTGATCGGCGGTTCAGGAAGCCTTCGTTGACGCAGCCAGTCATCATAGCCCCCCACATACTCACCGATATGGCCCTGACCCTCAAAAACGAGCGTACTGGTTACGACATTGTTCAGGAAAGCCCGGTCATGACTGACCAGAAGCAGCGTTCCCGGATAGTCGAAGAGCAGCTCCTCCAGAAGTTCCAGGGTTTCGGTATCCAGATCGTTGGTCGGCTCGTCCATAATCAGGACATTAGACGGCTTGGTAAAGAGTTTGGCCAGCAGCAGACGGTTACGCTCTCCGCCGGAGAGAATTCGTACCGGAGACCTGCTGCGTTCCGGCGAAAAGAGAAAATCCTGAAGATAACCAATGATATGCCGGGACTTGCCGTTGAACTGGACCGTATCATTTCCCTCACCAACATTATCGGCAACGGATTTGTTTTCATCAAGCTGGGCCCGAAGTTGGTCAAAATAGACCGTTTCAAGGCGAACGCCATGCCGGAGCGATCCTTGATACGGACATTCCCCTAATAGCAGGCGAAGAAGCGTGGTTTTGCCGGAGCCATTCGGTCCAATGATCCCCACCTTGTCGCCACGCTGAATGACCGTCGAAAAATCA
>Ga0194038_1000443_pt1 | contig 18258 bp, 9 predicted proteins | sample JunL226m_MetaG_FD_148630 | JGI IMG/M metagenome (GOLD analysis project Ga0194038, IMG submission 148630) | Anoxic zone freshwater microbial communities from boreal shield lake in IISD Experimental Lakes Area, Ontario, Canada - Jun2016-L227-6m | ecosystem: Environmental > Aquatic > Freshwater >... | reverse complement strand
CAGCTTCTTTTGTATCCTTGTAACTCTTGAGTACACACTCAACTTCTCCTAGCTCAATCCTATGTCCCCTGATTTTTATCTGATCATCTAGTCTTCCAAAGTACCTGATTTCCCCGCCATCTGATAACTTTACAATATCTCCAGTGCGGTACAACCTACTGCCCGATACAAAGGGGTTTGCTATAAATTTTTCTGCTGTTAAATCTGGCATATTTAAATACCCCCTTGCCAGCTGATCACCTCCTATATAGAGTTCACCTATCGCACCCATTGGCAAAAGATTAAGGTCTTGATCTAGCACATAAGCTGTGGTGTTATATATGGGTTTACCTATGTATACTTGACTTATATTATGTTCATTGCAATCATAACACAACACATCAATCGCTGTCTCCGTGGGACCATATAAATTACAAAAACTAGACTTAGAAAATAGTTTTTTACTTTGATACACATCTTCTAACTGCACCTCCTCCCCGCTACAAAAAACATACCTAATGCTCGACATACCACTTGCATTAAATTCTGCGCTATCTGTAAAGGCTCTAAGCATAGAAGGTACGAAATGTATTATTGTGATAAAATTTTTATTTATCTTATCTATGATGTAATCCGTATCCTTGTGGAGAGCTGGACTTGCGTACACTAAGGAGCCGCCATACCAATGCGCCCACAATAATTCCCAAACCGATACATCAAATACGTATGGGGTTTTTTGTAATACCTTATCCATCTCGTGAAGAGAATACTTGCTCTGCATCCAGTAAATTCTATTGACAATAGCCCTGTGGGTCATCATCACTCCCTTAGGTAAGCCAGTAGTACCGGAGGTGTGGATAACGTACGCTAAGTTATTGTCATGAATATTGGTACGAGGATTTGTATTTAATTTAGCGCGAAGCTTCGCCTTCATTACAGAATCATCTATTGCTAGTACTTTTATTACCTCATGAACGCTATCTCTTTCTATCCCTAACACATTATCCAAACCAATAGATATTTTTTCGAGTCTAACTTGATGCGTCACATCAGTAAGTAACACCTTGGTTTTAGTGTTGGCAAGAATATACTTGATACGCTCAGCAGGATAACTAGGATCGATTGGTACGTATGCCCCTCCTGCTTTGAGAACAGCAAAAATTGCTATTGACATGTACTCACTTCTGTCTAGACACAACGCTATTGGATCATCTACTTTGACATGGTAATTATCTAATAAGTAATGAGCCAAATGATTCGCTCTGTTATTTAATTCTTTGTATGTTAAATGTAAGCCTTCATAAATTATTGCAACTCTATCTTGACTTCTCTCTACCTGCTCTTCAAATAAGCGATGTATTGTCTTTTGTCCTTCGATCGGTACGTGAGTATCGTTCATTTCAACAAGTTGATATTGCGTTTCCTCACGCGTCATGCACCGCAAGCTTCTGACTTCACAAAACAAATTGCTTGTCACATATTCGATGATATTTTTATAGTAGATAGCAATACGTCTGATAGTACTATCATCATATAAACTTGACTGATAAAGAATTTTGATCGCAATAACATTATGGAAATGTTGGTAACAAATGAGTTCTAGGTCAAACTTTGATACTGAGTATTCATTTCCAATATTTTTCGTCATCACCCCGTTCAAAGATTTATCAGAATCCTTATGATTATTAGTTGTTGTAAACATCACCTGGAACACAGGATTTTTGTTGGTGGAGCGTTCGATGTCGAGGAACTCGACTAGTTTCTCGAATGGTATGTCTTGGTGTTCGTAGGATTGTAGGGCGTCAGCGCGAACTTCACTGAGGAGTTGCATGAATGTTTTGTTGCCACTTAGGTTGCTACGCATCACTAAGGTGTTTACGAAAAAACCTATAAGCTCTTCTGTGTCTGGTATATGCCTACCTGCTGTTGGAGTGCCAACTAATATATCATCATTTCCGCTGAGCTTGTACAGTAGTACATTGAGCGCAGAGAGTAGGAACATATACAGGGACACATCATGTTTTACGCAAATTGCTTGCACTTTAGAGCTTAAGTCCTTATCTAGTTCAACAATATGATAACCACCTTCATACGTTAGCTCCTTAGGCCTTGGTCTATCAAAAGGCAATCCTATCTCTGCTGGCACTCCTTGGAGTTTCGTCTTCCAGTAATTGAGTTGGTTATCTAGCGTCTTCTCTGTCAGCCAGCTCCGTTGCCATGTGGAGTAATCTACGTATTGGATACGTAGTTCAGGTAGCGGTTGATTTAAATTGATGTCATAATTTTGATAAAGAATGCTTAGTTCGTTGTTTAAGACTCCTATAGACCAACCATCACTGATGATGTGGTGCATCGTTATAAGTAGTACGTGAAGTTCTTGTTCTAGAATCAAAAGTTTTACTCGACAAAGTGGTCCTGTACTTAGGTCAAATTTCCAATTCGCTTCTTGTAGTTTGTACTTCTCTATTAGATCTGCCTTATGTGCTTTTGGTTGATTGGAGACGTCTATTCCTTCGTATATTGTAACTTTCTCTAGGATCTCTCGATACGCCTCGCCACTATCTGTCTCTTTAAAAATAGTTCTGAGTATTTCGTGCCTTTCGCATATTGCCTCGAAAGCTTTCTTGAGTGCTGCGGGGTTTAACTTTCCGCTTAGCTCAAGAGCAATTGGCATATTGTATATGACTTTATCTGGGGTAAGTTTGTCTAGGAACCATAACCTTTGTTCTGCAAATGATAGTTCTGCTGTTTGAGGTCTTGGGTCTAATCTTGGTATTATAAACTTCTTCTCTTGAGAGATTGTCTGGTTTATTTCTTCCTTAAGCTCTTTGATAGTGGGTTTATCAAATAAACTGATTATCTTGATTTCTTTTCCATACTTCTGTCTTAGCTTAGAGACAAGTCTTATAGCGAGTAGCGAATGTCCTCCTAATTTGAAAAAGTTATCAGTTATTCCGACCTTGGATACTGAAAGAACTTCTTGCCATATCTGACACAATTCTTGCTCTAGTTTATCTCGTGGGGCTTGGTATGTTGCTGTATCATCGTTTTGAAGTACTGAACTTGGATCTGGTAAGGCTCTTTTATCAACCTTACCACTTTTTGTAAGAGGTAAGGTTTCAATGAAAATGTAGTGACTTGGAAGCATATACTCAGGTAAGTACTTTTTTAGATAACTTCCGAGCTCAAAATCAGTTGGACGAAATTCTCCAGGTAAAATGTAAGCTATTATCTTATCTAGGGTTGCTATAACAACCGCGCCTTTAACATCGCCATGACTCTTGAGTACTCCTTCTATCTCGCCAAGCTCTATCCTATATCCTCTGATTTTGATTTGGTCATCTTTTCTTCCGATAAACTCTATGGTGCCATCTGAGAGGTATCTACCTATGTCACCACTGCGGTATAGTCTATCGTTGATCCCAGCTTCAAGCTCTTGTTTACTGCGAAATGGATTGGCTATAAAGCTTTCTGAGGTTAAATCTGGTTTATTTATGTATCCTATAGCCACTCCAGGGCCTGTGATATAAATCTCTCCCTTTGCTCCAATTGGTAGTAGATTCATGTCTTCATCTAGTACATAAATTTTGGTATTACCTATAGATTTGCCAATTGGAATAATGAGGCTTCCATATTCTATAGACTTATCTATACGATTCGTAGTAACGCCTATTGTTGTTTCGGTAGGTCCGTAGTGATTGACGATATTCCTGTCTTGCCTGAGGTATTTGCTTGGTAAAGCCTCTCCTCCGAGAATGAACTGCATCTTGCTCATTAGTCTTCTGAGAGATGAAGTATGAGGTAGACTCTCTACTTCAGCTTCTAACATAGAGTAATATGATGGGGTGGTTTTGATTACATCTATCAGATTTACTTCGAAGTACTGAAGAAGTTTGTATACATCGAGCTCAGTATCTTTCTCTAAGATATGGAGGGTTTTACCACTGAGTAAGGCTGTAAAGAGAGATGTGTACCCTAAGTCTGTAGCAACAGCATTAATGTATCCAATATTCTGATCCTTAATAATATTAGACATGTAAAGAACGTAGTTTACTACACCATCATGCCCTACTATTACCCCCTTAGGCTTTCCAGTGCTTCCTGAAGTGTAAATAATATAGGCAGGAAGATTTTTTATTTCCTTTGTGGTAAAATTTTGATCAGAATATTCGTGGTAATATAGATCTTCTAAACATAATACTTTAAAGCATTCTTGATGTTTATAGTTTGAATCTCTAGTTACTAGAACGATCTTAGCCCTTGAGTCAGCCAGAATATAATCTACCCTTTCTTCTGGAAAAGATGGATCTATAGGGGTATAGGATGCCCCTGTTTTTAAAATCGCAAGCAATGAGGTAATCATGGCACTGCTGCGCTCCACATTAAGTGCCACGACATCATCGTTACCTATAGAATGGTTCATCCTTAGATAATGAGCCAACTTATTTGCTTTCTTATTCAATACATCGTACGTAATATTATTACCGTTCGAATGATCTATGATACACACTTTATCCGGCGCCATCAGAGCATTCTGTTCAAATGCATCAACTATTAATCCTCTAAAAGTCATAACAACATGCCAGTATTATTTAATTCAATGACTTGATAGTCCTTCTCTTGTATATCTAATATGTCTATATCCCTTATCTTAATATCTAGATTGTGCACCACTGAGTTCACTATACTCTCAAAATACCTACCATATTTTTCAATCGTACTCAGATCATATAAGTCTTTTAAGTATTCGATTCTCACCACAATTCTATTTTTCTTAATCAGAAAAAATCTAAATAATAAATCGAACTTAGCCTGCTCTACTGGAGTTGGCACAAATGATGCTTCGAGCGCATCATCTAACTCAATGCCACCACTAACATCTTCAATGACTACAAATCTTACTTGAAATAAGGGATTTTTATTAACTGCTCTTGTTATGCCTAGACTATCAACTAATTTTTCAAATGGTATATCTTGATGTTGATAAGATTGCAAAGTCTCTCGTCTAATTTCTGACAATAGTTGCCTAAAGCTTTTTCTACCGGTAACATCACTTCTCGTAACTAGTGTATTTACAAAAAAACCAATCAGACTCTCTGTCTCTTCTATATGTCTACCAGCCACAGGACTTCCAACAAGAATATCCTTGTTGCCGCTAACTTTAAACAGAAGAACATTTAAGACAGTCAAAAGAAACATGTAAGGCGTCGCCGTCTCTTGAATGCAAATATTATGCATTTGTATGCATAACGTTTCATCTAATTCAAAGTAGTGATGACCTCCTTTGTAACTGAGTCTTGATGGTCTTGGTTTATCTGTAGGCAATTCAATATCTTCCGAGACGCTCTCTAGCCTCCCCATCCAATACTTCAATTGTCCCTCTAATCTCTCTCCTGTGAGGAAACTTCGTTGCCATGTGGTGTAATCTATGTATTGGATTGGTAGCGGGGGCAGAGAGATGTTGATGCCAGAGATATGGCTTTGATATATTTTGTTCATTTCTTCGAATAAAATATTCAATGACCAGCCATCACTGATGATGTGGTGCATGGTAATGAGCAATATATGATGCTCTTTGTTTAAAATGAGTACCTTAATTCTACAAAGTGGTCCTGTACTTAGGTCAAATTTCCAATTCGCTTCTTGTAGCTTGTATCGTTCTGCAAGCTCTGTTGCATCAGATTTTTGTGATAGATCTATCTCCTCGTAAAAATCAATATTATCTAGTATCTCTTGATATGCCTCACTGTTATCATCAGATTCTCTAAAAACAGTTCTTAGTATCTCGTGTCTTTGGATGATTTGTTCAAAAGTATCTCTTAAGGCTATAACATCTAGATTTCCTCTTAATTCTAAAGCTATAGGCATGTTATAAATAACTGCATCTGGTAGCAACTTATCCAAAAACCATAACCTTTGCTGTGCAAAAGACAACTCTGCTCTTGTTGGTCTTGGATACAGATATGGTATTATGCTGGAAGCTTTAACACCTTGCTTCGTTTGTTCTAGTACATCTTGTTTAAATTCTTTGATCGTAGGGTTATCAAATAAACTTATTAATTTGATTTCTGCTCCATATTTTTTTCTTAATCTGGATATCAATTTGATAGCAAGTAACGAGTGTCCACCCAGTTTGAAAAAGTTATCATTTATACCTACTTGGCTAACCCCAAGTAGGTCTTGCCATATCTGGCATAATTCTTGTTCTATCTCATCCCTTGGAGCTTGGTACCTCTCATCACTTACGAATGTAGCTTGTGGTAAAGTTTTTTTGTCTATTTTGCCACTCGATGTTAGGGGAATCTTGTCTAGTTTAATATAATGGCTAGGAAGCATGTAATTTGGTAGATATTTTGCTAGGTACTCCTTAATTTCATTCTCTTTAAAGTAATCACTACGTAAGGTAATATACGCTATAAGCTTCTCATCTTTATAAATTACTACAGCTTCTTTTGTATCCTTGTAACTCTTGAGTACACACTCAACTTCTCCTAGCTCAATCCTATGTCCCCTGATTTTTATCTGATCATCTAGTCTTCCAATAAACTCTATATTACCATCGGGCAGATGTCTTCCTAGATCTCCAGTTTTATAGAGTCGACTACTCACTTTTGAATTTAATTCTCGCTCACTCTTAAATGGATTGGGGACAAATCTTTCTGCCGTCAGATCTGGTTTGTTCACGTACCCAGTCGCAACACCACTTCCCCCAACATATAACTCTCCGACGACCCCTATAGGGACCACATTCATATCTGCGTCTAGTATATAAATTGAGGTGTTAGCAATAGCTCTTCCTATGACCGAGACATCTCGAGTCCGTTCAGTATAATAATCATCAGTAAAATCAAAAAATAAGGAATCAGCGGTAACCTCCGAAGATCCATAAAAGTTAAAAACTGTATTTGCCAAACGATTCTTAAGTTTATAGAGTAAGTGCAACGAAGCTTTCTCGCCACTCAAAATAGTACGATTAAATTTTATGTTACACCCAGAATCAAGTATAGATTCAAAAAATGATGGAATAGCGGTAATAGAGTTAATATGATGTTTAGAGCAAATTTTTAAAAATATATTTAAATCAATGCAGTCGTTTTTATCTATGATAACGCTTGTAGTACCATTAATCAGAGGACCCCAGACCTCCCAAATAAAGTCAACAAATGTCTGAGAAGTTTTTTGACAAGATACATCCCACGAACTAAATGGCAGTTCATCTAGCATCCAACTAATACGATTAATAATATTGCAATTTGATAAAACTACGCCTTTAGGCAGCCCAGTGGAACCTGAGGTATAAATTATATAACTCGCACTATTTGATAGGCAAATATCAGAAGAAACTGTCTTGTTATCATTTAATTCAATTGGAATCTCGCAAAACACAAAATCATGATCAAACTCTGCGGCGTACCACTTATTCCCTAAGATTAAACTCGCTCCACTATCCTTAAGTTGGTACCTCAATCTTTCAATGGGCAGCTCAGGGTCAAGCGCAAGCACTGTGCATCCTAACTTTAAAACCGCAATCATTGCCACAACAAAATCGCAATTTCTTGGCAACATCACTGCAACAACCTGACCCGGCAGTAAATGATAGGTATTGCCAATGTGTAAAGCTATGTTAGATGCGCCGTTAACCAGAAACTCGTAACTTAAATGCTTATCTTGATACACTAGAGCTATTACATCTCTATCTATTGACACCCTCTCTTCAAACAATTCGTATAAAGTCTTGTTAAATGCGTACTCTTTCTCTGTATGATTGAACTTTTCTATGAACGCAATATCGTCACTATTACCCATAGACAAGTTGCCTATAGCCAAATCTGAATCACATCGGATGTTACGTACTATCTGACCAATGCCACCTGCAATCAATTCAATCTTCTGCCTCGAAACAGCCTTGCCTTTATAGCTAAACTTAAACTCTAATTCGTCTTTAGGAATGACAGTGATAGTAAGGGGATATCCTGTTGTTTCGTAAGAAGAAATGCATTGTATAGACAAATCATCTTCAGGGCTTTGATTCACCGGATAGTTTTCGTAAATTAGTATGCTGTCAAATAAACCATCTAAGCTACAACCCACCTCTGCTTGTATACTTGCTAAAGATATGTAGCCGTAAATCTGAGAGTGTATTATGGAATTTTGAATATTCTCCAAAAACTGCCCTAGGCTTAGACTGGCATTTACTGAAACCCTAAGAGGTATGGTATTGATAAATATTCCAACAATACTTTCTACATCTGGCAGCTCAACTTGCCTTCCAGATATTGTCACACCAAACACAACATCATTCTGCCCAGTAAACCTAGAAAGAACAATTGCCCAAATGGCATTGACAACAGTATTAGTGGTAACCCCAGAAGCTTTCGCAATATTCCTGATATTCTCGGAATCTTTTTTGTTTAAACGCAGCAGGTATTCTCCATCAATGTCATTTGCAACATCTCCGATCTTAGTCTGCTCGACTCCTTCTAAGCTCTTTTTCCAATAGGTTTGAGCTTTGTTTACATCACAAAATTTAAGCCAAAGTATATAGTCCCTATAACCCCTTCCTTTGTTTAAGGTTATTACGCGTTTATTAGTTAGCGCATCATAGATTTGACGTACTTCATCAAAAATGATAGCCAGACTCCACCCATCTATAATGATATGATGCTTATTCCAGATAAAGTAGTGTAATTCATCTGATACACGCACTAAATTGAATCTCATTAAAGGAGGTTTTCTCAAATCAAAACCAAGAGCTATTTCAGCTCTGCACAGAGCTTCTAACATCTCTTGAATATCTTTTGGATCTTCCCATACCTCTTCCTTCCACGTTAGCCTAACTGTTTCATGAATAATTTGCGCAGGTTCATTGAGTTTTTCCCATACAAAGCTCGCTCTAAGACTCTCATGTCTACATAGAACTTTTTTCCACGCTTGTTTCCAACTGTTTTCGTCTAAAGATCCTGCAATTTTATAGACACTTTGAACAAAATACCGATGATCCGATTCTTGAGCCTCAATTATGCTTTCAAACAATATTCCTAACTGTATTGGAGAAAGTCCATAAATGTTACTAATATTCTTCATTCTTACCTCAGTATCCTTGAGCACTTATCGTCATCTCTATTGCATGATTTATAAAGATCTCTGGTAATATTGATTCTCTTAAGCCACCTATCGTTACCATCATAGTTTGCTTTAAAATTATCCCTACCATGTACACAAAGTGCATTATCTAGTAACAATATGTCTCCTGGCTTTAGAATCACTTTATCCAGAGAGTTATCGATGTATTCTATCAATTTATTTAATGCGGCCTGCGCCAATGAATCTATGGTATCCATAAAGTAATGATCTATCCTTATAAATGGCTTACGCCTACTACCATACAAGATGGATTTGGTGAACTTTTTATTGCCGCAACCCTTGTGCGAGTCTACTTTTTTAAAAATAAACCTCGGTTCAAATAGAACGTCAAATATAGGATCTGATAAATCCAAAGAATTGATTGAACAATATGTGGTTGCGACCTGATCTGGATTTTTGATGCACGCAATCGCTAAGTAATCACTTGAAAGGTTATGAAAGGCCTCTTCAGTATGCCAATGGATCGTTTGCAATGATCCAGTGCTCTCTTGCAAGGATTCATGATGTTTAAGTGGGGCAACATTGTGTATCACTCGACCACCCTGCTCTTCTTTCCAACCAAATACTTCTCCTAATAATGATGCCACCAAACATACAGTGATATCTTCTGATAAGGATAGTGTATTACTATCTAAATGCAGAGGGGTTGGTATGTCTGTATTAAATTTAAAATTTGAAATTAAGCACAATCTAGTAGCATCATCAATTGTATTACAAAACTCTTTAACAAACTTTCTAAGTCTTTGCGGTAAACCGCAAGATAGTACACTTAAATAATGCAAGTGTTCTTCTATATTAGACGCGTTCAAGTGATTTAAAGCACCGTCGATCAAATATTCTATAGCCCTCACCTCTGAAGGTTCTAATATTAAATGCTTAATTGACATAACTTTAGTGCCACTGAAATAATTTTAGTATCTTGCGAAGATCTCAACATATGACCCATATAGAAATGGTTTATATTCGTAGTACTGTGCTTCATAATAGGCCACTTCTGTATACTTATCAATTTGCACACTCTGGATATAACATCCATTCACTCTAGATCCGGCCGCTTTTCCAGGTGACTCCACTACGTAGAGCGCTACTCTATCACCCATTCTTTCCTTCCATACGGCCTTTCTGCTTTAATACCATTGGCTACACACGCTGCAATAAACTTATTAGACTCAACGATTTGAGGGGAGTCTTCTGTGTACTCCAGAGCCATAATGTACCTCAGCCACGGCTCTTGACCCATTGCGTAGATGTACGCTTCTTTGCATTTTGATTTTTGAGCTATAAGCCACGCTTTTTCAAAATTTGATCCAGAGAGACTTCGGCTGTTATCGTATAATCTGTTAAGCGGAGTTGTTAGCAATGAGCCATAAAGCCATGTAAGAGGAGCCCCGTTACATTCCATACCAAGGAATAGCATATCCACTTCACCAACATGAGCAAAGATATGGTCGTAAAGAGTTTGGTCTAGGTTATTCGAATCTGCTGCAAATAAGAAATGTTTGCCTTTGAGCTTAAGACTATATGCCATCTTAGATTGGATATTGAGATCTGAGTGCTCTCCAAAGAATGGGAGTCCTGTAATTTTTCCTTCTCCTGCTGGAAGAATTACTTCTTCCATCTCCTTAAGCTCGATGAGGTTACAGCTAAATCCTATGTACTTTAATATGAGCTTTATAGAAGGATCTCCAAGCGAGCCTATTTGACTTGCAGGAAATACTATATTTTTTACCTTATGCCTTAACTGCAGGAGCGTTTCAAAAAGTATGTGATCCTGATGGTTATGAGTAAGTACTACATAGTCAATGTTGTCCGGAATATCTGCTAAAGTATACCTTGGCACTTTTTGATCTTCTTCAGTTTTTATGGGATAACCAATCACCGGATCAAATAAGATTGATACAGATCTTGTTTCTACCAAAATGCAAGCATGGCCAAAATACCTAAGGCGCACCCCATCTCCACTATACTTACGATCAACCGACAAATTAGGAGGCGCGCTTGTAAAAAAAGATTTGAATAGGCTTTGCTTAGACTCTGGAATGTGGAATAAATCATTAATATCAGTGACGTCTCTTGGTTCGTATTTCATTTTGAATAGGGCATCTATCCTTGGATCATGGAACGGAAGATTCAAGTACACTTCATCGTCTTGATCAAGACGAGGGGTGCTGAGTACGAATTTTCTGTCGTCGCTAATGGTATCAGAGAGTGCTACCCTTTGGCCTTTGACAGATTCAACATAGTACTTGCTATAAACTAGTGGTTCTATAATACGGATAGATGGATGATTGTTTAAATCATACACAATTTCAACAAGGCCCTTTAGTGCATCTGGGATACGAGGGTATATATTATCAAGAGAATCTCCTACCGCTTCGACCTGAAGAATGCGGTCAAGTTCTTTATAGGAATCATTTAAAGACATAAGGCTAGAACAAATCTCTTTTGTATCAATTATTAACTGCTTTATTTCTTCCACCCTCTTACCACCCAAATCCAGAAATGGTCCGCCAAGCATCTTTGGATCTTTTACAGCCTGCGCATGCACTAATGGGTTTTGTATATAAGACTGCATTATCTTTAAATGACGCTCTACTATATTGCATCCCGCAGTAATAGGCTGGATAAGATAACCCCACGCATACCAATTCCATACAAGAGCCTCAGTTCTAATTGTAGGCCTTAGGTACTTTAACGACATCATTCGCTCGAGATAAAATACCCATACCATCGAGACTAACCTCTTATGTTGTATTTGTCGACAACGTTTAATTATAATCATGGATTTTCATTCCAATAATTGGGGCACCGCATCGGCAAAAATATGTTACAGCAGCAAGAGCAATGAGTTCATAACCTCTTAGTCTTTCTAGTTAAGGTGGACTGTTTGAATCGGCCTTTGATTATACTCTCAAAAAGGATACCTAAAATACCTTAACTATAGAAAATCCATATCGTAAAAAAACATAGCCTTCTAATTTGGGGTCTTAAAAAAGCTAGTGGGAAAGCCACATTGTTAGAAAAATAATTTTTTCTTTCTAGTTTTAACATTATATAGTAGTAGCGTAGTTCTGCTATTTATGGTAACTTTTTGGATCCTAAAGCGGCTTCAGTGATAAAAGAGAACGGTAGAATGATACATTTTTCAATCTGCTCATTACTTACCAAGGTTGGATCGTAAGCTAAAATGGTTACCTTAATTATTGGAATGAAAATCCATGATAATCTGTATCTTTTTTTGTCTTTAATCCCATAACTTCAGTTATTACAACTGGTCTTCTATTGTTGTGTAGATTATTCTATCTTAAGTAGGTAATTGTAATTTATGCAAATTGATCTGATAGTACATGTATAAATTTTTATTGTTATACGCTAAAAATAAACAATCTCCTCTTAAGAATCTTTTTTGGAGGGTTTTACTACTGTCCATAAAACCATTTAGGAAGTTTATAATCTTTCAACTACTACTCTATGTTGCCTGGGCTATAGACTTTTCTTTAAGGCCGTATCTGATTAAGATCATTGTAGATGCTATTCCGAATGCTCCAATTTCTGGTACTACAAGCACATTTCTTACGCCTATTCTTCTATACTTCAGTCTCATATGCTTTGTATTTCTTACTTCTCGTTTGTATGAATGGATATTTCTTACATTCAGCCCTCTTTTAATAAAGCGCATAGGCGAGATATTGATGACAGAACTCATGGACAAACCTCATGGATTTTTTCAAAACCAATTTTCAGGTAGTCTAGCAAACAAGGTGGGAGATGTTGCAAATGGTATATCTGGTATTACCAGTACTTTTATCGAAAACTTTTTGAGTAGAGCTCTTGCGCTATTAATTACTATATACGCTGTACATAATATCAACCCAAAACTTGCATTGATTCTTGTATTATGGATCATAATATTTCTCAGCATTTCCTTTAAATTCTCAAATCATGCATCGTTGCTTTCTAAAAATACTGCTCAAAAACGTTCAAAGATAGTTGGTCTCATTGTTGACATCCTAAGCAATATGATGAGCGTTAGAGTTTTTAATACTCAGACTCAGGAAACCCAAACTCTTGCAAATATGTATAACAAATTTGTTCGTAGCTATCAGAAGCGCGAGTGGTTTTTTGTGAAAATGCATGCCACACAAGAAATGTCTTTTATCCTATATCAAATTTTATGTTTTATGTGGTTATATCAAAGCGCAAAGAACAGCACCATTACACCAGGTGATTTTGCGATGATTATGGTGCTCAATATCTCTATCGTTGGTCTTTTACACTCAGTATCACGCAATATTCGTCAATTTGCCGAGTCTTTTGGTAACGTCATGCAGGGCTTAGAAACTATTTATGGAAAGACAGAAGAACAAGTAAGTCACAGAAATGATAAAGCTAAAAATATTGAATGTCATTATAACGATGATATTCATCGCAAAGGGGAAATTTCCGTCATAGACTTAAACTTCTCTTATCCCATGTCTGGACAGATATTTAACAACATATCGATCACTATCCCTCCTGCCCAAAAAATTGGCCTTGTTGGTTATTCTGGGGGTGGTAAAACAACTTTTATGAATTTAATGCTTGGTTTGTTCGAGGTAAATAGCGGTCAAATTCTCATAGAAGGTCAAGACATTAGCAAAATGCCTATGGAAATTTTATACAGCAAGATAGGTGTTATCCCTCAAGATATTAACCTCTTTAACAGAAACTTATTGGAAAACATTAGGTACGGACGCATAGACGCAACAGATGCAGATGTAATAGAAGCGGCTGAAAAAGCAAAAGCTCATAAGTTTATTTCAAATCTTCCAGAAGGTTATCACTCGGTTGTCGGAGAAAGAGGGATTAAGCTCTCAGGAGGAGAGCGCCAAAGGATAGCAATAGCAAGAGCCATCTTAAAAAATGCACCAATTCTTTTTTTAGACGAAGCCACAAATCAACTAGATGCAATTACAGAGCACGAGATACAAGAAAGCTTAGATGAACTTATGCGAGATAAAACAACAATTGTCATAGCTCATAGACTTTCTACCATCCTACATCTAGATCGCATCTTGGTTTTTGACAAAGGAAAGATTGTACAAGATGGGATCCACCACGATCTAATCACGCAAGATGGTCTTTACAAAACCCTATGGAAAAATCAATCTCATGGATTTCTTCGAGTGAGTAAGGGGCATACGCTAAAAAAGAGTTAAAATAATTAACCTGAGTTCGACGTAAGAGAGAGGTTATTAAGCTTTTTAAATCCTACTGATGGTTTTTTTGGTTTGAAAATATATGGCAAAAGTCCACTTAAAACATTGACCTTGTAAATTCATAGCTGATCGATACCTGGTGTGGTCAATAGTCATGATATTTTTAAGCTGATCGATCATCGTTTTAGGGATACTTCTTTGCTTCATATAGTGATTTTGTAGTGGTTCTAGAACACGTTGCTTCATACCCTTCTTAAGGGTTGTAATCAGCTCTAATCCTTGCTTTTTTAAGCTTTCGCTAAGGCCTTTGCTTACATAACCTCTGTCACCAAATAACCAACACTTTAATCTAGCAGAAAGTGCTTCTACCACCTGGGTATCGTGGACATTACCTGAAGTCATTGTAAAATTCATAATTTCTCCTTTGTAATTAATGATTAAGTGAAGCTTAAACCCAAAGAACCAGCCAGTAGATGTTTTGCACCGTTTGGCGCAATCTTTAAACACCTTGTTGCGATTGATTCTAAGATTGTGGCACAGAGGCAATTTTGTTGAATCAACGAAATACTTACCAGTTTTTGTACCTTTGAGGAAGTGAATCAAAACCAAAAGTGGCATAAAGGCTGAGGGCATTAGCTCAACAAATCTAGTGTAGCTTACCAGCTTTGGGAACTCATTTTGATAGTCTTGTACAATAGATGATATGTAAAAATTTTATAATGGCTCACTTAAAACATCACAAGGATTGTCATTATTTCTGATAAATACATGAGGCAAGATCGTTGACGTTTTCTGTTAGGATTGACCAAGAAATGCTTTTTGTTTTCTTGTTCAAATTGCTTGCAAAAATCATCAATAAGACAGAAGATGTCGGTTATGGGGATTATAAGACTCTCTAATATTACCGTATTTTGAGATAAATTTTATAATTCCCTGTTAAAAATGCAACCCTCTCTCAGCTTTGATGGATGCTTACGTCGAAATCAGGTTAATTAATTAGGTGACTAACAATGCAAACACAAATCTTTAACAACGATGTAGTATGCGCACCAATCAAAACTACATACAATAAAACTTCAGATACTCTTCTTGTGATGACTCCAGCGAACCCTAAAGATTTTAATCCTATAGAATGGATTGGCGCAAACAAAGCCAAAATAGAGACTGCGCTTCACGCAAATGGTGGGGTGCTTTTAAGAAACTTTGGTATATACTCAGTCTCAGAATTTAATAAAGTAGTACAAAGTCTGTATCCAAATCTTTTAGACTATACTTATCGCTCAACACCAAGAACAAAGCTAGGTGGAAAAATCTATACCACTACTGAATATCCAGCGGACAGGACGATTCCTCTGCATAACGAAAATGCGTATAGCGATTCCTGGCCGAATAGGATTTGCTTTTTTTGCGCCATTGCCCCAGAAGAAGGAGGTGAAACACCAATAGCCGATAGCAGGAGAGTTTATAATAAAATAGACTCTAAAATCAGGAGCAAATTCGAACTTAAAGGTATTCTCTATGTCAAAAACTATAACAAGGGGATAGATCTTAGTTGGCAAGAAGTATTTCAAGCAGAAAACAAAGAGGATGTAGATAAATTTTGCAAGGAACATGGCATAGAAGCAATCTGGAAAAATGCAGAAGAAGGACCAGAGCTTACAACAAAACAAGTATGTCAAGCTACATACATTCATCCAACAACAAAAGAAAAGGTGTGGTTTAATCAAGCGCATTTGTTTCATTCATCTGCATTGCATTCAAAAGATAGGGACACACTTACATCGGCACTAGGAGAACAAAATCTTCCACGAAACACTTTTTACGGAGACGGGGAGGCAATCGAAACAGGAGATCTAGATCATATACGCAAGATCTATGACGAAGAAAAGATAACATTCACATGGCACAAAGGAGATCTAATGATTCTAGATAATGTACTCGTCGCTCATGCACGAGAGCCTTTCAAAGGAGAGCGAAAAATAGTTGTAGCTATGGCTTAAATGAGTGTAAATTTGGATTTTTTAGATATCCCAAGTGATCAGCGAGACCTTATTCGGAGGACAATCCTTCTCTACACCGCGCCTTTAGACTCTGGCAAATATAACACTTTAAGTCTTACCTCATATCTGTCCAATGAAGAAAGGGATCGCGCAAATTCATACTATACACAAACATTATCTGCAAATTACATCATATCTCACTTTATATTAAGACAAGTCCTCTCTCATCACACAGAGACGCCCCCAAGTGGCCTTGAATTTGAGATTAATAGATATGGGAAACCGTATCTCAAAAATAATAAACGCATCCAATTTAATATATCTCATTCAAAAGACATGCTCTGTATTGTAGTTAGCCAAGATAAGGATGTTGGGGTAGACATTGAGTTCAAAGACCGAAACGTCAATACCGAGGAGTTACAAAGTGTTGTTCTAAGTCACGAGGAAACCGTATACATCAATTCTCTTAAGTTTCAAGAAGAAAAGCTAGACTTCTTCTATAGAATATGGACTCTGAAGGAATCCGCTCTAAAGGCCCTTGGATGCGGCCTCTCTTATCCAGCAAATCAAATCAATCTTATAGACGAAGCTCTCAAAATCAAAAATTTGATATCAATTAATGTGGGAAAAGCACAATGCAAGGTACACCTTCTTACCCTTTATCCTCTGGGGATATCAAGTACCGATTATGCTCTTTCAATAGCTTCAACGTCCTATATTAAAGAAATAAAATATTATGATCTGAACGCATTTCGGATTAGCTGATTATCAAACCCACAATCACATCTTTACGATATGCATGGCATATTATAGCTGTAATTGCTTTTAGAGCTCTTGTTTTTTGACTTGTTTAATTTTTGTCCAAAGATTAGTACTTTGAGTTTTGTCTTCGTTTTTTTATAGTATTACGATTAACTACAAATCCAGAAGCAACTACAACATTGAGTAATCTAGCCTATGTCACTTATACTTTAAAGTGACCCCAAAGTCAAGAACAGCTTTTCTTGAGAAGTGATTCATCATTAATTTTACCTTTTGCTGCTTAATTGTTTCTGTAGTTGGAGCTGTGAATTTCTATGGTAACTGCTTGCAGTTATCCACATATTCATCAGCCCTCTTAAATGACTATGCCGTTGCTTCTTGTTTACCTATCATAATCTCGTATGGCCTGTGATGATTGATTCCACTGTGACGACGCTCATGATTATACCAATGAATGTAGGTTGCTAAAGATTGCTTCACATCACCTACTGAATCATAGGTTTTTAAGTAAACTTCATACTTCATTGTCCTCCGAAACCTTTCTATTGGTATATTGTCCAAGCATCTTCCCTTGCCATCCATACTCACTCTAATTCCCAAAAGTGCCAAATTGTAAAGCCTGACTAGTAAATTGTCAACCTTGATCTGAGTTGATAATTTTGGGCTTGTATCCCTTTTTAATCGCCATTTCTAAAGCCTTGAGGCAAATCTCTGTATCAAGGTTTGTGCTAATGTTGTAACCCATTACGCACCGACTCACCACATCAATTAAGGCAGTTAAATAGATAAATCCTGTCGCTATCTTTATGTAGGTAATATCAACGCACCATACGTCATGCGGTTTTGATGGGGGATATTCCTTCAGCAAATATGGATATACCACATCCTGTTGACGGCGTTTGCTTAGATTCTTTTTAGGATAAACTGCTTGCAAACCCATTAGTTTCATTAGCCGATAAACCTTTTTGTGATTAATCGCAACCCATATCCTGCAAATCACGAGTATAGCTATTAACAAATAATTTGTTTATAATCTTAGTAATAATTTTTAAAGTCAAATTCACCCAATGACCTACTCTCTTGATATGCGCAAAAAAGTACTGAAAGTGAGACAAGAAGAAGGTCTCAGCATGGCCAATAGCTAAACGTTTTGATGTAAGCTTAGTCAGCGTGAT
>Ga0194038_1000440_pt1 | contig 18292 bp, 17 predicted proteins | sample JunL226m_MetaG_FD_148630 | JGI IMG/M metagenome (GOLD analysis project Ga0194038, IMG submission 148630) | Anoxic zone freshwater microbial communities from boreal shield lake in IISD Experimental Lakes Area, Ontario, Canada - Jun2016-L227-6m | ecosystem: Environmental > Aquatic > Freshwater >... | reverse complement strand
GGTCAGCAGACAAGTTAGAGCGGCGGAGGCTGTCAACCGGCGGGAAGCGGAGCCCGCCGGTTGACATGCCGTAGCCCAAGCTGGCGATTTGAGTTTCCCTTTGGGCGAAGCCCAAAAAAAATAAAAATTAATAGATTCCCCCCCTTTGAAAAAGGGGGGCCAAGGGGGATTTCGTGGTTTATGGAAGCTGTAGCCCCGTTTTCAAATCCTCCTCGATCCCCCTTTTTCAAAGGGGGAAGATAACATTAGCTCATCATAACCCCAAGGGCATAAGGAGCGCTATCATGTCAGAAGATAATCATGGAATGTTTCAGCGGCTATCCTCTTTTTTTCAGGGAGTCAAAAAAACTCCGGCTCAGCAAACCGTCACACCAACTCTAACTTCGGCTCCAACTCCGGACGATACGACCACAGACATCACCACGCTGAAATCCCGCATCGCCGGACTGAAGATGGATGTGGAAGACCGCGACCGGGAAATTGCAAGACTGAAACGTGAATTCGAGCACAATCGGAAAGACGCCCAGGCGGAAGCCGGCAGTGCAGGCGAAGCAGAACTACTGAAACTGGCAAAAAAAGCTGCGCCGCTTCTGTCTCAACTGGTCACCTTGAAGGATATGAACGAAAAGGGAAAGGACATCCGGTCCGCAGATATCCTGAAACTTTTTTCTAAAATTGAAAAGCTTTTTTATGATATAGGCCTTCAGCGAGTAGGAGAAGTGGGAGAGACTGCTGAATTCGATCCGGCCGTCCATCAGCGGATGAGCGGGGCCGGCTTGCAAAACGGTGACCCGGTAAAAGTGCGCTTTGTGGGTTACCGGTTTGACCGGGTTATCGCAACCAAGGCCATGGTCAGCGCCGGGGAGGTTTTTCATGACGATCGCATTTGATTTTGGAACTTGCAATAGCGTGGTTGCCAGGTGGAATCCGGCTGCCAATGCTGTGGAAGTGCCGATGATTCCTAATTTGACCCGGCGTTACAGTTACCGGCTTCCGGGCGAAGCAAATGAACATCAGGCGCTGGTCATTCCGTCTCTGATTCATTATGGCGCCGGAGATCATTATAAACTGGGCGCTCAGGTGGAAACCGCCGGACTGGTGGACGACTATGGAACGTTTTCCTGGATCAAACTGGATATGCTGAAAAACAGCAGCAAATCCCGCAATATCAACGGACGCAGGATATCCCAACCGATGGCTGCAACGGATCTTGTCAGCCGTATTCTGACATTTGCCTTGGGCAGATTTGGCGATACCGAAGAAGACCTGGCCATAACCGTACCTGTGGAATCCTTTGATTCTTATGTAGATTGGCTGATGGCTGCAGTCACAAAAGTTTTTCCCAGGCGTATCCGGGTTCTGGATGAAGCCACGGCCTGCATTCTGGGATACCGGGATCAGGTAAAAGACGGCGAAATTTTTATGGTTTTTGATTTTGGTGGTGGCACACTGGATGTGGCGATAGTCAGTATTGACCCCAACGCCAACCATGAAAAACCCTGTAAGGTGCTTGGCCGCGCTGGAGAAGAAATCGGCGGAACGAAAGTGAACTGCTGGATGCTGGAAGAGCTTAAAACAACGGAAGACCTGAGTGAACAAGATATTGACGATGTGGGAGCCGCCCTGCTTCGGGATATAGAGGAAGCAAAGGTTGCCATATCCAGCGGAGAACCGCAAGTGGATATAACCCGTATCAACGATATTACCGGAAGACTGATCAATCATACCTTCAGTCGGCAGGGGCTTATCGGTCTGCTGGAGGAAAAAGGGCTGTTTCGAACCGTGAGCCGTACTGTGGATCGGGCGCTGGAACAAGCCCATGATAAATATGCCACCAAAAAGTCACAGATTGCCGGAGTCTTTATGGTTGGTGGAACCAGCCTGCTTCAGGGCGTGAAGGAGCGGGTGGAAGCACTTTTTCCGGACTGCGACGTAAGGTGCGATAACCCGTTTGAAGCCATTGCCAGAGGAGCCTGCAGGTATGTGGGCGGTGATATCAGTTCGGTTCTGGTACACGATTACTGCCTTAAAAGCTGGAACCGTCAGAATAAGGTTTTTGAATTGATCCCCGTGGTTCCCAAAGGGACTTCCTATCCCACAGTCGGCGTTATCTGCGGCAAATACATCTGCGGCGCTTGCGATGAGGCGCGGGAGCTGGGTCTGGTAATCTGGGAACGATCCAACATGAAAGCACCGGGATCCACCATTGAATTAGGCCCGGATGGCAGACCCGTGATCAGGGTCAACCATCAGGAGCGCGAGCGTGCGCTGAACCCGGCGGATGCTTTCATTTACGCCGATCCGCTCTGGTCAAGGGATGAACCATGTCGTTTCGTGGTGGGTTTCGCCGTGGATGATCACAAGCGGCTCGCCATTTCCATAAAAGACACACGGCAGGGGAATCGCTCCTATATAAAAATGAAAAATGGTGAGCAAATTTATCTACCGGTCAGGAATCTGCCGATTGTGCGGCTGTGAAACAGGAGGTGGCTTTGAAAAAGTCCATATAGTGACTTAGCATCCAATAAACGATAGTTTATTCCCTACCCCTTCCCCTTTTTTGTAAAAGGGAAAGATTATCTTGATAGCATAGGAATTTGCATTTTTTCAAATAAAACAGGTGTGTTGTGATAAGGAGGTTATATGTTTATAAAAATTACTGGTGTGATTGGGATTGCAATTATTATTAGTTTGTTTAGTATAGAAGCGTTAGCCATGTCTCCTCAATCGTTTGATAAGAAATTGGATGAATGGGCCAGTCTTGGCCCAGAAGCTGTAAATCTATCAGACAAAATCAATTCTGCTATCTTGTCTGGAGATACGGCTAATGCTTGTAAATACCAAAAAAGAGCTATTGCTTTAATAAAAAAATGGATTGTTTTGACTAAAGAATTAATCAGTGAAATTGATACTGGTGCTATTGAAGCTAATAAAGACAGCAAACTACAAAGGTCTATGTTAGTGTCGGGAGTAGCTTTAGCTGAAAGTTGTTTGGCTAAAGTCCAAGCTATTGATACGAAATGTTAATGACCCGCCAGAAAGTTGCGTAGTTCATAGGTGTGCAGTCTAATTTAAATGCAATGTTATTTCTTATTGCCAGAAAATCAGGATATAAGCGCTAAAATGTGCTAATTTTGAGCGCAACTCTTCCGTCCTATTCTAAAATTAATATTAACCCCCAATGGAAGGATTTTGACATGGATTTACAGGAAGCGCGGCAAAAGCTTTACGATAATACGTTTGTATTGGGCCGTATGCGGCGGAAGGCTGCCCTCAAATACCTGTCTGAAACAGCAGAGACAGAAGCCATGGATGTACTGGCAGATGCGCTGAAAAAGTATAAAAATCCCAAGGAGGTGGAATCAGTTCTCGTAAAGGTGGAGGATTCGGCAAAAATTAACCGGTTGTGGCAGCTTTGGTCCGATGGCCGTTCAATGCTGTTGGGTGATGTTCTTAATAGGAATGGGAAAGAACCTTCTAATAAACAATTGAAAATACTGTGCCTGTTAAAGCATAACCGCGATGGCGAGCTTCCAATAGATCGAAAAACCCTCCGTTCGGTATCGAGATTTGTTACAGACCGTGATGAAGATGTGAAAAAAGCATCTATCCGATATATTCAGCAAATTGCTGCGTCAGAGGGCACCGGTACGGAGGGATTTTGTTTAAAGTTGTTGGCGCTGTCAAAACTTGGTCGTGAGTCAGAACTCCCCCTGGACCTAAAAAATCTTCGTTCAGCAATGGGATTTGTTACAGACACGGATGAAGATGTGAAAAAAGCATCTATCCGATATATTCAGCAAATTGCTGCGTCAGAAGGCACCGGTACGGAGGGATTTTGTTTAAAGTTGTTGGCGCTGTCAAAACTTGGTCGTGAGTCAGAACTCCCCCTGGACCTAAAAAGCCTTCGTTCAGCAATGGTATTTGTTACAGACCGTGATGAAGATGTGAAAAAAGCATCTATCCGATATATTAAGCAAATTGCTGCATCAGAGGGTGCCGGTACGGAGGGGTTTTGTTTAAAGTTGTTGGCGCTGTCGAAACTTGGTCGTGAGTCAGAACTCCCCCTGGACCTAAAAAGCCTTCGTTCAGCAATGGGATTTATTGCAGACCCGGATGAAGATGTGGTGAAGGCGGTTGTCCGTTTTGCAGAGCGCTTTCCCATATCTGAGGAATTTAATGATGAACTTTTTGCTGCCTGGATCAAAACGACATCCAAATATCTTCAGCAGGTGATTCAAACCCAGAATCGCAGGCCCCGTTCGCCATCAACAGAGGCTCTTTTTTATCTGGCTACTGGTCAGACCCAGCGGTATCAGGCGATGAAAGACAATGATGGCGGACTTTTTTTGGAAGCATGGGTTATGGCGCCGGATGCGCTGCGCCGGATCATCAACGATACGGTGGCGGGAAGTGGCGATTCACGACTGGCTGAGGCTTATGAAAAGGCGCTGATAAGCCGGGAGGATTTTAATATTGAGGTTCATGTCAAGGCTCTCAAGACAGCAAAAAATGATGAAAAACTCTTTGAAGCCGCTCGGCATATGCGTCTTCCGGAACTGCTGGACCTGTGCGAGTACTGGACATCCAATCAGTGGCATCCTGCAGATGTAAGAGTTCAGAAGGTAGTGACAGTGGCAGTTAAAGCGTACCGTAAAATGCGAGCGATTCCGATCAAATCCGCAGATCCCTTGCCTTCTGGTACTGTTGACATCTTTGATTTCTGGAAATCTCAGAATCCTGATGATAGGGTATTGAAAGCAGGGTTTCAATCCGAAGACCCATTTATCCGGGCTAAATCGCTCCATCTGGGTCACGGCAAAGGGTTGGTCTCTGAAACGGACATGTTCAGTGCCGAGCAAAGCGATCACTGGCCGGACCGGCTTTGGGCCCGAATGCAGTTCCACCTTGTAGGCAAAGCTGGGCCGGATCATGTTGAATGGATAGACACCTGCACGGGAATTGATGGTATCATGGCATCTGCCCGTGTGGCGTGTACGCCGGATGAATATGAAAGTTTCGAGCACCAATTTAAACGCATGGTACAGTCAAAAGCTTCTGCAGCGGATAGAAGTTTATATCTGCTTGGAATTCTTCTATCGTTTCAGAGATATTTTAATCGTGGATGGATCGAAATCGGAGAAGAAGACAGCACCACAGTTCACGGAGCTATTGTGTTGTCGGATGCCATAGATCTGAGTTTTTTGGATGAACCAACGCCTTAATCACGGGGGAGTTAATACCAATGCAATATCGTTTTTTCATGATTCCCGCGATGGATGGAAGTGAATCTGAAAATGACCTAAACGCTTTTGTTAGAAGTCGCCGGATATTATCAGTTCAAAAAGAGTTTGTTTCCGAAGGCAAAAACTCTTACTGGGCAGTGGTTGTGGAATATCTGGAAGGCAAACATCCTCAGGGTCGGTTGCCGGGCGCGGAGAAGACAAAGGTGGATTATAAGGCAATCCTGGATGAACAACAGTTTGTGTTATTTTCCAGTCTGCGGAACCTTCGCAAGGAAATTGCCGATGCCGAAGGGCTTCCGGTTTATGTTGTATTCACCAACGAACAACTGGCGGAGATGGTTCGGCGGAAAGTGTCGAGCAAGGCCGATATGGGAAAAATTGATGGAGTGGGAGAGGGTAAGCTGGACAAATATGCAGATCGTTTTCTTTCAGCTCTTGTCGGAATGCAGGGATGAAAAGCGCAGGCGGCCTTGAATGTAAAATTAATTAAAGTCATAAAAACACACAAGACCGAACTATATACGGAAATTTAAGAATCTCTTATGCTCTTGTAATATTTGCTAAAGGAATCAGTAATTGGAAACTATGTTGAATAAAAATAACATCAAACTATATCTTGATACGACAATACCGAGCGCTTACTATGACACTTCAAAGCCTGTAAGACAGTTAATCACACAGAAGTGGTTTGAAAATGAGGCGTCATTATATGATTTGTATATATCCGTTACAGCAATTGATGAGATTGAAGAACTTGAAAATATTGTCAAAAAACAGAATATCAGACAACTGATAGTTGAATACCGTATGGTAATCCTTGAATTATCGGAAGAAGCTGTAAAACTGGCAGATGAATATATGAACAGAGGAGCAATTCCGAAATCGGAGCCGGAAGACGCTTATCACATAGCAATAGCTTCTGTTAATCATCTTCACTCGCTGGCATCATGGAATTTCAGACATATTGTGAGCGTGAACCCAGTAAGAAAGGTTCATGAAATCAACATGAAACATGGATATCCGATAATTGAAATCGGATCATTGGAATTATTCGGGGGGGCAAAATATGGAAACTTATGAAAATAGTTACACCGAAACCGAGGATAAGATGATGTGGGAATTACACGAAATAAGACATAAACTACATAAACAAAGAAAAAATAAAACTATAGAAGAAATAAACAACGAATCCCTCAAAAAGTATTCTGAGTGGCTGAAAGAAACAGATACAAACAGGAAAAGGGCATAATCAGTCATTGCAGTGAACGGGCTACCGCCTTCCACTGAATTCGTTGTTAGAACAAAAAATTATAGGGAGGAATTATGAAAAAAATAATACTTTATTGTTTGTGACCACTATTGGAGATCAACAGAACTTTATGAAATTTTATGAATTGCTGCATTTCCTCAATGACTTATTGTTGCGGAAAGAAATTGAACTGTCTCCAGAATTTGAACTATCTCCAGAAATGAATTGTCTTGTCTGTGAGGATATCGATAGTGAGTACATAACAGTATTGGTGGTACGCTGATGCTTATGTCAATTGTAGAAAAGTAGCGGGCTAAACACGGCCTGACCCGATCTGTAGAGGCTGTTTCTTTCCTCAAGTCAGCAGGCGTGTTAGAGAGGCGGAGGCTGTCAACCGGCGAAAAGTGGTAGCCCGCCGATTGTCATGCCGTAGTCCAAGCCGGCGTTACGATCTCCGTTTTCGGCAATGGCCTAAAAAAATTTAATAGATTTCCCCTCTTTGGAAAAGGGGGGATTTAAGGGTAGCAATGAGTGAAATTCAATACCTCCGTATCGGTGCTTTTTTGCCCCATTCACGCGTCAATGGTCCGGGCCTTCGTTCCGTACTGTGGGTGCAGGGATGCGACAAAAGCTGCGAGGGCTGCTTCAATCCGGATTTCCGGGATCATGGGGCAGGACAGGTCCACACCGTGAACGAAGTGGCGCAATGGACACTCGATGCGGATAAAACCCAAGGCGTTACATTTTCCGGCGGAGAGCCATTCGCCCAGGCTGCGGCCCTGGTTGAAGTGGCGGCGCGAACGAAAAATGCAGGGAAAAGTATTGTCATATTTACCGGCTTTACCCACAGCGAGCTTTGTGAAAGCAACAACCCGGCGTGGAAAAATCTACTCTTTCTTTCGGATATACTGATCTGCGGCCCATACAAAAAAGACGATCCCGGCAGCCATCCCCTGCTTTCAAGCGCCAACCAAGAGCTGATTTTTCAAGGCGGCCGATACCAGGCGTCTGATTTTGAAAAACAGACCAGACGGGTTGAGTTTCGCATCCAGCCCGGAGGGGATGTGGTCAGAACAGGGTTTCCAAAGGAAAGTTTCTCGGGGGATTTTGAATCGATTGCATGAAATCCTCCCTGGCCCCCATTTCCAAAGGGGAGAAATTGAAAGTGAGAGATTTTTAAAACACATTTTTTACATACAGGAGGATACTATGGCATTTGGACAAGATTTGATGATATTATTCCGCACACGCATTCCTATTATCCACATCGTTAGTTACGAGGAGACCCGCATTATCAAAGAACTTACGGCCCTGGTCTCTTCACAGAACTGGACAGAGAATGAAGGGGTGTATTCCTGGGATATTGCCGACCAGTTTGCCTGCCACGTGGAAAGCAATCCCAAATTTGACATATCCAAACCCGCAACACCGGACACCATTCTGGAGATGATCGACCGGTTCAGCGGCGGCGCAGTGTTTATTCTTAAAGATTTTCATCAAATCTGGGAAGCTAAGAAATCCACCATCAGAAAACTTCGCAATCTTGCAAGCAGACTGCCCACGGCTTCCAGCCGAAAAACCCTTATTATCATTACCCCGGAGCCACGCCTTCCGGTGGAGCTGAAAGAAGATGTCGTTACCCTGGATCTGGCCAAGCCTGATGCCGAAATGATGGAGGACATTCTCGAAAATACGGCGGGCCGGATTGGCGCTCTAAAAGGGATGGTCCCGGACTTCAGAAAAAAAATTATTGAAACCGCGCTGGGTTTGTCCAGCACTCAGGCAGCGCGGGTATTTAAAAAAGCGGTGGTCATGAGCAGAAACGGCATACTTGCCGAGTCCTGCATCGATATTATCAGCGAAGAAAAACGCCAGATCATCCGGGAATCCGGCGCTCTGGAGTTTTATCCCTACACAGCGGCGGAAGACAGCATCGGTGGTCTGAAGGTTTTAAAAAAATGGCTATGGGAGCGCAGACTGGCATTTACTGAAAAGGCTGTCAAATATGGCCTGGATTCCCCCAGGGGGCTGGCCCTGATCGGGATTCCCGGAACCGGAAAAAGCCTGTGCGCTCGTATGATGGCCGGTATGTGGAAACTGCCGCTGCTGCGACTCGACATGGGGGCCGTGTTCGGCGGCCTTTTGGGTGCTTCTGAAAAGAACATTCGGGAAGCCATTCAGATTTCAGAGGTCATATCCCCCTGCATCTTGTGGGTGGATGAAATCGAAAAAGCCTTTGCCGGATCTACCGGAGACAGTGGCACAGCATCGCGGGTGCTGGCTACATTTCTGACCTGGATGGCTGAAAAACGCCATCCCGTGTTTGTATTCGCCACCGCTAACAACATCGAACGCCTGCCAACCGAATTTTTGCGAAAAGGTCGCTTCGACGAGGTGTTTTTCCTGGATCTTCCCACAAAGGAAGAAGCCTTGCAGATACTGGAGGTACACATCAGGAAAAAAGGCTATGCGATGATATCTCAGCGCTTTGATCTGAACAGGATCGCTCAGGCTGCCAAGGGGTTTGTAGGCGCAGAGCTTGAGGCTTTGGTAAAGGATGCCATGTTTCCGGCTTTTTTGGACGGAGAGCGGGAGCTGACAACCGATGATCTTCTGAAGGCTGCAAACGATATGGTGCCTATGGCCAGGTCTCATGCGGCCGTGATTGAGGACCTGCGAAAACTGGTGCAAAATGGTCAGGCTCGAAATGCATCGGCTGCCGCTCCAGAAGAAACAGTAAATTGTGAAGCCATCCGCAATTCACGGTTTATTGATGTGTGATTTATCAACTTTTAGAAAGGGCAATACCTATGGATGAGCTGTTTACACTACAAGAGCTGGCCGAATATCTGAAAATAGCAGAAAAAACCCTTTACGGTTATGCTCAAAAAGGCACCATTCCCGGGATACGGATTGGATCGGCCTGGCGGTTTCGTAAAACCGATATTGAAAACTGGCTGGATGATCTGCGCAGGCTGACCGAGCAATCGTATTATAAGTCCGGAGATGAAGACAAAAAGTTAAAGGACAAAACAGAAAAACAGTAAATGGAGTATCATCATGAGCAATGGTTTCTTGCGGGAAGGTGTTGTACTTGGGCCTTATCACATCCTGAATTTTTTGGGGTGCGGAGCTTTTAAGTCGGTTTATCGTGCTCATAACCAAAATAGTGATCAAAATGGCTATCCCGATACCCTGGCCCTGTGCATTCCCCATGCTCAGGATACTGAAGCCAGAAAGCTTCTGGAAAACGAATACAGAGTGGTCAGCACCTTGGATCACCCTGGCATCGTGAAGGTTTTTGGGCTTGATGAGGCCGATGACTATTTCTTTATGGTTATGGAGGCAGTGGACGGACAGCCTCTGAACGAAATATTAAAACGGGGTGGCGCATTGCCGGTGCAGGAAGCGGCGCGCATCATCAGGGAAGTCGGTTTGGCTCTGGATTATGCACATGAAGGACTTGCCATTCACCGTGATATAAAGCCCGGTAATATTTTACGACTCAATGACGGTAGCGTCAAGATTCTGGATTTCGGGCTGGCCCGGCTCATGGCGCATTCCCAATATAAGGCAGGCACGCGCGTGGGGTCCATGGCCTTCATGGCGCCGGAGCAGTTTGAGGGCGCCGCCGGTATGAATGCGGACCTCTGGTCCCTGGGGCTGACCTTTTTCCAGCTCATTACCAACGCCTATCCATTTACCGCTCGTGAAGAAGCTTACATGGTTAAACAGATTCTTTACGATGAACCGGATTTAAGCCCCATCGAAACCCTGGATGTTGACCCCAGGCTGCTGGGTGTGATGCGAAAGATTCTGGAAAAAGATCCGGAAAAACGATACCAGAGCGCTCATGAATTTGTTTCTGATCTGGAGGCGGTGCTGCGCCATGCAACGGCAGTCAGCAAAACCGAAGGAAAAATAGAAGTTTTGCTCCGCGCCCATTTTCCGCTGGTATTTCTTCAAACCTTCGAGGAAGACAGGGCGCTTGACTCCTTAAAGCGGATACGAAGCCAGCTTTCTCAGCATCGTGAGTTTGGTTTTTTTATCTGGTCGGAAACCCGCGGCCTCCGGGATCATGAAAACAGATCGCTGTCGGATCGAACCGTCGGAAACCCCATGCTGGCCCTTAAACATGTGGTGGATTCGGAACGGGAAGGCGTTTATATTTTTGTGGATATCCACCGTCATTTTACGCCGGTAACCATTCGCCTGATTCGGGATGCCATCTGGACGGTGAAGCGAAAGCGAAAAAGCCTGGTGTTCATATCTCCCCATGCATCCCTGCCAGAAGAGCTGATGGCGGATGCCACGATGATTCTGTATGACTTGCCGGAAATGGACGATCTCAGGGCGCTGGTGGATAAAATGGCGTCGGACGAAACCGCGGATGGGTCTTTAGACAAGCCAATCAAATTGGACGGGGCGCTTCGCGAAGGCCTGGCCAGAGCAATGATGGGCCTTACCCATCGTGAGGCCGAGCGCGTGCTGTGCAGGAGCGTGCTGCGCCGCGGCGGCCTGGACAAAGGCTGTATGCCCGAAGTACTCAGCGAAAAAGAGCAAATCGTGAAAAAAGCCGGCATTCTGGAGTTTTGCCGCAACGATGTAGCATTTTCACAGGTTGGCGGACTTGAAAAGTTAAAGATATGGTTTGAAAGACGCAGGCAGGCGTTCACCACCACGGGCGTCCGTTTTGGACTGAAGCCCCCGAAAGGCGTGGTGCTGGTTGGGGTCCCGGGTTGCGGGAAAAGTTTATCCGCCAAAGCCCTGTCGAGCGCATGGGATGTGCCGCTGCTAAGGCTGGATATGGGAAAGATTTACGGTCCCTATGTTGGATCATCGGAGGCTAACCTGCAACTGGCCCTTCATACCGCATCCGTTGTCAGCCCCTGCATCCTGTGGATTGATGAGGTGGAGAAAGCCTTTGGGGGCGTCGGCCAGGATTCAGGTGTTAACGATAGGGTATTCGGCTCTTTTTTAAACTGGCTGGAAGACAGGGCTGCACCCGTGTTTGTGGTGGCGACGGCTAACGATATAACCCGACTTCCCGTAGAGTTTATGCGGAAAGGAAGATTTGATGAAACTTTTTTTGTGGATCTTCCCAAGCCCCATGAAAGGCAGGAAATATTCAAAGTGCATATCCATCAGGTCCAACGAAACCCTGATGAATTCGATTTGCGGGCCCTGGTGGATCAAAGTAATGGATATTCCGGCGCGGAAATTCGGGAATCCGTACTCTCCGGGCTGTACCGGGCCTTTGATGCCGGAGAGCGGAACCTGATCACAGCCGATATTCTGGAAAGCATCAGGGAAATCATCCCATTGTCCCAGTCTCGGGAAAAAGATATGCAGGCCCTGAGCCGGTGGGCTGCAGTGAATGCAAGACCGGCACAGTAATCGGAGGAAATACCCATGTCTCATTTCACAAAGGTAAAAACCGTAATACAGGATCATGTCATTCTGGCTGATGCCCTGACAGAGCTTCATTATCAATTTAAAATCGGGGAAACCCTTCCCATCCGGGGTTACGCTGGAAAAGTGGCTACCGGCCAGGTGGTGGTCACCACTGGCTGCGACTACGACATTGGTTTTCAGCGTCAGGAAAATCAGTCGTACGATGTTTGCGCGGACTGGTGGGGCGTACAAAAGGGCAGTACCATTCGTCAGGAGGAATTTTTAAATGATGTCAACCGAACTTATGCCTGCCTGGCCATCAAGAAGCAGGTTTTTGAACAGGGCTACATCATCGAACATGAAGCCATAAAGGCAAACGGCGAGATTGAACTTGTGGTGTGCGAGCGATTTTAAAAAGGATGATTCACGCAAAGACGCGAAGCCGCAAAGAACCATTTTTTTTCGTGTGTTTCGTGTGTTTCGTGGTTTAAAAAGTATTTTTATGCTAAAGGAGAAAAAGCATGAAGAAAATGAAAATCACCATCGGTGTGTCAGGCCAGGTAACCATTGCCGTGGAAGGTGCTGTAGGTACGGAATGCCTCGAATTCACCCAAGCCATGGAACATTCGGTGGGCATCGTCGAGAAACGCACCCTGTGCGATGCGTATCATGAAGAAAACGTTTTGTTGACAGCCGATGAGCATGCGGTTGAATCTGCTCTATAAGCGGTATTGGGGAAGGAGTCCCGCATGAAATGCGATTTCCAAAACGATCTTGCCACCTACATCCGGTCCGGCTATCCCATCATCACCATCCTGTCCAGTGAAGAAGACAGGGTTCTGGACCAGGTGGAAGCCATGCTGAATGACCGCAGCCTGTGGAAGCGGCGAAGGCCCCTGTTTATCTGGACGATTTCCAGGGGATTTGTGAATTCAGAAGGTCAACCTGTTGGAAAGGATGACACCCTGAGACCGGAAGCCGCCCTTATGTTTATCGCCAAAATCAGGGAGCCGGCTGTGTTTCTTTTCAAAGATTTTCATCCATATCTCAAGGACGATGCACCAAATGCCTCGTTGGTCATTCGCCTGATCCGGGATATTCTTGGGGATTTGAAAAGCAGCGGCAAGACCCTGCTTTGGGTCTCGCCGGTACTCCGGATTGCACCGGAGCTTGAAAAAGACGTAACGGTGCTGGATATGCCGCTTCCTGAGGAGACCGAATACAACGGTATTCTGGAATCCCTTATAGACCGTGTGAAGGATAATCCCAGAATCATTGTGAATTTGAATGAAGACGATAAGGACAAGCTGGTTAAAGCCTGTCAGGGCCTTACCCGATGCGAGGCGGAAAATGCCATGTACAAGGCTGTTGTCAGCAGGGGCCGCCTGGACAGCCGGGATGTGGATGCCATCCTTTCCGAAAAGGAGCAGATCATTAGAAAATCCGGCATTCTGGAATACACCGCCAGCGTGGAAAGTTTCGGATCTGTTGGCGGTCTGGGGAATTTGAAAAAATGGCTTAGACAGCGAAACAGTGGGTTTACCCAGAAGGCCAGGGATTTTGGCCTGCCAAATCCACGCGGGGTTCTTCTGGTAGGGGTTCCGGGATGCGGAAAAAGTCTGTGCGCCAAAGCTGTGGCTGCCGAGTGGCAAAAACCGCTGCTGAAGTTTGATATTGGCAGGGTGTTCGGAAAATATGTGGGCGAATCTGAAGAACGGATGCGAAAGGCTATTGCCGTGGCGGAAGGTGTTGCTCCGGCTATTTTATGGGTGGATGAGCTGGAAAAAGCCCTTGCCGGTGCAACCGGCGGGGGCGGAGACAGTGGGGTTTCCAGCCGGGTGTTCGGATCGCTGTTAACATGGATGGAAGAAAAGGATAAACCCGTGTTTGTGGTGGCGACTGCCAATGATATCTCAAGGATTCCTCCCGAGCTTCTTCGAAAGGGCCGCATGGATGAGATATTTTTTGTGGATCTGCCCACACCTCAGGAGCGTGCTGAAATACTGGCCATTCATTTGACCCGCCGGCAGCGGGATCCGGCGGAATTTGACATTACCGAGGCTGTGCGGGCAACCGATGGTTTCAGCGGCGCTGAACTGGAAGAAGTGGTGGGCAGCGCGCTGTATGCCGCCTTTGCAGAAGTAGAAAAGCGTCTGACCACATCTCATCTTGTTGAAGCGGCGAAAGAGATTATTCCGCTCTCCCGCTCCCGCAGGCAGGAAATTGAGGCGCTTCGCCATTGGGCATCCCGGAATTGTCGCATGGCCTCTCTTCCTGCAGACCGACCCAGCGACCCGCATGGCGAATCCCTATCCGAACGCCGGGGTCGAATGCTGGAGTATTAACAAAGATTGACTGTCGATCAGCAAACGGCTCGTTAAAAGCACTGAAACCTCAACATTTCCGCCCATTCGAATGCTTCTGGCCGATGACCTTGGTTATTATTGTGTTTGTATGATAGTAGTGTAACGTGTATTTTAATCTTGATATGCTTCATATTTATTAAACAGATGATAAAAGTGGAGGTATGATCGGTATGATCAATAAGAATATAGAAGACAGGGCCAAAATTGCTATGCTATCTGAAGATGTCCCCAAGCTATATATAAATGGTTTTATTACCTTTTTTAGTCAAGCAGACATGGGCCTTGTTTTGGAGCAGAACGACAAACCTACCGCAATTATTAATATGTCCTATACATTGGCGAAAACCTTAGTCGAAAAACTTGGGAATACAATACGCGATTTTGAAGGCAAGACGGGCAATATCATCATGACAACTGAATATATTGCTCACAAAATGAAACAGGAGCTTTCCGATGAACCAAATAAGCTATAGTATCCAATTTGAGACATGGCTTCATTGTGATGAATCCAATTTATGCCCAGATCCAATTGAAACAAAAATTAAATCTTTTTCTGATCTTCAGGCGGGATGGAATTATGGAGAAGGCGAGCCTATATCCCAGGAAGTTATCAACAATGCTTTAGAAGTTTATAAAATTGGGAAATCTTATTGCCTTGATTGCGAAGTATTTGCAACAACAGATGGTAACATTGAAGTTTCTCTATATCGGAAAGACCATTTTATGGATTTTCTAATTAAGGAAGAAATGTCGATTGATTTTATCCATGAAGTTGGCGTTGGCAATAAATACAAAGAAGAAGAAAACATCCATAACATACCAATGGCTGAACTTAAAAATAAAATTAACGGGTTAATAGAAATATGCAATGTGTCAGAATCATCGGCAACTATTACCATAAAGGCAAAAAACGTTTTACTTTCCGCTGTTTCGCAAATGCCAAAGACCAGTCCATCTCTGTTCTTTCTGGAGAATGTATCAGCGAAACATATCTCACATCCGTGTGCTTCCATATTCGGAAATTTTATTCTTCCTCCCCAGGAAAGCACCCGATCGGTCATTTACCGATAGTTTATTGGCTTTTTGACTCTTCTATTCTTTGCCCACAAGTTTCTATTGAGAAACAAGAAAATCCCTGTAACTGTCATTATGTTATAAAAAATCTCACCAACATGGAAGCAAAATCAATTTATGAAAATGAACTTAATCATGGACGGGTAGTCATTAGAATATGCTCAGATGATAACCAGGAACATAAATTTAATCCAGAAAATGATCATATATCCATGCTTGGCAAGAAGGCGAATTAACAACTACCCCATAAGGCCTGACCGTCAAAAGAAAACATGTACTTCGGTGTCGCTCATGCTGCGTGACCACGTTTTTCTGGACAGTTCATTTTTACCTCTCTCATGATTGATGGTCAAAATTACTGCTTACCACCGATCATGAGTTACGTTCTGCTAAAACTATCACTACATCTTAAGCGCTACCGAATATTGAAGGTTATCATGAAATTGTCTCAAAAATTATTACTTACGGAACCACATGTCTGTCCCTGGTGGCTGGCCTATACATTCGACAATCCGTTTCGAAGGCTGATTCATGATCCGGAAAGGATTTTCAGCCCTTATTTGATAAATGGGATGACTGCAATGGATGTCGGTTGCGGCATGGGATTTTTTTCCATCGGTATGGCCAAAATAGTCGGAAATACCGGCAAGGTTATAGCCGTGGATATTCAGCGAAAAATGCTGGATATCCTTCAGAGGCGGGCATTAAAATCGGGCGTTGGACATCGGATTCATACACACTGCGCAACCCCGGATGACATCGGACTTTGCCCCATCAATTCCGACAAGATTGATCTGGCGCTGACGTTCTGGATGGTACATGAAACCCCGCATATTGAAAACTTCGTCAACGAAATTTTTTCCCTGGTAAAACCTGGGGGGAAGTATCTTTTGGCTGAACCCAGAGGCCATGTTTCTACGGCTCTTTTTCACCGAATCACCGCCGCTGCCGTTCAGGCTGGATTTCATGTTCTGGATCACCCCCGAATTGCCTTAAGTCATGCAACCTGGTTTCAAAAATAGCAAAATTTAAAATGATATTTTTATTTCATAATTCATCGGCATTATCTTCTGACAACATCAGGTGATCTGGTTGGATTTTGCGGCGGTTACTGACCAAAGAAGTTTTTATTTTAGGCTTTCCAGGGAGATATTTTTTTATGTGGGGCGGTAATGCCATTACAGCAGCCATGCCGCCACCGATGTGTTCTTTATGGTCATTGCCGGCTCCTCTGACAAGAGACGCCAGTTCAATGACAAACGATTTCATCTGTTCCGCTTGGGCGTTCATCTCTTCAGAGGCAGAAGCAGACTCTTCAGCCGTGGCTGCATTATGCTGGATCACTTTGTCCATTTCGGATACAGCCCTGCTGATCTGATCAATTCCTATGGCCTGCTCACCGGATGCGCCCGTCATCTCCTCGACCAGCTCGCCCGCTTTCTTGGCGCCTTCAGCTACCCTTTCAAAAGCCTGGCTGGCCTTTAAGACAATTTCCGATCCACTCCTCACTTTTTTAATGGTTCCTTCAATTAGATCAGCCGTATTTTTGGCCGATTCCGCCGAACGCAGAGCAAGATTTCTTACCTCATCAGCAACCACTGCAAACCCAGCTCCCGCTTCGCCGGCCCTGGCCGCCTCTACTGCTGCATTCAGAGCCAGCAGATTCGTTTGGAAGGCGATCTCGTCGATAGTTTTTATGATCTTCTGAGTCTCTTCACTCGCACTTGATATCTCATGCATGGAAACGGTGAGCTCTTTCATCGAAACCATGGCTTCCTTAACCACCATAGATGTTTCCGTCATGGTGGTATTTGCATGATTAGAGTTCTGTGCATTCTGCTTGGTCATGGAAGACATCTCCTCAAGCGATGCAGATGTCTCTTCGATGGCTGCAGCTTGCTGCGATGCGCCTTCAGCCAGATCCTGGCTAGCGGATGAGACCTGTTCTGAGGCGGCCGCCACCTGTTCTGCGCCCTCTGAAAGCCCTTCAATGATAGAGTTAATGGGCCTGGTTATGGAAATGCTTAAAATGACACCAAGCGATAAAGCTACCAAAAAGCCAAACCCCATCCCAATCATGGAAATAACCCTTGCTCGGCTTACGGATGCTTCTGCAATTTTCTTGATTTCTTCAACTTCCTTTTCATTTTGTTCGATGAGCTTCTTGAGTACCGGCATGGCTTCCATCTGTACAGCGTAGGATTTAACCATTGCCTGTTCATTCATCTGTTCGTAAATTCGACTGGCTTTAGCGGCCTCTTCTTTAAGTATACTAAAACGCGCCATAACTTGCTCGGATTGTAAAATCAATTCGTTAACATAAACAGCCAATGCCGCTTCGATATCTCCTTTTTTGATCATGTCTTTAACTCTTTTGACGGTATGGTGAAAAGCATCATGAACGGGAATCAGCGACTGCATGGCATCACGAAACTGCGGATTTTCGATTTTACAGGCGGCCAGCCACTTTCCAAAAGCGCACTGAGTTGGATCTTCTCCCCCATCAAAATCAGTCTTGGTAAGGGCCGCCATTGAAACGTTTGAAACCAGCTTGTAGTGATCCCCTCTGAACTTTTCCAGATACTTTATCAACTCTTCAGGATTTGCTATACCGGTTTTTTCCAAATCCGTGGCAAGTTCGAAGAATCGGGTATTCTCTGCTCTGAATGCGTCCCATAAGGGTATAAAACGTTTCCAGAGAATGGCTTCCTCCGAAGACATTTTAAGTTGATCAAATGCTTTCCATGCTTTCATGTACTGATCGCGGGCACTTGCGACATTGTCATGCTGGCGCTGACGATTCTTGATATCAAGTCCAGGATTCAGGAGGGTGCGCATCGCTACGCGAACCGCTGTTGAGCCTCTCTCAAAGTCCAGTAAATGCTGTACACTCGGCAAGGTTTGATCGGTTACAGTGTTCAGTTGCGCAATGACATTGCTTGTACTCTTCCACCCCGTGAGTC
>Ga0194038_1000438_pt1 | contig 18320 bp, 14 predicted proteins | sample JunL226m_MetaG_FD_148630 | JGI IMG/M metagenome (GOLD analysis project Ga0194038, IMG submission 148630) | Anoxic zone freshwater microbial communities from boreal shield lake in IISD Experimental Lakes Area, Ontario, Canada - Jun2016-L227-6m | ecosystem: Environmental > Aquatic > Freshwater >... | reverse complement strand
GCATTTGTCCCTGATGGCCAGAACACATCTGCCGTAGTGAATCCGGCAATGGGAATCCCTGCATTTTCGCGCTCCATCCACACCTCATCAAAAAAACTCAGGCTAAAGAGACACACGACATAAAGATCGGGTTGGAAGCTCCGGATCAACGCATGCTCCTTGCTGAATGGATTCTTTTTTTTCCTAACTGACTCATCGTTGGGATCCGCAGAGATCACATGTATTTCGCATTCTGGGAAAACCTCCGCTGCCAAGCTGGCGGCAGGTTCGCGCAAGAAGAGTTGCAATTCATGCCCCTGATCATGCAATGCACGAAGCATCGGGATACGGAGGATAAAATCCCCTAATCCATCAGGACTGCTGATTGTCATTTTCATAAGGGAACTATTCCTACGGTGCCATCGTGGCATCCAGATAATTGATGTGATTCCTCACATAATCAGGTCTTAAATGGCACCCGTCGTAACGAATGGGACCATCAGCGGCCTCCTCTCTGATGCAATCGCCATTGATGGAAAGATACTGGGAAGGATCAATCACCTTTGCTCCGTTGGATAGGGCAACCTTTGTGATCTCGCCTGTTAACTCCTGCACCCGGTTCCGAAACTGCTCTAAGGGAAGATCCTTGGATGAGTGAATATATCCTCCAAAAAAACTTCTCTTGTAAAAAGATCGGGGATCCAGTTCGGGTCCGTTTGGTACAGGAAGTAAAACGGTCACTTTTTTCCCAGATGAGACAAATCCCCTGATCAAACTACCCAACTCATTTAATGCTGCCATCCTCCCCTGCATACTGCTAAGAGGAATTCCTCGATATGAGTATTTAGAGTCATTCGCAAAGTATCCATTCCAGAGAGCCGCAATCACGACCCTATCAACACTTTTGTCAGTATGAGTAATTTTTGCGAGTTTGGAGAGATATTCGTCGCACTCGCTTATTGTGCCGCATGAAATGCCCGGAATCGGTGGAACACCTCCACAGGTCATGAAAAGAGCACCCCGGGAGGAATGAACCCCTTGGGCTTTAATTAATGCAAGAATGCGGGGAGCATACTGTTGCATATTGCTATCCCCGATATAGAGAGTTCTGGGAGCATCCGCTCCGGCCTTGTTCAAGATGGCGTTTCCATGCCGCCACACAGTCTCCAAACCATCCCACCAGAACTTATTCTTGGCATCCAACGATTGTATCACCTTTTCCATTTCAGGACTCAGCGGCCTCTGGATCACACCCTTCCAGACACACAAACCCACAACACCTGTTATAATAAATGAGATCACGAGAAACGGGAGTACCCATTGTGATTTCGAAAACCTCATCGGTCTTTCAACTAAGAAATATGTCACCACGGACAAACCTAGCGAAAAGAACAATGCTCCCACCAAGAGTACATCACTTGGCCGCTCCCCCTCGACAATATGGAGAAAGGACAAGGCCGGCCAATGAAAGAGATAAAGAGGATAGCTGATCAGCCCGATCCAGACGATGGCCCGTTGAGAGAGTATAGCCCTGTTTACCCAGGCTCCCTGTCCCCCTTCAATGACAAGCAGAGACCCCGTAACGGGCAGTAACGCCCTCCAGCCCGGATAGTGATCTGCTCTCTGGATTTGAGTCATGGCACACAACAGCAAACCCGTACCACCAACCGAGAGCAGATTGCGGAAGAATGGCACATCTTCTTCGTGTCCTTTGTCAAAGTGCCACCAGGCAAGAAGACTTCCTCCGAGAAATTCCCATGCACGGTATGGCGTCAGGAAAAAATCACTCGATTGATTCTGATACGCCATGATGAAATTGCCGACAAGGGAGGCAATCAGGAGCACGCCCATGATGGGTGCTAGAGGCCACTTACACTTCCAGGCAAGTAAAAGAAGGGGTGGAAAGAAGATATAGAACTGTTCCTCCACCGCCAAAGACCAGAGGTGGAGAAGCGGCTTAAGCATCGCCAGCGTGTCAAAGTATCCGCTCTCCTGCCAGAAAACGATATTCTGGACGAAGAGCGTGCCTGCGGCCACATGCTTGCCAAGTTGAACAAACTCATCCGGCAACAAGATCAACCATCCGTATGCCATGGTGAGCAAGAGAACAGTGATCAGCGCAGGGAAGAGTCGTCTGATACGCCGGGCGTAAAACTCCTTGAAACTGAAGTTTCCAGCCCTGTGTCCTTTGTAGAGAATCCCACTGATCAGATAGCCTGAGATCACAAAGAATATATCCACCCCGATAAAACCTCCCGGCAATAGATGCGGAAAGGCATGGTAAAATATCACTCCCAAAACCGCGACAGCACGCAGGCCATCTATATCGGGTCGATATTTTAGGTGAACCACAGGTTGGCACATTAGAGACTCTCTGAAAACTGGGGAATGACGCGCATGAGCAAGGAGGGAGGGATGGTAAGGCACCTACGAGGGAGAATCCCCGCAGCGGGCTTTGACCGAGGAGGGAACGCAGCCAGACAACTTCCCTTGCTCGTGCCCGAAGGGTCGGGATTTCTTTAAGTCATTCACCACGCGACTGATGCAATACACTCCCCAGCAAATAAAGATCGTGAACAAGGGATCAAAGGGATAGCGAAAATCCTTGAGCAAAATCCCGAACCAGGTGACAAGCAGACTCGGTAGGGCAGCCAATAGGATAAGGGGGATTCGTAGATCAGTGGATCGGTTGAAGCACGCACAGACGCTTCCTATGATGCCGATCAGAAGCGTGATCCATGTCGGTGAAAACAGATTGCTGGCAGCAATCCATCGTTCAAGATTGGGTGAAGGAGCCACCCTCCGCGCATAATCCCAATGCACTGAATCCACAGGAACCGCTCCCTCCTGTTCCTGCAGCCACCCATTTCCTGGAATCAAGTCTCCCTTGTCGGGAATGGGAATCCCCTTCTCCTTGTACAACTTGTATCGTTGCGTTCTAAAATCATTAAATTCTTCGAAACTATGCGTCATGTTGCTCAACACAAATGGATGATGACCTTCGGGTATCGAAATAAACCCAAGCACTCCATCAACATACCCCAACCAACCTTCGATAGGGTTAGCACGGATCGCCTCCCAACCGGCATCCTTTAACAATTTGAAGTCATGATCCCAACCTCGTTCAGCATAAGCCTTGCGAACCAGCATGTTAAACATCCGCTGCGTCGAATGATGAAAGAAAATATTTTCATCGATACCGTATTGAAGGCACATACTTTCCGAGAGAATATACTTTTTAACCAAAGCCGCCAGTTCCGCGCTACGGGGACCATTTTCCGGAGCAATCAGACGCTGCTGTAGAAACAGTCTGTAAAATGGGATATGAGCTCCACCCATCCCTGCTATGCAGAAATGTCCGTACCTTAGATAATTGGAAGAGGCGTGAAGTAGGGAAAATGCCATCGCGACCACAAGCCCCGTAACAGCACAGCGTATAAACTCCTTGTTTTTTACAGTTTTTGAAAATGCTGGCCCGATCCACATTCCCAGTAACGGGAGGATGCACATGGGAATAAGCAATTGGTTTGCGGGGCGATTCATCACCAACAAATAAGTCACTATTCCCAACGCGCAACCTAGTCTCCACCCTCCGCGCTCCATCGAGTTGAATGTGACCCAGAACCATATCGCAAGCAAAACGGATTGAAGCGTTTCGGATCCCACTGAGTTATAACGCTCAAAAAAACGGAGATTGATAAAGAGAAGCAGCACTCCCATGAGACCGACCCAAATCCGGTAAGTGGTGAGCAGATCATATACGACCAGCACGATGATTACATAACCGGCACAGGCGGCAACCATGGCTCCCTTAATTCCTCCCAAGCCAAAGGCAAGACCATAGAATAGAGGTGTGGCAGGAGTCCTGAACAACATGAGCAACGAATATTGGGGATCCGTCCTGAAGATATCCCGAAAGTATGCCCAATAAGTCCATGAGTCCCTTCCCTCAGCCATCGGAAAGAAGCAGTTCAAGAACAAGTACCATAGAACTGCAATCACACTGATCACGAACAACAGATTTCCCCTTCTCATGAGATAATGAATCCAAGTTTATTCTTATGAGGCATCATTCCGTTGCAAATAAATAATCTCCCTACAGGAAGTAGGGCATTGATTGAGGTTGGAGGTCTTTGATGCAAACGCCTAAAAGAGAGCGCTTCTTTTGAAAAACTAAATATCTCCATCCGTGCGGATCGGTTTGAATCCAAATGCCCAGGCAAGGAGACTACCTCCTAGAAACCCCCAGGCTCGGTAGGGAGTCAGGAAAAAATCTGATGCCCCATTCTGATAGGACATCACTAAGTTTCCTATCAAGGAGGCAAGCAAAAGCACCAGCACCGAAGGCACCAGCAACTTCGGTTTCTTCTAAATCAATAACAGAAGAAGAGGGGGAAAAATGTGGAATTGCTCCTCGACTGCCAGGGACCAAAGATGAAGAAGAGGTTTCAGAGCTGCCGATGTATCGAAGTAGCCGATCTCCTGCCAGAAAATGATGTTCTGAATAAAGATCGTCCCCGCAGCAACATGTTTGCAAAGTTGTGCATAATCATCGGGGAGTAATACTAACCATCAATACACAAGACAGAGCACTAAAACGGTGATCAGTGAGGGAAAGAGCCTCCGAATACGACGGACATAGAACTCTGAAAAGCTGAATCCTGCATGATGATGTCCCTTATAGAGAATCCCGCTGATCAGATAGCCCGAGATTACAAAAAAGATGCCAACACCGATAAAGCCCCTTGGCAGTATTTTAGTGTAGGCATGAAAGATAACCACACCCAGCACAGCTACCGCCCTTAAGCCATCTATATCAGGGCGATATTTGAGATTAGACATCGGTTAAATCTTAACAAGAGCCTCTGCTGTAAAACTGCAACTAGAACCAGATGTCATCGATCTCTTCTGAGGGAGCATACGAAAATAATCACCTCAAACGATCATCTCTAGTAGGTAGCGATATAAATCCAATCACTAGAGAAGTAAAAAAAGTAAGACTCCCAATAAGACACATCACTGATCCGACAGATACTAGACGAATTAAGAAATTAGGGTTCATCGGACCAAAATCAGCAGATTCCCACACATAGAAAGCCTTTCCCACCATAAGCAAACCACTCAATACAAAAAACAAGCTAACAACGCCTCCCACCTCAACGACAGGTTTTTTTCTAATCTCCTGCAAAATTGGTTTTTCAGGGAGAAGTCCTTCATGCATTCCAATGAAACGCACAATGACTCCAAAGCATACAGCCATGCATCCGACAACAATCCCAATGATGGATAGGAGAAGTGTATGTATATCGAAAACAAAACGTCCAATACGAAGCGGGCCCATCAGGAGCACCATATAAATAATTAGACTAAATACGGATAAAAACATCCCAGGAACAATAAAAAGCCATTTTGGTCGGAACAAAAACATAAAGCGCAAATGACGCCATCCGTCACGCCAAGGGCGTAAGTGAGGCGGTCTAGATCGACCATCTTTGTGGAGGATGGTTGGGACCTCTGAGATGCGCATTTTATACAAAGTGGCTTTGATCACCATTTCAGAGGCAAATTCCATTCCAGTCGTTCTAAGATCCATTCGTTCAAATGCATCTTTTCTGACACCCCTTAACCCGAAGTGAAAATCACCCACTGTTGATCTAAAAAGACATCGCCCTATTGCAGTCAGAATGGGATTGCCGATAAAGCGATTTTTCCAAGGCATTGCCCCTGGTTTAATACCACCTAAAAATCGGTTTCCCATCACCAGATCATATCCCTCACTGAGTTTAGATAAAAATGGCTCAAGCTCCGAGAAGTCGTAACTATCATCAGAGTCCCCCATAATAATGTAGATTCCATGAGCTTCGCTACAGGCAGTATAGAGTGCCGAACCATATCCCCGCATTGGGACATTGATTACTCGTGCTCCATATCTTACCGCAATTTCTTGTGAGCCGTCAGTGGATCCATTATCTCCAACAATAATTTCACCATTAATTTTAAGTTTACTTAAACTATGGTGAGCCTTGACAAGACAGCGCTCAAGTGTCTCCGCCTCATTTAAGCAAGGCATGATAATACTCAGAACTAATTGCGAACGATTTATTAAATCATACCCCGATTCTGAATTCATATAAGATTATTATTAATATTCAAATATTTTTTGTTTATTAATAATGCGAAAGGAGAAACGCATATTGCCATTAGAATAAGTCCATAGCAGCCACTGAGGTAATCAGTACCCATCGCATGGAAAGAAGAAACTTCGATTAATGATATAATTGCGACTAACACACAACAAGACAGAAGGAGTGATATATATAATGCAATTATATCCATTCCATTAATTGATCTTATTTTTTTAATAAAAAATGTTAATATTACAATCAAAAAACTTATTTTTAGCAGTGCTGGAACTGTTATCAGATAAACTGTAGAAATTTTGGCTAGAATATTAATTTTCATCTTATCTAACTTATTACTTGCTAAAATTGTTTTATTTATCCGGTCAAGTGTTGGATTTAACTTGCAGTTTGTTATATCAGCAAAAGAAATAAGTGACTCTTGTGTCCCAATACTAGGTTTTAGTTCCTGTGCATTTATCCCTTTAAAATTAAACAGGAACTGCATTACATTTATTAGTGTACTTAGAAATGGTTGAATATACTCTTTATTGAATTGTGGTGTGAAAGTAGATCTTCTAGGTCCTGCTGCTAGAAGCCCGCGATCACAAGCACTATTAATTTCGTCACTTACTTGCTGATAAAAATCCATTGCTTCTCGAGCATTTCTAGCATGGCCAGATTCTCGCACCGCGTCGCGCAATGCCCACATGAACCACCCCCCGACGATTTCACCCTGCGCGCTTTGCGGAAGTCTTTCCTGCCCATTATTCGCCCATCCCTTTCCAATATCACCTTCAAGAAATGGTTCTAATTGTTTAAATGATGGGCTAATCCCATAGATTTTAAGCCTAGTGCTTCGCGAACATGGAATAAGCGGATACCAGATTTCTGGTTTTACACGAGTGATTGCTCCATAGGCATTTTTGAAAGAAGCACTACGAAATTCACAAGTGCTAAACAGGCCATACCATTCAAGATTTTTGTAACTTATTTTTAAAATTGGAATAACTGCTATGACAAATGGAATAATAATGCTAAACAAAACTATAAATCTAAAATTTGGGAGATGAATATTTTTAAGAAGCCCCCAAGAGATAAGTATGAAGAATAATGGCGTAAGCCACACCGTATCTTCTCGTGTTAAATAAAATGCAGCTGTTGATAACCCCAATGTAATTCCCCAAATAATACGCGTTTTTACTGATGTATTTTCAACTAGATTTAAAGCTATTAATGATGCGGCAATCATCAAACATAATGAAGGATTAAGATTTTGTCTCAGTACCCTCATATTACTTGCTGTATCATATGTTATTGGATTATAAATAAGTATGATATAAATGACAAGCAGCCACACTTCTGATCCGACTATTTTTTTCAGCGACAGTATAGTGATTGTACACGCTATAATATAAAGAATATGTTGTGCCGTAAATAATGGAATCCCCAAATAATAACTTCCTGCTATAAACAAGGGATACATCGGACCTTTCATAAGAGTCCCTTGGGAGTAATCTCCTAGCCATCTACCTTTTAATATGGCAGTTGCATGACTTATAAATAATTGATCATCATAATACTCAAATCCTCTTGCCTCAATACCATTGCAATTTACAAGCCATAATTTAAATAATATCGCAATTGCGGCAATAGCTAACAAAACATATCTATAGTTTACCTTTAATAATTGAAGTAATATCCCAATAAAATTATTATGTGATTGAACTATATTTTCTGCGATCTTCTTGAGTACAAATGATTCATTCATAATTTTCTACTAATATTAATATGATTAAATTTAAAATGCATGCTAACATATTTAATAGCAGTATTGTTTAATCGATTATTATACTCTCTAACAAGAAACAAGCTCGCTTCCGCTCTCTTCTCCACTTCCTCACAAGATGGATTTATTAAGCTGTGATTCAACTGATCAAGCTGATTTTTTGCAGCCAGCAGCAAAGCTATACCATCATTTGAAATTGGGTCGACTGCCCCAAGATGCGACAATGACTCGATCCTCGCCAATTCACTACCAACTTCTGTCAATGGATTGTTGCCGCAGGATTTCTCTAAGTTGTGAAGATTTATCCTCAGCGCAAAGTCCAGTTGCAGGGCTTCTGTGACAATCTGTCGGCGCAAACGGACAATTTGATTATATTGTCCTGCCAGAAAAGCACAACATGCAAGTCCTGCAATGCCAATCGAGACACAAAATAGAGTTGTCGTTAGAATCATTATCTATGAACTGACTGCCCTACTCCTGAACCTCTCGATGAGATCACTGATCGGCGAAATCGATCTCCCCACTATCGGAAGATCAAGGAGTTCTTCAAATACTCCAGCACGACTGCGACGGGCCCATCGGTTGTATTCCCTAATATTATGTCTGTAGAGATCATCCCCCCCCTTGGAAGCCGATGATTCTGGATGTGTCTGATGTTCGATATATCCAAAGTGGGACTGATAGCACCCCTGTAATGCTGATGCACGTGTCAACCACCAGTCAACATGGGTCGCACCACACCAGAGATCGGGAGGATCCACCCCAAGAAACTCGTCCCATGCCTTACATGGTATTAGATACATGTCTACCCCACCGCATATTTCACCGGATGGTAGCTCTGTCCTGTGAAAACCATGAACAATTTTCCCATCGTCAACTTCGTAAGGATTTCCGGTCAAGGTCACATCCGAATTACACCAGACAAAGCTGTTGCCTTTGGCATTCTGCCTAGCAAAGCGCAGAATATCCACGAATTTCACCATCTTTGGCCCGGCAGGATAGATATTTGGTTCCAACCCCATCTGGTTAATGCTCTTTTTTAATAATTCTTGCGCTCCTGCCAATCTCTGGTTGGGGCACGGATCGATCCATTGAAAAGTAATCTGGGGCTTCATTGAGTGATTTATTTTTGAGGAGCGGATTTCAACTGACCCAGCACAGATTCCCAAAAACTCCGGTCATGTTTAGCCCATGCATGGCACCCGAAGGGTAACTTTCCCCCTGTCATTTGAAGGCAATATTCTAGTTCCACTTCAAAACCAAAGTGCATTGCCTCAATTACAGAAGGTTTTTTATACTCAGAACTAATTGCCATGACATCGATCGCCCAAAAACGATCTTCATTTTCTACATAGTTGGCTAATTCGTCTTCGATAGTCCAAAAATTAAGATGTTGCTTCATGCGATTAGCTATATTTTCAGCCAGCCATTTTGTAAACGAAGAGACGATATGATCAGCGGGTGGCATTGGGTAATAAAGCCCCCTTTTAATTCGCTTTTTCAGAATATTTAGGGCTGTCGATACTTTTCTCAGTGAAAACCCTCCATTACCGACTTTCCAAGTCACATCACCACTAGGGTAACTGTCTTTCCATGGAGATCCGATATAGTCGTATCCTTTACGACACCACTCCAAGAGTTCGTCTTTGAAAACCAGGCAATCTAATTGATAAATTAGGATATAAGTATATTTTTTAAACTGTTCATAAAACCGCCTACTCAACATGAGGCGATTGTAGCCGTGAGGATATGTGAAATAGATATCGGGCAACCTGATTACTTCTTCACCAGCAAAAAATTCAACTGGGATCTCAAGTGATTCCGGGCAAACAATAATTCGAGGATAGGCCGCAAGAATATTTCTAATAACTCTGAGCGAAACATACTCATCTGCAGTCAGGGGGATTCTATGAACAGGTATAATAACCGCAACCAGAGATTTCAACAACTCACTCATCTTAAAGTTTTCAATGACCACGAGATGACAACCTGGATTGCCACATTTTTTTAATTCCTTGCTCAATGTCCACTTTAGCCTTCCAGCCACTTCTTTGCCATAATCGTGTGCTATCTAGGATATTTGCTTCAACATCAAAGCGTCTTGCAGGACGAGTGATCTGCTTTACATCAATCCCTTCATCGACTGCAAGCACCTCCAGCATCTTAATCACATCAGCATTGGATGATCCAATTCCTGTTCCGATATTGTAGATAGCTCCATCTTCACCTTTTTCTAACGCTGCAACAATTCCAGAGGCGACATCATTTACATGAATGTAATCTCGGATAGTTCCATGCACACCAAATATCTCTATCTCATTTCTTGAGAGAATAGCATCAATCGCAGCAGCGATAAATCCCTGCCCCGTTCCCGATCTCTGATCTTCTCCGTAGGCATTTCCAGGACGAACCACAGTGACAGGCAGGGAATTATTGCGGTGAAACATCATCGCATAGCGATCAATGGCCAGTTTTGTAATGCCATATGGACTTATTGGACGAGTTGGATGATCTTCCGTAATTGGCAGAGAATCCACCGACCCATAAACAGTTCCACCTGAAGAAACAAGAACGAGTCTTCCTACTCCAACTCTTAAACACTCTTCGAGAAGTCCAACACTACAAGGAAGATTTGAGACAAGATCAAAGACAGGATTCTCAAAGCTAGTTTTAGGAACAGTTGAATATGCGAGATCAATTACTTCACATCCAGGTTCGAGCACACTTTGCAAAGTTTTTCTGTCACCATAATCACCAGAAAGATAAATGGACTCTGGAGGCAGCTCACAAATGGGTACAGCAGCCCTTCCAAGAACAATAATTTGACTTCTTTGCGTAGTAAGCAGCTTGGTAACCCTGCGACCAATAAAACCTCCTCCACCTATAATTACTGTTTTTAAGTCATTAAAAGACATATTATCAATACGCTGTGTCTAATTCTTTTTATATTCCCAAAGAGTTACTTTTAAATCATCTGGTGTCATCCATTCCTTTATAGGCTTAAAGTTAGCGTCACGCGCTGCCTGTATCATAAATGGTCTTATAATAGCTGGGGCCATATCACTATGGGGCTTGTCAGTAGTTAACAAATAAGTGTTCTGATTATTCATTTTTTTTAGATCTTCTAACCATTTTTTATATCCGTCAACTGATTCTCCAGTGAGCACTGGTTCCACTTGAAATATATTGTTTACACATCTATTTTTCATTAGTTGGTGCATATTAACAGTGTTCACATTATAAATATAATGTCTAAATCCGAATCCAATTGCTGAATTATTTAAATTAAGTCTTTTAAATATTTCTGCAGTATCTTGATTCAGTTTCCACCATTGATAAGCGTTTTTTGGAATGATAGGCTCTGCGTCTATAGGAGAACCGCACTGTCCGCTAGCCTCATATTGTTGTATAGTACCCCTAGGTTCGATAACTCTGACACAACCAATTAATGGAGCGTTAACAAAGTAAGCTTTGGAAAATATTCCGTGCAAGTCAAATAGTGGATATGCGCAAAATAAGGCAATGAATGCTAATAATGAAAATATGATTGCCCTGCATGCCGGATTAGTAGTTATTTTATAAATAATTAAAACACAAAATATTATTAATAATGGAACTAACGGCAGGAAGAAAGCACTCCCCTTGTTGCGTGTTGTGACAAGGGCGAGCCAAATTTCGATTAAAATAATCGCAATGGGCAGCAACTGTGAAGTTAGGATTTTTTTTGAAAAAACTTTTATACCTTGCTTATATAGAGAATTGCATAGCCACAAGATCCATGCAATTAATCCAATGATAAAAAAAACAAAGTATGGAAAAAGAACTTCTGCACTAAATGCAACTATGGTCGATCGCCATGCATCTATTCCAAATTTTGACTGCTCAGTGCCAAATTCGACTGCCCTTTGACCATAACCGAAGCTGAAGAGATATTCAGCAACAAGTTTGCCGCTCGACCACAACCAAATGCTACTTGTCAATGCTGCGATGAGCATTGCTAGTAGAAACAGAATAAACCTCTTCCCTCTGTTTTGCTGCTCTACAGCTATGTAGATCAATGTTGCAAAGACAATGCCAGGGATAAAAGCAAGCGTCATGGATCTTGCTAATGGCAACATACCTAATGAAATACTATAAACTAGTATCCACCCATGATTTTTGAATCGCTCTGTTTTTAATAGAGAAAAAATGGTAAATGTAAGAACTAATGTTGCGGTTATAGAAAAATGAAAACTACGACTATAATTGATTATTTCTGGTGAAAGTGCGGTTAGTAGAGCTGACATGGTACCCACCGTATGACCGCCGATCCTATTACCAAGCCAATAGGTCACGATAATACATCCACTACCAATGATTATTGGGATTGCAAAAGCCGCGACATCTGTCGGGCCGGTTATCATCAGAACAAGAGATTCTAGCGCAGTCGTTAAGGGTGCCTGTAAGCTTGGACTCAATACAGAGCGAATCCAACCACCCATCCCACCTTGCAGCGATCCGTAATAATTCATCAGAGATATTCCAAAATATCCTGCTTAATCAATATCAAATGGTAGTCCTCGTCTGTATAGCAGTACCCATCTAACATTTAGCAATGTACTAATGAAAACAATGATATATAATAGATTAAACACAATGGATTTAATTATATTCTTTATTTTTTTCATTTTGTTATTTTTTATGCTATAGACAGAAATTCACTGATTTTTAATTCTTTCATTTCAATAAGACCGTCTATACAACACTTAACATCTTTAACTATAAATGTTTTTATATAATTGTTCAGAAATAACGATTTAATACTGACCAGACCCCAGAGATGGGACATATCAAAAGTGTAGTAATGGCTCTTGGTTGATGTGTTATATGTTGTTGCTGGAAGACGGAGTGGAGGCCGAAGGCCGTAACGGAGTCTTCCAGCATGCGGCCGCCTGGTTCTGGGTTTTATATCCGAGCGAACTGTGCGGGCGATCTTGGTTGTATTCGATGCGGTGCTGTTCTGTCAGCACTTTTGCTTCTAGAAGGCTGCCGAGATTTCCCGGTTGAGGAACTCATCCCGCAGCTTGTCATGGAAGCTCTCGATAGGCCGTTCTCCCATGGGCTGCCGGGAGTGATGTAGAGGGTTTTTGCTCCTTTGTCCTTGAGCCAATCCACGATGGCGTAGGCTATGAACTCCGGTCCGTTGTCTGCGGATGTGTTCGGGCACGCCGTAGCGTTCCATGGCCGCCTCGACGACGGTGATAACATCAACGGCTCGTATGCTCCAGGCAACATGAACGGCCACGGCAGGCTTGGGCAGCTCTGCGCAAGCCTTCCTCGATGCTTTGTTTCACAGCCAATCGCTTGGCCGACGGGCTTACCATTTTTTTGAGTTCACATATTTGAGGATGTCGATCTGTACGGCCATGTCCGCGATAATGCGCTTTAATCGGCCATTTTCTTCGGCCATCGCTCTCATCTGCCTCACTTCACCCTCTTCCATCCCTCCGTATTTCCTCTTCTAGTCATAAAGGGTTTGCTCGCTGATGTTGTGCTTCGCACACACAGCTTTGACAGTCGTTCCTCCTGCCGGTTCCCTCAATAGCCCAACGATTTGCTCCTCTCTAAATCTGCTCTTCTTCATTCGTTCCGATCCTTTCTATAAGGCCGAAACTACATTTTCAATACGTCCCATTTTAGGGGGGCAGGCCAGATACCCATCATAAACATAAGACTTTTATTTTTAGATAGCGATCATACTACCCCTTGATGACTGTTACGAAAATTATAGTTAAAAATATCTATCAATAATAGACAGCCAAGCAGTGCAATGAAGCACCATACAAAGAATACTAAATAATAAAACACAAAGGATTTTATTATGAGTAGAATTATCGAAGAAATATATTCCGGCTCGTCTATATCCTTCATACACAGCCGGCAATAAAAACAGATATGGACCTACTAGATAGCGGCTATTTAATGTAATATTGTTCTTATTGTAACATATTGATAGACTTATGAGCAAGACAACTATCGATATTATATTTATTATAATAAATAAAAACTCCTTGTTGTTATCTTTTCTGAAGACCACAGAAATAATCAAAAAAGTAAAACCGAGCAAACACATATACCTTTGAAAATCTACGAATAATTGCGGCATCGGTGTATCCAACCATCCAAAGTTTCCCCAAAAAGACAGAGTTACCCAACAATCTGGGGCATTCGAATAGAATCCGCTAAAGAAAGATGAAAGAACATGCAATACATACTGACAGGTTGAATTGTCATAGGGTTTTTCAGTGAAATAAAAATATATAAAGACAATAGGTAGCAAAGGAATTAAACTAATCAACATAAATAGAGTAAACTTCCTACTAGAGTTGTAATATTTACGGATCAAAAAACCAAACAAATAAAATAAAAATGAAATCAATGTTACGATTATTCCAAAATATATAATTATTAAATTAGAAGATAATAAATCATGAAATAATTTTTTGTTTATTTTATCGAAGGCCGGTGTAATAGTTTCAGATAGTAAGGGAGAATTTCCCGAAATAGATTCGAGTAATAAAAATAAAATTATTATAGTTCCATTAAAAAAACTATTAAAAAGAAGAAATCTAATTTTATTTAATTTTATTGATAATACTTGCTCTAGTCCTAATTTAAACCAGTACAAAGGAAGTAGTATTCCCCAGAAAGTAATTCCGACCAAACCGTTGTCTGATGAATATGCAGATATACAAATTCCGAATCCAATTAGAATCCCAATAATTATATCAAACTTCAAATTATTATCTCTCCAATTACAAGCCCACATCATACCAAGTGCAATAGATTGGATCACATATCCTCCAATTAAAAATGGGTAGTTTGATACACCCATTGAAAAAAAAGCGATGCATGGTGAAAGCAAAATCGGAGCTGATAATAGCAAACCAAATTTTACTTTCATTCCAGAATACAATACTCCAATTATAGGTATTATTATGCAAATACTTATGAATATTATATTTATTAATCGCAGAGAAAATAGCATTACTGATGAAGACTTTGAAGACAATAGATGAGAAATTGCAATCCAACTAACAGTTCCCATTAAAGATCTTTTCAGCGGAGTTATTCCTATGTGGTGAGCCCAGATGCCTGATTCAGTTCGCCCCATATCAGCACTTGATATTTTTTCATCTGTATGAAACTTTATTCTTTCGAAGTTTCCTAGATTAGCTAGCATCAAGGCATCTTTAGACAAATCATCTCGGTTAGTTAATTTCGAATATGTTAAAAAGTGATTTGGCTCATCTGGTGCATGAAATGGAGGAAAGAGAATGCAGTATACTAATCCTACACTAATGAACATCAAAGATATTCCTGTTGCTAAGGAGCAACCATACCCCCCTTCCTTTGAATGTGAGTGTATAATGAGTGCAATTAAGGCTATAGTCCAAATAAATCCAGATGTTATTAATATAACATAAATAATTCCTTCATCATTTCCCCATCCCCATACATATGAAATAAGCTGTGCTTTTGTACAGAGTTTTCCATGTACTGTCCCATCAATCCATCCATAGATACTCACAAATCCATTTTTCCCTTCTTTCGATGTCCAATGTGTCCATAGCAAAGTTGATATTGGATAGTTTTCTGAAAATTCTCCAACTAAAGCTAAATCGGTTATCCCTTGAGTAAGGAGATTCACTGAAATGGTATGAGCAGTTTGGGACGGGATTATATCTTCCGAAATCTGCTTTGAAAATTCTAACTTCCTATTTTCCCTGATTAGCGCCCTTTTTTTTGTTGAATATCTCGCTAATATTTTTCCGGAAATGCTGTCTGATACCACTAATTCACCAGCTACAATTTTTCCAGTTTTCCAATTTGATACAAACAATAACCCAATGGTTTCTGGATATCTACAACCTGGTGTTATATCGCCATTTAATTGCACTTCTTGGCGAAATAAATATTTATTTATTCGCGATGATTTTAAGCCAATAATGATAGGTTGATTTAGAAATGATTTTTTTTCTAAGGGAATTGAAAAAAATGCCTCAGGTCTTACTGTCAGGCATGGTTGCTTAAGTTCATAAAATAGAACTAAGAATCCAATAAGTGAAAGAAAGCATGTCGCTACAATAGATTTTTTCACTATTTTAAAACGGTATAATCTAAACTATTATCTTGTTTTTAATTATATTAAATTAAGATATGAGTTTATTACTGCTTACCTGATTATCAAGAAATCTTATATTCAGGAACTATTCTGTTCAGCCACTTTTTAAGTTCATCTTTACTCATAGAGTGAAGTTGAGAAGATATGTGATTCAATTCATGAATAATCGAATTATTAAATGAATTTCTTATCAAACATCTAACTTTAGGGTGAGTTGTAAGTATAATGTTTTCTCCCTCATGAATCGGCTCTTCGTAGAGTTTCTCACCTGGACGGAGTCCAGTAAATTCGATTTTAATATCTTCGTCTGGTCTAAACCCACTTAGTTCGATCATCTGTCGAGCTATATCATTAATTTTTATCGGATCCCCCATATCAAGCACAAAGACCTCACCTCCCTTGGACTGTGTTGCACTTTGAAGTATAAGCCCAACAGCTTCAGGAATACTCATGAAGTAGCGGGTTACATCCGGATGGGTTACTGTAACAGGTCCTCCCCATTCGATCTGTTTGCGGAATGTTGGAATGACACTTCCAGATGACCCAAGAACATTGCCGAACCTGACCGATGACAAAATTGTATTATTCTTTGGATCATGTTGTACAGCTGCCACAGTGAGTTCCGCAACTCTCTTAGTAGCTCCCATAACATTGGTTGGGTTCACTGCTTTATCTGTTGAAACAAGAATCATTTTTTTGCTGGCATGTCTTGAAGCGGCTAGAGATATTACCATCGTTCCAATCGAGTTGTTAAGGATTGCCTCATCCGGCTGTCTTTCCATGAGTGGAACATGCTTGTGAGCCGCCGCATGGAAAACCAGTTCCGGCTTTTCTTTTTCAAAGACGCCTTCTACCCGAGCCTCATTGCAAATACTTCCAGCAACAGGTTCAATATCAATCCATTTCCAATCACGAACAAGCTCCTGTTCAATGGCAAAAAGAGCCGGCTCACTCCTCTCCAACAAGATTATTTTTTTAGGCCCTCTACTTGCAATTTGACGACAAAGTTCGCTTCCTATACTTCCTCCAGCTCCAGTGACTAAGACAACCTTATCACGAATCAGTGATTCAATTGCTGTGTCATCAAGTCTGACTGGATCTCGTCCAAGTAAATCTTCGGACTCCACATGACGCAGGTGGCTTACCGTAACATGACGATGTAGAAGCTGAGTAACCGAAGGAAGAATATCATGCTGAACCCCTGTCTTATTCAGAATCTCAACAGTTTCACGCACGACACCAGGAGATGCTCTTGGCATCGCTATTATAGCATGGGTTATTTGTAAACTGTTAACAATCTCCGGTAAGTCAGCACGGTTACCCATGATTTTTCTTCCATGGATTGCACTTCCTTTTTTTTGGGGGTCATCATCAACAAAACAGATAACATCCATCCCCAATCCTGATTTTGATTGAATCTCGTGCATAAGAGAGGCTCCCGCTTCCCCTGCCCCTATGATGGCTACTTTCTTACGGCGCAAATGTGCGATTTCTGAATCGGCTTTGCCTTCACGATAAATTCTCATGAGCGTCCTCAAAGAATAAAGCGTCCCTACGGAGATGAGAAAGTCAGTCATAATTACACCCCTTGGGACGACATGACTTCCCTTACTTCCATACCAGATGCAAAGCGCAATCAGCGTCGTTGTTCCCATCGCCAGAATCACACGCTTGGCATCAGAAAGACTAAAATATGTGAGCAGACTCCTAAACTGACCAAAGATTAGTAGAGTCGCCAGCTTTATGGGAAGTATCCAGAGGAGTGTTACTTTAAATCCTAGCCAATATTCTTTCGGAACCGCAAAATCGAAACGAAGAAGTAAGCTCATCCACAGCGAGAAGATGGCAACTGTCCCATATCCTATCGCCAGAATAATATTTCTAGTATACATGGGAAAAAGTGACGAAAATAAAAGTTTTTTCATTCAATATTTGCCTCTTGCTGTACTCATCGTACTGCCCTCTTCATTATCTCCGTGAGTACATCAGTAACTTTATCAATGTGTTTTTCAAGCAATGTGGGATGAACTTGGAACATAAGACTTGTCTCGCCGAGTTGTCGGGCAACTGGAAGTCTTGTTTCTGGCCTCCAAGTTGTTCCCTCAAAGGCTTTCTCAAGATATATTTCCGGACATGATCCGGTCAGGCAAGGAACCCCTGCCTCTTGAATTTCCATCATAATTCGATCCCTGGTCCACTCATCTTTTAATAGTGTGTTAACAACAAAAACATAGGCCTTGTAAGCAGCATGCCCCCCCCCCTCCACAAT
>Ga0194038_1000434_pt1 | contig 18377 bp, 15 predicted proteins | sample JunL226m_MetaG_FD_148630 | JGI IMG/M metagenome (GOLD analysis project Ga0194038, IMG submission 148630) | Anoxic zone freshwater microbial communities from boreal shield lake in IISD Experimental Lakes Area, Ontario, Canada - Jun2016-L227-6m | ecosystem: Environmental > Aquatic > Freshwater >... | reverse complement strand
GGAGATCATGCGAATGGATGAACCATCACCAAAAACATTAAAAAATTGGGCGTTGTTCCGTTTTTCGGTCGTGGGAGGACTGCTGGCCAGGCCACCGGAAAAGGGTGAACTTCAACAGGAAATCACGCGTCTTGCCGAGCGCATCTGGCGCCATCCGATTACCAATGAATCAGTGCCAAATATAAACTGGGTCAGCTTTTCTACAGTCGAAAGATGGTATTATCGGGCGATTGCCACAACCGAGCCGATCCAGGCTATGGCGCGAAAACAGCGCATGGATACTGGAAAAACCACTGCCCTGTCTTCTGCCCAGCTTATGGAGTTGGCGCAGCATTACAAAAACTTTCCTCACTGGAGCTATCAACTGCATCTTGACAATCTGGCTGCGCTGGTCAAAACGCGCCCGGATCTGGGAACTATGCCATCGTACGCAACTCTCAGGCGAAGGATGCTTGCAAACGGCTTTCGGCCACGACCATCAGCTCGAAAACCCACAACCGCTGGAATGCTGCTGGCAGCCCAAAAACTGGAGCTGCGGGAGGTGCGCAGTTATGAAGCAGAGTACGTTCATCAGCTCTGGCATCTGGATTTCCATCACAGCCGGCGGAGGATTGCCGATTCCTCCGGAAACTGCCATATCGCAAAAGCCTTGTGCATTCTTGATGATTGTTCCAGGCTTTGTTGCCATATCCAGTGGTATCTGGAAGAGACCGCGGAGTGTTTGATTCATGGATTGACGCAGGCCTTTCATAAACGGGGGCTGCCAATGCTTGCCGTTAAAGCGAAATGACCTTGTCGACCAACTGCATGGCGGTGACAATATCCAGCATATTGGTGGTTTCGCCGACCTGTTTTCTTTCCAGCAGGTTGAAATGGTTCAGACAGGTACCGCACACCAGAATCTTCAGGCCCCCATTTTCATAGCCCTTTAATTCCTCAAGCACTTCCGAGTCGTCGATCGTCAGTTTGACGCCATTGTTGACAAATACCAGCCGCCACAAATCCGGACCCATTTCCTTCAGCGTGCGCAGGAAACTGAGCATCAATTTCAGGCCCAGTTCATCATCACCGAAACCCATCCGGTCCGTAGTACACAACACCATGATCTTACTGGATCCGGCTTCCGGTGCGGCAGGCTCCGGGGAATGATCCACGGGCTCTGCGCCCAGCGTTCCGATGACCTGATAGTCGGCTCCGTTTTGTTCGATCCGGACATCAAAACCCTGAGACTCCAGAAACCGCTGAACATTCTGCTGAGAGGCTGCATTATCAACCATCACGGATATGCCGGCAGGTTTTTTATCCTGCAATGCGGCCTTGGTGTGAAGTACCGGACCCGGACAAGCAAGTCCCCGTGCATCAATTTCTTTCATTATAAAATCTCCTTTTTACCGTGAAAATACTTTTAAACCATGAAACACACGCTCTTGTGTCGGCTGAAATACACGAAACAAGTAGGGGCGACCGGTCGGTCGCCCCTACCGTCTTTGCGTGAGAAACACCAGTTTTATATATTTTGGTCATTCATGGGGGCGACATAGACCTTGCCATGAGCGTTTATCTGGAAAATGGACAGGATAATTCACCGACATGGTAAATATGTTTCTGACAGCAATACGGACAGGATTCGTTGAGGACCACCTTCGCATCCAGTACCTTGTTTCCGGCCGCATCGGTGATGATGCCCTTGTTTTCAATAATCTCGTAGTTCGAACTTTCAAATACCTTGTTTTCATTCGGACAGACAAAAACCAATTTCACAGCATCTCCAGATAGGCCTGGATGCGCACCCGAAGCTGCTCGGTATCGCTTTCAGCATAATCGCTTTCCAGGTGCAGGGCAGGGATATCCAGGGTTTCCTGAACCAGTTCATTTACACCAAACGCCTCGATATTGTATGTGTGGCAGGCCTGCCAGGTAAGATCGATAACACCGTCCACGGAGAATTCCCGAATCATCTCTTTCAGAAGATCAAAACGCCCGGTATTGGGACTCATCACCGAGCAGGGCGTGGATAAATACTGCTCTGCCAGTGCATCCATGGGGTCTTTATTCTCATCGACAAAAAATGCCTGTTTATACCCGGAGCAGTTTTCAAGAGCAACCACATTGGCGCCGCTCTGCTCGATGATTTTTACGACTTTATCGCTCCCCAGTCCCACGGGCACACCCGTGAGCAGGATGCGTTTTTCCTTTCCGATTGCAGCATCCGCTGATCGTAACGCCCCGTTTTTGGCTTGGGCAACCACTTCTTCCATCAGGGAAATGCCTTTTTCCTTGTCCGCCATGAATCCGATCTTAAACAGGATTTCCAGCACCTGGGATCCACTTAAAGGCGCGGGGTCAATCTTGCCGAGATCCATGAGGGCTTTTCTGGCGCCACGTTCCCGGTTCATCAACTGGATGGCGGCCCGTAATCGCTCATCGCTGATGTGTATCCCGGTCTTTGCCTCAATGATTGTTTTAAAGCGTTCCAGCTCGGAACGCCAGAGCGGCAGGGCTGTTTCCGGGTCCTGATTCTGTGGCAGTTGCAGCACATGGGTGGTCTTATAACGCGCGAGCAACTCGAACATCTTTTTTTTCCCGTCACAGGTCGTATCGCCGATGATGATATCGGAAAATCGGAAAAAAGGACAAGAGTCGGTGATGGCAAAGCCGAAACTGCTCTTGATCAGCGGACAGAGATTGCGCGGCAGGATTTCCTCGGCAGCGGCGATGGGCGTGTTGCGTGTACCGCAAAGGGGCAAGGGAATGGCATCGGCCGCAACAGCCATTTCCGTTGGCGAATACAGGCAGTAAAAGCCGATGACGGAGCGGCCCGAAGCCTTGGCCTTTTCGATGTCCAGCAGGTTCTGTTCCGCAATCTGCTGGAGCGTGTTCATGATGTTTGTCATTTTCTCACTTTCCACTGAATTTTTATGGGATTTCCCTGGCCAGAAGCGCTGCGCCCAGAGCCTCGACCAGTTGGGTAATTAGGATTTTTGTCAGATCACGCTGTGATCTATTTTGATCAAATAGTTGTTTATCAGCTTGAGGATATATTAACAAAAATTATTAAGCAAATTCATATTTATTATAAGTTGAGTTGTTATATTCAAATATTCTATAGCGTTAAAGGAAAGGGTATGAAGTATTCACAAGAGGACGTGACTGGTCAAGAAAACCATTTTCGTAAACATGGTACTCAAAAGCTCTCGTTTGCTGACGGATTTTTCACAGGGTTTGCATGGATGTCCGGCCTGGGTGCAATACTGGTCGTGACGCTGCTGCTGGTTTTTTTGATTCTGCATGGAATCAAAAGCATTTAACTTGCGCTATTTTTTTGAGAAACCCCCTGGTATCGCTATCTTTAAAACGAGAGAGAGATGGCCGCAATATCGTCATGGGGTTTGAAACGGGGATATTCCCGGCAGGCGACATCGCTTCTTTCAATATCTAATACGAATGACATCCAACAGGCTACTGAAGTCTTTCCGAAATTCATTGAGATACCCGGAAAGCCTGTCAATGGTATCCTTTGCCTGAGCGGCCTTTTCCAAGGTCTGCGCTCTTTTCGCCACTGCGTCGGCCCCCAGCAATGCCGCCACACCCTTGAGCGCGTGGGCCGTTTGCCGGACGGCCTCCAGGTTTCCTGAGGCAAGCTGTTGTTCAAGCATCCCGATATCATTGCCGTGCTGATCCAAAAATTGACTCAGCAGGCGAATATATTGGTCGGAATTGCCCAAGACCCGATTCATTCCGGCCGAAACATTCAGTTCGGCGCTCTGATTCAATGCCGCAAATCGATCCGTCTTATTGGCTACCTCTGCGGTCTTTTCGGCAAACGGTATTATAAAGGTAGTTTCTTTGCCGCCGACATTCCGTTCAGGCAACCACTTCACCAAACTCCGATACAGCGCATGAGGCTCCACCGGTTTGGCAATATGATCGTTCATTCCGACTGAAAGGCAAAGATTGCGGTCTTCTTCAAATGCGTTGGCGGTCATGGCTAAAATCGGGATTTCACGCCAACCGGGGAGCCGGCGGATGACTGCGGCGGCCTGCAAACCGTCCATCACCGGCATCTGCACGTCCATGAGTATAAGGTCATAATGTCCGCCACCGGCCCTCTCCACGGCTTCCTGGCCGTTTTCAGCCACGTCAACACTCATCCCCACCGCTTGAAGCATATGGGTGGCGACATCCTGATTGATGGCATTATCCTCCACCAGCAGAATCTGTGATCCACGGCGTCTGTCTAAAGCCAATTCGACATCTTCGGGCAATTGTTCCACTCTGGATGCCCCGTGCTCGCTAAGTGATGTCATCAGCCCGTCCTGGAGAATTGATGGAGTAACCGGTTTGGAAAGGATCCGCGTAATATTTATCCCTGTGGCTTGTTCTTGGGCAATCTGGTCTCCATAAGCGGTCACCATGATCAACTTTGGCCTTATTTTAAGTGAAAGTCTTTGGAGCCGACGCGCCATTTCAATACCGTCCATGCCGGGCATTTTCCAGTCGATAAGCATCAGCCGGTAGGGATCTCCTTCACGATCGGCACAGGCCACCTTCGTCAATCCAGCCTGGCCGGAATCTGCAACATCCGTACGCAGGGACAATTCCGATGCGGTAGCGCAAAGCGCCTCCCGGCAAACCGCCAAATCATCAACGATAAGCGTCCGCATTCCTTTGATTGATTCGATATTCAACCGCGATACGGGTACCATCGCGGACCGCTGCAACGGAATTTCCATCGAAAATACGCTACCCTGGCCCGGAACACTCTCCACCCCCACGGTTCCGCCCATCATTTCCACCAAGCGCTTGCTGATGGCCAATCCCAGACCCGTTCCCCCGAAGCGACGGGTTGTAGATTCGTCGGCCTGCTCGAATATATGGAACACTCGCTCAATCTGCTCGGCCGTCATACCAATGCCCGTATCTCGCACCTCGAAACGCACGGTTACCCTTTCATCACTGGCAGCGGTTACCCGGGCGGTGATTTCGACGGTGCCCTTTTCGGTAAATTTCACGGCATTGCCAACCAGGTTAAGCAGCACCTGCCCGATGCGCAAGCCGTCACCCCGAAGCATCATAGGCACCCCATCCAATCGCACTGTAATCTCTATGCCTTTGGCTGCAATCTCACCTGTCACGATGGAGCAGACATGATCGATGATTCGTGACGGTTCGAAGTCCTGAATTTCCAGGGCCATCTTCCCGGCCTCGATCTTGGAAAAATCCAGGATATCGTTGATGATCTGTAGCAGATGCCGGGCCGATGCGGACAACTTGTCCAGAAACTCCACCTGCTGCACTGTCAGCGGATCATGCCAGCATGGATGTGATACCGAGAGGTTTCAGGTAGGACTCGACAAAGCCGGCGGTGCGCGGATCCGTGTGCGGGGAGTTGGCATCGACATAGCGGTTTTGTTTGAAATAATTCAGATCTTCACGGAAGAGATTCCTGCAGCATGTGCTGAATCCGGCGATTTTCCGTTACATCACGTGCAAGAATCAGAATACCGGCCTGCTGTCCGAGGCTGTCCAACATGGGCGTTTTCATGATTTCAAACAGGCCACGATAACCCGTCTCTGCAAAATCCAGCCAATCCTCTTCGATGTAGGTGCGATTTAGCTGGAGCGCCACCTGATCGGACTTGCGGTAGAGGGCTGCATGTTCGCTGCCGACCAGATCCGCGTCGGTCTTTCCGATAAGCTCGGATTCTTTCGCACCGCAGAGTTTTTCAAATACCGGGTTGCAGGCAATGTAAACACCATTGAGGTCTTTGGCCCAGAGTACATCCGGAATGGTCTGAAGCAATGTGCGGAGTTTGATCCTCTCCTGTTCTATCGTCAACTCCGCGTTTTTGCGCAGCGTGATTTCATTGATCGCCGCCAGTACAGCGGGCTCGCCCTCCCATTCCACCACAGACGCAGAAACTAGCGCCCAGTAAGGACGAAAATCCCTGGCATACATGGGCATTTCCAAGTCATAAGCGGCGCCTTTTTCCCTCAACATATCAATTAAAAGGTTTCGATCTTCAAGTCTCTGATAGAAATCGGTCACCGGTAAACCGATACCCTCATCACACTTGAAGTTGAGCTGCACTTCGGCTCGGCGGTTTCCATAACGTAGCGACCCGTCTCTTAACCGTGTAATAATCAATGGAAAAGGTGCATTTTCCAGCAGTTGTCGGTATCTTGCTTCGCTGGCCTCAAGCGTTTTTCGGATCTGGTGCTGCTCGGTAATGTCAGTCAGTATCGCCAGTTCGCCCAAAGCATTTCCATCGGTGTCCTTGATTAGCCGGACTTTCCAATGCCCCCGGTGTCGCGTGCCGTCCCTGTGAATAAAACAGCGTTCGCTATCGATGAAGGGAATCTCTTCGGCAAAGAGCTTTCTTGAATTGGACAGTATGGATTCCCTGTCCTCGGGCAGGACAATGTCCGCGTAAACGGTTCCTGCCAAAGCCTCCGGCTTTATGTCGAAAAATGTGGCTGCATAGGGATTGCCTCGAATAATGCGGGTACTGGCATCCATAAATACAATTCCCACGTCGGCAACATCAAAAAGATGCTCCAGCATCCATTCCTGTTGGGCCGGGGAGGGTGAGGGCTGCCGGGCTTGATCGGGCGGCTCATTCGGTGAAATAGTCATGATGGTTCCTTTGAACCTGCATCCGGTTCTACATCGGCCAAATGCCGCTGGATGTCAATGAAGGTAGTACGCAATGAATCGAAGGCCTCGACATAGGCTTGAGTGCGCAAAATGTGATTGCCCGTATCGGTATCTCGTGTTTCGGCCAGTTGCGCCAGGACGGCCAAACTGACATCCTGTACGAGGATGTTGTCGCGCATACGCCGGGCCACCTCGGTTTCCAGCAACGGCTGTATCAGCTTGCGGAATGAATCCTCGCTAACTTCAGGTATGATATTACAATAATCCGGAGAAGAAATACGCGCTTCCCTAAAGGTGTGGAAGAAAAATTCCTGTCAGCAAAAAAAACCGAACCTATCACATTTGATACTATGTTGAAATATTTATGATCTGCGATTGGTCTTTTCCCGGATAAACGTACCGGTAAAAACACGACTTATGACATTGAAGATGTCGCGTTGGGTTCTTTTTCAATCTAAGGGACAACATCTGCTTCCGGTCAATTTGATTGATATTTTCGGATATTTAAACTATCAATAACTGAATCATGTTCCGAATTTGGTTATAGTCTGCTGAAAATGTATCGTTTTTTTCCCGCAAGGCTATGCTGGATGACATTATCACACACATAAAACTTCAGGAAAATAATCGCATTATTATGGAAAACGAGAATCCGTTCACATTGTTGATCGTTGATGATGAACAAAATATTCTTTTGTCCATGAGACGGTTATTCGCCAGAAGCCCATATCGTCTTCTGTTTGCGCAAGATGGCATGAAAGCTCTGGACTGCCTGGGTAAAAATTGAGTAGATCTGATGTTGCTCGATTTGAAATTAGCAATGCGCCGAAAGGTTTTTGACAAATGATACCTTCATACGAAAGGAAGGATATGGAGAAGGTGCTCACTGCAGTTTGGGCGATACCACCTGTAAGCGACGGCGCCAGGCAGCGGAGTACATGTTAATGAATTCAAATGGAATCCGGGCTATTGGCATTCGAATCGTATTTTTTGCGGTTGCAATGCTGCTGCTCTGCCTGCTGACCGCCTTACCGGTGCCGGCATTGGGGACAAGCGTTGAAAGCACTGCAGAAGATATCCTGACCCATGAGGAGCGGATCTGGCTGACGGACCATCCGGTCATTCGCCTTGCCCCCGAGCAGAATTACGCTCCCTTCATCTTCCTGGACAAGGATGGAAAACTTAAGGGAATATCGGTGGATTACATTGTCCTTCTCGAAAAAAAACTGGGATTCCAATTTCAGACGATGGAGAGCAATAACCTATCGGCAATTCTGGACGCGGCGCAGCGGAAAGAAATCGATATGGTCACATCTCTGATGAAAACCCCGCAACGTTCGGAATTTTTGCTTTTCACCGCACCCTGTATCACTGTACCGGCAGTGATCATCGTAAGAAGGGGATTTGAGGGCGGAAGCTCTCTCGACAGCATGGGGTCACTAAAAATTGCTGTCGGAAAAGGCTACGCTGTCCAGTCCTTCCTGCAGGAAAAGCACAGCAGCCTTTCTCTTGTTCCCGTCGAAGATGATGTGACCGGTCTCACCAAGGTCTCTTTTGGAGAGCTCGACGCAGCCGTGGTCGATCTTGCAAGCGCCTCCCACATCATTAGAAAGCCTCAAGATAACCAACCTCCGTGTGGCTGGATCGGTCGATTTCAGCTATCAGCTCAGTTTGGCTTCGCGAGAGGATTGGCCGGAGCTCAACCGCATTCTTGAAAAAGGAATCGCCCGGATAAGCTCAGACGAAAATAACGAGATTTACAACAAATGGGTGAGATTGAGTCAGCCCGCATTTTTTACCGCCAGAACTATTTGGACAGCACTGGCCGCGATTCTTTTCATAACCCTGATGGCGGTGAGCGGTGCGATTTTATGGAATAACGCTTTAAAGACTAAAATCCGACAAAAAACCGAAGAACTGGAGGAAGAACTGGCCGAACGACGGCGGATGGAGGCATCTTTAATCAGGAGCGAAGAGAAGTACCGATTGCTCATAGAGAATCAGACAGATATGGTGGTCAAGGTGGATGCCGAAGGGTGCTTTCAGTTTGTAAGTCCCTCGTACTGTGAAGCATTTGGTAAAAAAGAAGATGAACTTATGGGAAAAGCTTTCATGCCGTTGGTCCATGAGGACGACCGGGAATCCACTACAGAGGCCATGAAGCGTCTCTTTTATCCGCCTTATGTCTGTAATCTGGAACAGCGTGCGCTGACGAATCAGGGTTGGCGATGGCTGGCCTGGGCCGATAGATCGATCGTTGATAAGAGCGGCAAGGTGGTGGCGATTGTGGGCGTGGGGCGCGACATTTCCGAGCAAAAACAATCGGAAACATTGTTGCGCCAGAGCGAAGAAAAGTTCCGATCTTTGCTGAAACTGGGGCCTGTACCCATGGGCCTGATCAACCGGAAGGGAACCATCAGTTTTCTCAATGACCAGCATGTTCAACTTTTCGGATACACCACCAGCGAAATACCAACCATTACAGAATGGTTGCATCTTGCCTTTCCGGACGAAGAATACCGGGCTCGGGCAATTGAGAAATGGAATAAGGCCGTGGACAAGACAAGCCGGGAATCAAACCTGATCGAACCGGACGAATACCAATTGACCTGCAAGGACGGCACGGTGCGGATAGTGGAAATCTCCGGACTTGTCCTCGGCGACGAAGTGCTGGCTTGTTTTTTCGATCTCACCGAACGCAAGCTGGCTGAGGACGGTTTGCGTGCTTCGCTGGACGAAAAAGTCGTCCTTCTCAAGGAAGTCCATCACCGGGTCAAAAACAATCTTCAGATTGTAGCAAGCTTGCTCGGCCTCCAGGCAGGGCGCTCGGATAATGAGCAGATCGTGGCAGCCCTGGAGGATACGCGCAACCGGGTAAGGTCTATGGCCCTTCTGCATGAGACACTCTACCGATCCAGGAATCTGGCGCACATCGACTTCTCCGTGTACCTGAAAGACTTGTGCGGGCAACTGCTGATGTCATTCAGCGCAATAGCCGGCAGAGTTCAAATCGAGTACCAAGTTGCCAAAATCGGGCTTGCACTCGAACAGGCAGTACCTTGCGGGCTGATCGTGAGCGAGCTTGTTTCCAACGCCCTTAAACACGCCTTTCCGGACGGACGCTCCGGAAGGATTGTCGTGGGTTTGAAGCCTGCAGGAGAAGAGACGCTTGTCATGAGCGTCCAGGACAGCGGTGTCGGACTGCCCCTGGACTTCAATCCCGCCTGCGGCGCCACACTGGGGCTTCAGTTGGTTTTGGGCCTCGCCCATCAGCTTGGCGGGCGTCTGGAAGTAGAGGCTTCAAAGGGCGCTGGCGCCGCATTCCATATCGCATTTTCCATACCCAAGGACATTTAGCCGGAGGAGGACCATGAATTCTGCAAGGATTCTAATAGCTGAAGATGAATATATTGTCTCCAAAGAAATCGAGATGCGCATTTCGGCCATGGGCTACCAGGTCGTGGGGACTGCGCTTGAGGGTGAGGAGGCGCTGAAACTCGCTGAACAGCACCGCCCGGACCTTGTCTTGATGGATATCCGCCTCAAGGGGAAGATGGATGGGATCACCGCCGCAGAAGAAATCCGCCGGCGATTTCACCTGCCGGTGATCTTTATGACGGCTTACTCTGAGGAAGCGACGCTGGAAAGGGCGAAACTGGCTGAGCCCTATGGCTACATCATAAAGCCTTTCGACGATCGGGAGCTCAAATCAACCATCGAGATTGCCCTGCACAAGCACCCCGCAGATAAGGCGCTCTTCCATCTTAACCGGCTATACGATGTTTTAAGCCATGTGAATCAGATCCTTGTACGAGTCAGTTCCCGTGAAGAGTTGTTCGGGAGCGTCTGCCGGATTCTGGTGGAGCGGGGCGGTATTGATCTGGCATGGATTGGTTGGCTCGATACGGCTTCATCGAAAATCCGCCCCGTAGCTCAGTTTGGAAAACACGAAACGCTGATGCGATCAGCCGTGTTTTACGCGGATGACCGCCCGGAGTGGCAGGGCAATCCAGGCAAGGCCATTCGGGAGGGCAAACCTTTCGTTTGCAATGGCTGCAAAGTGGAAAATTGCCTCTATCCTTTCGGATATGCCCCTGATCAATTTGGATTCAACGCTTGCGGGTCCTTTCCCATCTTTTTTCAGGGCCAGGCTTGCGGGGTGCTGAGTCTTGGCCTGGAAGAAGCGGGTTTTTTTAAAGACAGGGAGATCGAACTCTTAAGGGAAGTCACTCTGGACATATCTTTTGCACTCGACAAGCTGGATGGGGATTCAAGGCGCCTCCAGGCGGAGGAAGCACTGAGAAAAAGCGAGGAGCAGTATCGCCTTCTCGTTGCAACCTCCAACGAAGGCGTTTGGGCGATGGACTGCAATCATGTGATAAGCTACGTCAACCAGGCCATGGCCGAGATGCTTGGCTATGCGCCTTCCGAGATCATCGGGACAAAGGTCGAGGCGTATTTCTATCCGGATGACCGGCCGTTCCATGAGGAGCGGATGAGGCAGCGGAATGCCGGCAAAGATGAGGTTTACGAACACCGCTTCAGGCGGCGGGACGGCTCCCCGCTGTGGACCCTGGTTTCGGCAAAAGCGCTCAAGGACGATCACGGCCATTTCCTGGGCTCCTTCGCCATGTTAACGGACATCACCGAGCGCAAGCGGACCGAGGGGATGCTCAACCTGCACATGGCCATCATGGAGACCGTGGCGGAAGGCATCTTTCTCATCGGACTGGAGGACAACATCATCAAATGGACAAATTCAAAAATTGAAAAACTATTCGGTTATGGCCCCGGCGAAATGATCGGGATGCATGTTGACAAGATTAACGCGCCTACAGAGAAGACCCCCGCGGAAACCAGAATCTCCATTGTGGACATCCTCCGACAGGCCGGGAAATGGCACGGAGAAATCAATAATATCAAGAAGAACGGCACACATTTTTGGTCCTATATCAATGTCTCTCTGTTTAACCATCCCGAATTCGGAACAGTGATGGTTTCCGCACACACCGACATCACCAAGCGAAAGCAAGCAGAGCAGGAGAAAACCAAACTCGAAGCCCAGTTGCACCAAGCGCAGAAAATGGAGTCCATTGGATCTCTTGCCGGCGGCATTGCCCACGATTTGAACAATATCCTGTTTCCGATCAGCGGCCTTTCAGAGATGCTGCTGGCGGAAATTCCACCGGACAGCCCTGATCATGAAAGTCTGGAACAAATTCATAAATCCGCGCAACGAGGCAGTGAGCTTGTCAAACAGATTCTATCTTTCAGCAGGCAATCCAACCCTCAGAAACTGCCTATCCGGATACAGCCCATTCTAAAAGAGGTGTTGAAACTAATCCGGGCAACGATACCGATGAACATCGAAATCACAAGTCTTATCGATGCGAATTGCGGTATGGTTTCCGCGGATCCGACGCAATTGCACCAGGTGGCCATGAACCTGATCACCAATGCGTTTCATGCCGTAGAAGACCATGGTGGAACCATACATGTCGGACTGAAAGAAAAGGTGTTCAATAAAGACGATTTTCAAGACCATTGCATGAAACCCGGAAGATATGCATGCATCACCATATCGGACACGGGAACCGGAATCGATCAAACCCTGGTCGATAAATTATTCGAGCCCTACTTTACAACCAAAGCGCAAGGTAAGGGGACGGGTCTCGGGCTTTCCGTGGTGCACGGCATCGTAAAGCAGCACAGCGGGGAAATCCGGTTCAACAGCCAGGTTGGAAAAGGAACATCATTCAACGTTTACTTGCCCCTTCTGGAAACCAAGGACGAAAAAGATGCGCCGGTCGCCAGAAAGTATCCGACTGGTTGTGAACGTATTCTGCTGGTTGATGATGAAGAACCGATTTTGCGTCTGGAACAGATGATGCTCGAAAGACTCGGGTATCGGATAACGACACGAACGAGCAGTCCGGATGCCTTAAATGCTTTCAGAGCGAATTCGTCGGAATTTGATCTGGTGATCAGCGACAGGGGAATGCCGAATATGACAGGAGTGCAACTTGCCAGAGAGTTGATTTCCATCCGATCGGGGATTCCGATCATTCTATGTACGGGTTACAGCGATGAGAATGATGAACGGCGCGCAATGGACTTGGGCGTCAAAGGGTTTCTAAAGAAGCCCTTTGCAATAGGCGCTCTTGCCGAAATGGTAAGGAAAGTGCTGGATGATGTAAATGGCTCGACTTTTGATTCGTTATCCAAAACTGGAGTTGACAGGTTCGAATGACGCAGCAGCGCCTTTGAATTGTTTTGACAACCGTCGATCGTGTCGCCTATTGTCAAAGTGTTCAGTTTCAAAGAGCCATTAACTGCGAAAGTTAGTAAGGGAATTCGAGTCGTTGACCTTGAAGATAGACCAGTCCGGAAAAAGGGGCGGCAACTGTAACTGTCAATACTTCAGCTCATTATATAAGTTGGAGGCCGAAACGATCAATCATGGTGAAAAATAATATAGAACAAACTACTTGTAAAAAAACATGACGGCTCCATTGATGTAAAAAGTGAATTGGGAAAGGGTACAAAATTTACCATCAGAATCCCTGTAAAAGCGCCATTTCCTCTGCACTCCGAAAAACCCCGGTAATGGGGGAGTCATGTCAGGAGCCGTTTCAACATTTGATTGATATTTTCGGATATTTAAACTCGATTAAAATGGATGAAGAGCGCGGCCTTGAACTCGGCGCGGTGGACTATATCACCAAGCCCATCAAACCTGCCATCGTGAAAGCACGGGTGATGGCGCATCTGGAAATCAAACAGGCCCGTGACCGGTTAAAAAAACAGAATGCATGGCTGGAATCCGAAGTGGCGCGTCGCATACGCGAAAATCTCATGATTCAGGATATCAGCCTGTGCGCTTTGGCGCAACTGGCCGAAACACGCGACTCCGACACCGGCAAACATATTTTACGCACCAAGGCTTATGTTGAGGCACTTGCCCGAAAATTGCAGTCCCACCCGCGTTTCTCATCCGAATTGGACGAACTCCACCTGTCCCGTATCGTCAAGGCTTCCCCATTGCACGACATCGGCAAGGTCGGTATTCCGGATCATATTCTCCTGAAGCCGGGCAAACTTACGATCGAAGAATGGGAGATCATGAAAAACCATTGCCGTATCGGCGGAGATGCCATCCGCAATGCGATATACGGGGTTACGGACGGCGAATGGGAGATCATGAAAAACCATTGCCGTATCGGTGGGAATGTCATTCGACATACGATAGACAAAGCCAAGGAGATAACCAAAGATGAGGATTTTGAAACCAGTCCGGAATCCCTGTCATTTCTTGAGGTGGCATACGACATCGCCACCAGTCATCACGAAAGATGGGATGGAACTGGATATCCCGATGGACTGGCGGGGAAGGCGATCCCCTTGCCCGCCCGCCTGATGGCGCTGGCGGATGTGTTTGACGCAGTGACCACGCCGCGCGTTTATAAGAAGCCCTGGTCCACCGAAGAAGCCGCCCAGCTCATTTCGGAGCAAAAAGGAAAACAATTTGATCCCGATATTGTGGAAGCATTCGAATCGATACGGGAAACATTCGAAAACATCCAACGGGCACTATCCGATTCTGAACAAAAGGAATGAAAATGAACGGCCTTTCCCCTCATGACAACAAGACCGAACCGACGATACAAACGGATACCGAACCCGCTTTGCCGACCAGCTTGGCATGGTTCTGCTCACCCAGGAGAGACTCGAAATCGCCAGAGCGCTTCACGAGAGTGAAACAGTTCTCAAACACGCCCAACAGGACAGGGAAAAAATCATTCATGATCTGAAAGAAAGTGAATTCAGATTTTCCACAATATTCGAAAACGACCCGTCGGGGATCATTCTGGTGAACACCAAAACACATGCGATTTACGATGCGAACCGGGCTGCGCTGGAGATGATCGGACTTTCGAATCGTCAGTGAGGACGCGGATGTCATTACCGTGAGATTCGAGGTGCGGGATACCGGGATCGGCATGTCGACGGAACAGCTCGAACGACTTTTTCAGGCATTTGAACAGGCTGATGGCCTTGCTATCCTGACCACCAATATCCAGAACCGCCTGAACATTGGGGAAAAAAGCCCGCGCCCCGATGGCATGGGCTTTAATTTCCGTTACCGTCAGCGTATCAAAAGAAATCTCAAACAGATTTCGGCCGTAGCCGGTGGCCATGATGCAATCATATGCCACGCCATGGATCAGGTCTTTGGCCGCCGTCATGGGATCAAAACCTGTGTCTGTCTGAAGACTGGTCACGATTTTTCCCGAATCATTCACCATCACCAGTTCGATGGAACGTGATCCAATATCGATTCCTGCAAAACGTTTTCGCATCGAAAAACTCCTAAAAGTCTATCGCAGTTGTTCAACAAAGGCTTCAATCCGGGTTTTCAACTGACCGACATCTTCCATGCTGTAGTCACAAGAGGACGGGACTGGTCAAGAAAACCATTTTTGTAAACATGGTACTCAAAAGCTCTCGTTTGTCTGCGATGGCTGTCCACAAACGGCAGTTCTTCCGTGAATGGTTTCCCACAGTTGTTCATCATGATAGCGAAAAGAATGAGACGCTCATCACATGAAATTTAATAAGGATACAGATCTCTGTGGATTGCAAATTGTTACGGTAGCCGGAATTGAAATTTATTAAGATAATTTACTGGGGTTATGGCATGATAAAATATCTGTTTGACACTTGATGCTTTCTCCTTCACAGTCAAAACAAATATTTGTTTGTTGACCCAAGTAATCAACGAGCTTTGCTGTCGCCTGGGCGAACCGCCGCGCCATGCGACGGATCCAGCCCTGCTTAAAGGACAAGCCAATGGATAAAAAACGATATTTGGAATCAAGCGAACAACACCGTTATCTGGGGAGGTGTCTGGCTGCTATCTTGGTATTCCTTTACCTCGTAACTATGATTATTATGGCCCTTTCTGATCTAAAATCAATCTTTGAGCCGCCACTGTTGCTGCCCATCATGAATACAGTTTTTGCCGGCTTGATCCCCATTGCCGTTTCGATCATTGCGGCCAGGACGTATCTTTTCAGCGGCTTGAACAGCCTGCTCTTCATGGGTTGCGGGATGATGACCTTTGGCTGCGGGGCGGTGCTGGCGGGATGGCTAATCGGTGGTCAGCAGGGGCCGAATGTGAACGTAACCATTTATAATTCGGCTGCGCTCCTGGGTTCTGTTTTTCATGTCTTGGGCGCCATCTTGACCTTGAAAAAAGAAAGTCCTGAAACGATACCGGAACGGAGAAAATTCAAACTTATCCTGGCATACGCAGGCATGTTTCTGCTCGTGTCATTCCTTACCCTGGCAACCCTCCGGGATATAACCCCTCCGTTTTTTATTCAGGGTGTTGGCCCGACGCTTTTAAGGCAGTCTGTTTTAGGGATGGCGGTGGCCCTGTTCCTGCTGTCGGGCCTGGTTATTTTGCGGATTTTCACCAAAAAGAAAACGTCTTTTCATTACTGGTATTCTTTATCCCTGGACATGATTGCACTGGGGTTGATCGCATTTTTTATCCAGAAATCTGTCGGTAGCCCCATTGGGTGGCTGGGAAGATCGGGACAGTATATCGGCGGTATCTATGCCCTGATTGCTGTTTTGATTACCTTTAAAGATGCCCGAATCAAGGGAGTGTCCATGCAAAGTGCAGTGGCCAGCCTCTTTCAGGATTCGGAATTGAGCTATCGTGCGCTCGTCCAAACCGTGACCGATCCGATCATATCTTTTGAACAGGATGGCAAGATCATTCAATGGAATTCGGCTGCAGAAGCGGTTTTCGGTTACCGGCAGAGTAAGGCGGTCGGGTCATCTCTTTTCGACCTGGTTATCGGTGAATCTCACATTGAGACATTTCGTAAAGAAATAAACAATCTCAGCACAATTGATGATAGCCTGAAAGTCGGCAAACCGTTGGAAATTTCCGGAAAGACCAATGACGGGGGCGTCATTCCCCTGGATGTCTCTACCTCGGCAATGAAAGCAAGGGATCAATGGTTATTTATTGGCGTGTTTCGGGACATCACTGAACGTAAAAATGCAGAAGCAGCCATCAGAAAACTCAATGATGATCTTGAGAAGCGGGTCGAGGAAAGGACTCAGGAGCTGTGGGAAAGCGAAGCAACGTTCAGGGCAGTGGCTGAATTATCTCCAATGGCAATTTATTCATCAAGTGGCAGCGATCAAAAAGGAGTTTATGCAAACGATGCTTTTTATAAAATATTCGGCTTTTCGATGGAGGATGTACCAACAGTTGGGCATTGGTGGATAAAAGCGTTCCCTGATGAAAAATACCGCCAACAGCTAATTGATCAATGGACTTATAACATCGAACAAGCCAACAATGACAATGCTGATGTGGAGGGCTTGGAGTGCGTTTGTACCTGCAAGGATGGTTCAGAGAAAATTATCGTCTGGGTAGGCAAAGCGATTGGCGATAAATTCTGGGTGTTTGGATATGATTTTAGTAACATCTCAAAAAGTCCTTATAAAAGATGAAAAATATCTGGACAATATTAATTTTGGTATGATGCTTGAAAAGCTGGGTTATCAGGTAACTACCCGAACGAGCTGCCTTGATGCTTTGGATACTTTCAGGGACAATCCGTCAAAATACGATTTGGTGATCAGCGACAGGGGTATGCCGAATATGACCGGGGATCAACTTGCGAGGGAGTTAATTTTGATCAAACCCGGGATTCCGATTATCATTTGTACTGGCTACAGCGATGAGAACGATGTAAAGCGCGCAAAGGCCATGGATGTAAAAGGGTTTCTCATGAAGCCGGTGGCGATAGGTGATCTGGCCGAAATGGTTCGAAAGGTGATGGATGAAGTAAAGGTTCCCAATAAGTAATAGTTATCCGACTCACTCGCGTACTTACGTACCAAAAATAAGCTTTTGGGAATGCACGATCGTTACACAAAGTCGTGCGGTTTATCAAGAATTCTGGAGGTACATCCTTGCAGACAAGCACTGTTGAAAAAATCATGATCAGATGGTCAGTTCTGGAAAGGCGGCTGTTGCCTGCATATGTGTGGACTACCGATCCGCTGACGTTTTGGCGGGAACGGATACTGCTCATTATCTGTTTTCTCGCTGCCGTGCTTGGCCCTATCGCGCTCATACCCTCGCTTTGGTTAGCCTATCAGGAAAGATTGTGGAGTGTAATTCTGCTGGATTCAGCGGCTTATATCACTTCCGTGGTCATTATCATCGGCCGCGATTGGCCGTTAAAAGGCAGAACCTGCGGCGTTTGTTTCATCTTATACGCCCTTGGCGCCTGCCTCTTGTTTATCCTTGGCCCTGTGGGCGCCGGCTACATCTGGCTGTTCGGCGCCTCTGTCATCATCAGCGCCATTATCGGTCTTGAAGCCGCTATCTGGACGCTGGCGCTGAATGCTGTCACACTCTTATCTATTTCAACTTTCATCAGATACGGCATGATGCAGTGGACGATTCTATATGAGAATGCTCTGGAAAAATGGCTGGTCATGTCCGCAAATTTTTTACTTTTGAACGCATTTGTCACCTTGACCACGGCGATGATGCTTAACGGTCTCAGCAAGGCGTTATCCACAGAGCAGGACTTCATCCACAGTCTGCAAGAAAGTGAAGAACGGTTTCGCGCCATATCGGAATTTTCCCATCACGCCATCTGCATCATTGATGAAACAGCCA
>Ga0194038_1000433_pt1 | contig 18380 bp, 19 predicted proteins | sample JunL226m_MetaG_FD_148630 | JGI IMG/M metagenome (GOLD analysis project Ga0194038, IMG submission 148630) | Anoxic zone freshwater microbial communities from boreal shield lake in IISD Experimental Lakes Area, Ontario, Canada - Jun2016-L227-6m | ecosystem: Environmental > Aquatic > Freshwater >... | reverse complement strand
ATACCCCAAGTACCATAAGCGCCTGTACCGCTAACGGTAGGAGCATAAGAGCTAATGTTAGAAGTTGTAATTACTGTAGCACCGCCTGCGTTATAAGGCGTATAACCAAGTGCTGTAGTCACATCTCCTGAAGATAATGTAACTACGCCAGAGCGTGTATTAAAGCTTGTAACACCTGAAGAAATTGCGGAAATAGCCGACTGCACAAATGCAGTAGTAGCAATCTTTGTAGTGCTGTCTGAGCCTGGGGTTACTGTAGGAGCAGTACAAGTACCTGTCAATGCGGCAGAAGTAGCTGAAAGAGCTAAGAAAGCACCATTTTTAGGGTTAGAAGCACCAATAGGAGCGCCATCAATCGTACCGCCAGTAATGGTAGGGTTAGATATTTGAAATACTGTAGCTACATCAGTAGAAGCTGTGCCGTTAGCAACGCCAGTAATCTTATTGTTGCCCATCTGCAAAATGCCTGTCATTGGCGAAGTGCCATCTGTAGCAACAGAGCCTGTTAAGGCGGTAGCTATATCAGATAGGGTTGTATTTGCCCATGTAGATGTAATGGTTGTACCAGTGGTAACAGGGTTACCTGCTGGTAGGGTGTAAGTTCCGCTTGAGCGTGGCATTATTTATTCTCCGATTGTGCTGATTTAGCAGCAGATTGCATTAATAGTATTTTAGCTAATTGATTAGTTACTTCTGAAGGAGGAAGTGCTTGTTTTATTGCTCCTGGAGCAGATTGTCGTTGTATTAATCTGTTTTGCATAGTTGGTGATAACACTATTCTTCTTGCAGCAGGTCTAGCAAGCAAAGTAGCTAAGGTTGTAGCTCCAGTAGTTTGTGTATCATTTCCGCCAAGCATAGAAACGCCGCCAGTTAAAGTGGCTGCAGCATAATCTAATGGACTAATACCTATAGTGCCACCAATACTTTCAGGTGTTTTGGCTGCTTTAGGAAAAGCTTGAGCAAATTCAGCAATTTGCTTTAATTCAGCACTCATTGGTTTATTTTTTTGCAATCTTTTAGCAAGGTCTAAAGCATTAACTGTGCCAGTAGTTTTATTCATTGCATTTTCGACTGTATAAGTTTTAGCAATAAGCTGACGAGCATCACGCAAAGCTGGCACTAAATCTTTTTTGCCAATATCTTTAGCATATTGCTCTAAATCATCTTCTAATTTAGTAGCTTTAGTTTTAAATGCTTTTGCTTTTGCTAAATCTTCAGGATGAGCAGACCGAGCATAAGCGTTATAATAGCCTTCAGCGTCTTTTCTAGCAATTTTTAAATCTTCTACCATTTTTGCAGGATTTATTGCAGGCTGAGCAGCACGATTCATAGTGGAATCTGCCAATATTGCAGGTTTTTTAGGTAAAGATTTTAATGCTTCGTATGCTTTTCCTGCATCATCACGAATAGTTCCTAATACTTCAGGTGTTAAAACAGTATCTTCAGATAAACCCAAAGATTTAACTGCCAATTTATTAGTAATGTCTTGATTTCTAACGCTTGCTTCTTGCAATGTAGATATTTTTCCAGCCATTCCTTCTAACATTCTATTAGCTACACCACCGCCAGCTTGAGTTGGTGGAACTGTATAACCAGTTTCTCTAGCTTTTTCAATAGCTACATTCATTTGAGGTGACATTTTTGTACCTCTAACTGCTTCAGCAAGCTTAGATATTCCAGCACCAGCCAAAGGAAGTGCGCCACCAAGTGCGCCTTGAATGGCCATATTTTGACCCTTGGCGTTTATAAAATCTTGTTGATTTAATCCTGTTTCTTCAGGAGTTGTTAATCCTGAAAGTACACCAGCTTTTATTCCTGTGCCTAATTTTTGAGCAAAACTAGGTATTTGACCAATAGCACCACCAGCTAAAAATGGAGATGCTTGTCCTACTACACTACCAACTTGAGAAGCTGCTTGTCCTACACCACCCATTTGAGCTTGTGTACCTTGCTCAATTTGATTAATCATATTTACAGGCACATCACCAGCATTTGAATTTACTAACTTTCCAGCAACTTGTGTTAATCCTGCTGGCACTTTTGCAATACCAGTTGCTATATTTAAAGGCAAGCCGACTATGCTAGTTAATGCTTGTTGCGCTGATTTAGTTGCGCCTGTAGGAGCAGAGCCATAAGAAGATGTATTTAAAGGTATGCCTTCAGAAGAATATTGAATATCCTCAGCACCTTGAGTGTACATATTTCCTTGCTCAGGTTTAGCTTGCGCCATCCGCATTTTTGCTTGAGCTATAGCAATAGCTTGTTGTTGTTCTAAAGTTAAATCTGCCATATTAAGCACCAAAAAGTTTGCGTTGCTCAGGAGTCATATATTGCAATAATGCAGGGTCAAATTGTAAATTTGTTGCAGGTTTAGTTAAAGAAGGTGTTATGGTTGAATCGTTTTGACCTTGAGTTGTGCTTTGATGCATTTGTTTTTTACCTGATGGGCCTGCGCTAGCTTCCATTCCTTTAATAGCAACTAATCTTGCATTTGCTTTTTGAGTTAATTTTTCTTTGCTATCACCCATTCTTGGAGTCATTAAAGCTAAATTTTCTTGAATTTCTTTAATTGGCATATTTGCACCAGATTGATAACGCAAATAATTATTACCAAATAAATCCATTGCATTTTGATATTGTTGGGCTTCAGGAGAAGCAATTTTATTTCCTATTACACCAGTACGAGCAGCAAAGGGTCAAAACCTTTATCTTCCAAAGATTTCATTATATTATTACCTTCCAATGCACCTCCACCAAAAGAAGTGGCTTTACCTTGTGATTCTGTTAATGGTTTTCCCATAGCTAATTCTTGTGCTGCTTTAGCTTGTTCAAGATTAAGCCTTGCACCTTCTAAACCTAAACGCTGACGGTCAATTTTTAATTTTTCTTCTTGTTCTGGAGTTAAACGGTTTACCCATTCAGTAAACGGCAATTTACCGCCTTCTGATTTATAAGTTTCATATTCAATTAATTTGTCTGTTTTCTTAGGTAATGCGTTTTGCATTAAAGTAGCAGCCAAAGATTTAGCTTGTGAAGATTGTGCTGTTGTTGCTAATTTAAGGGCAGCATTAGGGTCTGTTTTAGCCAAATCTAAAATAGCAGTAACTTCTTCTTGACCTTTAGTTCTTAAAGCTTCAGAAAGTTTTAATTGCTTTTCATCTAATTTAGCGCCCATTGCTTGACCTGCAATACCACTTACTAATGGAGCTAATTGTTGAGTCCAAGAAGGAGCAACATAATGACCACTAATCATATTGCCTTGAGGTTGCTCAAACGCTTTTAATGTCAACATTTCTGCTAACTTGCGTTGGCGAGATATATCAAGCGCCTCAGGATTGTCTGTTAAATATGCGTCTTGTGCCATTATGCGTTCCTTAATAAATCTGCCAATCCTGGCTGTGTTTTGCTTGCTTGCGCTAAATCGGCAAGAAAGTCATGTTGTTTTAAAGGTGATTGAATACTTGTAGCTTGCTGTGCTTGTAAATAAGGACTTTGATTCATATTCATTGCAGTAAAATTAGTAGGGCCAGTGGAAGATGGGTTTAAAAGATTAGCAAGAGCTTTTTGAGTTGCAGCGCTTGTACCACCAGTTGTACTACCACTTGCACCAGTACTACTTATTGCTTTAGCTATGTTTTTAAGTCTATTAGCATTAGTAAGTATATCTTTTGCTGATATACCAGAAGTAGGTGCAAAACCATCAATACCAATAGAACTTGCTTGAATTGGGTTTCCTAAAGCATCAAGAGCTAATTGACCAGGAGCAGCTTCCATATAAGTAGCACCCATTACTGTGCCTAATGTGCCATCACCAACCATTACGCCAGCAGGTATAGCGCCTGTCATTCCTATGCCAGTAGCTTCAGCACCTAATGCAGGAGCTGTAAATGAACCAAAAGTTCCTGTGCTTGCTGGTAAAGCGCCAATTTGCGGAGCTTCCCATGAAAGGCTTGGTAATGATGAAGCAGCACTTTCTCCAGCAACAGTAGCGCCAGCACTACCAGCTTCTAAAGCACCAGCAGCAGGAGCTAAAGCACCAGCAGTAATCATTGCAGCAAATGCAGGAGCTACCTTTTCTATACCTTGTAAAGTAGCGCCTTGACCTTGTCTTTGAGCTATGTTGTCAGCATGACTTTTTGCCATGCCTTCATAGTTAATTTTAATTAAATTATTAATATTTTCTTGTGATACACCAGCAGCTTGTGCGTTTTTAAGGGCATCTTGAATTGTTGCATTAGTTTCAGCATTAGTTTTGCCTTGACCTGCATCCCAACCTGCTTTTTGCAAATTAAGACTTAAAACTTGTCCCCAATATGCGTCAGGATTAGTATCTTTAATAGATGCAAGGTAAGATTTAGCGTCACTTACTTGTTGTTGTGAATTAGGATTTAGTGGTGAAGTTCTACCATTAGATGCAAAATCATTAAATAAAGTTCCTGTTGCTAATTCAGCTTTTTGATTTGTATAAGCAGGTGTTTGTTTTATTGAATCTGGCAAATTATTAAAATATGACTCATAACTTGGTATATCCGTGTTATATTTCATTCCGCCATCGCCATCAGGCACTAACGAAGGAAATTGTTGAGCAAACTCAGCAGGCGTTAATAGCTTTTCATTTGAAACATCAGCAGATTGAGGATTAGCCATGTTAAGCAAACTCATTATTAAGGCCCCATTATATTGTTAGGGTCAGCCGCTTGACTAGCATAATTAATAGCACTACCGCCTTGTCCATAAGTAGGGTCTGTTACTGTTTGTCCTAGCCAATTAGTTGTTTGTCCTAATCCTGGTGTTGTTCCACTACTAGTTAGCCAGTTATAAGCACCACCAACAGCATTACCTAAAGTATTTAAACCACCACCTAATATTGCAGCACCACCTAGGCTATACAAACCACTTTGAGTATTAGCAGTTTTAGCATTATTAGCGTTTTGTTGTGCAAGTGCAGCAGCTTGTGAAGTAGCATAAGAACCTGTGTAATCAGGGCCTGTAGTAGCTGCTTGTGTGTAAGGGTTTACATAACCAGGTTGTGTAGCTTGTTGAAAAGCACCTAATTGCTGATAAGGTAAATTAGCTTGTTGTAATTGCTGATTAAATGCAGATTGATTGGCTTGTAATCCTACTCCAATACCACCAACTTGAGCAGAGGTTAATTGGTCATTTTGACCTTGTTGGAAAGTACGCATTGCATTGTTATAAGCATCAGAGCCAGGCATGATTCCTTGATTCGCCAAAGAAGCGGCTTGCTGTTCAGCAGCATGAGCTTGTTGTGGCTGCAATCTACGCATAATAGCGTCAGAATAAGTTTCACCAGGATTGATACCTACGCTAGGTGTATTAGGGTTAAATCCTTGATTAGCTTGATTTGCAACGCCTTGCGCCAAACTTGATTGAGCGCCTGCTAATGGCCCAGTTAATGATTGATTAGCGCTCCAAATAGGGTTGCCTTGAGCATCTGTACCTGTCTGCGTATATTGCAGATTTGAATAAGGTGTAGATTGATTTACACGATTAGCTGCTGTAGCTGTTTGTGCGCCAGCTAAATTACCCAATGATGTTTGTTGAGAAGCTTGAATATAAGGGTTTGTACTACCAGCATATTGATTGCTTGTAGAAATACCATAAGGGTTAGTGTTAGCTTGTGTACTAGAATTAGTAGGGTTTGCAAGTCTTTGTTGATATTCTGGAGTAGCTTGAAATTGTTGCTTTATTGATTCAATAGGCACTCCACTAGCTAACTGTTGTTGCCAATATTGCAATCCACCTGCATCAGGCGCTCTGCCTAATACACTTCTATAAAGACTTGTAATAGGGTCGCTACCAGTAGTGGTATTTGTTGTTTGATTTGCATTTCCGCCTTGCAATGCGCTTCGCAATGTAGCAATTTGCTGTGGAGACATTGTTTCGGTATATGGTGTTGCGCCATTTGCCATAGTACCAGAAGCTTCTCCTGCTCCCATGCCAGACAAACCTTGCGCTCCATTATTTAAATTTTCAGCGCCATAAGGATTTGCTATTGCATTTGAACCACCAGCTTGATTCATATTACTTTGTGAATATTGATTATTTTGTTGTGCTTCTTGTTGTATTTGAGCCATTGTTTTAGTAACAGGGCCACTCATCGTTTGACCTTTAAAGGTTTGAGTTGATGGGTCATATTCATAAGAAATGCCAGCGTCAGTAGCTGACATTCTTTGTTGATTTTGCAAATAATTGACCACAGAAGGGTCAAATCCGTATTGTGAATAATCAGCCATTACCTACTCCTAAGTGTTTAGTTTAATTACCAAGGGGTCGGCATTTCCGATTATACCCTTAATAATCATTAAATTACAGTACCTTTTTCCATTACATAATCGGTGGAAACCCAATGCACATCAATCCCAGCAGAAACCATATTTAAGTTAATACCACCTGCGTAACCTAACCCTGTAACTCCTTGCCATTGGCGAGAAATAACAAGATTTCCAGCAAATACATCAACATCCCATTTAGCTGTACCCCATACCGCAGTCGTAGTAGGCGTGTTTACAAAGGTTACTTTTCCGAGGTTATTTTGAGTTTGAAAGTCGGTATTAATACCAGCATATATACCAGGCGCTCCTACATCTACTAAGAATGTAGGGCGAACCATCGTAAAGCGTTTTTGCTGTCCTGGGTTGTCAAAGTAACTATAAGCCTGTTGGCAAGTAGCTGAAATTTGACCGCTATCATCTGCATTGGTATCAAAGAATTTGCCTACAAATCCTGTGCCACCAAAGTAAAGGTCATCGTTATGTAACTCAAAGCAAGTGGTGTTAATTCCTGTGAAATTACACCAAGCTTTAGTAATTGTATGCATTACATATTGCTCTGTTCCGCTAGGATTAGGGATGTTAATAAGCAACATATTAGGTTTAGCATAATAAATAACTTGCCAACCAAATTCTGTAGAATAAGTATCTGCTGCTAAAGAAATAGCAAAGAAAATCTTATCAGTAAGGTTTACTCTAGGGTCTAATCGACTAGACTGTAATGCAGAAGCTAAAGGTACTAAACCATCTTGAGTAAGTAATAGGATGTCACCAGCCCATTTATAAAAGCATCTACGGCTAAATACATAACCTAGTTGCCATACGCCTTTTAAAGCCCATGTAGCAGCATCTGAAGGGTCTGTTCCGTTATAGACAATAATCTCGCCCATATTGGTAATGAAAACAGCGTAATCATCTGCACCTTGACCTGCGTCAATAGTCCATGTAGCCATTGCTTGTAAGAAACCACCATTACGAGCTATGCCGCCAAAATTAAGCGCAGAAGCAGCACCACCTAAAGAATTAACTGGTAAATACCATACTTTTAAAGTGCTTTTTTCGGTGAAATATAAGCGATTTTTAAACAAATTGACATTGATAAATACGCTAGAATCTACGCCTGTAACACCAAAATTGACTACATAAGTACCTACAGTAACAGCATTAGTAGCAGGTGTACTAGCCATTGTGTAGGTTAATGTACTAGCGCCTGTAACAGTAACAACAAAAGTACCGTTATATGCTGCTGGCAATGCACCTGACACGGTAATTTGATTACCTGTTATTAATCCATGTGGCGTAGCAGTCGTTAATGTAGCTGTAGTGCCTACAAAGGTAATAGAGCTAATAGTAGAAGCTGTACTTGTAGTAGCCATCTTAATCCATTTAGTACCATCATAGATTAAGGTTGGGTCTGTGCCATTACAAGCTACTAAGAAATTGCCACCTGAATTACTAATATTGACATATTGAAATTTGTCGCTAGCAACAGTAAAAACATTAGTAGCAGTAGCGGTATCGCAGTTGTATATAGCAGTACCAGCAGCAGCAAATAGTTTTTGCGTAGTTGCGCCTGCATAATTCATTACAGTATTGACTTTGCCTGTAATACCTATAGAAAACTTAGAATAGCCCTTACGAAGCGTTACATCAGTAGGTGTAGGGTATAAATTGGTTAAAGTAACTGCATCTGTAGGAGGCATTGCCGCTACAGAATCCCTAGCGTTCCAACCGCCAATAGGCGCAGTAACAGAAGCTGTTAAAGCAGAAAAAGGCTTTGCTTGCATTATGAGCCATATCCTGTATCAGGTATGTTAGCCCATCCAATAAGCACTTTAGTTGGGTAAGGAGCAAATGATAGGGTTGGAGAACCTTTGTCATTAGCTTTAGCAATAGATAGATAACGCTGATAGTCTTGAGTTAATGCAGTAGTGTCAAAAGACTTAATTTGGAAATACTTAAGCTTGGTATATAGCACCATAATACGGTCATCAAAGACAGTCGTATCATCGTCATTAGTAAAGCTATTCTTAACTGTGCCTGTTGCGCTTCTTGCCCAACCTTTTGAGCGATATTCAAAGCCTAAATACTCTTGAGTTGTCATTGGCGGCCATACTTGGAATTTTCCGCCAAGAATACGCCAACGCATACGAGGCCCTGTAGAAATATAACCTGACTTTAACCATTGCCATTGCTGTGCATCTTCAGGCCCTAACATTTCCCAATGCTTAGTTTTGTCCCATTGAGTTCTGTCTGTAACAGTTTCAAAGTCACTAGGAAGGGGATAAATTGTTTGACTAAAGTTAATCGTGCCTGTGCCTGTACCTGAAGCTTTTTGGCTAATAGTAACTTGAGTCGAAGAATCTACTGACACTACATAAGTATCTTGGGCGATGTTATACCCAGTAATGCTATAGTTTGAATCTAAACCTGTAGTACTAGCTAGACCAGTTAAAACATAAGAACCAGTCGTAGCTGTACCTGTTGTTGTTAAGTATTGAGTGTAAAAACGATACTCGTTCTCGAGAGCTTGCCAATCATATTCTTTAGTTAGCTCATACCCTGCTGCGTTCATCAAAGACAAGATTTGCTGCGTATCTTGGCTAGGATTACCTGCCACATTGGGAGTAACAGCTAAATTAAGCTCAGATTGGACTTGGTTCACAAGTTGCAGCATCGTTGATGACATATTAAGCCTCTGGTTCTACCTTGGTTTTGCGTGGTTTTTTAGTTCCAACAGCGGCAAGTAGAGCCGTCATCTGAGATTGCATCTCAGCCAGCTTTGCGTCTGTTTCTGCCTTGATTTTAGCATTTTCTGCACGAAGTTGCGTTACTTCCTCTTCTCGCTTAGAAACATCAGCAGTTTGACTAGCTACAGACAAAAAGGCTTTGGCTTTATCCCTAAAAGCATAAGGGGACATACCAGCAATCATGCCTATACGCTGTAGTTGTTGGTCACCACAATTAGCCACCGCTTCTACTGTGTAGAATTTGATGCCTTTTAGCTCCTCGGCTTGACCCATTGTCAATAAAGGCCATTCTGATAGCGGAGTACCTGTAAATCCTTCGTGGTTTCCTGTTTTGTTCTGAAAATCAGCCCAATGCAGAGGAAATCTGCGTTTATGACGGTCTTCAGCAATAGTATCAATAATATTAAGCTGGTCACCTGGGGTCATAATAGTGATGAAATCCATTTCTTTAAAGATTGGTCTGCCTTGGGCAATAGTTTCATCTTTGATTTCTACTGGGCGCTTGTAAAAGCGTACTGCTAATTGCGAGTCCGCATTGCGAACATCTGATTCAATAGCCATTTAATTCTCCTAAGGGATTAGGTTGTTAAAAGAAAAAGGGACTCCCCTTGTGAGAGAGTCCCAGTTGTACTACATTTTCAATTTAAAAGGGATTAACCTATTAAACAGAAGCCGCACCAAACCAGCCATAATCACCAGAAGCCATAGCTACTGTTGGGCCAGCGTATAGACCAGCACCACCAGTTGCTACAAAAGTAGTAGTGTTGATAGAGCAAGTTGCTGTTGAAGCAGCGATAGTTGAACCAGCTTTAGCCCAAACATAACGCTTACCATCGGAAGCAAATATTTCTGCTCCTAATGGGCCAAATGTTACTAGACCAGAAGTAGTAGCCTGTTCTGCAACAGTTTGTGTATCAGATAAATCAATACCTGAAAGAGGTGTAATTGTAAATGCCATGATATTTCCTTTATGAGTTAAATAGACCATAAACAGGGATTTCTCCCCATTTATTAGTTGGTCATAATGCCTTGCAAGAATGAATTGCTTGTTGTAAGGTTACCAGCCCAACCATACAATTTTACAATCGCATCTTGGTTAATAGACTGACGCTCACCACCGATAGGTACAAAGTTACGCTCTTTGTGTGGGCGTAAGAAAATGTAGTTGGTGTTCAAGAAGTACATTGTGTTAGTAGGCTGTTCGTTACCATAACCACCACCCAATACTACATCAGCAGAAGTGCCGCCACCGTAGAACTTGAGTGAAGCAAAACCGCTTGCACCAGATTCTTCAGAAGCAATACGCTGAATAGCTTGCAATGACTGAACATACAGGCTGTAGAAGTTGTTATCAGCAACAATCAAATCAGCTTTGTCTGTTCCACGAACTAATTGAATAGCTGTAGAAGTCATCTTAGCTAAGATGTTTGTAGCGGAGATAGTTGTGCCTGTTGTTGCCACATTCTGCCAGAAAGTCCAGTTAGCACGGTTAATACCACCGTATGTGCCAGTTGTAGGAGTAGCAGAAACAGCAGCAGCCAAACCATCAAGGTTCTTGCCGCCATTGCCTGTGCCATCTAAAAATAAATCGCCTGAAATTCTATTAAGCAAACGAGCTTCAGAAACTTGCATACGACCATCTAACAGGTCAATGATTGCTTCTTTAGAGCTGTTTTGCAACATTTCCAAGCCAGACATTGTAACTGCATCTGCGTACTGTGAAATCTTGTACTGAGCAGCAGAAATAGGGCTATCTGGAGCAATGTTCAATACTTCGTAGCCACTATATGAGTTAGCATTGTTAGTATTTGGGTCGTTGTACATGATTTCTTCCAAAATCACATTACCGCCTGAGAATGGGCGAATATTACCCTTGCTGCTGAGGCGTTGTAGGATTGCGTTGTTTTGTGTTAAGTTGTCAGCCAATTCACCGCTACGACTTTGAATCGTGGTAGCGATAATATCGGTGATTGCTGAGTTAGCAAATGCCATGATATTTATCCTTAAAAAATGTGTCCAAAATTAGACTAAGTTAAACCCTGCCACTCAAAGCGCCTGAATTTAATTGGTCGGCAATCAATAATTGGTCGGCAATCAATGAGCGTCTATCCTTCTTATCTGAGCCGTTTGACGCTTGTCCGTTAGGAGTAACGGAGCGTGGACTAACTGCTGCAGCCTTAGCTTTAGCTACTTGGTTCGCCTTTGACGCTTGTTGCTTAGCACCTGAGATGAGTTTCTCTTGTTCTAAAGCCCATGCTTCATCGTTAATACGAACCGCCAGCTTATAAGCCGTTTTCAGGTCTTGGGCCTTCCCTAGCTCAAGGAGTTGAGCCATTTCTTCCCTTACCAATTCAAAGTGCGGTGCATTACCACCACTCTTAAAACTTTCAATCTCTCCCATGAGGCGGTTATTTTCCTCTTGGGCAAATCTATTCTTTATCACGCTCACTTCTTGATTTACAGTATTTAGCTGGTTCATCAGTTGCTGAGCATAGGGGTCTAGTTGTTGTACTTGACCACCTTGATTAAATTGTACACCATAATCTGACGCAAGTCTTTGAATCATTTGCTGTTTTTGTTGCGGAGAAGCAGTAGATAAAACCATGTGCGCTCTAGCAAGATTTCCAATCAAAACAGAAGGGTTTATACCTTGCTTTTCAAACTCAGGAACAAATGGTGTAATAGCATCTTTTAGCTCTTTAGCACTTTGGGCTTCTTGTCTATAAGTGCTTACGCCACGCTGATATTCAGCCTCACGCTGATTGGCATATTTGGCAAACTGAATAAAGTCATCTCGCCCAATTTGCTCACCTTTCTCCATCTTGTCCCAAATCTCTTTGTATTCCTTTTTCCAAGTTGTTGGGCGCTTATAGTCTACTGATTCCTCAGTATCCTTCTCCTGCGTTCCAGCCTCAAATTCAAGCTCTTTACTTTCTTGTTGTTCTTCTTGCTTAGTAAATTGCCCTTTCTCATTACGAGTTTTCTCTTGAGCGGATTCATCGGAAATAGTATCTTCAGGCGCAGCTTCAATTTCTACCTCATCAGGGGATTCTAAAGTGCCTTCTTCGGCTTGTTCCATTGCTGCTTCTATTAATGACCTACGGTCTAAATCTTCCATGATTGTTCCTATCTGTAGTTAAGTTTTGAGTACGCCATTTCAGCAATTTGACGCTTTCTTGCTTCATTGGATTTGCGGCTGATTTCAATGGGTTTATGCTGTTGTGGCACATCATTGCCAAGCTCAATCATGCGGTGCTGTTTGAGATGGTCTCGGTGCATAGATTTAGACTTAATCCATGAGCCGTCTACTTGAGAAACATAGCCATCAATGTCAGAAACCACCATAGGCGCTTCCCTAGTTTTCATAGCTACTTTGTCTAACCAAGAGGCTTTTGCAGCTTCTTCGCCAATAGTCGGTATCCACCATTCAAGAAAGAACTCCTCGTCAGTCTTTTTAACTTCTATATGGTTGCTTTCGCTGTAGCCACATTTAGGGCAAATCATTACATTCTCCTTATTAAGTCAGGTACTTTGTCGTATTCTTCTTGACGCAATGCAATAACTGAGTCATACCATTTGCCGTTTTTCCAACGCCAACAGATGTATTCTTCTTTAGGTAGCAATACAATCGTTTTAACGCCCAATGCGCCTGCTAAATGAGCTGTGCCAGTATCTACTGTCACTATGCCTTTCATCGCCTTCATGTGGCTTGCTGTGAGCTTCCAATCGGTTTTCCAACCATCGTCAGGCAAAGGATGAAAGAAACCATCGTGGTCTGGCGATAAAGAATAGCAGTTATCACCTGTTAATTTATACAGTTGATGGTCAGGAATAGACTTAATATGAAAGAGAATGTTGCGACTTGCACCCCAATTTACCCCTATTTTTGGCTCAATATTAGATGGTTTAGCATCCATATAGCCTTCAGAGCCTACAATCTTCTTTGTAGTCACAGGAAATAGCGATTTAGCATACTTATCAGCGCAAGAAATGTAGTAAGGAAGGCTCATATTGCCTATCCAGTAGTCACAATTAAATACATCAGGACATTCAGGCTGGTTTGTCAGCACATCTATGCACTCAAATTGCCCTAAAACGCCTAGCAATGAGCCATGAGTCAGTAAAACAACCTTTTTAGCGCCCATTACCTTTAAAAAAGGCAAGAAACGAGCAAACATAAAGATATCGCCAAAACCTTGCTCCATTTGAATGACAATAGACTTATCTAAAAGGCTTTGACCACGCCAAATAGCAAGATTTTTGGGTTTTTGCGTATAAGGACTGACTTGATTAGCAAGAACATCAGGATGCCAACGATATTCAAACAACCTAAAACCTGCGTCATATCTACCAGCGTGTAAATGCTCGTAAGACTCTTTATATTTTGCGTGTGGATTTATAACAGTAGTAATAAAGCTTCCTCATCGTCTAATTCTGCTAAGCGCTTAGCTTCAAAGATAGCCATTTCGGTTTGTATCCGAACTAGCTCTTGTCTGAGCATTACGCCATGCAAAAGTTCTTGTTGTTGTTTAACAAGGTTAGCGATGGTATTGTCTAATGCAGTTATCTCAGACGGTATATCTTCGCTAACTTCTTGATTGGATTGTACTTTATTTTGTTTTTGTTTGCTTTTAGGAGTTGGGTCAATTAACTCTTTAATAGCAGCTTTACGGTCAGCCTGGGCTTTGCGGTAAGCCTCTAAACGCTGTTTCTCAAGCTTGGCAATCTTCTTATCTAATGCTTTGGCTCGCTTAATTTCATCATGAGTAAAGCCATCATGCGTATCATTGGGGTTTACAACAGAGCCTTGTAGGTTAGCTGTATCGTTATCGTCTGTAGCAGAAATTGTGCCTGTAGCTGGCGCAGCGCCTACAGCACCTGTAATGCTTGCAGTATCGTTAGAATCTGTAGTGGAAATAATGCCGAAATCAGTTGCATATCCTACTGTGCCTAATAATGAGGCAGTATCGTCAGTATCGGTAACACTAATCGTTCCTGTAATAGCAGGAAGTTGTATATCCGATATAGGATTAGTAGAAAACGGTCTAAATCCTAACATTTACCAGCTCCAAATAAATACTGCGCCATCACCGCCACGACCACCAACGCCAGGAGTTGTAGTTCCTCTGCCACCACCACCACCGCCAGAACCAATAGCGCCAATACCACCAGCTCCACCTGTTACAGCACTTCCTCCACCTCCAGCACCTCCAACAGACAATAATAAAGGCTGAGTAATAAAATAACCATTTTCACCTTTTAATGCCAAGGTTGTATTGGTAGCGCCACCATTAACTGTTGGATAACCATATTTTGTGGCTACATTTGAACCAGCTCCTGTAGCGCTTGTAGCTCCACCAGCTCCACCACTTAAAAATGTAGTTGTAGATGCTGTTATTGCAGTTGCAGCAGCAGCTCCAGATTGTCCAGCAATACTATTAAATATTCCAGCAGCACCAAAATAATTATTTGTAAATGCGGCTGCACTTCCGCTTGTTAATCCACCATTTGCATTTAATAATGTGTACCCAGTACCATCTTTTTGTTGATAAATAATTGAAGTTTTGTTACCTGCGGATGCAGATGCTCCACCAGCACCAATTGATATTCTTAATTCATCAGGAATAAATATGGCTGGTCCAATCCATGTTGTAACTACGCCAGAACCTCCTCCAAGGCCACCAGAAGTAGTTATTCCTACTCCGCCACCTGAGCCAGCACCTATTAACAGCATACGAACCATTGATAAGCCACGAGGTTTTATCCAATCTTGTGTAGAACCACCACCATAAAACTCTTGGTAGTTACAAGTCTGTGGATTGGCAAAGTTAAATGTATCTAGCATATTGTCACCATGAAATTATAACTACTAGACCATTGCCACCAAAAGTATCATTAGAAGCTCCTCCAGAACCAATACCTGTTTTTAAAACTCCGAGTGCGTTAGAAAGACTTACAATAATAGGTTGCATTTGAAAAAATCCAGCTCCAAGATAAGTTGAATATTCATAATTAGCTGTAGAAGTAGTAGAATCAGTACCACCACACAAAAATGTAGTATTTGAAAGCCCATCAGTACCAGCACTACCACCAGGCGCTCCTGCAACACTTTGAAAAAATCCCATTGCAGAAAAGTAGTTAGATATTGAAGCTAAACCACCAGTACCTCCAGCAGCACCAGAAGCACCAGCATTAGCAGTTAATAAAGTATATCCAGTACCATTTTTTTGTTGATAAATAATTGATGTATTTGTAGCAGTAGGTGATGTGGTTCCGCCTTTTCCTATTACAATTTGCAAAATATCTGGTATTAAAAATGCAGGAACCATGCAATTTGTTACCGCACCTGAACCGCCACCTTGAGCAGTACCACTATCTCCACCACCACCAGCACCAATTAAAGTAAACCAAACAAATGATGCGCCTTGAGGTTTAACCCAAGTTTGATTAGCAGTTGTTCCAGCAGTATTAGTTACTGCGTTAAATATTTGAATATTAGCGCCTTGAGGCGTAGGATATTTTATAGGGTATGACATTACCAGCTCGCAATCAAAACAAAACCAGGACCAGCAGTTCCAGATGATATACAGCCACCACAACCTATTGGTTGATTATTTGCACTTGTATTAATACTTTTAGCACAAGCTACAATTATTGGTTGTAACATAAAAAAACCTTGATTAACACCAGCAGCTATAGAATAACCGTAATTAGCTGTAGTAGTGTTAGAACCACTACCTCCTCCACTTAAAAAAGTAGTTGCAGAAGCGGCAATACCAAGAGAATTGCCAGGTTGTCCTTCAACACTTTGAAAGAATCCACTATTGCCAAATGTATTAACTGTGTCAGCAGTAGGCGCAGCGCCAGTATTATTGCCACCAGATGCTGTTAATAAAGTATTTAAAGAAGTACCACGATAACTAATAATTGTGCTGTTACCTGCAGTATTAGTAGAAGCAACTGGTATTGCAGGGCTAATTACTAAATTATTAGGTACATTTTGTGCAGCGCCAAACCAAGTAGTTACATTACCTGAACCGCCGCCAACAGTTGAGTTATTGCCAACTGCACCACCGCCAATAAGCATCATGTAAACTTGAGAAACGCCAACAGGTTTAGTCCATGCTCCATTTTGATAGAACATTTGAACATCAGCTTTAGCATTTCTAAACTGATTTGGTCTTACAAACATTTATTTAAGCCCAAGGAGGTGCAGGTGCGTCAGTATTAACACAGGTATATTCCACCTTTTCATCAGGGGAAATTAATGTGCCATCTTCGTAATAAACACCTATGCACATACCATCTTCCATCTTTTGATAGCCAGTTTGACCAGCAGGAATATCAAATATTAAAGACCACCATGTAATCATTTTAATAATCTCCAGCGATTGTTACGATTGAATAACCAGTACCAGTAGCGCCTGTAGAAGTGCCAAAAGTTACATACAATAAATAGCTTGGGTCAATAGCAAAGTTTAACGGTAACTCAAATACAGACGATGCTGCAGTTTGAGAAACAGTAACTGCTGGTAGTGTAATTTCGTCATAAAGCCAAGTAGCTGTTGCGCTAGTCGTTGTGCTAGAAGAAATAAATACACGGCATACAGTCGCCGCAGGAGAAGCTACAGGGCGAAAACGAATCTTTTGAATGTAAGAACCATTAGCTCCAGCGGTAAAGGCTTTGTATAAAGTGCCTGAACCGTCTGTTGCTGTATTAGCGGTTGGGCCTACTACTAGACCTGAGTTGTTTGTGGCTACTGAATCGGTAGCTCCTACAATCGAATAAATTGGTGCGGTATTTGCTGGCATTTAAAACTCCTATGGAAGAATGCAATTAATTGAAATGGCTCTAACAAGTCCTATGGTTGCTCCACCTGATGCGGCTGCCCATGTTGGTGCTGATGAACCATTAGAGGTTAAAACTTGACCTGATGTTCCTGCGGCTGTGTAAGCGTGTGCTGTACCTGTTCCATAACCAACACCACCTGCTGTAGCGGTAGCTGTAGAGTTTGTACCACCATTAGCTATTGGTAAAGTGCCACTTACTTGAGTAGTAAGACTTACGCCTGACAATGTACCGCCAAGAGTCAAATTACCAGAAGATGTAACTGTGCCAGTAAGAGTAATACCATTAACTGTGCCTGTACCACCTACAGAAGTAACAGTTCCAGACCCTTTATTGTTAAAAGTAGTCCAATCGGTGCTAGTTAAATAACCACTTACTGCTGTTGTAGCTGCTGGCATACTAATGGCAGGTGTTGCGCCACCGCTACTTACTACAGGAGCAGTTCCAGTTACTGATGTTACTGTTCCTTGCGGATTTGCTGCGGTAGTAATTGAGGTTACACGACCATAAGTATCAATTGTGACTACAGGAATAAGCGTTGCAGAGCCTGTTGTTCCTGCGGTTGCTATGCCACTTGTTAAATTGACTGTTGGTATTGCAGTAGTGCCACCTACAGTTAATGTAGTTGAAGTAATCGAGGTAACAGTACCTACTGCTGGTGTAGTCCATGTAGGAGTAGCAGCAGAGCCACCTGAGGTTAAGACTTGACCACTTGTACCAAAGTTTGTAGAACCTGTAATGCTTGTATTAAGACCAATAGCGCCTGTTACATTAATCACATGGGCAGATTGACCTGTTGTTCCCCAAGCTAAATAAGTCTTAAATCCATTGCCTGAACCTAGGGTTATATCCCCATCATGCCCTGAATAGTAAATACCGTTATTGATACTAAAGAAATCGGCAGGAGTACCACTACTATATACAGATGAATTCATGCCAAACTCACCGTAATAGGTAGAGTCTGTGCCTAAGTCATTAGAAAGAACATAGTTTGTAGATGCGCCAGCCGTGCCTGATTTGTTTTGCAAAACAGTTTGTAAATAACTACCAGAAATTGTTGCTCCTGCGGCATAGTTTGAATTAGAAGCATTAAAACTTAACACAGGCGTTGTGCTTGATGTAGAGCTTGTAGCTAATTGACCTACAGTCGTTGTACCTATTGCGTCTTGATATACCGCTTTAGTAGCAGGGTAATCACAAAATACGTACAAAGTGCCTGTAAAACTTACTGCAGCACCAGCATTACTGGATGCATATACAGTAGTTCTAGCTAAAGTACCAGCTCCTACAGTTCCTAATCCTGTTTCCCAATCTGTACCACCAGCATTGTAAATAGCATAGTAAGTAGTATTTCCGTTGCCTATTGCGGAAGAAAAGGTCTGAAACTGCGTTACAGCGCCAGCAAGCGTTAGCGTTCCAGTACCTGTCGTTGTACTTGTTTCTTGTACTCGGTCTTTAAGAATTAACGCCATGATTTGCCTTAACTGT
>Ga0194038_1000432_pt1 | contig 18414 bp, 17 predicted proteins | sample JunL226m_MetaG_FD_148630 | JGI IMG/M metagenome (GOLD analysis project Ga0194038, IMG submission 148630) | Anoxic zone freshwater microbial communities from boreal shield lake in IISD Experimental Lakes Area, Ontario, Canada - Jun2016-L227-6m | ecosystem: Environmental > Aquatic > Freshwater >... | reverse complement strand
GCCTTCTATTGTACTTCAATCTGCAACAAAACAACTATGTAATCACGTTAACCGTAGTGCCTATTGGCGCCCAGTCGTATAACCAAGCAGCAGTATCAGTCAAAAGCTGAACGCAGCCATGTGAACCATTCATAGATTTAGGGTCTATATTGCCAAACTCACTGTTTTTACGCCAAGGAGCATCGTGGAATCCGTATGTACCGTATTGATTATCGTGATATGGCATCCAGTAATTTACTGGTTGGCGCCATGGGCCGGTAGCTGCATCATTGCCGCTCAGCGCAGTATCTTTAACTTTTCCATATATACGGAAAGTGCCAACTGGAGTCTTGGTAGAGTCTGTCACTTCCATGCCTGATATTATCGGTGCGTCTTTTACCTGATTGGACTTTTCGCAGGCCCACATGTGTCGTTTGGAGAGACTTACAATAACTGTTTTGTCAGCAGTATTACTATTGCAAGCTGGTGCTTCATTGGTAGTTGGTTTTGCTATATTCTTGGCTGAACTACCTAGAGCGGCTGGAGCTGATTTACTTACTTGATTAGATTTACTTGGGACGCTAGAACTGGAACTGTTTTTATTGATTTGAAAAAATCCAAAAACTAATACAACAACGGCTACAGTCGCAACTATCTTGAATTTCAATGACCGTTTGCCGGGATTAACTTTAGGATTATGTGTATTAACCGGCGTTTGGGATCCTGAATGATAATAAGAATACGATCCTGGTCGGATGGTTTTGCTTTCGAGTGAGGTATTTCTCATATTTATTTTGCTGTATTTTTATTAATATTACAGTTCTATTGTAACATTTTATGTGTATATTTTTAGGCTGTGAGTGATATCAAGTACATAAAAACTACGCCTAAAACTGTCAGCATAATTGTTTTATATGACGAGTTCTTGGAGTGGGCTTCTGGCAAAATTTCGCTCGAACCAATATATAGCAAGAATCCGGTAAAGAAGCCAAGATAAATTACCAATAAATTATCGGGAATACTAAATAGCATTGTCGATAGAGCTCCGACGACTGGCGCAAGGGCATCTAAAACTAAAAACACTATTGTCTTGGTAGTTTTATTCTTGTTTACCAGCATCAAATTAACTGTGTTGAGTCCATCTGTGAAGTCGTGAGCAATGACTGCAATTGCCACCGCAACACCAATAGCCGTGCTGGCTTGAAAGGCTAAGCCTATGCCGATACCATCAAGCAAGCTATGCCCAATCAAGGCTACTGCCGAGGCCACGCCAACATGCGGGTGCTTATGCACCGGGTAGTCTTCATCTTTGGTGTGGTGGATTAATATACTTTTTTCGACGATATGTAATGCCAAAAATCCACAAACTAAAGCGATCATAGCACCCGTAGGGCTAGCATGGATATTTTGCAATATATCAAATATTTCAGGAAGCAGTTCAAAAGCAACTACACCCAGCAAAACGCCAGCTGTGTAGCCAAGTATGCGGTTGATGTGTTTTTTGTTTTTTAATGCTACGTATCCACCGGCAAGCGTTGAGATAAAAGTAGAAAAAGCTATGAGAATAATTGTTAACGACATAGCCTCAATCTTACCTAATTTAAGGGGTAATTGCAATCATATGCGGAAACAAAAATGACCCAGCGCTGATGATAGCCTGGGTCAAACGAGGAAGCCTCACACTTCCTAATTTCATTCTAGAACTGGAAGCCTAAAATGGCAAGCATTTTAACGTAAGCTTTTATTGTTTGATTGCCGAGAAGACATAAATGAAGCGAATATTACGCTAACGCTGCTGATACCAATCGCCCAGTCAGGAATTTCTAGATACACTCCTGCAAGTAATGCTGAGGCAAGTATAAAGATAGCGTAATGTGCTCCATGATCAAGATATTTATATGTGGCAAGTGTACCCTTTCGAACCATCAATATAGTGAAGCTCCTCACCCATATGGCTCCAACTCCCAGGCCTAGAGCAATCAATACGACTTGGTTTGTAATTGCGAAGGCACCCAACACACCATCGAAACTAAAGCTGGCATCCAGCACTTCTAGATACATAAATCCCATCAATGCTGCCCAACCGGTATAAACTTTTTTGCTATCTGGAGCCAGCTTTTCAATTACGTCTAACATTTGCTTGAGAAGAGTGTAGCTAATCGCACCTATAAAACCGGCACGTATTAAATTGGCTGTTTCGTTACCGGCAAAAACGGACATTATTAACACTACCGTCAAAACTACTAGTGGTGGCAGCCAAATAGTTCCACCAAATTTTTGTAAAGGTTTTTCTATGCGGCGTATCCAATACACTTTTCGTTCGTCGTCTAGTAGAAAATAGATAGATAGTGTCAGCAGAAAACTACCACCAAATCCAGCAATCGCCACATGCGCCTCTTTGAGTTTTTCACCATATCCGGCAGTATCATTGAGAGCTAAATTGATTACATCATGCCACGACAAGTGGGCAGTAAACATCACAATCAATATAGGCAGCACAAATCGCACGCCAACTATGGCTATCAATATACCTACAGTCAAAAATATCTGTTGCCAAAAATGAGATAATTTAGCGAGCACCTTGGCGTTTACAATAGCGTTGTCAAAGCTGATTGCCATTTCTACGGCTATTAGAAAAAGGGTTGTAAGGGCGGCTGTCGGACCGTTGTATACGAAAGCCGTAATAATGGCGGCAATAGTGATGAGTATAGAGAATCCAAAAATTCTGAGCATATAAGTAATCGTATCACTAAAATAGCTTATGATTAAAATATTTGGACAATCTCTTTCATTGAAAAGCTCTGCTTGTGAGCTATAATTAAAATTATAAATGAGACATCTTCAAAAGATCTGTAAACCATGACCGATCTAACAATGATAATAATTGAAGTTATATTGCTGATATGTGTTTCAGCAGTTTGTTCTGGATTGAACATTGCCGTTATGGCGCTTGATCTAAAAGATTTGGAACGTAAAGCAAAAACCGGCAACAAACAAGCCGAAAAAATATTGCCCATTAGGCGCCGCACACATCTCACGCTAGCTGCTATTTTGTTAACCAACGTTGCAGCCGTATCAGCTACATCGCTTGTACTAGAGCAGAAGCTGGTTGGTTTCTTAGCATGGATTCTTTCTACTTTATTAATCGTTGTATTGGGAGAAATTGTGCCGCAAGCAATCTTTCTAAAAGAACCACTAAAATGGACAAGCCGTTTCGTTGGCGTGCTAAAAATAATGATATTTATTACTTATATATTAAGTAAGCCACTGGAGATGTTGCTTGATTTCTTGCTGCCGCATCGCAAAGCCAAACTACAAACCAGGAGTGAACTTGGACTACTAATAAGCGAACACATAGATGATAAATCTAGCGAACTAGATGATGACGAAGTAGAAATTATGAAGGGAGCTTTAGCGCTCAGTGAAAAGCGAGTGCGTGAAATCACAACTGCGATAAGAGATACGTACTGGATGACCCCCGAAACCAAGCTAGACGACACACGCATTGATGAGATCAAAATGAAAGGCTACAGCCGCATCCCAATATTCAACAAAGAACTAACTGAAAGCTACGGCTTGCTACTCATGAAAGATTTGGTCGACATAGATTTTGATGACAACGACTACAAAGTAAGTGATATTGCCTTGCACCCTACCCGAATGGTGGGCAGTATGACAGCGCTCGACACAATGTTTCGTAAATTCATAAATGCCCGCGCCCACTTAATTCCAGTAGAACGCGACGATAAGATTATCGGCATCGTGACAATCGAAGACTTAATAGAAGAAATAATCGGGCACGAAATTGAAGACGAAACCGATCGTCACCGTGAACTAATAAATCTTAAGAATAGTACTCTTTAAGCCAAGATTTTTTCAACTTTTTGAAGCTACCATCTTCAATGCTGCCGCGGATATCATCAACTAACTTAATAATAAAATGTTCATTATGAAGCGACATCAATATGAGTGCCAAAATTTCATTGGACTTAAATAAATGATGCATGTAGGCTTTTGTGTAATTTTTGCAGGTGTAGCAGTCGCAATTTTCGAGTAGCGGGGTGAAATCTTCGCGATACATAGCGCCTTTTATATTTTTGCGGCCGTTAAAAGTATAGAAAGCACCGTTTCGACCTACGCGAGTTGGGGAAACACAGTCAAATGTATCAACACCGTTTTCTATGGCTGCAAAGATATCATCAGGTTCACTTATGCCTAGCATGTGTTTGGGTCGGTCTTCTGGAAGTTCTTCATTTACCCAACGTACAATTTCACCAATTTTTTCTTTTTCGATGGCCCCGCCGATGCCGTAACCGTCAAAATCTAGGCTACCTAAATGTTTGGCAGTTTGGCGACGTAAATCTTCGTAATTGGCACCTTGCAGTACTCCAAATAAAGCTTGGTATGGTTTTGCAGGACGAAGGCTGCGAAGTTGTTTGATTTCATCAAGACATCTCTGCGCCCAAGCGTGAGTCCGAGCTAATGATTCTACTTGGTAGGTATAAGGATCAACTAAAGAGGTGAGTTCATCGAATGCAAAAATAATATCTGCGCCTATGCTACTTTGAATCTGCATTGATAATTCTGGAGTAAATAAATGCTTGCTGCCATCGATATGTGACTTGAAGCGTACGCCGTTTTCTTCAACATGAGCTAAACGTTGTTTCTTCGGGGTGTTGGTTTCATCGCCGCTCATATCTATTACTTTTTTGTAGCCGCTACCAAGACTCATCACCTGAAAGCCGCCTGAATCTGTAAATGTTGGTCCATCCCAATTCATAAACTTACCGAGGCCACCAGCTTTCTCGATCAGCTTATGTCCAGGCTGAAGATACAGATGATATGCATTGGCTAGCACAGCCTGAGCATGTACGGCTTTTACCTGCTCAGGCGTCATTGCCTTAACAGTAGCTTTAGTACCCACAACTATAAATGCTGGGGTTTTAATATCTCCATGAGGCGTTTTTATTAAACCAGTTCTGGCTAATGTGCCCTGGCCCAATCTAGATTTGATTTTATAGCTAAAACCACTCATATGATTATTATTTTTGACGTTTACGCTTGTTGGGATCAAGTTCTTTTTTGCGAAGTCTAAGATTTTTAGGTGTAACTTCGAGTAATTCGTCGTTTTCAATAAAATCTAAGCATTGCTCAAGACTGAAAATGATAGGTGGAGTTAATTGCACCACGCCGTCACTGGAGCTACTGCGCATATTAGTGAGCTGCTTGGCCTTGCAAACATTGATTTCCATATCTTCGGAACGTGTGTTCTGTCCGATGATCTGACCGGCATATACTTTTTCGGCTGGACCAATAAAGACACTACCTCGAGATTCAGCATTTTGTAATGAGTATGGAGTGCTGACTCCAGCTTCATAGGCTATCAGTACACCGCTACGTAATTGCTGCAGACTAGGGCCTTCTTCTTGGTAGCCAATTACTAGACTGTTCATCACAATAGTACCTTTGGTATTTGTGATAAGAATATTGCGTAGTCCCAGTAATGCCCGTGTTGGCAGTTTATAAATAAGTTTTGTTACTCCTTTTGGACTAGCAAACTGCTCTAATAGTTCTCCTCGACGTTGTCCGATTTCTTGTTGGACACTTCCCACATGTTCAGCTGGTACTTCGATAATAAGTTCTTCGAGAGGCTCCATGGTCTTGCCATTTTCTTGCTTGGTAACAACCTGAGGGCGCCCTACTTCAAACTCATAACCTTCGCGGCGCATAGTTTCGATCAAAACACCTAGGTGCAATTCACCACGACCAGCTACTGTGAACCCAATACCATCATCTTCAACTTGCAAGCCAACATTTGTTTCTAATTCTTTTTGCAAACGTTCGCTGATTTGACGAGATGTATTAAATTCACCTTCTTGGCCCTTGAACGGTGAGGTGTTTGGTCCTAAATATATTCTAAGAGTTGGAGCTTCTACTTCGATTACCGGCAAAGCTTCGGGTGTGTCGGCATCTGCAATTGTTTCGCCTATTTGGGCGTCACTAATTCCAGTTAACTGAACAATATCACCAGCTATGCCTTCGGCAACTTCACTTTTGCTGACGCCATGACTCATAAATACATTATCAACTTTAGCTTTTGTGATGGTGCCGTCTTTTTTGCATAGCGATACTACTTGAGCAGTTTTTACACGGCCTCGGGTGATGCGTCCAATTGCGTATTTACCTTTGAAAGTGTCATGTGCAAGTGCTGTTACAAGCATTTGAAAAGGCTTATCTAGCTCTACTGTTGGAGCTGGTACGTAATCAGAAATGGCATCAAAGACAACCGACAAATCGGCGTCATCGTTTTCTGGATCACTAGGCATTTCTTTCCAGGCCTTACCGGCACGTCCTATGGCGTAATATATTGGATAATGTAGTTGGTCTTCATGGACTGCTAATTCTAGGAATAGGTCAGCTAATTCATCTTCAACTTCTTTGACGCGACTACCCGGCTTGTCTATTTTATTGATAATAACAATTGGCTTTAGTTCTGAAGCCAATGCTTTGCCCAGCACAAATTTAGTCTGCGGCATTGGGCCTTCCTGGGCGTCAACTATTAGCAAACAACCGTCGGCTAGGTTCAAAGTACGTTCCACTTCTCCTGAAAAATCGGCGTGTCCTGGTGTGTCGATTATATTAATTCTATAATCTCCGTGCATAACGGCCGTTACTTTAGCGGTAATAGTAATACCGCGTTCTTTTTCTTGATCACCAGAATCCATAATCAGGTCCTGGCTCATTTCACTTTGGTTGTCGCGGAATGTTTGTGACTGTTTGAGTAGGCCATCTACAAGTGTAGTTTTGCCGTGGTCAACGTGAGCAATAATAGCTATGTTTCTAATCTTAGTTGGATCTTGTAAGGTTTTCATATTTTGCTATTACTGCCCCTTCGCAGTTTTTACTTTAGTTTACAAAAGTTAGTGCGTGACCGATTTTGCCGGCGCGACCTGCGCGACCGATACGGTGCACATAGTCTTGGTATGACTGAGGTTGACTGAAGTTAATCACGTGAGATATGTCAGCTACGTCAATTCCTCGAGCTGCAACATCAGTTGCTACCAAAATTTTAGTTTTGCTAGCCTTGAACTTATCAAGCGCACGTTGTCGTTGACCTTGGCTTTTTCCACCGTGTATTGCATCGGCTGAAAATCCACGTGCAACGAGTTCGTTACTAAGTTTTTCTACACTACGCTGAGTTTCGTCAAAAACAATAACTTTGTCAACTTCTTGCTTAAGCAAGATATCGTGTAATTTATCCATTTTGTCGTGAGTGCCAGCATATCGAACCACATCTTGGTTAACATTTTCGCTTGAGTCACCACTTTTAACAGAAACTGTTTTTGGATCTTTAGAGAAAGTACCGATTAGGTTCTGAACTCTAGTGTCCATAGTTGCTGAAAAGAAGAATGACTGACGAATTAGCGCCATAGAATCTAAGATAGTACTAACATCGTTCACAAATCCCATATCGAGCATTCGGTCAACTTCGTCTAGAACAATCATATTGAAAGTATCTAGCTTTAGAGTGCCGCGTTCCATGTGGTCTTTGATTCGACCTGGAGTACCGATAACGAGTCGTGGTTTGTTCCTAAGATCACGTAATTGTGGGCCCATGCTGGTACCGCCAATTAGTAATGCTCCTGTAAAACCACCGCCCTTACCAATGCTTCGGCATTCGTCTTCGATTTGTTGAGCTAACTCGCGAGTTGGCGCTACGATCAAAGCTTTGCTACCTGGCTTAGTAATTAGCGTGTTTATTACTGGCACAGCGAAAGCTGCAGTTTTGCCAGTACCGGTATTTGCAATACCTATAATGTCGTTGCCTTCTAGTGCTAAAGGAATCGTTTGATCCTGAATAGCTGATGGCTCTACGTAACCTTTGCTGTCGAGGTTGTCATGAATTATTGTAGCTACCTTGAAATCACTAAATTTGTGAGATGAGGTGTACTTAGTTTCTGCTACTGGCTTGGCAGCCTGTACGAAACGTGACGGGTTGATATATTCACCACGTCGTTTGCCGCCACTTGAGCGACCGCGGTTGTTGGTACGTCCACGATTTTTTGAGTTATATACTGAATATTTATATGAAGCCATAAAAAAGAATCCTTTGTCTGCTTACTAGTTAAATTAATTATCTCGATTGCTGTGTAATGAAATCGAGTAATCTATTCTTCTAGCCTACATAAGTATCAGACCCGGATTCATTTGAACAATACTATTACATTAGCACGATAATGCTTCGGTGTCAACTAGGAGTAAGGTGTTATTTAACGTATGTTTTTAGCTGCTTCTATCAATGCTGTGCCCAGTTCGTGGACATCGGTGTCAGCACCACTGGCAATTCGTACGCTAGGATTATGTAAATCTGGCAATATTCGAGCTCTATCAAAACCAAAGCTTTGGCCTAGATCTGCATTACCACGAACTTTTTCGTTACTCCACAAGGCTTTAGCTAGATCGAATTGACCGATTTCTAAACCTGCTTTCAGAAACAATACTGGTGAGGCGCCACGTGGCAAGAAATGTGAAGCATATACGTGATCACGGTGAGTATGGACGCCTGGATGGACTACTTCAAACGGCGCACCTTCGTACTGTGCAACAGAAAGGTAAAGCGCCAATTCTGCGGCCTTCTTATATAAACGCTCATTGCGATCATCAAATTCTTCAACGCTATCAGGCAACAGTTCGTTTATAAGATTTACGCTGGCTACCCCTGGTAAATTACCAGTAGAGCGTCTTAATGCCCTAGCTGCGCACAGTAATTCCTGGTTTTTGCTATACAAAAATCCTGACAACTCGGTGTTGGCCGTATAAGCCTTGGTGCCACTTTCTACAACTATCACTTTATCTTCTGTGCTGAGCTGTTCGCCTAGGGGTAAACCGGTGGATAGCGGCAAAGTATTATCGAGTATTACGATTGGCTCTTTTTCTAAAACTTTGCAATAACCCAACAAATGTTCAACATCTAGTACCGGCAAATTAGGTGAATTTCCTACTGTTTCGGCAAAAATAACTTCTGGCTGGGCATAGCCTAAATTATGTTCAATATTATCTTTGTCTTGTGGATTAAAACATTTAACTTCTACTCCACGGTTGCGGAGATTTTTTTGAATATACTCATTAGTCTGGCTATACAAAGACGGCGGACAGGCTAGAACTGCTCCATCAGCAATTTTTTCTTCCAAAGATAGCTCGAGTGCGCTGGTAACAGCAGCCATACCGCTGGTATAGAGCAGCAACTCGTCGCTTTCTACGCGAGCAAACTTGCTAGCAGCTGCCTCGGCCTCACCAAGTGAAACATTACCGTCCCTGGGATACAAACTCTGCTCGCTGTAATTATCGCGATTATTAATGCCTCTTATAAGGTCATCTACTGATTCAAAACTAGGTACTGAAGTATTGCGTGATTCTATGCTCATGATATTAAAAAATCCTTTCTACGTATTTTGCTTTCACGCAGGAAGGATAAATAGTCACATATCTTCCCTGGCTAGCAGGCTAGATGGAGCACCTTATTAAAAAATAGGTTGCTGGCGGGTCAACGAGCTAGATCTCTTACCGCACTCTTTATACTTAAATTGTTAACACTCCAATGTTACCACACCCCCACTAGCCAAGCAACTCAAATAAAGGTATAATCTACCCCTAGTAATGGGGATTGGCCAAGTGGTAAGGCAACGGGTTCTGGTCCCGTGATCGGGGGTTCGAATCCCTCATCCCCAGCCAAGAATTTACTAATTATAGCTTTGTAAATTTTATTTTGCTTAGTAAATAGCTCAAAAAAGCGTTATAATTTGAAACAGTATAAAAATAATGAGGAGTAAGAAGTTATGATTACAGGATACTGCGTTAAGTGCAAAGAAAAAGGCGTTGAATTATCAGCACCAGAAATTCACCAAACTCAAAAAGGTGGCTTCATGGCTAAAGGCAAACACGAAGCATGCGGAACAACTGTTTGCGCAATGATGTCTAAAGAAAATGCTGAAAAAGCAGTCGCAGACGGCGTAAAAAAAGCTTACTAAGACAATAGCTATTTAAAAGACACCGGCTCATGTCGGTGTTTTTTTATTGTACTTATGGTATGATTTTTTTATGAATGAAAACAACAACCCAGAATATACAAAATTAAGAAAATGGAATATTAGTGCAGGTTTTCTACACCTGGCATCTTTAATAGCAGTTTTATTTTTGGCAAACAGCTTTGCTCTGCCTGTAACAGCAACTTACATGACTGGAGCTCCAGGTACCACTTCAACTGGCCCAATAGAATTATTTTCTGTTAGAGTTGCCTTCACAATAGCGATATTTTTGGGCTTATCGGCATTCTTTCACTTTTTGATATCTTCGAAAAAGTTTTTCCCAAGGTACGTAGAGGGCTTAAAAAATAAACGTAACATCTTTAGGTGGGTAGAATATTCTTTCAGTTCCACAGTTATGATCTTCGTGATTGCGCAGCTTAACGGCATAAGTAATTATGGCGCGCTTTTAGCTATTTGCGGCGTCAATGTTTCAATGATTCTCTTTGGCTGGCTACAAGAAAAATACAATAAACCAGGCGATAAGCAGTGGCTACCATTTATTTTTGGCTGTATTGCCGGCATCATCCCTTGGATAATTTTTACCATTCAGTTGCTAACGCCAAATGGACCGTCAAATAGCTCAGCTCCAGGCTTTGTTTATGGCATAGTCATTTCATTGTTCGTGCTATTTAACTGCTTTGCGCTAGTTCAATTCTTGCAGTACAGAGCTAAAGGCAAATGGGCCAATTATTTAAGAGGCGAAAAAGCATACATAATTTTAAGTTTTGTAGCTAAATCATTACTTGCTTGGCAAATATTTGCCGGCGCCCTTGCAGCCAAGTAATTTAGGCAACACTTACCTGTTCAACAACTAAGTCGGGATACCCGGCAACTTGTTGTATAAGATCAAAACATTCAATTGAGCACTTAGTCTTAGTGGATATAAAGGGTAATTGTTATACTAAATTTATGAGCGAAAAACACAATGTCAATCTTGAATCCGAATTTGTAGAATCACTGGAAAACCATATTGCCAGATGGAAGCCAGAGCTGTATGATCTATTGCCAGATTTGTCTGAAAACATAGAAATACAGTGGGATAATCACTGGGTTATTCACGAAACAGGTACGGGCGGAGTATGCCTGACTAGAAACAAAATTGCCATGGCATTTGACCCTGATTTTGAGGGTGACAAAGACGAGCAAATGAATGACCTGAAAGCTACTTACTTTCATGAAGCGGTTCATACCCTGCAAGGATGGACATATGGTGAAGATGCCTTGTATAAAAATCCTAGTGCTATCGAAGGAGCCGTCTGCGAAGGCGTAGCGACAGTTTTTGAGAAACAAAGAGCCAATGCTTCTCCGCTCTGGGGTGAGTCAGATGATGAAGAAACATTGCAACAATGGCTAGAAGAACTCAAACAACTACCGTCCGTTTTTGACCGCGACAAATACTATTTTTACGATCCAGACACAGATAGGCGATGGATAATCTATAAAGTAGGCACATATATCGCAGAAAAAGCTCTTAACAAAAATCCCGAATTGCATATAGAAGATTTAATAACCAAAAAGCCTTCGGAGATACTCGAATTATCGGGGCTCTAATGTTAATAGTTAATCGAAAACTTTATTGGCAAAGTTAATCTTCTCTGAGCACAGCTAACATTCTACTTTCACGCTCATTGGTGTATTTTAGATGAGCATTGATTTTAATATTTATCATATTTTGTAAAACATTCACAAGGCTTACCAAGGCCACAGCTTCAAAGCTATCAATTTTGCTATTTTTGATATGATATAAACATGATTATTACTTTTGATAAGTTAACCTACGTCAGAGAAAAACACGCTGAGCAAAAAATCGTCCTAACAAGTGGAACTTTTGATTTACTGCACGTTGGTCATCTCAACTATTTGGAAGAAGTAAAAAAATACGGCGATATTGTCGTAGTACTACTGAGCGGTGACAATAGGGTAAAGTTCCGTAAAGGTACCAAACGACCAATCATCAATCAGAGTGAACGAGCTAGAATTTTAGATAATCTCACGATGGTTAACTATGTTATTGTTGACCCTTCGAACATGAAACCAGAAGAAACTGACCCAATACACGCCGAAATACTACAAAAATTAAAACCCGATTTTTACGTTACTGATGGAGCAGATCCAAGATTTGTAAAGCTGCTTGATAAGTCCCGGTTCATAATCTTAGATCGTATGAATCCAGAACCTTCAACTACATCAATAATAAATCAGATACTGGAACTTGGCAGGTAAAATTAACTTCTCTTATCAATCCTGTTGCTAATTATTCACCTGCTTCAATAACTCCACCTGGGAAATTCCATATATCACTCTCCCCTAAAAGCTTGCGCAATCTAAAACAGGAGAATTTTATCATTTTTATTTCTGATTATTCCGGATGCACATTTTGCCGTGTGCGAATTATAATTAGCTGTCTTCTCTGAGCATAGCTTCAGCTTGCTTGTTGAAGTGTTCGGCTGAGTAGGTTTTGTAGATGTCGTTTGAGATGATGTTTCCGTAACCGCTGGTCATAGCTTCCATTTTACGTTCACGCTCATTGGTGTATTTTAGATGGGCCTTGATTGGAGTATTGCGTATGATTTCGAGCGCAGACAAGAATCCGACAGCTGCCAACGCCTCAAAGCTATCAATCTTGCCATCATTCGCCAGACCAACACCAAGCATGGTAGAAGTTCCCAAAATGGCTAATGCGCCAGTGTATTTGGTAACGCGCATGGCTTTTTTCGCCATATCTGCGCGAACATATTCATCAGCTGAGTTTTCGGTAGCAACTTTTGCTAAATTACATAAATAATTCAAAGCTAGCTGTGGCATCTCCTGCTCAATCTGGTCCATAACTTCGTTGTCGTCTAGAGGAATACCTAGGTTGCGCGTAAAACTGGGTATGTTATTTTTGGCATGTTCTACTGCTGCATCAGTCCGACCTTTCAATCCTAATATGATTTCCATGCCGCCTTTATGCAAAATTGTAGCGCCCATGCCATCATTGGTCATGTAGGGATATTTAGGTAATTCACCTTCAGTTGCTAAATCGATGTATTCGTCGGGCTCTAATAAATAGATGTCAGTTCGGATAGGATACTCTTGAACGGGATCAAGCTTGATGCCATCACCACTCTTGACGCCTTCCACTAAAGGCACTAGGTTATATGCCTGATGAGCGTTTTTGGTAACATGCAAAGCGCCCCATTCATATTCGATGCCGTACTGAATTTCAGCCTCAACTCCTTTGGGCCGATCATTATACTCAAAATTAGTCCACTGATTCTGGTTTTTCAAAACTATTTTATTATAAAATCTCATCTTTGGATTGTCAAATTGAATACTGTTTTCGCTAGGCTAGCTTAATAAAAAACAACGACTAGTGCATACTAAAAATATGACTGTAAGGCGAAAAACATTATCAAATATATTTTTAGCAGCTGGCGTGGCGGTTCTGTTGATTGGCCTGAACGTTGCATTGCAAAATCACTCTGCCGAAAAAAACGCCATAAAAACTGCAGCAGCTAACGGCACTCCAGCGCCAAGCACTAAAAAACCAACTATAGATGATTTCAATAACTATACCGTTGAGCCAAACATGCCGCGCTACATATATATACCTTCAATTAATGTTAAAGCTGTTGTCCGTCAAATGGGTCTAACAAAAAACAATCAGATCGATTCCCCTAAGAATGTGTATGACACAGGCTGGTTCAAAGATAGCGCCCTGCCCGCTCAGCCAGGATCAATGGTAGTTGACGGCCATGTCTCTAGCTGGAAAACTCGAGGCGTCTTTTATAGCATCAAATCCCTAAAATCCGGTCAAAAAATAATCATAGAGCAAGGCAACGGCAAAAAGATTACCTATACTGTAGTGAAGTCTAAAACCTATGACGCAGAAAAAGTCGACATGAATGAGCTTTTCAACCCAATAAATACAAAATTACCAGGGCTCAATTTGATTACTTGCGCCGGCAACGTCATTAAAGACAGTAACGATTTTGATAAGCGACTAGTTGTATTTGCGCAAATGCAATAAACACCAAATATAGGCATCGGCTCAGTACTTTATAAATACTTATAGTAATGGCGCAGTAATGCACCTATACTAGAATCAAATAGCTTTTTTACATTAATAGGTGGAATATTACAGCGGCAAACAATGGAAAAGAAAAAGACATTACCAAATAAATCTAGGATTAAAAATAATCAAGTATTGGGATATATTTCTAAAATTTATTTGATATTAACCCTGAACGCTAGAGTTGTGTCACTAACTACAGGCTCGCTTGTCGTCGCCGTATGGACCATTTATAGACATATAACTAACGGCGTGAATTATGACGTAGTTGGACAAATTGGTTTGGCGCAGCAATGGTCTGATGGGATGTTGGGTGGATCTCAGTTGGGAATAACTAATTATCTTATTAAGATGCCATTATATTTTGTGATAAATTCTGTGGACGTATTGAGTCCTATGAACCGCTTGCTAATACTCGCCTTGATATTAAATTTAGCTACTTTTACCCTATTGTTTGTACTTTTTGAAAAGATTCTAAAGCTGAGTAGTATTAAAGATCATTCATGGTTGTATTTATCTTTCGTTTGGCTCGCTACAATCGCAGGTGATGTTTTCTGGGTTGATTATGCTAATTCTAGGAACATAGAAGTTGTTGGCGGAATATTAATTTTTTACCTATGGCTTAAATATTTGAATAGGCAGCATTGGCGATTGCTTATACCGATTCTGATAGTCTGTTCTATAACCTTTTTTGCTGACAACTTGATGTTTTATGTGTGTGGTATAGGGGTTTGCTTTTATGCGTCGTTACGTCTTCTTGCTGAACGAACAAAACAAAATTTGACTCTCTTATTCAACATCGTACTATTAACATCCGCAGGGTATTTAATGGCAAAACTATTATTCATATTATTTGCTAAAATCTTACCTATAACATTCCTATCTTCACAAATGAATAAGCCGGAATTAACCATCCCGTATGGACTCAATGCTGCAAAGCAAACAGCAATTAATACTTTTAATATATTCGGAGCAAATTTTCTACAGCAACCATTTACCTTCAACAATTTGAGGCAGTTCCTGAACGCATTAATACTTTTTTCTGTTATTCTGCTGCTAGTAAAGCAATTCACTAAAATAAAAAATATAGTTGCAGTCCAACTAGCAGCTACACTGATTAGCGTAAACTATTTAGCGTACGCCGTTAGCGGACAGTCAGTGCAATGGGCAACTTCTAGATACTTATTAATGGTTCCCCTACTCTTAGTTATAATTGCAGGTATTGGCTGCACTAGCATTCGTAATCCTGTTAGCATTAATATTAAAAAAGCTTGGATAATTATATTAGTTATCAATATCATTTTTATTACGGGCGCTCTAGCAATTAACTGGCCCAGTCGTCATACAAAAGATACAAATATTTATAATTTGATAGCGTTTATGGAAAACCAGCATTACAAATATGCAATATCATCAAGACAAAATGGCATTGTGGCTACATATGTGAGTGATCAAGACATTAAAGTGCTACCCTTTGGTTGTATCGGTGGCAAGATATCACCAACGAACCTTTTTTATGATAATTCAGTTTTTAGCCAGCTGCATAACTATTCAGCAGATGTTCCCATAATCCTTCCGGCAGGCGCAATAAACTTTGGAGAAAAATGCAGACGCACAGATATAATTACACAATTTGGAGAACCCATACAAGAACAAAACATAGAAGGCGTAGGCTCAGTATTGGTATACCCCGGTAAGGTATTACACTTTAATTAAACAGATGTACCTAACCTTCTTACTTGTGAAAATAGACTAAAGATCGTTCATTTAATCTACGCTTAAGAGAGCACGTATTTGCCTGGTTGTTATATAATCATGTGTAATGGCAGATAAATTTAGCGGTAAGAAAAAGACAGAAGTCATTAGGACTGATCCGGAGCTATGGGAAGATTGCAAAATTGAGGCAGTCGAGAAAATGGGCGGCAAGTTTTCGGCTAGAGCAATGCAATACGCCGTTAAACTTTACAAAGATCGTGGTGGCGAATACGTGGGCGAAAAAAACCCTAAGAACAAGCAAGAGAAGCATTAAGTAGCGGCGAAAAAGCAGCAACTTCGAGAGCCAAAAACATCGGCACCGAGCATGGCCAACAATGGGTACCACAACCCGAATCAATTGCCGAAAAAACTAAAAAATACCGTAAGCACGATTAGAATAATTGTGGTCCTAACGGGTTGATTTTTCAACGAAGTTATGTTAATATATAGGTTATGAGCGAGAAGTTTGAGAACCGTAATTTAGATACACTAACAGAGCAAGAATCTACCCTATTTAAGGATGATCTTGCAGTTATGATTAGTACAGACAGACTAGGTGACTTTTCTGATGAAGATGCTCGAAATCTCCGCTATGAAGCGAGAGATCATTTAGCTATTGGCCTCAACAATACTTCCATAAACAAAGAAGTTGCGAACATCATGATTCAGTACGTTATGGGCAAAGACGTAAATAACGATCATGCTCTTTACGCATATTGGTCGGTTATAAATAAAGCCAATGAATCTGATGAATTTAGCGTGCCAAACCGCATCATAGGGTTTGTGGCAGAAATGGCCAAAAAAAGTGGTGAAGACTCAATGGTTGCAGACATAATGCAGCTTCGCAGGCCTTTTGATGAAGTGATTGATATCGACTACGATGATGAAGATGAAGAAGATGAAGAACTAACCCTAGGTGGCCAAGAAGAAATTAGTGGTGCAGTGGTAGTGAAAGATGGCTCAACAGCCGACGTCGCTAAAGGCTTCAAGGATGAACTTGATTTGCTGAGCGACGAAGAACAAAACAATTTAGGTGCACTTATAAACGAAACTTTTGATGATCTAAACGATAGTCTCAGTCCGGCACATGCCAAAGACAATAAAATTTTAGAAGACCACAGCTTCGAAGCCGAAGATCTTTTGAAAGACATAGCTACCGGACGCTTCAATACCAACGAGGGTCGAAAAGCTGCTGAAGCTGCTCATGATATGGAAAGATTGAGTGACATAGGTCAAGACGAAGAAGAGCTATTCAAAAATATTCAGCTAGGTAGGTTTTTGACTCCTCAAGGTCAAAATGCAGCAATTATCAGACAAGATTTCGAAAGGCTAAAAAGCAATAGCTACGACGCCGATGAATTACTTAAAAACTTAGTGATGCAACGCTTCATATCAAAAGAAGGTATCAGGGCAGCGGAAGCTAGACAAGACAGTGAACGCCTCGCCAAAAATGGCCAAAATGCCACAGAACTACACAAAGACATTGTGCTTGGCAAATTTTTGACTGACGTGGGCCGCGCTGAAGCTAAACGCCAACTTGGCCTACTCGGCTAAACTTTTACAATTTTTTCCCAGGGTAAAGCTTTTTTACCAAAGTGACCATAGGCTGATGTAGCTGAATATATGGGTCTTTTAAGCTTTAGGGTGTCGCATATTCCTTTGACTGATGTATCTATCAGTTTATCGGCAAATGCATAGAGCTCTTTGTCGGTAACTGTCGCAGTACCAAATGTTTCGATCGTTTGCATGAGCGGCCTGGGATGACCAATTACGTAGGCAAGCCCAACTTCGCATTTTGTAGCTAGGCCATTTGCGACAATGTTTTTAGCTATGTAACGTGCAGCGTAAGCACCAGAGCGATCAACTTTACTAGGATCTTTGCCGCTAAAAGCACCGCCACCTACTCGTGCATAGCCACCATACGTATCGACCACAATTTTACGCCCAGTTAGTCCGGCATCGCTGTCGGGCCCTGGAATATGCCATACACCAGTGCCATTGATAGTTATGTCGTTATCTGTCGGTAAAGCTAGTTTATATTTTTTTAGAACTGGCTTTACGATATGTTCAATAGCATCTTGGCGTACTTTTTGGGCTGATACTTTTTCTTCATGAGCAACGGCCAGCACAAGCTTAGTTACCGAATGTGGTCTTGAATCCTCATAGCGGATTGTTACTTGGGCTTTACCGTCTGGTCGGAGCCATTTTAGTATTTGATTTTCGCGAGCTTCATCTATGCGGGCTGCCAGACTGTGGGCAATTGCGATTGGTAGTGGCAATAGTTCGGGCGTCTCGTCTACAGCAAAACCGTACATCATGCCCTGATCGCCTGCACCATCATGATCAACGCCAATTGCTATTTCCGGCGATTGCTGATGAACATCATTACTAAATTCAGATTCCGGACCAAAACCCCAAGCTTTGTTGGTGTACCCAAGTTTTCTTACCGTATCACGGGCTATTTTTTCGTAATTTATGTTGGCAGTTGTTTTGATTTCTCCAAATAAAGCTATTTTGTTGGCGCCGGCAACTGTTTCGATG
>Ga0194038_1000431_pt1 | contig 18437 bp, 13 predicted proteins | sample JunL226m_MetaG_FD_148630 | JGI IMG/M metagenome (GOLD analysis project Ga0194038, IMG submission 148630) | Anoxic zone freshwater microbial communities from boreal shield lake in IISD Experimental Lakes Area, Ontario, Canada - Jun2016-L227-6m | ecosystem: Environmental > Aquatic > Freshwater >... | reverse complement strand
ATTCATGCCGTGGATCAAAGATGAAGCAACTCGTAATGTAAAACAAAAAGCCGCTATTACAGATATGGCTCTTAAAATTGGTACTCCGTGGTCAGAACATATGGCCTACTTAATGGGCACGTTAAAACAAGACAATATTATGGGACGTATTTTAATGAATATTGGTCGACCCATTTGCCGATTAATTAGCTACCTACCCCATGTAGGTACAGCCAAACGTCGACACAGTTTACCGGTTGTATGGACTATGTGGACATTATTTTATTTTAGTTATTTTACAGCATCTGGTTGTACTAAATTATTAAAATTAATTGAAACAGTTAAAAATATGAAACAAGTAAAGGATTATTAAAATGACAGATACTATATTAAGCCCGTTGCCGGGTACTCCAATTGGCGAACCAACAGGTAACATTGTTATTGTAGATCCCGATCCTAACTTACCCGAGGGTGTTACTCAAGACCGGTTTGTTGCATGTGTAAAGTATTATTGGGATTATAAAGTAAATCAACGGATTAAAAATTTAAGCGATGCGGAGTTAGATGCATTCTTTGAAATGTTTACTAATTACGCCGCCACATTTCAGCATGTATGCTTAATAAAAGGTGAGCCACTTAGTAACTATATTTTGCACGGTAATGAATTCTACGAAGGTCTTAAAGATCACCACGAAGGTATAGATTTTACTCCTAGTTGGATTGTAGTAAAATATAAAGAATGGCTAGTTAATAAAGGACTACCGCTACCCGAAGATAAAACCTTAACTGATGGTATAGATTTAACTCCGATGATTGAATGGCAATCGGCACATCCTCAATAAAAGGTATATGTTATGTTTAAGAAGATTGGTTCTATAAACAATGACAATATTACTAAACTACAGAAACAGATAGAATTCTCTACTAGACCAACTGATGCAGATTGGTACGGTATACGATACTATAATGTAGAATCTCCGCATGTAACAGCATTATATAATCTTCTTCCACCCGAAGTGCATCAATATTTCTATGCCTCGTTATTGGTAATAAACGATGATATACCTCCGCATACTGATATTGTTGATACGGCATGTCTTAATTGTTATATCACTCCAGGCGGATATACTACTAATTTCTATGATAGTACCAAAGACGCCGTTGGTGTAGAGTTTGCCGAGCAAAAAGACGGGCACTATTACAACAAGTCAAATTTAATACTCAAACGATCATTTACGGCCACACCACTTGAGATATATATCTTTGATAATAAAACAATACACGAGGTAGTAATTGATAGTGTTGTTAAGCCTACAAGAGAAGTATTACAATTAGCTACAAATAGATATAGTTATAATGAGTTGTACGAAATGTTAATATAGAGGAATATTATGTTTTATGAAGAATTAGATTTTATTAAGATCGACCTTGAGAAATTAAAAGAAGAAGTAAAAAAGAGTGTATTCACATTAGGCGATCGAGTGGTACAAGGCGAAGAATTTGAAACTCCGCAGTATTGCGGATTTGGCGGATGGAGTATTCTTAGTAGGACCGGGGATTGGAGAGATGGGTTTGCATTCTTTCAGAACGAAGAAGGAACCGTACTAGAAGAAACATTCTTTCCTAAGGATAAAGAAAACTATGCAACATTAAAATACTTTGATATTGCTCACTCCTTAGAGTATAATAAACCTACTCAGGCGTATGTTGGTGCCTTAAAAGAATTAATAGAACAAATAGCTTCGTTTGGGTTAAATCCGACCAGAGTTAGGATTACTTGTCTAAAAGCCGGATGTAAATCTTTAGTGCATAGAGATGGCGGCGATGACGAGTATATAGCAAGACTCCATATTCCGTTATGGACTAACGAGAAATGTGTTTTTATATGTGAAGGGCAGAATTTGCATATGGAAGCAGGAAAAGCTCACCTGATAATGGCAAGCAAGTGGCATCAAATTCGTAACGATTCAGACGAAGATAGATATCATATTCTTATGGATGTGTATGACACTAAGAAAGTAACTAAACATTTTCCTTATGATGCCGATTTTGCACTGCTAGAAGATTTTGCCAAAGGCATGAGGGAAAAGATTGATGCTTGTGTTATTACACCCGAAGATCTTGCATTATTTGATTCGGTAAGAGATTCTTATATTACTAATCCTCATTTTACCAAAAAATAATCCTATTTCTTGACATTTACCGGAAAACGTGTTATACTATTCATATCAACAAACAATATAGGAATGGTATGAATACTTCTTGGGATGTTATTAAGGAACTCGAAGCAGATGCTAGTCGTTTAGCAAAAGAAGCTATCTTGGAGCGAGAAGCCAAAGCAGGCAACGAAGAACTATTTGAAGGTATTCGTTTAGCACTAGACAATCTAATTCCTTTTGGTGTTAAAAAAGTGCCAAGCCATAGTGGGTCAGATGGGCAAGGACTTCCCTGGGCGGCGTTCAAAGAACTAGCTAATTTACTTTATACTCGTCAACTTACAGGCCACGATGCTAGAGATGCAATCGAATTAGCATTATCGGCAAGTACAGGCGCACAGTGGAATGACTGGTATCGCCGTATTCTTATCAAAGACCTGCGTTGCGGAGTGAGTGAAAAAACAGTAAATAAAGTATTGAAAGGCACACAGATCAAACCAGTTCCTGTGTTTGAATGTATGTTAGCACACGATGGAGCGAATCATGAGAAGAAAATTGCAGGTGTACGACTCCTCGAGCCAAAATTGGACGGAGTACGATGTGTCACCGTGGTCAATTATGAAAATAGAACAGTTGTTCAATACACCCGCAACGGAAAAGTATTGGAAAACTTTAGTCATATTACCGACGCTTTGGCTGACAACATCGATGATTTTGGCAGAAGCTATGTCCTCGATGGAGAAGTGATTAGCTCTAGCTTCCAAGAGCTTATGAAGCAGGTACATCGTAAAGACAATGTTAAAGCATCCGATGCTGTACTAATGTTGTTTGATATTATTCCATTAAGCGAATTCCAAAAAGGTAAAAGTGTTATGGGCCAGCGGCGCCGTAGCAAACTACTTGCCACTCTTAAACCTATATTTGATAAAACTGGTAGTGTTGGTGTAATCCCACAAACCGAAGTTGATCTTGAATCATATGTTGGAGAACTACAATTTAAACAGTTCAATAGAGATGCACTTGATAATGGATACGAAGGTATAATGATTAAGGACCCAGAAGCAATTTACGAGTGCAAACGTTCAGTAAGTTGGCTTAAACAAAAGCCATTCATCGAAGTTAGCTTAACTGTAACTGGGTTCGAAGAAGGTACTGGCAAGAACGAAGGTCGGTTAGGTGCGTTAATTTGTGAGGGTGTAGATGACGGCAAATCAATTTGTGTTAATGTGGGGTCCGGTCTTACTGATGATCAGCGCATTGAGTTTTGGGATGATAAAGAAGCAATGGTGGGCCAGGTTGTCGAAATCAGAGCGGATGCGGCAACTAGGAATCAAGACAGTGAAGATGTTTATTCTTTGCGGTTTCCACGTTTCCTCCGATTCCGTGGTTTTGCGGCCGGTGAAAAACTGTAAAATGGATAAACGAGCAATTAAGGACTTTACACACGGAGGCCTCATGGAAATCATGAAGGATCGCCAATATTTCTATTATAGTGAAGTAGGCCCCGATTATTGTCACCTTACAGAAGAAGGGGAACGTGCAATAATTGAATTTATAAATCTAGTTTCCTACAAAATGTTAGAAGCTGATAACGAAGAGCTGAATCAGCGAGCTAAAGAAATGGTATTAAAATCGTTAAAAGGAGAATCAACATAAGTGGCAAAAGATGATGTAATTTCAACAGAAGGTATTGTTGAAGAAGTATTACCTAACGCAATGTTTAGGATAAAGATAACCCAAGGTGCAACAATCTTGGGTCACATAAGTGGCCGTATGCGCCAGAATAGAATTCAAATATTACAGGGTGACAAAGTTAAAGTTGAAATGTCGCCCTACGATGTGACCAAAGGCCGTATCGTTTATAGAGAACGCTAACCTAAGTAATTGGCCCAAGCAGGATGCGGAATATCCCATCTTTGTTTTTTACGCCGGTCGACTAACTGATAATAGTTAGGCTTCCATGGCTTAATATGCGGTGTAATTTTCTTGTTATTACCCTTATTGCTATTACAAGTGCTACACGCAGTGGTACAGTTTTCCCACGTAGTTTTGCCCCCGTGGCTTTGTGGAAGTACGTGATCTAACGTGGCTGTTCTGCGGGTAACTTCTACTTCGCAATATTGGCAAGTAAAGTTATCACGTAGGAATATGTTCTGCTTGCTAAAGCGAACAGTAGTTTTCTTCTTTTGGTATTCTTTTAGAATCATTACAGATGGAACACGAGTTTCCCAACGAGCCGACCTTACAATCCAATCTTCGTACCAATCTAACACAATAGCTTTATCAGTTACCATGTATTTGATCGCATCTTCCCACCTAATGGTACTCAAAGGTATCATTGATACTGGGCTTGCGTCTGCGTTAAGAAGGAGTGTTGACATTTTGTTTCGTTTATTTTAATACAAGAATATTTATGTAAGTGAATCTTACCATTTTATTATAGCATGCTTTTATCTAACAAGCAATTAATATCTGCTAATATCTATGTCGCTGTCTACTGAAATTTCCCAAATAGTTCTACGTTCTACACCTTTCTTTTGAGCAAACTGCTTTGGATTACAGGTTGAACATACGTGAAAATATCTGTTGTTTAGTCTACGATGATCCATTTTTCCGATGTCTCTTTCGAATATAGACCCGCAGTTATCGCACTTGAATACCGCAACAGTTTTAGCCCTAGTATAGTCATGCTCTATCCCTAGTTTACTTGTTCTAGTGTGCTTAGTAATAGATTTTTTAGTTTCTAGGAACATAAGGTATTTACATTCGGATTATAAAATACAAAACTAAATATGACTATGAGCTACGAAACCCACCTATTAAAATTACTAGAACGCGAGGCCGATACGGCATTTGCACCTAAAGACGCACAAGATCATGTGAGCTTTGATATTCCTTTACTGATTAGAATTTTTGAATTAGTTAGAGAAGATATTAAAACAGACATGGATTTACATAATCTAGTAGAACGTATTCTTAGCTTAAAGAATTTAGGTGTGCTGACTATGGACAATTATCAAGACATAGCATCGGCATATTCCGGGAAAGATTCAGGTCAAATGCCAAGCGACAAGCATGAGCCAGAGTTAGAATCATTAAAAAAATTAGCAGGCCTTTAAGGATAAAGCATGTCCATATTATATATTAACACAGGCAGTTCTGCCAATGCAGGCGACGGTGATAGTCTCCGTACCGCTTTTACAAAAATCAATGAAAACTTTCAGTTTATCGATTCAGCAGGAATAGGTAGCGGAGGTAATGGATATACAGGTAGTCAAGGAGAATACGGTTACGCAGGTAGCGCAGGATACGAAGGTAGCAGAGGTTTCACAGGTAGTCGCGGCGCAGGTTATACAGGAAGTGCTAGTACAATTCCTGGATATGTAGGATCGCGCGGTTATGTTGGTAGTGCAGGATTTGCAGGTAGCCAAGGTGCAATTGGACCAATTGGATATATTGGTAGTGCTAGTACAGAAGTTGGCTACGCAGGTAGCCAGGGAGATCAAGGCCCAATAGGATATGTCGGTAGTCAAAGTACTGAAATTGGTTACACAGGTAGTCAGGGCTTTGGCGAGCAAGGATATACAGGTAGTCAAGGAACTGTTGGCTATGCAGGTAGTCGCGGTGATCTAGGATACACAGGTAGTATTGGGCCAGAAGGTCCTCAGGGATATAGCCCAGATGTAGTACCGGGCGGTATCTATATACAATTAGACGATGCTAACCCAATTGGAACAAATTTAGGATATGTTTATGCTAGTACACTAACACAAACATTTATTAACGGACAAGCGGTTAGATTACGTGCTAACATTATGCGTATGGGTAATACACCTATAGCAATTGGTGTTATTAGTCAAGATGGCGGTGCAGGTGCATTGTTAGTATTAGATGAAAATGCTATATTAACAATGTATCAAATGAGCCCAGGGTATCAAACTCCTATTAGTCAACAATATGATTTAAGTACTGTATTATTTGGTGTTAATCGTTATCTAACAATGGAATGGCAAGTCACTCCGGATAGTGTAAACGGTAGCGTATTATTTGGAAGTGTAATTGGAGTTGGTCAGGTTGAAATGCAACAGGTTGATCCATTCTTCTTAAACTTATCAGACATTGTTACAAACGGTCCATTCTATCTGTGTGCTTATAGTGCAGGCGGCAGGCAGGATATTGCGGATATCGCATACGAATTAGGTATCGGCATTGGCGGTGCAAATGGATTCACAGGAAGTGCTGGCGCAGGATACACAGGATCTGCTAGTACTGCAATTGGCTACACAGGTAGTTCAGGAACCGATGGATACGCTGGAAGTATTGGATTTACTGGAAGTGCTGGCTTTATAGGTAGTGCTAGTACAGCCGCAGGGTATGCAGGTAGCCAAGGTTATGATGGTAGCACTGGATTTATTGGAAGCAAAGGCCCTGCTGGATATGTTGGTAGCCACGGGGTTATTGGATACACAGGTAGCAGAGGGTTTGCAGGTAGCCAGGGATACTCTGGCAGTCAAGGCGACACAGGCTATATTGGTAGTTTTGGATATACAGGTAGTCAAGGCGATCAGGGTATACAAGGCGATCAAGGACAGGATGGCGCAACAGGATTTACTGGAAGCGTTGGATTTGGCTTTACTGGATCGGCAGGTGTTGGTTACACAGGTAGTAGAAGTACACTACCTGGATACGCAGGTAGCCGTGGATACGCAGGTAGCTCAGGAGCCTATGCCGCAGTAGGATATACAGGTAGTGCAGGTACAGGATCAGTTGATCTATCTGCTGTTAATCAAAACATCATACCTAGCTTGGATTCTACTTATAGCTTAGGTAGTCCAACACGTCAATGGAAGAGTTTATATGTAAGCACTAATACTGTTTATATTGGTAATGTTCCTATTACTGTTAATACTGCTACTAACACATTACAAGTTGGTACAGCAGGATCTGCATTAAATGTTGCTACTGAATCATATGTACAAGACTATGTGTCACAACATGGGTCAGCGACCGATTGGGCCAACATTGGTAATATTAATAATAACAATGGTCCAACACAAATTGCTATTGGACAATTTGCATACAGTACATCAACATACAGTGTACCTAATAGATTTGCAAGTGTTATTTGGGATGGAGCGCAATTCGTAGCAGTTGGCAATGATGTTGTTTCTAACATTATAGTAGCTACATCGCCCGACGGCGGCTCGTGGACTAACCATTATACTAATTTTAACGGTTTAAATTTTCAACCTACTAGCATTGTTTACAATGGTAGTAGTCAATACGTTATGTGTGGTTATAATTATAGCATCTACCCTTCTGGTAATTTTATATTAACTTCCCCGGATGCTATTAATTGGACACAACAAAGTAGTGGCAATGTTGCAAATGCTCTTATTAATACAATGGTGTGGAATGGCACACAATATGTAGGAGTAGGATATGATTATAATAATCAGACGTCTTTAATTTTAACCAGTACCAACGGAGTTAGTTGGACTCGACAAGCTATCCTTGGTAGTATTTTATACGGTGTTACTTGGTCTGACACACAATCACAATATGTAGCAGTTGGTAGGGGCAATTCAAGACCAATATTTACCAGTCCCGACGGAGTAACATGGACACAACGTGAACCCTTGGACTTTGTATTTGATTTATATTCTGTTATTTGGGATAGTATCCATTCACAATATGTAGCAGTTGGCGCCGATGGTCTTGGGCTCACCTTAATATTTACCAGTCCTGACGGTGTAACATGGACAAAACGCTACCCCCCGCTCATTCCAGGCGGCACCACTGTTGTTAGTATTGCAGTAGACGGATCTGGTAACTATGTTGCCGTAGGCTATAATAATTCAACATATTCTGATATAATTTTATCTAGTATCGATGCTGGCGTAACCTGGATACAGCAAGCACAAAATCTATCTTATGATCTATCAAGTATTATCTATGCTTCGAATGTATTTCTAGCAGTTGGCCGCTCTATTGTGTTAGCTGGCGACGTTGCTACTTGGTATCTTATCGCCAACCCAACTCCCCAAAATAATATAGCCATTGGTCAATACGCCGGTAATAAGTTTCAAGATAGTTATACAATAGCGATTGGTACGTTCGCTGGTTACACAGGGCAAGGTAATACCGCAGTGGCAATGGGTTATTACGCTGGATTCACAGGGCAAGGCGCCAATGCTATTGCTGTAGGAGCCAATGCCGGTTTTGCTTATCAAGCCGCAAATACAATTATTCTTAACGCTACCGGTAATGATGTAGACGGTGTCCGTGATCAACCCAACAGTACCTATATTGCACCAATCCGCAATGACGTTACTGCTACTAATAATACTTTATATTATAACACAACAACATTTGAGTTAACATATGGTCCAGGTGGAACTCCATCTACTATTGACGGAGGAGTAGCTGATAGCAGTGCAGGCTTAACAGTAACAGCACATACATTGTCCACTAATCAATATGATGTGTCTGGATCAATTACCTACAACATTAGAGATGCAGGTGCTACTACAGCAGGAATCATTGTAAAAGGATTAACAATACCAGCTACACAAACAATTACTGGAGGTTTTGCTCAAGGTAATAATACCATAAGCTGGGGTAATGATTTTACAATCGATGGTGAATTTTGGAACCATGTTGTTTCTATAACAGCATTTGTTACAGACAGTAGAGGTTATACATTCTACTCACCGGTAACTGATATGTGGGAGGTTCCACATGGTCCTTGCCTAGTAGAAGGTACACAAATTACCATGGCAGATGGCACACACAAAGCCATTGAAGGTATCCAACACGGTGAATTAATTCGTGTGTGGAACTTTGATCTAGGCGAGTTTGATGAAGCACAACCTATTTGGATTAAAGCTGTAGAAGAAACCACTGAACATGGGGTTTACACATTTAGTGATGGTACACAATTACGCACAGTTGGACACAATGTATTCAACAAAGAAGCTGGTTCATTTACTAAATTAAAATATGATGAAACACCTATAGGAACAACAACATTTAACGAACAAGGGTTAGAAGTTACTCTAGTAAGTAAAGAGCGAGTTGTTGCTCCAACACGTTACTATAACGTATGGACACAGTATCACCTGAACTTGTTTGCCGATGGTATATTAACTTCAAATAGATTCAACAACATCTATCCTATTGTAGATATGAAGTTTGTCAAAGACAATCGTGCGTTGAGGTCAGTAGATGAGTTTGCAGGAATTGATGAGAAATACATTACTGGACTACGCTTACAAGAACAAACTTATGATGTAGAATACATACAAGATTATGTTCACAATAGGTTAGAAAGATTAGATATCGCCAATACAATAGAACAGGGAATTTAAGAATGACAACCATTAAACTACGACACGACACGGCAGCAAACTGGACAGCTGCCAATCCTATTCTGGCAGTAGGCGAACCAGGTATTGAAACAGATACTGACAAAGCAAAATACGGCGATGGTGCTACTACTTGGAATTTATTACCATATGCCAGTGGTACAACCTGGGCTAACATTCGAGATATCACCAATGCTAATGGTCCGCAACAAATAGCGTTAGGTCAGCTTGCTGGAAACACTGGAAGTTTTGTTGGTTATTCGTTAAATTCAGTAACTCTTGGTAATACCTCAACTCCTTGGTTAAAATATTTTGCGGTGGGTAATGGGGGAGTAGAAGCCGCAACCGAAGACGGGATTAATTGGTATCAATCTAATGTTTATACTCCTATTCCTGGAGCAGTCCTTAGTGGTACAGTTACTAGCTTTAGTAATAATGCAAATGCTCGCTTTGTTTCTGTTGGTCATAATAATTCTAATAATCAGACTGTGATCGCTTGTGGGGACAGTGGCTTTACCTCGTCCAATGTATTTCCTGGATACCTAGGTGGAATAGCGCAAAACGGCCATCGATATGTAGCAGTCGGATCAGATCTCTCTGATAAGGCATTATTCTTAACTACAACAGATCCGACTGCTAATAGTGGGTGGGTTGAGGTAGCTAGTGGTCTATATTCGGGATACCTATATAATGTTTCTTGGGGTAACTCACTGTTCGTAGCAGTCGGATCAGATACTTCCACCAATGCGCTATTACTAACATCACCCGATGGCATCACGTGGTCTCAACAGATTGCAGGTCTATATGCCAGTGCGTATCTACAGGGCATTAATTGGAATGGCTCACAGTATGTGGTTGTTGGTGGTGACACTACTGGTGAGCTAATACTAACATCGCCCGACGGAGTTACATGGACACGGCAAACTGCGGGAATCGCCTATGCAGAATTAACCAGTGTCACCTATGACGGCTCACAATATGTAGCTGTTGGTTATAATGAGTATGCGATAATACTAACATCGCCTGACGGAGTTACCTGGACACAACAAGCTACAGGTTTATTCCCACAATACACATACTTAAATTCAGTTATATATGACGGCGCCAATCAATATGTAGCAGTTGGCTCCGACGGGGCATCACCGGGATCATTTATAATCGTATCTTCTGATGCAATAACTTGGACTGTAGTGGGACTCCAGGCACAACAATCTGGTGCAGTTGCTATTGGTTGGGGTGCTGGTAGTGGTAGTCAAAGTACAAGTGCAGTTGCTATTGGTGAAGGAGCTGGTAGTAGTGGTCAAGGCTACAGTGCCACGGCCGTTGGATCGGGTGCTGGTGGTTATGGTCAAGGCTACGGCGCTACAGCCATTGGCCAGGGCGCTGGCCAACAAGGGCAAAACCAGAATGCAGTGGCTGTTGGTGGAAATACTGCCAGTTACAATCAAGGACAATTTTCTGTAGCAGTTGGTGCCAGTGCAGGCGGCGGAAATCAAGGTGAATTTTCTGTAGCAGTTGGACCTGCTGCCGGCGGCACGAGTCAAGGGAATTATGCGGTAGCGATTGGTCGATATGCCGGCTATGAGAACCAAGGTGCTAATAGTATAGCGATTGGTCAATATGCCGGTTACACTTTCCAAAGCACTGGCACTATCTTCCTCAACGCCACAGGTTCTCCATTAAGCGGTATCCCAGGTCAACAAAATAGTTTATACATTGCCCCGATACGCAACGATGTTACTGCTACTAATAATACTTTATACTACAATACAGATACAAAAGAAGTAACCTATGGGCCGGGAGGTGGTGGCACACGATGGGATGCTGTTCCTGCGGTCGCAGGATGTCCAATCTTTGCAGAACTTACTCCTGACCATTTCCACGCATATACACAACAAAGTCATCTGCGCTTAGAAAATACCGGAAACTGGGATATAGGCAGTGATTATCACAACACTGGTGTTGGGTCTTTTGATGGATCTACTTTAACTCTCAATGCATTAACTGGAAATATTGCTCTTAACGCTGGTTCTAATAATTCATGGACACTTAGTTCAACTGGTACACTAACATTGCCTCAGGGTGGTATTATTAAAAACCAAGTGTTAGTTAATGTTGTACTTCAACCATACACTCAATATCCACAGGATGGAGTTTACTATACTGATATAGGCTTGCCGTATCTTTCAAATTTATGGAGCCCTGGATTACCAGTAGTTCTTAATATGGTTAATCCGTCAGGAGACTGGATAGCATTAAATGGCGGAACATTTTACATAAGCCATGTAGGTGGCGAGTTAGTTTCGTTATGTACTGACGCAGGTTTAACAACACCTATTAATATTACCGCTGGCACATACGACAGTGGAACACTAATCTCGGCAGTTTTTGATTCTCGACCATATGTATCTATTCAATCTTCGGGTTCGAACAATTGGACATTTGGTAACGATGGCGAATTATACTTGCCAACAGGTGGACGCTTAGGATTTGCTGGCAAAGGTTGGACTGGATTAGATGGTGGCAATGGTCAACCAGTGAGCTTAACAAGTTTATACCCTAGCGGAATGTACTCCGGTTGTGTAACTATTGCTCCCGGTGGCGGTATTAACATTTCTACCTACGGTGACAACACAGGACAAACAGGTGGATGGACATTTGGTAATGATGGTATATTCTATGGTCCGATAGAAGGTGGCTTACAAGTTAGTGGATATATCGAAGCATCTAAAGGAAATGGGATAAACTTAGTAGCTGGTCAACCATCAGATATATTTACTAGTGTAACTGCAATAGGTGATAGTGGAACAACATCTACAATCCTTGTTAATACCTCAGTTAATAACGATGCGTACCTCATTCCAGTAGGTGCTACATTTAGTGTAGATAGTAATCCAGCAAACGACTTAGCAGTCATCGACTCGTCATCCTTTGCTCCAGGAGAATGGGCATTAACTGTAAATGGTACTTTTAACTTAGTTGCCGGCAATAACTATACCGTAAAATATCCAAGTACAAATTACAATAATGTAGCAGTTACTACCCACGGTGGTAGTTGGTCCTTTGGAGCAGATGGTAGGACAACATTCCCAAGTAATAATGCTCAAACCTTTCAGATAGTACCAGCAGTAACCACATACCTTACAACATCTACACCTGCCGTAGTATTTGCTAGCTCATCGTATTCAATCGAAACCATGAAAGCAACTATACAAGTGTTAGACGTAACAGGAATTGTTGTTGGCGGGGTATCAACATACCATTCACAGATTTGTGAAATGTTAATTGTTCGCAAACGCATCTACGATGCTAACATTGATGCTACATCAAACTCAGTTGAAGCAATGGTGTACGGAGTAGTGCATACTTCAGCAACACCAATGGCAACATTTGACGCACAGTGGAACGCAACTACTAACAACATAGAAATTACCGCAACAGTTGATCCAGCATACACTGGTGTAAATGTAAAAGTAATGGCAACAGAATCAGTTAATTTAGCACCTTAAGGAATAATACAAAATGGCAATCAAACCTTTCGCAATACAAGGAGCAGACCTAACACTAGGTGGTGTAAATCTACAAGCAGGTACATCTGGTGTTGTTATTCCTGGTGTTACTAGAGCAACTAGTTATATTCCAGAAGAAGTAAATGATACTGGCGATCAAACACATGCGTTTACAACTATTCCTGTAGTTATCGACCACACATACTACTCCATCCTAAACGGGGATTATTCACCTAGCGGGTATACTGAAGCAGAATATGCTGTTACTGAGCTAGACGGAGAAGGATTTATTGATGGTATTGATATTGTTAGTCAAGGTAGCGGTTGGGATTCAACTTCTGCTAACGGTGCCCAAAATAACAATATGTGGGCTTATGTTGGTTCAGACAGTAATCCTTTTGCTAGTTTTGTAAACACAGACTGGACACAGATTCCATTCTGTGTTAAGATCAGAGCAGGTGAGATTGAAACTATTGGTGGTGGCAATGCCAACACTGGAAACTTTACATTTAACGAAGACACTATCACCAACGCTAACGGACTAATACTGGTCACAGATAGAGGCACATTGGCCATTGGTAGTCAACTGGAAACGCCGGGCGTGGCAGGACACTTACACATTGCCTTTAATAATAGTAATGTCAATCCACCAGCCAGTGACCTATTCCTAGGTGACGACTACAACTATGTAAAATTACCTGGATATTATCTCAATACAGCTACTCAATATGGAATAGAGCTCGGCACAAACGACAGAAATGGCGGCGGCTCCAACAACTGGCGCTTTGGCACAGATGGTGTGCTAACATTACCTGATGGTAATACACGCATTGGAAATATTAATGGTATAGATAGTATTGTAGCAAGTACCGGTACTGGTTTTGCTGTTTTTGCTCAAGGCACAGGCGGGTTCAATGTACTACAATGGGTAGCGGACACAGGAAGTTTAGGTTCAACAGGCACACAAGTTGCGGCAGTGATAGTAAACAGTCCATTAGCATCAACAAGTGGCACCGTACAAATAGCAACAGGTTTGTCCTACGGTCCTAGTGTAGATAACATTTGGACCTTTGGCACAGATGGTAGTATAACATTCCCAGATGCCACAGTACAGACCACAGCCTACACCGGCCAAGGTGGTAGCGGTTATGTTACTACAACTAGTGGTATTACATTTGTCAACAACGATGCTATACTATCAACTCCTAGTACAGGAACACAATATACTAGTTCATTAAGAACTGGAATACCAAGTTTCTTAACAGTTGACGAATCAGTAACAGATCCACAGCACGGGTTTGACAGCAACGGAATGTGGTTTGAAGGTAACGCTGAACTTAACGGATATCCTGTTCGTAGTAATTTTACCATTACTGAAACAACTCCTGTAATAGTTGAGTTTGATTTTATCTATGATCAACTTTGTGCCGATCAAGGAGTATGTGTATTCTTGGACGGTGATGCACCTGCCTGGTCGTGGGGATCTAACCCGACTTGTATTTCTGCAAAATATAATTGCGGCTCACCCGAACTAGATGGACTTGCTTCTTCAATCGGCGGCAATGGGGACAATGGTCTTTTAATAGTAGGTAACACATATCGAGCACGATTTACATATAATCCAACCATTACTAATTCAGTTAAATTAGAAACATTTGACACAGACTTAACCACAGTTATTGACACGCTGATATTACAAGATAAACTGTCAACTGGTGCATACCGTGTTGGATTGTCTGGAGATTCAGACGGTAACCTGGGAGGCCCACCAGCTGGCAAAGCATACTTTACCGATCTATCAATAACTACTGGAACATATATACCAGTGCAGGAATGGAAGTTTGGGTCTACAGGTGATTTAACATTACCTCTAGAAGGAAACATATTAAATAGAGACGGTGATGTATTGCTGTCTAGCAAGATCGCAATTCCAGTCAACATCAATCTAGATGGCGGTGGCGCAAGCACAATATACGAAGCTACATCATTGCTGTTTGCTGATGGTGGCTTTGCTTCAACTAGACGCAGTACTACAGATCCATTATTTGATGCAGGTGCTAACGGTGCAGGCAGAGTATACGGCGCAACAGACAACTTAATCAACGGTGGTGGAGCATAAACAATGGCAAATAAAATACAACTACGACGCGATACAGCCGCAAACTGGGAAGCAGTAAATCCCGTACTAGGTGATGGTGAACCCGGCTTTGTAATAGATACAAATCAAGTCAAGTATGGTGATGGTAGCACACCATGGAATAATCTAGGTTGGGGTGGCACTGGATTGAATCCTGATTCAGTGGCTATTGGTTATGAGGCTGGAAAAACAAATCAATCTAACTATTCAGTAGCAGTTGGAACAGTTGCAGGACAAGTTAATCAAAATCAATCAGCTGTAGCTATTGGTTACGCTACTGGACAATATAATCAAGGTATATATTCTGTGGCTATTGGCCAAGGAGCAGGCAATAACAATCAAGGTGCCTATGCTATTGCTATCGGAGAAGGCGCAGGATACAACTATCAAACTACAGGTAGTATTGCTATATCGGCTACAGGCAATGGACTAGATACAGGTAACGCTGGCTTATACATTGATCCAATCCGTAACGATCTAACATCAACCAACCTGGCATTGTTCTACGATGCTACTACAAAAGAAATAACATACAGCACAGCATCACAACCTAACGCATTGATCAATGGCACACACTCAGTTACCTTGTTGCCAAATGGCGCATTAACAGGGGATGGTGCTAACGGTAACTTCTACATTGATACTATAACCAGCACTGGCACAACTAGTACTTGGGTGTTTGATGTTAGTGGTGCCTTAACATTCCCAGATGCTACTATACAAACAACAGCATATACCGGCGGCGGAGGATCTAACTCTGTTACTCCATTAGATGACTATCTCTACGGAGTAGTGGCATATGATGCAAGTACTGGAACTACTTGGGTACAATCTTATCCAAATTCAAACTTTACGGCAAATTTTGTAAATTTACCTACTACTAATAATTCAATTGTAGAATGCAAATTAATCATAAATCAAGGACACTATACTGGTATTCCTAACATATTACAAGTTGAAGGATCCCCAGTGGCTGTTAAATGGAACGATGGCATTCCTGAAGGATATTCAGAAAATACAGATGAAATTACAATCAAGTTAATAAGAACAAACAACACATGGACTACAGTATTAGGTAGTTTAACAACATACGGCGCATTGCCTCCTAGAGTTAATACAATAGGCCCTGCTGGCAGATTCTTAGTAATGGGATCAAATACATTCAAAACTTCTATCGATGGAGTTTCTTGGAGCCAATGTAATTCTAATGGATCACAGGCCGGTGCTCAAAATGCTACTGCTGATACATCCACAGGAAGGATATGGACAGCAGGAGACGCTGGCGGTTATAGTGAAAGTGATAAAGTATATTACACAACAGATTTATTTGGATCAGGGTGGGTTGAATCTAACACATTGCCTATCTCTGCAAGATGGAACGGCATTGTGGCACACAGTAGTAACGTAGTAGTGTGGGACATCTCATTCCCAGCAGTAGTTTATGCAAGTACTGATACTGGTGTTACCTGGAATCTTGCAATTACTAATACTGGTACTTTTTATCAACCACAAATGATGTGGGAAGATACAACTAATCAATTTATAGCAGTAGATAATAGTATATCATTCACCAGTACCGATGGAGTTTCTTGGATAAAGAATGGAGATGTTGGGGTAGCTGGCTTTTCAGGACAAATAGCATCAGGCGGTGGAAAATTGGTTGCTGTCGGTGGTGGGGTTGCATACAGTTCAGACCACGGTGCAACATGGAACAACGCTACAAATACAAATCCCTGGGGAGATTTGAGAGGAGTCGCATATGGCAACGGTCGTTGGGTCGCCGCGGCATATGACTCGGGCCTAACCTACGGTATAACTTCTAGTATAGACGGAATAACTTGGACTAATCAGGCAGTATTTACAGATGATCCATTGTGGGATTTAGAGTTTGGCAATGGAACTTTCATAGTCAGAGGTATCAATGGTGGAACTTATGTAAGTACCACCGGGCTTGAAGGTAGTTGGACAACTGCAACACAGGTCGGCAGCTATGGGAATCATTTAATTTTTGTGCCTGACTGGAACTAATCTAATCTATGTCATTACGCATACAAGCAAAGCAACCTACAGTAGTTAATCTCCTGTCCAGTCCAGAGAACTTGACAGTGAGTCCGTGGTATCGTCCGTCAGTGACCACAGTTTCAAATAATGAGCTTGCTCCTGATGGTACATATACTGCTAGCAAGTTTACATACCTATCTATATATCCACAAGTTCAATACAATCTCAACAGCATTGTTAGCACTGGGGAAATATATAATCTTTCAGTATACGCTAAAACCTCGAATGTTGGATTTGCTATGACTGTTTATGATGCCTGGCATAACTTCAATACAATTAACGGAAATGTAGAAGATGGAGATCATTTTACTGATGCTAGAATAAGTGCTGCCGCTAACGGATTCTATCGTTGTTCATATACATTTACTGTTTCTGCAGACCACACATATCATAATGCATCATTTTGGTTAGGCGGATTTAACGGATTAGATTGGACCGGACAAACAATGACATTGTGGGGTGCACAACTTACGCATACATCCACCTTGCAACCATACTATCCCCAAAGTCAACTCAACTCTGGATTCAGAATCCAAAGTCGTCAACTACCTAGCTATGTAGATCGTGGCCTACAATTTTATATTGACGCTGCCAATACAGCCAGCAACCTTGCCACTGCCATTGCTGACATATCAGGTAATAACTATACTGTGGGACTACACAACGCAACAGTTACTCCTACTGCCTTCCAAGTAAGAAACACTGGCACAGCACCAACCCAATGTATTGTTACTCAATTCGACAACGGAATACTTAAATCAACAAATAAACCCGGAACTTGGACATTAGAAGCATATTGGAAAAACATTTCTGCACCTTGTAGTGGTGAAGCATTTATTGTGGGGCGTATTGGCTGGCATGGTGGAATATATTGTTATGACTATGGCGGTGGTTACACAGAAATCCATCACGCTATAAAAACAAACTCTGGGTGGACTGGTGCATACGATGAACCTATTGCAGTAGTGGCTCCGGGAGAAACAGTTCATTCAGTTATGACATATAATGATGGGTGGATTCGTAGCTATATAAATGGAATACTAATCAAAACACATCAGTGGGATTACAACACCTACGGAATGACCAACTACGATAATAATATCCGTATAGGTGGATGGGATAATGATTCATTCCCACAATATGGCACCAACTCTGACATCTATGCTATCCGTTGTTATAGCACAGAATTAACAGCACAAGAAGTAGCACAGAATTATCAACATATTAT
>Ga0194038_1000430_pt1 | contig 18442 bp, 16 predicted proteins | sample JunL226m_MetaG_FD_148630 | JGI IMG/M metagenome (GOLD analysis project Ga0194038, IMG submission 148630) | Anoxic zone freshwater microbial communities from boreal shield lake in IISD Experimental Lakes Area, Ontario, Canada - Jun2016-L227-6m | ecosystem: Environmental > Aquatic > Freshwater >... | reverse complement strand
AGATGAATAGCCTGATCGTAGTGGCTTATAGCCTCCTCATACCGTTTGAGTTCATGCAACGTGTTGCCTTTATTGGACCAAGCTTCTGCATAATCGGGCTTAAGATGAATAGCCTGATCGTAGTGGCTTATAGCCTCCTCATACCGTTTGAGTTCATGCAACGTGTTGCCTTTATTGGACCAAGCTTCTGCATAATCGGGCTTGAGATGAATAGCCTGATCACATGATTCGAAAGCCTCTTCGTAGTATTTTAGTTTATTAAGCGGTACGCTTCGATTCGACCAAACCTCAAAATAGTTTGGGTTTAATCTGATGGCTTCGTTATAAGAACCAAGCGCCTCCATGTAATAATTTAAGTTATTTAGAGCTATACCTTTATTTGACCATGCCTCAACCATATCCGGCTTGACTCTGATCGCATCCTCTATCACCTCTAGTGCAGCAGCATAATGTTTAGCATCAATGAATGCTGAACTTTTGTTCACCAGTGTCTCGACATCACTTGGATTAATATGAAGCGCTAAATCATAAGCTATTAATGCACTCTGGTAATCGCCCTGCATTGAATAAAGAAGGCCTAGATTGTAAGGAATCCTTGCATCATCTATTTTATAGAGCCTCAAATAATTGAAAATTATTAGCGCCTCTTTTAGCCTATTATTTTGTGAACAAGCAATGCCGATCTGAAAGAGTGTATTAAAATTCGCAGCATCCTTATCAAGCGCTCTTTGAATTATTCCACCATCACTTTCAAGTTTATTGTTATTAATTAAATTAATAACTTCAGAAAGAATTGTGGGTGTGCTTTCATTCATAAAATATATTCTATATATTAAAGGGCTCTTTTAGATGTATTGTTTATCAAATATTGCCCATTTCATAATTTAATAATTTGCAGTCTTGTCTTATTATTAAATTAAATATGGCTATTTTTACAGCTCAACCAGACCACTAAAGTTCCTGGCACAGGACCGCCCAGTTTATGGGCGGGAATTATTTAGTAGAGTACCCAACTTTTGCCGGTCACTTTAAGTTGGCATATTTTGGTACTGCTTCGTATGAGAGTCGAATTATGCCACCAACATAAGGACCTATTTAACCGTCGCCGCCTACATAGGTCTGAGGCATCTCCCATAAAGACAATTGCTGACTGAAATTACAGTTCATGCCAACTGGGGAGGTAGTGCTGGTGAGACATTCTCCCGACTCTAATATGAGTATGAACGAAAGAGAAGTACCAAATAATTTTTTGATGCATGACCCTCAAGAAATGTTGATATTCCCATTTTCCCATGAGACCTCATGAGTCTATAAAAAACCTTTGCACGGAATTTTGGCATGCCAAAATACACATTTGCATTGTGACTTTCTTGACAGAAAATGAAAAAGGCCCAAAGCAGTTAAGCAATGGGCCTGAAATTTGATGGTGCCCCTTGTCCGACTCGAACAGACCACCTACTGATTACAAATCAGTTGCTCTACCAGATGAGCTAAAGGGGCAACGGGTTATATTTTATCCTATTTCACAATCTTCAAGGAAGGTCTGCTGGTTCTTGGCTTTTCAGGGCCCTCATCGGAAGCATCGGCTATGTGCAAACCCCGCGCCTGAGATGGATCGAACGGAAACGACATTCCTTGCCCATTTTCTCTAGCGTAAATTGCTAATACATGACTTACTGGAACCAAGATCTTTCTTGGAATGCCGCCAAATCGGGCCTGGAAGCTAATCCAATCATTTTCCATTTGAAGTTGATGACAGGCCTCAAGTGAGAGATTTAAAATAATCTCATCATTCTTCACAAACTCCATGGGCACCTCTACCCTGGAATCTACAAAAACAACAATAAAAGGTGTAAAACCAAAATCCGTGCACCACTGATGTAGGGCACGGATTAAATAGGGCTTATTACTTGGTAAGTCAGGCATGCTGAGTGGAATGAACCGCAATTGGTGCTCAGCGGCGCATTACCTTTTCAGAAGGGGTCAAAGCTTCGATATAAGCGGGTCTACTAAAAATACGCTCAGCGTACTTCAGGAGAGCTGCAGCATTGCGTGAAAGATCAATACCATAGTGCTCAAGGCGCCATAACAATGGGGCAATGGCCACATCCAGCATAGAAAATTCATCGCCTAGCATGTACTTATTCTTAACAAAAATAGGCGCTAGCTGAGTCAAACGATCGCGAATCGCTAAACGCGCTTTTTCATGAACTTTTTCAGCAGCCTTACCTTTTTCATTTTCCAAAGCGGCTACATGCACAAAGAGCTCTTTCTCAAAATTAAAGAGGAAGAGACGTGCGCGTGCGCGTGCAACTGGATCGGGCGGCATTAATTGTGGATGAGGAAAACGCTCATCAATGTATTCATTGATGATGTTCGATTCATACAAAATCAAGTCACGCTCAACCAAGATAGGAACTTGGCCATACGGGTTCATCACCGAAATGTCTTCAGGCTTGTTAAACAAGTCGACATCGCGGATTTCAAAATCCATACCTTTTTCAAAAAGCACCAAACGGCAGCGTTGCGAGAATGGGCAATTAGTACCCGAGTACAACACCATCATAAATTTATGTCCTTAAATTTCTACTTCAATACAACAAACGCACAACAAACTGCGGCTTTAAATCTATTTCACTAAATGAGTCCTACTGGACCCAATTAGTGAATATCTTTCCAATAGGCTTTATTCAAGCGCCATGCAAACAACGTAAAGATTGCCAGGAACAAAAGAACTATAACGCCAAGACGCTTGCGTTCTAATTGAACTGGCTCAGCCATCCAAGACATGAACGCAACCAAGTCGGCAATGTTGTCGTCATACTCTTGTGGTTTCATAGTGCCTGGAGTCAACTGCTCAAAACCTACAAAAACTTTCTCAGTACGACTTTCATCGTGCGGGTCTTTGCGCTCCTCAAACTTGGCTGCGCGCTCACCCTGCAACTGCCAGAGCACATGCGGCATACCTACGGTCGGGTAAACCAAGTTATTCCAGCCAGTTTGAGTGTTGTCATCTTTATAGAAGGTGCGGAAATAGGTATAGAGCCAATCGGTACCACGAGCACGGGCCTCAACTGATAAATCGGGTGGGGTTTTACCAAAGAACACTTTACCTTCTTTTGGTGTCATGGAAATGGTCATCAAATCACCGACTTTGGCATCATTCAAAATGAGGTTGTCTTTGATTTGTTGATCAGTTAGACCAATGTCACGCAAGCGGTTATAACGCATACTTGTCGCTGAATGGCAGTTTAAGCAATAGTTCACAAATATCTTGGCACCATTTTGCAAGGAAGCATTGCTACTGACACGGTTAGGTGCCGCGTCAAGCGGGAATCCACCTTCATTTGCGTTGGCGCTCACAACAAAGCCAAGGGCGGCAACCAAAACAGTTGCTTGGCAGACGCCCATCAAAGTTTGCAGAATTCGTTTCATACTAGATCCTAATTTCTCTTAGCTGATATCTCAGGCGTGAATTAATGGGACTTAAAAGTAACGCGCGTTGGAACTGGCTTGAAGGTACCAAGCGTGCTCCAGAACGGCATTGCCAAGAAGAAGCCCAGATAGTAAATAGTGCATACCTGAGAGATCTTTTCAAACACTGGTGATGGTGGTTGGATGCCTAAATAACCCAAAATCACAAAACTCACCACGAACACGCCATAAATATATTTATGGAACTGTGGACGATAGCGTATAGATTTCACTGGTGATCTATCCAGCCAAGGCAAGAAGAACATGATCACGACTGAACCACCCATGATCACTACACCCCAGAACTTCGCATCAAATAAATAGAAACCGCCAGCTAATACAAGAGCAATTGCTACGCAAGCACCTTTGACTTTGATGTCTTTAGTGGTCTTAGCATACATTCCAAGAACGACCGCTAAGAAGATCCACAAAGGCAGCAAGAAGTTGGTAGTCGTTGCGCGCAGCATTGAATAGAACGGAGTGAAATACCAAACTGGTGCAATGTGTGTTGGTGTCACAAACGGATTTGCAGGGATGAAGTTATTTGCCTCTAAGAAGTATCCGCCCATCTCTGGAGCAAAGAACACGATGCAAGCAAAAATCATTAAAAATCCTCCCAAATACATGACGTCATGGACGCTGTAAAAAGGGTGGAATGGTATGCCATCCACTGGATGGCCTTGCGCATCTAAATTCTCTTTAATTTCAACACCATCTGGATTGTTGGAGCCGACTTCATGCAATGCAAGAATATGAGCTGCTACCAAACCAATTAATACCAATGGAATGGCAATCACGTGAAACGCAAAGAAGCGATTGAGGGTTGCGTCACCCACTACATAATCACCACGCAACCATAAAGACAGATCTGGTCCAATTAATGGAATGGCAGAGAACAAGTTCACAATTACTTGAGCGCCCCAGTAGGACATTTGACCCCATGGGAGCAAGTAACCAAAGAAAGCTTCGCCCATCATGCACAAGAAAATCGCACAACCAAAGATCCAAATGAGCTCGCGAGGTTTGCGATAGGAGCCGTAGATCAAACCACGGAACATATGTAAATAAACCACCACGAAGAACATGGACGCGCCTGTAGAGTGCATATAGCGTATCAGCCAGCCCCAAGGCACTTCGCGCATGATGTACTCAACTGAATCGAAAGCCTTAGCAGCATCCGGTTTGTAATTCATGGTCAAGAAAATACCAGTAACAATCTGCAATGCCAGCACGACAATAGCCAAAGCGCCAAAAATATAGAAAAAATTCAAATTCTTAGGAGCGTAATACTCGCTCATATGCCTTTTAAAGGCCTCTGTCACCGGTAACCGTGAGTCAACCCAAGCCATCAGCTTCTGAGCTGCAGATGCGTCCGCTGGGACTTCTTTTTCGTGAAATGCCATTTATCTCTCCTTAGGCCTTCTTATCGTCGCCGACCAGAATCTTGGTATCGCTCAAATACATATGTGGCGGCACTTCAAGGTTATCCGGGGCTGGTTTGTTCTTAAATACACGGCCTGCCATGTCAAATGTAGATCCATGACATGGGCAGAGGAAGCCGCCTGGCCAAGTATTTGGCAAGGATGGTTGAGCTCCAGCCTCAAACTTTGGCGTTGGAGAACAGCCTAAATGGGTGCAAATACCGACTACTACGAGGTATTCAGGCTTAATAGAGCGCCATTGATTCTGGGCATAAGGAGGTGTAAATTGAGCTGGATCACGCAATGAGTCAGGGTCAGCCAATTCGCCATCAATCTTTGATAATTCTGCAACCTGCTCGGGGGTGCGACGCACTACCCAGACTGGCTTACCACGCCATTCAACCATTCTCATCTCATCAGGCTGCATACCAGCAATATCGATTTCAACAGCTGCTCCAGCGGCTTTAGCGCGCTCGGAAGGTTCAAAACTGTCCACAAAAGGGTAAAGGGCTGCGGCTGCACCTACGCCTCCAACCGCCGAAGTGGCGATCAACCAATTACGGCGATCCTTGTCCATACAGGGCTTGTCACTCATTTACAAAATTCCTAGAAAGGGTATTTATGGGTGGAAATTGCTTAAAGGTAGGATTTTAAAGTAAAAAGTGGGGTAAGCAAGAAAGTTATGGGGTTAATCTCGGGTTAATCTATATCTAAACAGAAAGGGGAGCATTTATGAGCGTTTTAAAGGAGTTTCGGGACTTTGCCGTCAAGGGCAATGTGATTGATTTGGCGGTGGGCGTCATTATTGGGGGCGCCTTTGGAAAAATCGTTGATTCCCTAGTAAATGACATCGTCATGCCGGTCATTTCGACCCTTTTAGGGGGTCATATCGACTTTACCAACCTATTTTTAGTCTTAGGTCATGTTCCAGATGGTGTGCCAAGAACTTTTGATGCCCTCAAAAAAGCTGGGGTACCAATTTTTGCTTATGGCAATTTCATTACCATCTCCATCAACTTCATTCTCTTGGCTTTTGTCATTTTTCAAATGGTGAAGATTGTTAACAAAATTCGTTTGATGGATGCACCGCCTGCGCCACCCACTCCCGAGGATATTGTTCTATTGCGTGAGATTAGAGACAGCCTTAAAAAATAAGTTACTCTGAAGTTTTTAACCCTGCTCGATAGACAATCAATTTGACCGCCACTCAACATAATAAGGATGCACGAGAGCAAGCGCAGTCCGCTTTTCAAAAAGGTTTTGAGCTACTGCAGCAGGGGCAATGTGAAGAAGCCGATCTGCTCTTTTCAAATGCGCATGCGCTTGATCCTGGAAATATTGATACGCTAAATCTCTTAGGCATTAGGCAATATCAAGAACAGAACTATCCTGAAGCGATTCGTCTTCTCACTAAAGCCAATCGCCTATCGGGAGAATCTGCTCAGACCCTGAGTAATTTAGGACTAGTGCATATTGCGATTGAAAACTTTGAAAAAGCTCTGGGGTTTTTTGACTTAGCCCTTAGGATTGACTCCACTACGCCAGAAATACACAATAATCGCGGCAATGCATTAAAGGGCTTAAATAAAAATGATGCTGCATTAGAGGCTTACAAAAGCGCACTCCATCTTCGTCCAAATTATGCTGAGGCTATTAGTAATCAAGCGGTAATTTATCTAGAGCAAAAAAGCTATCCTCAGGCTATCGAATATTTTCAACAGGCCACTCGATCAAATCCCAGCTTAGCCGTGGCATTCAATGGTCTTGGGAATGCATTGACAGAAATAGGTCAATACCAATCTGCTTTTCAGGCCTTTGAACATGCCCTACAAATCAATCCAAACTATTTAGATGCCTGCCTTAATTTTGGCAATTGCCTTAAAAAAGCAAAAGAATATCAGGCCTCCATCACCTGTTACAAACATGCCATTGGATTAAATCCTGAATATAGTAAATCCTACTACCAACTTAGCGAAGTCTTCTATGACGTCGGAGATACAGCATCTGCTAAAGGGAATTTGGAAAAAGCATTGCGGCTAAACCCCAAAAATATGGGGGCGTTATTTTCATTAGCTATTGCCCAAATCCCCAAGGTCTATCTTAATGCCGAAGAGATTAATCAATCACGTAAGGATTTTTCTGAGAAGTTAAATACATTAGCTAATACCAAACTTCGTAATGAGAATATAGAAGAAATATTGGGATGTGTTTCACGCTCTCCTTTTTATCTTGCTTATCAAACACAAGATAATCGATCACTCTTAAGTCAATTTGGCAATATTTGCATCGAACTATCCAAGCCAATACAGGCTATCGTTGAAAAAGAAAAACTCATTTCGTCAAAGCAAAATAGTAAAATTCAGATTGGCATTGTGAGTCATTACTTTTGCAATCACCCAGTCTGGTATGCCATTACAAAAGGATGGCTCACCCAACTAAATCCCAATCTATTTGAAATTCACCTATTCAATACAAATGGTGCGGAGGATGAAGAGACTGAGTTAGCGAAAGTTAAAACCGCCAGCTACACCAATGGAATACATGCAACTGTTGATCTAGCTTGTCATATTCGCGAAAAAAATCTTGCTGTACTGATCTACCCTGAAATTGGCATGGATACCGTGGCTAAGGCCCTAGCATGCTTAAGGCTGACCCCTGTGCAGGTGGTCAGTTGGGGGCATCCAGAAACCACCGGACTGGACACGATCGACTACTTTCTCTCTGCGGAAGATTTTGAACGAGCCGGTGCCCGGAATGATTACAGCGAAGAATTAATTACATTACCCATGCTAGGAACTTATTTTGGCTCAGGGGACATTCAAGCTCAGGATATAAATCTAAGCAGCCTTGATATCAACCCAGACTTACCGATCCTCCTATGCGCTGGATCACCTTCTAAATATTTACCTGAAAATGATTTCGTTTTAGTAGAAATTGCCAGACAACTGGGAAGGTGTCAGTTCATCTTTTTCAACTTTCAAAATGAACTGACGGCGATTTTAAAAGACCGCTTATTTAATGCGTTCAAACTCTCGGGCCTGAACCCAGAGGATTTTATTAATTTCATTCCCTTTCTTAATAAGGAAGAGTTCTATGGCTTGATGGGAAAGTCGGATTTGTACTTAGATACCATGGGATTTTCAGGTTTCAATACAGCTATGCAGGCAATAGCTTGTGATTTACCCATTGTGTCTCTGGAGGGTAAATATATGCGCGGCAGACTGGCAAGCGCCATCATGCGCCGTCTGAAGTTAGATACCTTAGTGGCAATGACAAATACAGAATATGCTGACATAGTTGTAGCGTTAATACAAAATAGAGAGCTACTCGAATCTTACAAAACAATCATTTCTGAATCTAAAATACATTTGTTTAATAATGGAAAATCGATCAGTGCCTTAGAGGCTTTTTTAATCAAAGTGAGCAAACACAGCGATTGATATGAATTCATTCTTTCAAAAATTTTGGCTTTTATTTGCCCAAGCTGTTACGGTCCTGCTGGCCGCCTGGTTTATTACAGCTACTCTTAAACCAAGCTGGTTAAATGCATCGCAGGTCAATTCTTTGGTGGGCGATATTTCCGTTAAGGAAAGCCCTTATGTGGGGCAACTTAGTCCAGGGTCTTACCATGATGCTGTAAAGAGATCGATGCCTGCCGTTGTTAATATTTTTACTAGTAAAACTTCCGCAAAACAAAAAACGCGCAAGAGCGCTAACGCTCAATCTGCCGACCCCCTCTTCCAATTCTTTTTTGGCGATCAGCCGCCAGAGGAATCTCCCAGCTCAAGCCTAGGATCAGGAGTTCTGGTAAGCCCAGAGGGAATTATTTTGACTAACCATCATGTTATTAGCAATGCTAAGGATATTGACATAGCATTGGCTGATGGAAGAAAGATCAAAGCCCAATTGATTGGAAGTGATCCAGATACTGATATTGCTGTTCTCAAGATTGAGCCAAAACAACTGCCTACGCCAATTACTTTTGCCAAGATTGAATCTGTTCATGTGGGAGACGTTGTTCTGGCGATTGGTAATCCTTTCGGGGTCGGGCAAACAGTCACCTCGGGTATCGTCTCAGCTCTGGGGCGAGACCACCTAGGTATCAATACCTTTGAAAACTTTATTCAAACAGACGCCGCTATCAATCCTGGCAATTCCGGAGGTGCTTTAGTCGATACACGAGGTAACCTGGTGGGAATTAATACGGCAATTTATTCAAATAATGGTGGTTCAATGGGAATAGGCTTTGCCATCCCCGTTAATCTTGTTAAGCAGGTGATGGAGTCCATTGTTGCAAAGGGCTCAGTCACACGGGGGTGGATCGGCGTAGAACCTCAAAATCTTTCAAAAGAACTCTCCGAATCCCTGGGCTTACCTAGCGCAACGGCAGGCGTGCTTCTCACGGGTGTTTTAGAGGGTGGTCCCGCTGATCGTGGAGGGGCTAAACCAGGAGACATCCTAACTTCTGTAAATGAACAACAAGTCAAAGATGTCAGGCAACTGTTAAATCAAATCGCCGAACTGGGTCCAGGTAACACTGCACACCTCAGAATATTGCGAAAAAATACAGCACTGGAACTCAATGTGCAAGTTGGCAAGCGCCCTAAACCAAGCACTGCCAACTAATTAGTGAGCCAATATCTTGGATAAAAAATCTTTTGCCCTGGGTGACCGCAGTTCAGGCTCTTCAAAAAACTGATCCTTGGTACAGTCTTCAATAATTCGACCTTGATCCATAAATATCACTCGATTGCTGACCTTGCGGGCAAAACCCATTTCATGGGTGACGCAACACATGGTCATGCCCTCATTAGCAAGCTTCACCATGACATCCAAGACCTCGCCCACCATTTCTGGGTCAAGCGCCGAGGTAGGTTCATCGAATAACATCACAATGGGATCCATACTCAAAGCACGCGCTATCGCTACCCGTTGCTGCTGTCCACCAGAGAGTTGCCCGGGAAACTTATCCTTCTGCTCCATCAAACCCACACGCTCGAGATACTTTAAGCCATGCACTTTAGCCTCATCAGCAGACCTGCCTAGAACCTTTATCTGCGCGAGGGTGAGATTTTCAGTGACGCTTAAGTGTGGAAAAAGTTCAAAATGCTGAAACACCATCCCTACCCTAGCTCTTAGCTTTGGGAGGTTTGTTTTGGGGTCGTGCAATTTGATTCCATCGACAATGATTTCACCGGATTGAAAGGGCTCTAAGGCATTAATGGCTTTGATGAGCGTTGACTTGCCTGAGCCGGAGGGTCCACAAATAACTACCACCTCCCCTTTTTTGATAGAGGTTGTGCAATCATTTAATACCTGAAAAGAACCATACCATTTTGAAACGTTTTGAAGTTCGATCATATAAACCTTCAGCGAATAATTTGAATTTTCTTTTGGATTTTCCTTACTACATATGACAATCCAAAACAGATGATGAAATATAAAACCGCAGCCATGAGATAAGCTTCTACAGGTCGGTTGTAATTTTTAGAAAGTATCTCAAAACCCTTAAGAAGATCATAAGCACCAATGGCATAAACCAAAGAAGTATCTTGAAATAAGATAATGGTTTGCGTGAGTAAAACAGGGAGCATATTTCTAAAAGCTTGAGGGAGAACGACGTATCGCATGCTTTGAAAATAGGTTAATCCTAGAGCGTACCCTGCATTTACCTGGTCTTTTTTTACACTCTGAATACCTGCGCGCATGATCTCAGAATAGTAAGCAGCCTCAAAAACGGTAAAGGTAATAAGAGCCGAGTACTCCGCCCCCAAAGTCTTGCCCGTGAGTAAAGGTATCAGGAGGAAGAACCACAAAATAACCATTACCAAAGGGATAGCGCGCAAAGTAGTCACATAAACCAAAGCTGGAATACTTAACCACTTAAAGCTAGATAAACGCATCATCGCCAAAAGGGTGCCAAGAATAATGCCGCCCACCATAGATACCAATGTCAGGTGCAATGAAAATAATAGGCCCTTAATAATAAAAGTCGAAATTACCCCCCAAGTAAAAAAGCTAAAGTCGAGGTTCATTAGGCTCATTTTCTTGCTCCTGCTGAACTAGGTATGGTGATCTTATGCTCTATGAACTGAGCAATTAAATTCACAATAAATGCTGAAATAAAATATAAGCCAGTTACCACTAAATATATTTCAATACCCCGAGAAGTTTCTTCCTGGGATTGCATCGCAAACATCGTCAACTCTGCAATCCCAATTGCAAAAGCTACGGAAGAGTTCTTAATAATGCTCATTGCCTCACTCGTAAGTGGCGGAATAATAATTCGAATGGTTTGTGGAAGCAAAACGTAACGATAGGACTGAATTACTGTCAGGCCTAACGCCAAGGCAGCGTAGCGCTGACCAGTTGGTAAGGTAAAGATCCCCGCCTTCACTTGATCTGAAATTCGAGCGGAAGTAAACAATCCCAATGCAATCACTACCAATAAAAAACTTGGGATCTTATTCATCAATGGAAAAATAGAAGGAATAACGTGATACCAAAGGAACAACTGAACCAAAAGGGGGATGTTTCTAAACAACTCAGTCCAAGCATTGCCGATACGCTCTAAGTATTTATTATTTGTAGTACGAAATACCCCAAACAAAAAACCAGCAAAGAAAGCCAATACAAAAGATAAAACGGAAACAAGTAAGGTCCAGCGCCAAGCCGTCATAAGCCAGGTTAAGTAAGTTTCATTCCCCCCAATGCTTTTGAGAAAGACATCCCACTCAAACGTGTATTTCATAGATACAACCTAATCATGAGAATTACTGCAAGTTTTATTGGCAACTGAAATTATCCACGTTAATAGGAGGAACCTCGCCCTTCATCATAAAGGCTAAGACTTTTGCAGAACCAGGTGCAAGGGTTAAACCCAATGCACCATGTCCCGCATTAACCCACAAGTTTTCATGCGCAATATTGCCTATATAAGGGCAGCCTGTTGGGGAGGCTGGCCTCAAACCCGCCCAAGGGATGGCATCATTTTGATCAATAGCGCCAGGAAATAAAGCCTCTGTATCTGCGGCCAAAGAATCAATCCGACCCCGTGGAATCTCGAGGGAATCCCCTACGATTTCAGCAAAACCAGCCACTCTAAAACGATTTCCAATTCTGGCAAATACTACCTTACGGCTCTGGTCGGTAATACAAGTTGAGGGCACTGCTTCCATATTTTTGATAGCAAAATCTATGCTATAGCCTTTAATAGGCTCTATTAAGAGACTTTTTCCCAACTTCTCCAGCATTTGATTTACTCCATTACCTCCAGATAAAACAAATTGATCGGCTTCTATCAAATCTCCATCTTTTAGCTCAATAGACTGAATTTTTCCCTGAGAAGCATTGAAATTCACAACCTGTTTACCAAAAATCGTCCTTGCGCCACTAGCAGCAACCAATAACTCAGTTAATTTGGCGCAATTAACTACCTCTTCAGACTCCGTATAAACGCCAAAGGCAATAGCACCTGCATCCTGCCTCAAAGTAGGCTCAGCAAGTAAACAGCCTTGCTTATCCAGTATTTTTTGCTTACAGCCGTGCTTTTCCTGAAATGCTACCTGTTCTTTAACTGATTTTAGTTGTTGGTTATCCCTAAATATCACCAGCTTACCTGAACGCCTAAAACCAATTTCATCTAAATTCACCCCGGTTTCACTAAGCCATTGATGTAAAACCTCCCTACTTAAGCCAGAAAGAGCCATCAGAGCGACTGTCGAACGCTTTACTTGTTTGGTGTTGCATGCCAATACAAATGCTAGTAGCCAGCGGAAATGCAATATAGAAAATTGTGGGGCCCATTTAATGGGGCTATTTTTTGAGAGTAGCCAAAGTGGAATTCTTGTTAGGGCATATGGAGTAGCTAAAGGCTCTACATATGAGTAACTTAATTGACCGCCGTTCGCCTGACTGGTCTGGTGTGCGGGGCCCAGCTCCTGATCCACTATCGTAACTGACCACCCTGCTCTAGATAAAGCATAAGCACTTGTAGCGCCAACAATACCAGCTCCAACAACACATACATGGCCAAGCGTGTCTGTTTTTTGATTCAATTTATCTAGATCTACGTTCAATTTAATTGATGCCCTGCTGAGTGGACCACTCTACCACCATGGTGGCTAAAGATTGTGTCGGATCCACTAAGGGTACATCACTGTCTGATGAATTTAAAACTAAGGGAATTTCAGTGCACCCCATAATAATTGCGGTAGCACCTCGATCTCTTAAGGCATTGACGGCTTTTATCAATAAAGTATGACCGGCTTTTAAATCACCCCCTTTAATGCTAGAAATTGCTGGCATGACCCACTCTGCAATTTCCTTAGTTGTTGGCAGTAACCAGGCAAGCTCTTTACCTTGCGCCTTTGCAATTGAATTTCCCCTATTGACATATAAACCCGATGAAATCGTAGCTTCTGTAGCTAGTAAACCCACAACTGGGCGAGAATTATCAACTTTATAAATAGCCTCTATTGCAGAATCTACAATATGAAGTATTGGGACTGGGACTGCCTTCTGCAATTGCTCAAACCACAGATGAGCCGTATTACAAGCCATTGCAATCACCTTGGCATCAGCATCGACCAATCGTTTGGCATTAGCTATCATTTCATTTAACGGTGAGGCACCCTCACCCTTGTAAGCCTGGGTTCTATCGGGTATCTGCGGAATACAACTTACGATCATTGGAATATGCTCCTGATCACAACTTGCAGGGGTTGACTCTATAACCTTAGTCATAAAGTCTACTGTTGCTAGAGGGCCCATACCCCCCAAAACACCTACTAAACCATAGCCTTTTGACTTAAGCACTCAATATTTTCCTTATGAAAAAACCCGAAGCCTAAGCCTCGGGTTTCATAATCACATCATCACTACACAATACAAAGTAAATTATGCCGCTGGCTTATCCAACAAGGCCTTCTCGTTATCTTTCAACTCTTTACTCATTGGCGCATTTAAGTTGATTCCTTTTGGAGGAATTGGTGACATGAACCATTTTTTATACATCTCATCAAACTGGCCTGACTTCATCAAATCAGCTAGTACACCATCAACTAATGCCTTAAAGGTTGGGTCGTCTTTTCTGATCATGATCCCGTATGGCTCAACCTGAATAGGCGCTCCAACTACAGCGAACTCTGCCGGGTTTTTAGAAGCAGCGCGCAAACCATAAAGCAATATGTCATCCATACCAAAAGCATCTGCCTTACCAGACTCGACCATTAAGAATGCATCAGCATGATCCTTAGCGCCAATTAAATTAAATCCGATATTAGAATCCGTATTTAGCTTTCTCAATATTTGATAATTAGTCGTACCGGTAGTAGAAACTACTGTTTTACCTTTGAGGCTATTTATATCTTTGATGCCACTATTAGCCTTTACCAAAAAGCGGGTGCCAGTATAGAAATAGTTCGTAGCAAAAGTGACTTGCTTACCTCTCTCAGAATTGTTGGTTGTTGAGCCACACTCAACATCCACCGTTCCATTTTGCAGAAGCGGGATACGGTTCTGAGACGTGACTGCCTGAGATTTAACTTCAATAACACTCAAGCCTGCAACTTGCTTAACCTTATCAACAATTTTTCCACAAATTTCCCACCCAAATCCAGTAGGACGGCCGTTATCGTTAAGATATGAGAAGGGAATTGAAGATTCTCTATATGCAACAGTAATGGCGCCAGATGACTTCACCTTATCAATGGTTGATTGCGCAAAGGTTGCGCCAGAAACGACTGTTAAAGCCAATGACACACCTAAAAACGCCGATCGAATGTTCTTATTCATAACGCAGTCTCCTTAAATTTGAATTCATTTCTCATTAATCTTTACCTTTAATAAATTGTTATTTTCGTATCTACGAAAGGGTTATTTAATTAAATCGTCCACTTTTCTTCTTACTTTTTAACAGACTTTATTATATTAAACTAGCAGAACCGCCTCAAATTGAGGCATATTGGGGTATTCATATCTCCCCGGGGGGGAATTCATATCAAAAAATCTCCTAAAGTTTTTTTGATATGAATTGCGCTGACTTGATAAATCGGTAGCTCCCCTCACAAGAGCCTTTTTAAAGAGGTGAGATTGGGTCAGTAGAACATCGAGTCTAACAAAACGATTGTTCTAGAACCCAAAAGCCGATAGTTACAACCTTACCTATATTCCGATGAAATTCGGCTTCTTAAATCTAGCGCGATCAGCCAATGGTTTTTCCGTAAATGCCTACACCTCAAATATTTTTTGTATAGCTTGGGTACAAGAAAAAACCCACCGTGTTACCACGATGGGTTTATTTAATACCAAACTGATCTTCAACTAGCCTAAGCTAGCATCCAATTAGAAAGTGTGGCGAACACCAATAGCGTAGTTAGCTATCGCAGCGCTAGTTGTTGATGTTGTGGTAAGTGCAACTGTAGATACCATTGTTTGACCATAGATTGCATACAAGTTAGTACGCTTGCTGAGCCAGTAGTTGGAACCTAACTGCCAGCCGTTAAAGTTAGCAGTTGGCGAATTTGCACCAAATGCTGTGTAACGACCTAAACCACCGGATGCCCATGCTTCAATTGTTGGAGTGATATAGCTACGCACACCAATCTGTTCGGCAGAACGCTTAATGTAGTAGTTACTGTTCATTGTTGAAGTTGCATTACGATTTACATACTGACCATATGCCTTCAAGATGCCGAAGTCATAAGTAGTAGCAGCGTAGAACTGGTTGTCTTGGACGTTTTGGCCAGTACCAGTGACAGCTTCGTTAGGATAAGTAGTAGTACCCGCAGCTTTGACGAGTCCACCAATTGGAGCAGCAGTGGCGCCGTTAGCCTGTTGGTTTGTCCAAAGAGTTGTGTTGCCGGTTGTAGGTGTAGTGCCATCACCCGAAGTCAATTGCTTGAGTGCTTGGTATGCAGCTGTAACGTAGAACTTGTTCAATGTGTAATCAGCACCTAAACCCCAACCACTAGCGTTTGTATTACCACCAAGTGTGGCTTGACCAGCCACTGTACTGCCAGTATTGGTCTGAGTAGCGTTCTTATTGTTCAAGGTATAGATAGCGCTTGCTGTAAAGCCAGCAAAGTTGTCAGTCTTGAAGGACAAAGTATTGGCAGTACGGTTTGTAAACGCGGTGTTGTTTGAAGCAGCGCTACCAGAAGTGACTGCAGTTGAAGATGCATAAATAACGTTACCAGCCATATTGTTCAACTGGCCAGGATCCGTAGCAGCAGCAGCATTAAAGACTGGCGTGTATTGCAAACCAATAGCAGCTTGACCTAAGCCATTTTTCTTCAAACCAACAAAAGTTTGACGGTTATTTAAACCACCAGCTGTATTACCTGATGAAATTTGATCTTGTGGAGTCAAAGCAAACTCAGCTGTAAAGAATGCTGACATGCCGCCGCCCAAATCTTCAACGCCCTTGAAGCCTAAACGTGAAGTTTGTTCTGCTGATTGACCAAACTGATTAACAGTTTGCTTTATGCTTCCATTTTGATAACCCTTAGAAGCAACGTTTGCAGTATCTGAATAACGTGTACTACCACCTACGTAACCAACGTCCAAAAGACCGTAAACGGTTACGCTGGACTGAGCTTGAGCAGCAGATGCAAAAGCACCCATGGCTGCAACTGCTAATAGCGATTTTTTCATTCTTTAAATCTCCAAAAATTAAAAGTAATGCCCAAATAAAACCGGGACCTATGAATTTTGCTTCTTTTGCCCCACTAGACTGGGGGTAAGGGTATTTAGGAGCTCTTTTTGCTTGTCAAAAGGTAGTTTTTTGGCTTTCTTCGTTGTATCTCGGCAACAAGACCTTGGTTTTCTGCCTCTTACCACCTTTAAATGAGAAAATTGTCAGATGGCAAGTCGCGAATTCTTAAAAATACTCGGTTCAGCCCGCTTAGGTGATGTTTCTGCACAACAAAAATTGGCAAATGCCTATCTAACTGGGGCCTTTAAAACCCCAATACAGCCCTCTAATGCCCTGATTTGGCTAGAGAAGTCCTATTTATCTATTACAAATCAAGTACTTGTAGAGGATTTCTCAAGTACTGCTGAAATTTTTGGGGTTTTAGAGCAAATTGCCCAAATTCCCCTGTCAGAAACCTTTAACTCCCCTGCCTTTGGATTTGGCTGGGATTCATTTTGGCTGTTAGCAGAGTCAAAAGAAGGCATTGAATTGAAATTTGCCGCTAAATGGCAAATTGTTGACTTACTGATAAATCCCCTAAATCAAGAAACACAATCTGAGCTAGAGGATTGGCTTAGGAAAAGATCCGGCAGCAATTCCATAGAAAAATTAGCTAAGCTGAATTTGAGTGATTTTCAGAAATTAGCAAAAGAGTATTTAGAAGAAATGGCTGAGTCTGAGTCACCATTCACCACACTTGCCAAAGAATTACTCATTAAGTTACAGCCAAAAAATGAAGCCCTTTCCTCCCTATGGAAGTCTTGGCTTGAAGATCAAAACGAGGATGCTTTAATTTCGGCTGCAGAGCTTGGATTAACTGCTGCAAAACTCGCCTTAGGGTTGCGCCTTGCGCAGCTTGATGGCAATGTTGAAACGAAATCAAATGCCTCACTTAAAAAAGCAGCCCATTGGTTAGAGCTTGCCGCCAAAGATGGGGATCGTGATGCCTGGTATGCCATGGGTGAGATCTATCGACGCCCTCAATTTTCTGGTTATAACGCTGCAGAAAGCGATCGCTGCATTGATCGTGCCGCTGATCTTGGTCATCCAGAGGCTCAACTCCGAAAAGGCGCAAACCTTTGGCGCAAGCGTGAAAAGTCTGAAGAGCAAGTTCGCGGGCTTCAGGCATCTTATTGGGTCTGGCAGGCACAGCAACAAGGCGTACTAGAAGCCAAAGACTTACTTGCTAAGATTTTGGAAACTTGTTCAACTCCATCAGCCAATGATTGGTACGAATTAGCTAAGTGCGCTGAACAAGCCGTCAACCATCATGCGGAACATAAATTAGATCAAGATTGGTTATTACTTTGTCATCGCATCATTATTGCCAACCAATTTAATTTCTCCAAGGCAGAGTTATTGCTCTGCGAGGTTGGACAGTTGCAACATGAACATTGTGTTGTAGTAGATATCCGCTGGGAGCTACCGAAGATACTGCCGCGACTGATTCAGATTGAAACAATTCAGCAACGTCGCGGATTGTTAGCTGCTGGTAAGGCATTTGCTGGTTCTGAGTTAAGTCTGGAAGGTAATCTACGCCAAAGGCGCTATCGCTTTGATCAAGTTACTAATTGGCTACTTGCCACCTTTAGTGGCAAACTGAAAAATCAAACCGATGCTGAGTTAGCTTGATCATCCTCAGGGGCTTTTGGCACATAGAAGCGGGCAATCAATAAACCCAATTCATAGAGAAGCGTCATTGGAACTGCTAACAGCAGCTGGGATAGGACATCTGGCGGGGTGACTACTGCGGAAATCACAAAAGCACCCACAATCACATAGGGGCGAATTTCTTTCAGCTTGGCCAAAGGGACCATCCCCATTCGGACCAAAACCACTACTACCACTGGCA
>Ga0194038_1000428_pt1 | contig 18481 bp, 20 predicted proteins | sample JunL226m_MetaG_FD_148630 | JGI IMG/M metagenome (GOLD analysis project Ga0194038, IMG submission 148630) | Anoxic zone freshwater microbial communities from boreal shield lake in IISD Experimental Lakes Area, Ontario, Canada - Jun2016-L227-6m | ecosystem: Environmental > Aquatic > Freshwater >... | reverse complement strand
CAATGCCTTTGGATTATTAATGCGTAAACCAAGATAGGAAACATAAATGGGGCCGCCTGTAGCAAATAATGCGGTGAAGGTTCCACCCATAAATCCAAAGGGAGCCGCCCACCATTTACTAATGGGATCGCGTGCCTCATTATTTCTTTGCCATAGGACACGCACACCATTAGCAGCCGCAAAGCAACCTAAGATTAATAGCAATGGCTCGCTTGGGGCTTTAATTAATAGCACTATTCCAAGCACCATACCAATTAAGCTAAAAGGAGATAACCACTTCAACTCCTTGAAGTTCGCATCAGCCGAAGACTTCCTGCCTATATATAGCGAAGCGCAGATATCAATGATGACCATCATCGGCACGACAGCTTTAAGCGGGTACATTTGCACTAGCAAAGGCACTGCAACAATCGAAGATCCAAATCCTGAGACGCCAAAAATAAAGTAAGCGCTGAAAATAATCAGCGTCGCCAGCGCAAATTGAAATGGCTCAATTAAATCAAAAATGATTAACTTTCGACCAGAATAGTTTCGCCAGGCTGAACCATGGTGAAGTTAACAGGCCTATTTTGAATATGCAAATTCTGATTCAGCATCTTTACTGCCGTGAAATAAGAGCTCTCTAATGAGCCCGGCTCCGGAAAGTCGTCGCGATAGTGAGCCCCTCGTGAATTTTCCCGAGCAATTGCCGCCTCAGTTACAGCCTTGCTTACCAAGATTAAATTGTGTAAATTCATCCAATCTTGCCAGGTAACACTGTACTCACGCTGTAAGTTACCGACACCCATTTGACCTAAGAGAGCGCCTAATTGTTCCAATGTATTGCGAGCACGAAGCAAACTCTCTTTTGTTCTGGAAATACCGACGTCATCCCACATACATTCAGCAAGCGCTTCTCGTATTCCTTCAATATCGCCAGCTGCTTTTTGAAGAGGTTCTTCGTGAGCCTTGATGCTGGCAACTACTTCATCCATGTCGCAATCACGCAGTATCTGTCCGCTAACCCACTCAGCCATCGCCTCTCCAGCAATACCACCAAATACTGTTGAGTTAGCAACGCCATTACCCCCTAAACGATTGGCACCATGTACTCCACCCGTATCTTCACCCGCAGCAAATAATCCAGGCAAGTCGGTGCTGCAATCCTTCTTGAATACTAGGCCGCCCATCATGTAATGAGCGGTTGGCACAACTTCAACTAATTCACACGCCAAATCAAATCCGCTATCAGCACAACGCTCCACCATGCCCTTAAATTGCTTACGAACATTGTCAGGACCTAAGTGACTCATCTGAATGTACACCCCACCATTTGGTGTTGCGCGTCCTGCGCGAATCTCAGAATTAATTGATCTTGAAACAATATCCCTAGTAGCTCGCTCATTCCGAGGGTCATAGTTACCCATGAAGCGCTCATGATTACCATTAAGTAAATATCCACCGGCACCTCGAAGCCCCTCTTCTAGAACCGTTCCTGTCATCCGTGTGCCAGGGCCGGCCAATAGGCCTGTTGGATGAAACTGCACCATTTCCATATCTCGCAAAGTCAGACCTGCGCGTAAGGCCATTGCTAATCCATCACAACTCTTATCACCGGAGGGCGTGTGATATTTATACATAGTTGGTCCACCGCCAGTAGCGAGTAGAACCGCCTTTGCACGTACCAGAGTAAATTGACCTGTTTGCATATTGAGCATTAATACGCCAGCTAAGGATTTTCCATCTTTACTGTGAATAAGCTCTATTGCACGATATTCTTCAAGGCGATGAATTCCTCTTGACCAAACTTGCTCTGCCAGCCGATTGATAATTTCAATGCCTGTAAGGTCACCCTTATGCACTGTGCGATCAAAAGTTTGCCCAGCAAATGCTTTTTGATGAACTGTACCATCAGGATTACGATCAAAAAAACAGCCGAGCTCATTTTCTAATTCGTGAATACGTTCTACAGCCTTACTGACTAAAGTCCAGGCCAAATCTTGATCTGACAGCCACTTACCGCCTTCAATAGTATCCATAAAGTGACGCTCGACAGAATCACCTTCTGCTAGAGCAACGTTATAGCCACCCTGAACCATCCGTGTACAACCACATTTACCCAACAATCCTTTAACAGCAATTGTGATGTGTAAATTTGGGTTGGTTTGATGAGCATGCAATGCGGCAAAGAGGCCAGCACCACCTGAACCTAATATTAAGATATCTGTATCAAGAGTGGGGATAGTGTTCATGAATGAATTCCAAGACTCTTTAATACCGCCTCTTTTTTACGAGCAACTTCTCCCTGTACTTCCTGATAAATACTTCCGCCATGACTATCCATAGCAACTAAGAGTGGACCAAAATCTTTAATCTTGAAGCGCCAGAGTGATTCTGGATTCAAATCATCCATATCAACATCTTCAATTTGTTCTATCCAAGTCGTCTCAAGAGCAGCAGTTCCGCCAATGATGGCTAAATAAACCCCGCCTAACTCTTTAAATGCCTCTGCCGAACCCTCACGCATTCCGCCTTTACCAACAATCATGCGCACGCCGTTTTGCGTCATCAGGGGGCGAGTGAAGCGCTCCATACGATCAGAGGTCGTTGTGCCGATACAAATAGCTTGATACCCAGCAGGAAATTCTTCGCTTACGGGAACCTTACGGACATTAGGCGCTGTATGGATTACGGCATGGCCGTTGAGATCAAAACGGGTTTTGCGATCATGATCAAACATATGAATTTGGGTGGCATCACGAATACCAAATAAAGTGTTTTGCAAAGTCACTGTGTCATTAATACGTAGCTTACGAATTTCTTCTTCACTAACCGGGGTTTGGAGAACATAGTGCGCCATATATATTCTCCTTAGAAGCCGTAACTTACGCCTACTGGCGTAAAGGTGGCACGCGCTCTACGCGCAGAATGGCATTGCATATTGACTGCAACAGGATTGAGGGTGATATGGGTATGTGCCAGCTCAACCTGAACGGCAAATGCAGTGCTATCGCCACCTAGACCTTGTGGACCTATGCCTAATTGATTGACTGCAAGGCTAAGCTCTTTCTCAAGTTTTGCACCCTCCTCATCGGAGCAAGAGCTTCCCAGAGGGCGAGTAGCTGCGCGCTTTGCCATTGCCACACATTGATCCGATGTACCGCCTACGCCAATACCCACGATGGTTGGCGGGCAGGTTTTACCGCCTGCAGACACCACGCTATCAATAACAAACCTCTTTACTCCATTGATACCATCCGCAGGAATCGCCATTTTGAGAAAAGAGTTATTTTCAGATCCACTGCCTTTGGGGACCATTTCTATTTCAACGGTTTCTACCTCGCCGAAGAAATCAATGTGAATTGCTGGCATATCAATCCCGCACGAGGTGTGATTATTTTTACGGGTAATAGGATGTACTACAGAGGATCTCAATGGATATTCTGTAGTAGCGCGCTCACATCCTTTGCGAATTGCTGCCATCAATGCCATGCCATCAAATTGAACATTGCTACCAATCTTGACGTTATAAATAGGAAGGCCAGTGTCTTGGCAAAGTAAATTATCTTCGCGCTCTGCGACGGCGATATTGGTAATCATGGTTTTCAGAACAACTTGAGCTCGACCATCTGTTTCGGCGCGATCAAGGCGATCAATTCCTGCCTTAATATCGTCTGGCAGCACTTTAAGAGCCCGTATATAAAGTTCTTTGCAAGCCTCTTCGACCAAATCCATTGATAACTGCATAGATAACCTAACTAATTAGCAAAATATAAAAATAACAGCCCGCAAATGATTGCAAACAAAATAGAAACTTGAACCCAACCCTTGCGCAAACCACGCCAAGGGCCAAATTCAATCATGAGTAAACGTACTCCCCCAGCCAAATGAATGGCCAGCAAGATGACTAATACCCATTCACCCAACTTAAATACCCATAAATCTGTTAAACCTAACGCAGACTCGAAACCTGCAGCGCCACGCAAAGACTGAGAGAGCATCAGGAAATGTAAAGGCAGGAAGCAGGCTAAGAGCAAGCCGGAAAAACGATGGCAGGCATATGCAAAATAGGATAAGTGGCTTTTTGCACGGTAATCTAATTTCGGTCTTGAAATCATAGAGAGCCCCCGCTATAAACCCCGATTACAGCAGTAGTCCCCAGAGTCGAAATTAATATCGCCAGCAACCAAGAAATAGGTTTTGCCAGCCCACTATTTGGGAATGTCTCTTGCAAAATATTCGACACTCCAATGGGTGCATGTACAAAACAAGCTAAGACGAAGATTTCATAAAACAGTGCAAAGGCTAGGTTGCCTTGGGTACGCCCCAAAATTTCTTGTGCGCTTAGACCGCCTCTAATTGCATAAAAGATAATGATCAAGTGAATGGCTACGCAAATACCCAGAATCATGGCGCTAATTCTTTGGGCATACCAAAGTTTGGCCTGAAAAACGGCTGCACTCATAGCTTGCCCCACTTACTTCCCTTCACAGCCGCTCTAGCAACCAATTTCTTGAGGCCAGCAATACTTGCTGTTGGCTCTATGGCCTTAGGGCAGCGCTCAGTGCAAGACCCCTGCGTATGGCAGGCATGGCAGCCTGCATCACCAGCAACAGCTCGAAGACGTTCAATCTGCTGTACATCTCTGATGTCATTGCTTAATGTCCAAGCTCTATTAAGTGCTGCAGGGCCAAGATAATTGGATCGAGCCTCAACTACTTCACAAGAGGCATAACAAACTCCACAACCAATACATTCAATACCTGCATTGGCTAATTGGCGCTCTTCAGATTGGGGCTCCACTTTTGCAAAATCATCATGACGGGTTTGATCGCCTTTAAAGAAGCCAACAGCACCTTTCCATTTATTAAAAAACTCGCGCATATCAGTGGCAAGATCTTTAATGACTGGCAAATTATTTAAAGGTGCAATCTCCAGTGAGTCACCCTCTACAATTTTAGATACATGAGTGCGGCAGGTCCAGCGCGCCACGCCATTTACCGTCATTGCACAAGATCCACACATCCCCACGCGACATGCAAAGCGATAGCTAAGAGTGGGATCAAGTTTGCGCTGAATGTAAGTAACAACATCCAAAACCGTTTGATTAGAGATGCGAGGCACTAGGTACTCTACAAACTCTCCTTGATCGGTTCCGCGCCAGACTTTTACTTTGAGATCCGTATGTGACATGAGCTCATTATATCGATAGATAGTAAAAAATAAATCGAATATTTTTTTCTTTGAGATAAAGTATTACTTTATAATAATCATCATGTCCAGCATCAAAATACTCCAAAATTTCCTAGCAGTCACGCGGCACAAAAGCGTTGCTGCTGCGGCCAGAGAAATTGGCCTCACCGCCGCCGCTGCGGGGCAACAATTGCAGCAACTAGAAAAAGAAATTGGGATTGAGCTATTTGATAGAACCAAGCGTTCGCTAACGCTTAATAGTCATGGTCGCTCATTGATAGAGCCCATTCAAGAAATCATTGCGCGTTATGAAGCCCTAGGATCCAACCTAAAAACAGACCTGAGCGGAACCATTGTTTTAGGTGCCCTTGTTTCTACACTCATGGGAGCATTTGGCAAAACACTCAATAAGCTTAAGCAAAACTACCCAGAGCTTGAGATCAAATTGATTGCAGGTCTTTCAAGTAATTTTCTAGACCAGGTAGTCGAAGGTAGTCTCGACGCGGCGATTGTGACGGAGTCGCCCTTTGCCCTACCGCAAAACGTACAGTGGACTGAGCTTTATAAAGAACCCATGATTCTGATTTTTCCTGCATTGTCAAAGTCAAGGAAAAGCTCTAGCAATACTCAAACACAGCTGCCATTTATTCGCTTTGAGAGAAAAACTTGGACAGGACATCTTGTTGATCAAACCATTCGAGCCAATAAACTCAAAATTCAAGATGGTATGGAGCTCAATTCAGTAGAAGCAATTATTGAGTTAGTAAGACAAGGCTTAGGTTATTCGATCGTTCCCAAGCTAGCAAATATTGCTTGGACCAGTGATCGTCAATTAAAGATTCAAGAACTTCCTGGAAAAACGGTCTACAGAAAAGTAGGACTCTTAGAACGCAAAAAACATGGCCGTCAAAACATAACTCAAGCAATCAAGGAACACTTCTTGTCGACTTTATAAGGCTTCTCTATATAGCTCTGCTGCATCCTTCAACTGAATTTCTCGTGGGCTATTCATCAATAGACGAGTTTGTAACATAGCGTCTTTTGCAAGTTGATCAATATCCTTTTCTGCAATACCAACCTGACTCAATCGGGTAGGTAAGCCCAATTCCCCAGCTAAGGTGCCAAGATAATCTACCAATTGGGTAGCCTGCTCCATAGTTGAGCCCTGTAGCCCAGGTTTGATAATTTGTCCTAGATCCGCATACATTACATGGGCCACCTCCAAGTTGAAGCGCATTACTGGCGCCAATACCAGGGAATTAGAAAGTCCATGTGGTATATGAAATCTAGCGCCAATTGGATAAGCTAAAGCATGTACACCTGCAACGGGCGCATTCGTAAATGCCATCCCTCCTAGGCAAGCGCCGAGCAGCATATTTTCACGCGCCACAATATCGCTTCCTGACATTACCGCACGATGCAGATTATTGGATAACAATCGCAGCGCCTCTTTTGCCAGACAATCCGCCATGGGATTTTTTAAATGCTTGGTAGTAAAAGCTTCAATAGCATGAACCATTGCATCGATACCTGTGGCCGCAGTAACATGGGCTGGAAGACCTAAAGTTAACTCAGCATCCAATAAGGCAACATCAGGTAATAGATGAGGAGAAAGAACCCCCTTCTTTTCACTCTCACTCACAGTAACCACTGAACTCTTAGTAGCCTCAGATCCAGTGCCTGCAGTAGTGGGTACCAATATCAAAGGAAGACGTGGCCCCTTGGCGTTACCAATTCCATAGATGTCAGCTAATCTTTCCTTACCTAGTGATAACAATGCAACTAGCTTGGCCACATCCATTGAGCTTCCGCCGCCAAAACCAATAATGCAGTCAGCTTGATAGTCTTGGGCTACTTGAACCGCCTTCTCAATCACCGCAACAGGTGGATCAGCCTGTACATCGGAAAAAATATGTACAGGAATGCGGAGCTCTGTGAATTGAGGTAAAGCCTTTTCTAATAAACCCGCAGAAAGAACGCCAGGATCTGTAACGATAAGGACTTTGCTTGCGCCGTGCTCTTTGGAAATTTTTGCTAGATGGGCAGATCCACCTCTTTGTACCAAAATTGAGCGAGTCGAATGAAAATCAAAATGCATGGAAATCCTTTAGTAATAATTCAGCTAGGCAGTGAGATATGTTTTGCTCTACTTAAAAAGGTTTAAGCAAAACTTTTGCCGCAGCAGTTTTTCCGGCATGTAGGTCACTAAATGCCTGAGGTCCAGCATCCAGAGATCTCTTCTCGACCCAAGACAAATCACCAAATCCATTGCGTGCAAGTAAATAGACTGTAGCCTGCAGATCCACCGTTGAGTAGGTATACGTTCCAAGCAATGTAATTTCAGCGAGGGTAAGCTTTCTCATATCTATCTCACTGGCCCAGTCTTGCAGACCAACATGCATCATGACCCCGCCCGGTTTAACTGCAGCTAATGCAGAGTTGCGGGTCACTACAGCACCAACACAATCCATTACAAATTCATAAGAATTCTCAGGGATTTTTTCATCTGTAGGGTTAAGTGTTTTACAAGCCACGTGCTTTTCAATGGCCTGTCTGCGCAAGGGATTTACTTCGGCAAGCGTTAAATCATCAACTCCATAATGTTTTAGGAGTAGCGCAGATAACATTCCTATTGCCCCTCCTCCCAATATCAAGACACGGCACTCCTGAATCGGTCTCTGAAGAGCACGCATCGATAAATTAATTGCATGTACCGCAGTAGCGGCTGGCTCAGTTAAAGCGGCAGCGTCAATACTAAGATCTTCTGGTATTGCGATTAGTGAACTAGCAGGAATACTCATGTACTCAGCAAATGCTCCAGGTCGTGTCATACCTACCATCGTACGATTGGCGCATAAATTATTCCTACCCTGCAAGCAATACTCACAATGCCCGCAAGTAATTAGAGGATTGCCTGTAACGCGATCACCCTTACTAAAAAGTGGTGATCTAGTATCGGCCACAGTCCCCGCAAATTCATGACCCAAAACTAGCCCCGGCTTTCTTCTAGGATCATGTCCATGAAAGGCATGCATATCACTACCGCAAATGCCGACTGATTCAATCTTAAGTACCACTTCGTCAGAATCGAGGGAAGGATAGGGGCGATCTAAGATTTGCATCTCATTTGGCTGTGTATAGACTAAGGCTTTCATCATTATGATCCTTATATTGCGGTGTAACCGCCATCAAGCATGATGGTTTGACCAGTGATATAGGTAGATGCATCACTAGATAAAAATATCGCCAATCCACGAAGATCATTCATCTCGCCATTGCGACCAATCGCTGTTTTTTCTGTATGCATTTTGACTAAATCTGGATTGTTAAACACGGACGCAGTCAATGCAGTTGGGAAGAAGCCTGGGCCAATAGCATTGCAAGTAATTCCAAACTTTGACCATTCTTGCGCTATGGCTCGCGTTAATTGCAAGACCCCGCCTTTGGCTGCTCCATAAGGAGCGCTATTTGCAAAGGCACGATAGCTTTGTAACGAGGCAATATTAATGATTCGACCCCATTTACGTTTCTGCATTTGTGGTGCCAGCGCTTGAGTCATAAAGAATGGTGCCGCCAACTGCACATTTAATTGCTCCTGCCAGCTTTGCGGAGTGATTTCACCAAACGGCTCTCGTAAATTAATTCCAGCGGCGTTAACGAGGATGTCGACTTTTCCTAACTTAGCAAGCACCTGCTTAGATAGTTCTGCAGATTGCTCAAGGACACTTAAATCAACCATAAAAGAGGATGCTTTAATACCCTGCTTACTAAGGCGGGTAATGGCATCTTTTAATGGCACCTCCCTTCGAGCAGCTATCGCGACTTCTGCCCCAGCCAAACCTAAGGCGTGAGCAATCTCTTCTCCCAAACCACTGCTGCCACCAGTAATAAGTGCAGTTTTTCCTTGCAATCCAAATAATTGATTAATCATCGAACTCATACCTCTACTTGAACACCAAGATCAAATTTTTCATTCGGGAAATATTTCTCAAGTCGATCGTCCGCTGTTCGAGCATGCGCTTCCATGCCTTCTAAGCGACTTATTCTTGCGGTAACTAAGGCCATTTCTTTACTACCTTCACGTGTCATCTTTTGCCAAGTGAGTGTTTTCATAAACTTATGCACTGATAAGCCACCAGAATATCTAGCCGCACCCTTAGTTGGCAGCACATGGTTTGGCCCACTAGTCTTATCCCCAAAGGCGACTGTAGTTTCCTCGCCTAAAAATAAGGATCCATAACAAGTAAGGTTGCTTAGCCACCAATCCAAGTCTTTTGCATGGACTTCAAGATGCTCGCTAGCATACTGATCTGAAACTTTCGCAACTTCCTCGCGAGTGCTACAGACAATCACTTCACCATAATCACGCCACGCACAAGCTGCTGCATCTTTTGCAGTTGGGGGCAATAGATCAATCATCTGAGGTACCAATACCATCACCTCTTTGGCCAAATTTTCTGATGTGGTGAATAACCATGCAGGAGACTCATGACCATGCTCGGCCTGGCCAACAAGATCACTTGCCACAATTTTTGGATCTGCTGTCTCATCAGCTATGACAGCAATTTCAGATGGTCCAGCAAAAACATCGATACCGACCTTACCAAACAGTGAGCGCTTAGCCTCTGCCACAAACTTGTTCCCTGGCCCCACCACTACATCAGCAGGCTTACCAGTAAATAATCCATATGCCATTGATGCAATTGCTTGCACTCCACCCAAGGTCATAATAATGTCTGCCCCGGCAGCCTTAAATGCATAAAGCACATAAGGATGAATGCCGCCACCCCGAAATGGACTTGAACACGCAATAATATTCTTAACCCCTGCTGCTTTCGCCGTTGCTACGGTCATATAGGCAGAGGCAATATGAGCATATCTACCGGAAGGTGCATAACAACCCACTACATTTACCGGCAATACCTTTTGACCTGCAGTAACCCCGGTATGCAAAGTGGTAGAAAAATCTTGAATACTATTTTTCTGCGCAATAGCAAAGTCATAAACCTGCTTTACAGCAAAATCAATATCTCGCTTTACCGCATCAGGGACATCGGCCAATATGGTATTGATCACTTGTTCTGACATCACAATATCGCCAGACCATTTATCCAGCTTTAAGGCATATTCTTTAACAGCTGATTCACCATTCTTCTCAATATTGACAAGCATCTCCGTAACCACTTGCTGAGCAGTTGATGTCTCAGTTTCTGGGGTTTTGGCAGCTTTTTTTAAATAATCTATAGACATATTTCTGACCTCAAATTTTGTAAGCGCTTACAGGCTGCATCTAAAAAATGAGGTTGCCCCCATTTTTTAGATTGCTTTATCGACTACTTAGCGTTGTTTGCAAATTCACGAAGCTTCTTATCTGCATTTACCATTTTCATAAACTCATCAGTGACGTATTCATTTGCTGGCGGTACAGTTTGGATTGCTCCAGTGGATTGCATAAAGGCAGCAATCGCATTAAACCAACCATCGACCTGTGATGGACCTTTAGAGCTGTCCATAATTTTCAACTCGGTTGCCAAGTCATAGTTTGGACGGGTATCAAATTCTTTTTTCATTGAAGCTTCAGAAATAGTGACACCACCCTGTTCATAAAACTTTTTCATCATGGCAATCGCTTGTGGCTTATTGGCATTCATCCATTTCCAGGCACGTAAATACACCGCTAAGAACTTGGCCACATTTTGTGGATTTTCTTTTGCATAATCACCACGCACAATCAAAGCTCCAGGTACAAATGCTCCACCATCTTTACCTGTACAGATCACCTTAGCTCCAGCCTTTTCCTCTAAGGTGTAAATATTTGGGGCCCATAAGCCACCAAAATCTGCATTACCCGATGACATTGCAGAAATAATCTCGCCCTGCCCCATATTTTTAATGACAACATCAGTCTTCGCTAAACCATACTTCTTAAGGCAAGACTGAACTGCATAATCTCCTGTGGAGTTGCCAGTCAACACAATAGTCTGCCCTTTTAAGGACTGAGGATTTGCAGCAAATGCTTCTGCAGCTTTTGAAGTCGCAAGCAATGCATTACCAGCGGATTCATCATTACTAAGTCCGATGGTCTTAATACCAAATCGAACGTAACCCAATACAGCTGGTACAGACCCTGTGCCACCCACATCCCAAGATTTAGAGGCAGATGCAGCAATTTGTGGAACACCAGCCGGGAAGGTACTAAATTCAGGCTTTAGGCCTAGCTCACCCCACCAGTTTTTTTCTGTTGCCACAAAAAATGGTAGTGCCCAATACAAGGCAGGCTGATAACTTACTTTAATTTCTGTGAGCGCAGGCTTTGCTTGCGCGTAAACATTGCCAACACTTGCAGCTGCAAGCATAGATGCCCCCAAAATACTTGCTAATGATTTTTTAAATTGCATTTTTATCTCCTTCATACATTACAAAAGTAAATCAATGATCAACACCCAGGTTTTGTTCCCGCAACAACTTCCAAATCTGACTACGTAACTGCACAAATGAACTCAAATCCATCACATCCTCAATGCGAGTGTGGGTATCCCAGCCTTCTTTTTCACGAATTGGCTTAATTTCAATCACATCTCGTATTAATCCAGGTCTTCTAGACATCACTACTACTCGATCTGCAAGGTATACCGCCTCTTCAACTGCATGGGTAATAAAGAGAACGGTTTTAGGATTCTTACGTGCAAGCCTCACAAGTTCTTCCTGCATGACGACTCGTGTTTGCGCGTCCAATGCACCAAATGGCTCATCCATCAACAGCACTTCCGGCTCCAACACATAAGCTCGTGCAATTGCCACACGTTGCTGCATGCCGCCTGATAACTGATGTGGGTAGGCCTGTTCATAACCTTCTAAGCCCATGAGTGAAACTAAGCGGGCCGTCTTTTCACGTTTTTCAGCTGTACTCATATTCATTGATTTGAGACCAAATTCAATATTTTCTTGGACAGTTTTCCATGGAAATAAGGCAAATTGCTGAAATACGACCGCACGATCTGGGCCGGGCCCTTTAACCTCTTTACCCCCAACCAGCACACGCCCTTTGCTCGGCATCTCCAGACCAGCTACCATACGTAAGCAAGTTGTCTTGCCGCAACCGGATGGTCCAACAATAGCAACAAATTCCTTATCCTTAACGGTTAAGTCGATGCCACCGACGGCTAAAAATTCTTTACCGCCCTGCTTAAAGCTACGTTGCACCGAATCGAAAACAATATCTGCCATAAATCAAATTTCTCTATAGTGAACAGCAAACTTTTCAGCCTGCCTTAAAAGCACGTCAATCAATAAACCGATTAGGCCAATTGCAATCATGCCGCTCATTACAATATCAGTCTGAATACTTGCTTGACCCTTAACCATCATGTAGCCCACACCACTAGAAGCCACAATTAATTCTGCGCCAACTAAAGATTGCCAACCTAGGCCAGCAGAGATTCTTAATCCAGCAATAATTGAAGGTATTGCAGCAGGAAATAAGACTTCTGTCATCAAGCGCAACTTACCAGCCCCAAGCATTCTGGCTGCTTCTAAATATTTCTTATCGACATGAATTGCCCCGCGATAAGTATTAATCAAGACAGGAGGAAATGCACCCATAAAAATTACTAATACTGGTCCACCAATACCAGTACCAAACCATAATGCAGCAAATGGGACCCATGCGATTGGGGCAATAAAGCGAATGCTTTCAAAAAATGGTGTGAAGAGCTGATTTGCATATTTAGATAAAGCCATCAATAAGCCTAGCGGCACACCAATCACAACGGCCAATAGAAATCCATAGAGAAAACGTTGAAAGCTCGAAGCTATGTGCGCCAATAAGGTGTAACCAGAAAATGGCTCATTGAGTAAGTGAATAAACTTAAGAACAACTTCATGTGGAGGTGGTAAAAATTGTTTTGGCACTACACCTAAAAGTACAAAGAGATACCAAAAGCCAACAAAACTAGCGATACCTAAGCCGGTCCACAATAAAAACTCACCCTGATTTAAGCGCTCTTGTTGGACCATCATGCTCTCCAGGGCATCGCATAACTCTCAGCCTTAGCCAATATCTGAGTCATTAACCAACCTGAAATGGCCACACTAATCATGCCAACTAGAATCATGGCTGGATTAATATCCTGCGCAGCCTGATTCAGAATTGATCCCAAACCTAGAGTTGCACCTACCAATTCAGCTGCAACTAATGTTGTCCATGAGGCTTGAAGTGAAAGGCGTAAGCCGGTAAAAATAAGCGGTAATGCCCCAGGTATCAAGACTTCTCGATAGTAAGCAAAGCGGCTAATGCCTAACATGGCGGCTGCTTCACGCTGTGGCACTTCGATTGATCTGACACCAGTAAAACTATTAATGACCGCCGGAACAAATGCTGCCACATAAATCACCATAACCTTAGCGGAGTTGCCTAGCCCTAGCCAAACGATTGCCAATGGAATCCATGCCAATGGTGGGATCGGTCTTAAAGTTAAAAATATTGGATTTACAAAGGCTTCGATTTTTTTATTAGCACCCATCAGAATGCCGAGCAGAATCCCCAAAGATGAGGACACTAAGAATCCAGAGGTGACTAGAATCACACTTTGAAGAATATGTTGATGCAACTTGCCATTGCCATAACCTTGCATCGCAATAATCTTGAAGGAATTCCAAGTTTCAGTAGGCGATGGAAATCTTGCGCTCGAGATCGTGCCAGACCACTCAGTTAGCCCAAACCAAGCTAACAGCAAAATCGCACAGAACAAAAAGAAGGATAAAAGCTTGCTAAAAATTTCCAATTCCTTATAGAATGAATAAAATGTAAGCGCTTTCATTCTAACCACAATTTGTTAGCAAAATTACTGTAACCCGCATAATTAGACTAGGACTTTCCCTTAGGCCCTGATGAAAAAATATACCGGATCAATCACTATTGATCATGTTGCAGCTGCAGCAAAAGTCTCTACAGCAACTGTGTCGCGTGCTCTGAATCGTCCAGAAACAGTCAGCACTGCGCTCAAAGAGAAGATACAGGACGTAATTAAGAAATTGGGTTACATCCCAAATGCTGGCGCTCGCTCATTAATGCTTAAACGCTCCGGCACTATTGGAGCCATTGTTCCCACTCTAGATAACGCCATCTTTGCTCAAGGCTTATCTGAATTTCAAAGGCAACTCAATCAATCCGGTCATCAGCTTTTAGTTGCGAGCAGTAACTATGATCCTGACATAGAGGCTACACAAATAACCAATCTACTTACAAGAGGTGTTGAGGGGATTGCTTTGTTTGGTACCAGCCAACAAAGAGAGGCATTAAAGCTTCTTAGGACTCGTAATATTCCCTATATTCATGTTGGATCCTTAGCGGCTCCTCTGAATGGCTATGCATCTGGATTTGATAATGCAGAAGCCATCAAGCTTGGTGTTAAGCACTTACTCGATCAAGGACACAAAAAATTCGGGATTTTAAGCGGTATTACCGCCAATAATGATCGAGCAAAGGATCGAGTTGCAGGGGCCCTTGCATTGCTGGCTGAAAAAAAGATCTACCTCAAGCCTGAAGTTATCGTGGAATGTCGCTACGAACTGCAAGAGGCTAGGCTTGGTCTAAAGAAGCTACTGCTCAATAACCCAAAAATTACCGCCATCATCTGCGGTCAAGACGTTCTCGCGCTCGGCGCATTACTTGAAGCCCAAAAACAGGGGATTAAAGTACCTAAGGATCTCTCTATTGTTGGGTTTGATGACCTGGAGATCTCTAGACACCTACTGCCCAGCCTTACTACGATTCACATAGATGCAATAGGTATGTGGGCGCAAGCAGCCAACCATTTAATTTCTCAAATTAATGGAGTGGATAACTTACCTAAAAAAATCAAAGCAAATGTGAACTTGGTTATTCGAGATTCGAGTTCCACACCACCAAAAAGATAACAGTAAAAATTAGTCTTTTTTGATCGCTAAGGACAAGTCTTTAGTGGTGGCATAAAAGACGATTAATTCTGTTGGTACTGATCCTTGGTTAATACCGTGATGCCACTGACCTACCATCTCAATAATTGCCTCTCCTTTTCGAAAAGTGCGTTCACCGCCGCCCTCTTTGACTACAGTCACTTCACCATCTATTACATAGGCCGCATTAATTGAGGGATGCTGATGTATAGGCAATGCAGTTTGAGGGGGAATGGTGTATCTCATCAAAGCAATTTCAGGCACATCTGATAAATAAGAAGGTAGTGCTGCTCCCGACCAATCATTTGGAGTGCGAATGACTAATTCAGTAGTGATGCCAGGGTGTGCCTCATCAGCATAAGCAATATTGAGCGCAGCTATCAGAATTGCACATAAATAGAGCTTTAACTGCATCAAGCTATAGACATTCTATTTTTAATGATTTTCTTTGGCGTGATTAATAGAATACTTTGGAATTTCAATCACAAGGTCTTCACGGGCAACTATGGCTTGGCAGGACAAGCGTGACTGAGGATTAAGACCCCAGGCACGATCAAGCAAATCTTCTTCATTCTCATCGGGCGGGTTCAAGCTCTGATACCCCTCCTTCACGATGACGTGACAAGTGGTACACGCGCAGACCATATCGCAAGCGTGTTCAATCGGAATGTCATTCTCTAGCAAAGCCTCACAGATTGAGGTTCCAGGCGCTGCCTCAACAACAGCACCTTCTGGACAGTACTCGCTATGGGGTAGAACAACAATTTGGGTCATGGTCTTTTCTGATTCTTTATTAGTATTATTAGATCTCAGCAACGTTCTTGCCAGATAAAGCTTTTTTGATACTGGCATTCATGCGCATTTGTGCAAAATCATCTGTAGCTTTAGCTGCATGATCGACAGCCTTTCGTACTACAGCACTATCCGTTTCTTCATTCAAAATCTTTTGCAAGACTGACATCTCTTGATCAATTGAAGATTGCTCTTCTTTTGAAAGTAAGTTTCTATCGCTATCTAACGCTGTTTTGACAGCATCTAATAATCTTTGGGCATTCACCTGCTCTTCACGTAAAGAACGAGCCAAGAGATCTTCCTTCGCCGAGGAAAACCCATCTTGCAACATTCTTGTAATTTCTGCATCCGTCAAGCCATAAGAAGGCTTGATATCAATCGATGCCTTTACGCCAGAGCCCTGCTCTACAGCGCTTACAGACAATAAGCCATCAGCATCTACCTGAAAGGTTACCCGAATACGTGCTGCTCCCGCAGCCATTGCAGGTATGCCACGCAATTCAAACTTACCTAAAGAGCGGCAGTCTTGAGCAAGCTCACGCTCCCCTTGCACGACTTGAATAGCTAATGCGGTCTGACCATCTTTAAAAGTCGTGAAGTCTTGCGCCCTTGCAACGGGAATCGGAGTATTTCTAGGAATAATTTTCTCTACCAAGCCGCCCATTGTTTCAATACCGAGCGAAAGTGGGATAACGTCTAATAACAACCACTCATCATCTTTGCTTTGATTGCCCGCCAATAAATCAGCCTGCATGGCAGCGCCTAGAGCAACCACTTGATCGGGATTTAAATTATTTAAAGGTTTGGTACCGAACAATTCTTCAACTGCGCGCTGCACATTCGGCATACGAGTTGAGCCGCCAACCATTACCACGCCTTTGATATCTTCAGCCTTTAAACCAGCATCGCGCAAAGCCTTTTTACAAGCAAGTACAGTCTTGGCGACTAAATTTTGTGTAATTTCAAATAGCTGTGCTTGGCTAATACCGACATTCACTACAGTGCCATCAGATAAAGTCTCATGGACGCGAGCCAGTGGATTATGGCTAAGCAACTCTTTTGCATGTTTACAGGCTTGCAATAAAGTGCGGTGATCATGAATAGATAGCGGCGGTAGTTTTGCCTGCTCGATTACCCAACAATATAGGCGATGATCAAAGTCATCTCCACCTAGGGCAGAATCTCCACCAGTAGAAAGTACTTCAAATACACCCTTGCTCATACGGAGTATGGAAATATCGAATGTTCCTCCGCCAAGATCGTAGACAGCGTATACGCCTTCCGATGCATTATCTAAACCATAAGCAATCGCAGCGGCAGTCGGTTCATTTAACAAACGAAGTACTTCAATGCCAGCTAACTTCGCAGCATCTTTAGTAGCTTGACGTTGCGCATCGTCAAAATAAGCAGGCACTGTAATTACCGCTCCGACGATCTCATCAGAGACTGAATCTTCAGCTAACTGACGTAAACGCGCCAAGATTTCAGCAGAAACCTCAATAGGACTCTTATCACCAGCAACCGTTCTTAACTTGAGCATGCCCGGTTGATCAACAAAATCGTAAGGTGCGCTTTCTATATGCTCAACATCAATTAAACCTCGACCCATAAATCGCTTCACCGACATAATGGTGTTCTTCGGATCGAGTACAACACTTTCAAGCGCCTCAAAACCCGCTTGAGTTCGTCCATTTGGTAAATAGCGAACTACAGATGGAAGCAATTCACGACCTTGGGCATCTGGCAGAACTCTAGGCAAAGCATCACGCACGATGGCGACTAAAGAATTGGTGGTCCCTAAATCAATCCCGACCGCAATACGCCGTTGATGAGGCGCTAGCGACTTACCGGGTTCAGAGATTTGTAATAAGGCCATAAGAGAGAGTTTAAAGCTATACCAAGGATGCGATAGCATCATCAAGCTCAAGGGCGAACTTGTCTATAAAGAGCAAACCACGCAAGAGCTCGGCAGCGCGCTCATAGTTTTTGGCATGATCTATAGCTTGAGTAATCTCAAGCAGAGTATCTTTCCTAGAGGACTCAACTTCTTCCATCAAAGCCTCTAAGGCCTGCAAGTCTTCCGCCTGTTCATCTAAATTTTCGCGCCACTCCATCTGCTTCATTAAAAAAGCAGCTGGCATTGCTGTATTCGTTTCCAATTTCGCATCAACGCCATGAAGCTGACAAAGATAAAGTCCTCGCTGCACGGGATTTTTAAGTGTTTGATATGCGGAGTTAGCTAGGGTGGCCATCTGCATTGCTAGGCGCCGTTCAGTATCACTGCCACGGGCATGGCGGTCAGGATGCACCTCTTTTTGGATTGCCAGATAAGCCTGATCCAAAACAGGCAAGTCGATTTTGAATTGCTGATTTAAACCAAAAAAACGAAAGTAATCGTCAGACGCGGAAGGATTCGCCACAACCACACTCATCTTTTACGTTTGGATTTTGAAACTTAAATCCCTCATTCAAACCCTCGCGCACGAAATCTAATTCCGTTCCATCCAGATAAGCCAAACTCTTGGGATCAACAAACACCTTGATGCCATTCGATTCAAACATCGTATCCTCAGGAGCAGCT
>Ga0194038_1000426_pt1 | contig 18560 bp, 13 predicted proteins | sample JunL226m_MetaG_FD_148630 | JGI IMG/M metagenome (GOLD analysis project Ga0194038, IMG submission 148630) | Anoxic zone freshwater microbial communities from boreal shield lake in IISD Experimental Lakes Area, Ontario, Canada - Jun2016-L227-6m | ecosystem: Environmental > Aquatic > Freshwater >... | reverse complement strand
GTTAACTTCGGGTGTGGGACCGCTTTCTGTCAATCATTCCGGACAGTTTCCATCTGTGACCATTTCATTCAATCTCAAACCCGATGTTTCATTGGGAGATGCGGTTTCCGAAGTCGAAAATATTACGCTAACCTTGCTTCCGGCAACGATCAGCGGCAATTTTCAGGGTACGGCCCAGGCGTTCCAGGCATCTTTCAAAGGAATGTTGGGCCTGTTGGTTATGGCCATTCTGGTGATCTATATCGTTTTGGGAATTTTGTATGAAAGCTTTATACATCCTCTGACTATTCTATCGGGACTACCATCTGCAGGGTTCGGCGCGCTTTTAACCCTTTATATCTTTAAGGTTGATCTCAGTCTGTATGCATTTGTCGGGATTATCATGCTGATCGGGATCGTGAAGAAAAACGCCATCATGATGATTGACTTTGCGCTGGAGGCGGAGCGCAAGGAAAATAAAAGCCCGCGGGATGCTATCGTTGAAGGGTGCCTGGTCCGTTTCAGGCCCATCATGATGACCACCATGTCAGCCATCATGGGAACACTGCCCATAGCCATCGGGTTTGGAGCTGGCGCAGAATCTCGGCGTCCGCTCGGGCTTGCCGTGGTCGGCGGATTGGTTTTTTCTCAATTGTTGACCCTATACATAACCCCTGTTTACTATATTTACCTTGATACTCTGAAAAAAAAGGTTCAATCGTTTTTTACAGGGCAGGCCAGAAGGATCGGCTCATAAGAAGACTACAACCATAGCTTTTAGTCAATCACAATGCGGTTTTTGGCTCCAAGATGCTAACCACAAGCAATCCGGTAGAAACAGGAAGACTTTCAATGTAAATGGCCTGAAGGGTCATTTCGAAATAGACCCAGCATCTGGCTGGGTAATGTCTGGGTTTCGATGATTTCCGGCGTATTTCTGTCTGGCAGTTGCAGCGTGAGCGAGCGGGCATGCAGGGCAAGACGGTCAAAGGCAAAATTTCGCATCAGGTAATTTATGGCCCGCGTCGAGCCGTAGCGGGAATCGCCGACAACTGGATGGCCGGAGAGTTTTGCGTGTCGCCTGATCTGATGCGTGCGGCCGGTCAAAAGCTCGATTTCCACCATCGTGTAATGGGCGCTGTGGTCAAGAACCCGGTAACGGGTCTGGCAGTCCTTCCGGTTTCCAGAACCTTCGGGATAGTCACGTCCGCCTGCGGTTTCGGCAAGGGGCCATCCCCATATTCCCCAATGAAGGATGTTATCTTCCGGTTTTTCCAGCCGACCATGCAGAATTGCGACATATTGTTTTTTTACTTGATGGGTCTCAAACTGATTCGAAAAAAAACGAAATATCTCCCTGTTGCCGGCCAGTAGAATGATGCCGCTGGTCTTCTTGTCCAGACGATGAACTGGATTGACGCCAAAAGCCAGGTCCATATTGATCTGCTCCCGGAGAGTCGCTTCTTCCTGGATTTGGGCGGATACCATGGAGCAAAGATCACGGCCTGATGCGTTGTGAACCGTCAGACCGGAGGGCTTGTCCACCACCAGCCAGCCCCTTCCCATGGCCAGCACTGGTATCTGAAAGTGTTCGGAATTAATTGTGATCATTTCATGCTCCATAATTATAAAGACTGTGAACTGTGAATGGTGAAAAATATCAAGTTACAGGCTGGCCTTCCCTATTCACGTCTTCATTAATCATTGTCTTCGTATCCATAAGCTTTAAAAATATCAAGAATTGTTTTGGTGGAATAGGATTCCTCCTTGTAGAGAAACGCCTTGTTAAACGCTGTTGTAACTTCCGAAATCCTTTCATAGGCCTTGTTTATGCCTTCATTGAAAAAGCATGCATCTTCCATCAGCGCTTGCATCTGTTTCAGGATTTCCGGAGAGCTTTCCCCATTGACGAGCCTTTCGACGAGTGCATTCAGTAACCTGATGTCTTGACCCAAGTCATCCTTTGAGCCGCAAAGGGTCATCAGATGAGTGTTCAGGTAGTGACATAAGCCGCCTGCCGTATTGCGCATGACCCTGTTCCCCTGGTCTTCCAAAGCCTTGCTTATGTTGTGTACGATGCCCTCATGACATAGAAAATTTCCGTAATCATCCATCTTCGCCCGTGAGGTGATGGCGACCTCAATTATCTCTCCTGTCTTGTTCCTGAACTTCACATGTTTGCCTTCGACATGGCCTTTTCCATAGATTTCTTCGATGAGTCCGGTTCTCTCCGAGATATCAACATAAAAGTCTTTTACGTTACTGCCGAGTGCTTCCGCCTTGCTCTCAAATCCAAGAAGTTTTAAACCTGCTTCATTGATATCAATGAAGCTCCCATCTTCGGTGAGAGTGAATGCCATATCACTGGTTGATTCGAAGAAATCCTTGTATTTCGCTTCGCTCTGTGTGAGGGCGTCAATTGCTTTCTTCTCCTCGGTGATGTCCCGGATCACATGGTCGATCCTTCGAATCGTCCCCCGGGTTGAATAGACGACATGCCCTTCATCAAAGACCCACCTGATTTTCTTGTTGCTGCCGACAATCCTGTACTGAGCGCCATCAAACTCGGCTTCAGAAAGATTGTCATAGAATTGCCTGACTTTTCCGATATCGTCCGGGTGGACGAAACTCATGATATGGCTTTGTCCGCTGATGAAGTTCCTGAGAGGAACTCCGTAGAGTGCTTCGGCTGCAGGGTTTATAGCTAAAATATGATAACCATCCGGTGACATGGATACGACGACTTCATTCATGGAATGAAGAATGCTTTCAAGCCGTTCCTTGATCTTTTGCAGTTTTACCCGAGTCTTGCGTCGTTCGGTGATATCCGTCAATGCTCCAAGTATTGCAGGAATTCCTCCGCATTCCACGACACTGACCTTCATCATGATAATCGCTTCGCCATTTTCCTTCGGCATAACGAATTCGATCCTGTCGGAGATGCCTTCGGTAAACAGTTGCTCCGTGCAGTATTGGGAGACTCTTTCACGGTCTGAAGCAGATATGAAATCCGAGAAAGCTGAGGAGATGACCTGATCCGGCTTTTTCTGGGATATTTCATAAAACGCGTTGTTTGCAAAAACAATTGTCCCTTCCCTGATGATTACAACACCGTCGTTTATGTGTTTCACAATGCCTTGATAATCAATGTCTCCCTGGCATACCTTGATGTCTTCAGCATCATCGAATTTATTACAATGTGTCATGGTAACCTTTCTAATCTTATTTGACTCAAATAATCCTCGTTTGTTTCATCTTGAACGAAAGAAGGGAACAGGGGCAGGCACAATACATGTATCAGGGGGCGGGAAAAAACCTGCGATCTGATACCTGCCCCCATTTTATGCAATACTGTCCTTGTCAGAAAAAAATATATCAAGCAGACGATTCCCACGTTGAACGACAAGATGGGGGAGATGGGGGACCACTATCCGAGGTAAACGCGCCATAATCCGCGGTTTTTTGTACAATTCCTTTTATTGCTTGTCAACTATAATCAGTGGCTCTCCCTTGTCGTCAGGTGCTAACTCAAGGAAGCACCTCCTTAAGAAAAGTTAGCACCCCTTGTCAGGGTGTATTTTTAAATAATTCAATATTTTCAGGGATATTATTGCTTTTTGGGCAGTGGCATCACTTTTGCTGAGTAATATTAAATCAATTCAGCACATTTGTCAAAACGTACCCTGCAGGAAGGGAGCATTACAACAATTCGCCAAAGGAGTTTGCGTAAGGAAAAAAAACATGGATTCGCCAAGACAATTGCGTCCCACCTTATTCTATCACTGAGTAAATGGTCAAAAAAGGGAGAAACTATGGAACAAACAAAAAACGATGAAAACAAACTTGAAGAAGCAAGCAATATTGAGGTAAAAAAGGGATGGATAAGCGAAGACTGGCTTTCGCTCTGGCTGGGTCTGTTCATTTTTATCCTTTCCCTTGGTGCATTTCAAGGCTACGACCTGATGGGCTGGGGTGCGAAAATGGGGGTCTGGACCGACGCCTCCAAGGCCACCAATCCCGTGTCAATCGCCTATCAGACTGTCAAGGGTGAAGTCACCAAAATTGACGGCGTAAAGATAACTCTCAAACAAAGTGACGGGAAAGAGGTTACCGTCTCTGCAAACACCGACACTTCCACACTTGCAGTGGGGCAGAAATATGAACACAAAGGCCTTTCACCCATGGCTTCAGTAATCATCACCTTCATTGCGATGCTTGTGGTCATGGGGCTGGGGGCGATGATGATCGGGGCGGACTTAAAAAAATTCGCCATAGCTTTCACGCTGGTTTTCTGTTTCAGTTATCTCTGCTGGTTCTGCGGACACTTCGCCTATATCGCCGCGACCAAGAACGAACTTTTAAAATTTGGCATCGGCTGGTCGCTTAGCATGACCGGTGAATTTGGCTTCATCATCGCCCTGACCGTGGGACTCGTAATCGGTAATTTTTTTCCAAAGTTGGCGGCGGCCATGAAGGAAGCTGTCCGTCCGGAGTTGTATATCAAAACTGCGATCGTGATCATGGGTGCAGGGCTGGGGTTGAAAGCGGCAGAGTCTTTCGGGCTTGCCAGCAACATCATGTTCCGGGGATTTTGCGCAATTGTCGAGGCGTACCTGATCTATTGGGCCGTCGTCTATTATATCGCCAGAAAATACTTCAAGTTCAGTCGTGAGTGGTCGGCGCCTTTGGCCTCCGGTATTTCCATTTGCGGCGTTTCCGCAGCTATTGCCACTGGCGGAGCCATCCGCGCCCGTCCGATCATTCCCATCATGGTTTCATCACTTGTTGTCATTTTCGTGGCTGTGGAGATGATCATTTTACCATTTGCCGCAAAAATTTTTCTCTGGCACGAACCGCTGGTTGCCGGGGCATGGATGGGATTGGCGGTAAAATCCGATGGGGGGGCCATTGCCAGCGGCGCCGTGACCGATGCATTGATAAGGGCGCAGGCCATGGACATAGAGGGCATCAACTATGCCGAGGGCTGGATCACCATGACCGCCACCACGGTTAAGATGTTTATCGATATCTTTATAGGCGTTTGGGCCGTTATCCTTGCATACATCTGGTGCGCCAAAATCGAGTGCAAGCCTGGCCATAAAGTGAGCCTGATGGAAGTCTGGAACCGTTTCCCGAAATTCGTACTCGGATACATACTTACCTTTGTTATTCTTCTTTGCATCTGCTGGCCAACGGTTAAAACGCTTAGTCCCACCGAAAACGCCATTACAGCACTGAGGGTGCAAATCACCTCGCTGGAAAAGCAAATCAGCACAAGCAAAGATACAACGGTTGCTGCTCCATTGCAGGTGCAACTGAAGGACGCGAAATCCCGTGAAAAACAATTAAACGATGAAGCAAAAGCACCAAAGAAGTTCCTTTCTGTCGCCAGGGCGGCAATTGCGCAAGGGGACGTATTCAGAACAATATTTTTTGTTCTATGTTTTTTTACCATTGGAGTGGTTTCAAACTTCAAGAAGCTAATGGAGGAAGGGATCGGGAAACTCGCTGCAGTATATTGCATTTCCCTTTTCGGATTTATTATATGGGTCGGACTCGCTATCTCGTGGCTGTTTTTTCACGGGGTCAAACCACCAATTCTCCCCAGTTAAAGGAGGCATTACATGACTGACCAATCAAAAATTGCCGATGAGCTGAAAAAAATGGAATACGAACCACTACTGCCGGTAGAAATATCGCTCGTTAAATGGAGTATTGGTCTCGGGGTCGGACTTTTGTTCGTGTTCTACTTTTTGAGCCAGTATATTTTCCCAGGCGGTCACTAACTCTTCATATTTTTTTGTACTCATAAGGAAAACGCCGGTCTCCCCCCATCAGGGGGACGGCGTTTTTTCGTTGCGATCAACCATGATCACCAACGGCGATAAATTGCAATAGTCAGTGTTTCAATGCATTATAGGCTTTTTCATACTCCTGCAATCTCTGCCGCCAAGCAAGTAACCCTTCATATTCATTGCGCCACTCATTCATGTCGCGAACACTTTTTTCGATCTTCAGGCTTCCGTCTATTATCATTTTTTCTGAAGAAATATCGTACTGCTTCTCAAATCGTGCAAGATTTTTTCTTTGCCTATTGATCATGTTTTTGCAAACAGCAATCTCTCTTGAAATTGATATTGAGTATTCATCGGTTTGTATTTCACCATTCATAATATTCACCTTTTGAACATCTGGACCGGCGTTGCAGAATCGACCTGCCGATAATAAGCATTCGCTTTAAGCTTTTTTGGTAAGGCCCGGAAAAAAGCCTATCTGTTTTGTAATTTTCACATCTACTTCATATCTTGATTCCGGCTCGCTTGCTGATTGACAGCCAGAATTATTTAAGATTCTTTATGGTGTAAAGAAAAAAGAAAGTCAACTTGTTGATAAGACCAACACCATAAAAATAGCCGCCTTCGCGGCTTGACATCATTACATGAGCATATTATCATGACTTCAATCATGGAGTTTTTTCTTTTTTCCGGATATGATCCTGCGATTTTTTCCCTCTAATCTTTTCAACAAGTGGATTCCACCATGAAGCACGCTTCAGTCCAGACCCAACTTATCGCTCGGCTACTGATCATCCTGACGGGCTTTGGAATACTACTGTTCTTTTCTCTCAACCTTTTTCTGCGTTCCTTGATGGAAACGGAAATGATTGACAAGGGGCGTCTTATCTTCGCCAATCTTCTTGCTGTACAGACTTATGTTAGGGAAACGCTCCGGCCCGCAATGTACGAGAGCCTTCCGCAGGGAGACTTTGTCATGGAAGCTATGTCAACTTCATATGTTACCCGCAAAGTCATGTCCGACCTGAATACCGCCCGAACCCTGTTTTCCTATCGCCGTGTGGCCACAGAGCCGAGAAACCCCGAATATGTCGCCAATGAACTGGAGCAGAAGCTTATCAGACATTTTCAGAACCACCCTGATGAACAAATCTTCAGCCAGTTTCGCTCACTGGAAAATGAGGAGTGCTATATTACGGCCCGCCCCGTAGTATTTGAAAAATCCTGCTTGGCATGTCATGGTCGACCGGAGGATGCTCCCGCCGTGATGCTGACGCGATATGGCGTTGAGCGAGGGTTTGAACGACTGGAAGGAGAGATTGGCGGCCTGGACATGCTGATCATTCCAATAGAACGGAACATCATGGTGATCCGACAATTGACACTGACCTTTATCCTGATTTTCGCATGTGGTACACTTTTCATTATCGGATTCAATTACTTTTTTTTCGACCGTATCATGCTTCAAAATATCAACCGGCTGGCCACCGTTCTACGTAGTCGTTTTCCGGATGAAGCCAGGGATTCTCTGCATGGAAATCCTTGCAACGGGGACGAGATAGAGTCAATGGTTTCGGATATGGAACAATTCGCATATCACTTGAGTGTCGCCCGTTCACAATTGTCCGACTATGCTCTGAACCTCGAAATCAAGGTTGAAGCCCGTACCGCTGAATTGAGCCGGGAAGCAGAAGCCCGCTTGAAAGATGTTCAACTGTTTCTGGATGTTCTCGATCTTTTCGCCAAAGACATGGACCGCCAATGGCTTTTGGATCGCACCCTCACTGCTATCGCCTCACGCTTTAACGCCAACTCGGCCGCCATCCATTGCTTCTATTCCATGAATCGCCACACCTGGCCCGCTGGCATGGAGAGCTTGGCATTGCAGGTATCTCAGCGCGATATGTTGATCAATGGCAAAGATATCTTTCTTCCCGATGCTATTATTGTACCGGTATTTTCCGGAACGGCCATTCGAGGCGCACTGGATCTTCGGTGGAACTCGCCGGTCGCCCACCCGCCGAGGCAGCGCGAGGTGCTTCTTGCAGTAGGACGCCAACTTGGAATTGCTCTGGAAAACCTTGATGCAATGGAGAACATCCTCAGGCAAAAAGCTGTTCTGGAATCGATTTTTGAGGGAATTGCAGACCCGCTTTTTCTGTTGGACAGTTCCGGCGCTGTGCTACATGCCAACGAATCCGCCCAGCGTCTGATTTCAGATATGGCCCACACAGGAAAGAACGGAAACCGCCTTTTGGATTTGACGCGTCATTCCGTGGACGCGGATATTCAGGGGGAAGCGGTTCAGCGGGATATATTATTGCCCACCGGCAGTTCACTGACGCTTCGTTCCTACCCACTGCGGACGCTGGGAGGCGTGGGTCGAACCATCGTTTTTGCACGAGACACCACGATGGAGAAGACCATGCTGGCCAGGCTGCAAAAGGGGGAAAAGTCACTGGCTGTCGCGCAACTGGCTGCCGGTTTGGCGCACGAGATCAACAACCCGTTGGGGGTCATTCTCTGTTATGCCCAATTACTGTGGGATGACGGCAAAAACCCCCAAGCTCCGGATCTTGAAATCATCATTCGCCATACGCTGCAGGCCCAAAAGGTATTGAACGACCTGATGCGCTTTGCCCGTTCGAAGCCAGAAACCGGGGTGATTGATCTGACTGAAGCGATAGCTTTTATTGCACGCGTCTTTCATGTAAGAGCAGACAAGATGGGAATTCAGATCGTCACAGATGTCCAATCGAACCTGCCCAGAGTGCGGGGTGATGAAGCTGCTGTGGAGCAGATTCTGAGCAACATCGTCATCAATTCCATAGATGCGCTGGAAGAGCATCCGGATATGCGACCGGGGCGAATCTCCCTGTCGGCTTTTAGCGACCGGAAAACCAATGAAGTAATACTGACCGTCATGGATAATGGACCCGGTATTCCCGATTCACATCTCTCACGGGTTTTTGATCCCTTTTTTACCACAAAGGAAGTGGGCCGGGGCACCGGGCTGGGACTGTCCGTGGTATATGGACTGGTAAAGGATATGGAAGGTCGCATCGAAGTGTATAATCAAGACGGAGCCATATTCACAATCACTTTCAAGGCAACTGGGGAGAAAACATCTGATGACCCAACTTTGTGACGCCATCCTTGTTGTAGATGATGAGTCGGACTTTGCCCGAGGACTGGCACGCCTCATCCAGAAAGGCTTTCCTTCTCATCCCGTAGTGGTGAAGGCGGAGGGTCAGGCTGCTCTGAACTTCATACAGGAACGGCCATGTGCGCTCATGATCACCGATTTGCGAATGCCGGGGATGGATGGGTTTACGCTGTTGACACAGACCCATGCCATAAAGCCTTCCATGTCCGTGATCGTGTTGACTGGCTTTGGGACCATCGAAACCGCTGTTGCGGCCCTTAAGGCTGGAGCCTATGATTTTCTCACCAAACCAATTGATCAGGACTGTCTTTACCGCGTGGTGTCCAGAGGGCTGGAACGGACAGCACTTTTACGTGAAAATAAACGTCTGCGTTATATGGTGGCCACTTGCAATCCTTGGCAGACCATTATCGGAGACAGTCCGACCATGCGTCGCCTACGTGAGGAAATTGAGGCCGTGGCCGCCACCGACTACTCCGTACTCATCCAGGGCGAATCCGGATCTGGAAAGGAAATAGTCGCTCGCACCATCCACCATTTGAGCCGCCGTTCAGAGCGACCGTTTGTGAGTGTCAACTGCTCGGCAATTCCAGAACAGATACTGGAAAGTGAGCTTTTCGGCCACCTCAAGGGAGCCTTTACTGGGGCAGAAAAAACCAGGCAAGGACTGTTCATGGAAGCCGATGGATCAACGCTTCTTCTTGATGAAATCGGCGATATGCCACTTCATTTGCAGCCCAAGCTGTTAAGGGCTCTTCAGGAGCGTGAAATCAGACCGATAGGGGGGAGTCAGAACATTCCCATTGATGTACGTATTCTTGCTTCAACCAACCAGCGCATGGAGTCCAGAATCAACTCGGGATATTTTCGGGAAGATCTGTACTACCGGCTCAACGTGCTGAGCATACGGTTGCCGGCTCTGCGCGAACGGCCCCAGGATGTTCCGCTGCTTGCGACGCATTTTTTGCACCAGACCTGTCGTGAACTCGACGCTGGCGAAAAAGAGCTTACCCAGGATGCTCTGCACTATCTTTCCACATGTACATGGCCCGGGAATGTACGGGAGTTGCTGAACTTTATCCGCCGTCTTGCGGTTTTTTGCCGGGGTTCGCTGATCACCCAGGCCCAAGTACGCCTAATGGAAGCCTCTGCACAGGGTTCAGGTACCGGACATTCCGCACTTGAGACATACAAGGAAGCCAAAGAGCGTTTCATGGAAGATTTTACCCGTTCCTACATCCATCGTCTTCTGGAGGAAACCACCGGTAACATTTCTCTGGCTGCAAGAATGTCCGGACTCGAGCGCGTCTCTATACAAAAAATAGTCCGTCGTCTCGGTATCGTTGCTGAGGAGTTTCGCAGGAAACCGGATTGATCCACTCAAAATCCAATTCATATGGGACGGCCATGTCTCCGGGTATAACGACTGGCGATTGTTTGATAGAACACAGCCTCATCTACCTTATCTCGCCTGATGCACCCGTCAGCGTATATCCGGCATTTCTCTCTCAGAACATCGACAGCAGCCTGGTAGTACGGTGTCGTCAATGTATGGTTTTCAAGAATATTCACGATGGACAGAATCCTGTATCTGTCCAGTCCAGGATTTCGGGACAATTGATCGTCATGGCCGCCGCGCTTCACGACAAGCTGCCTGTCAATCAGATAAATCGGATAATAAAGCCCGATCCTTAACCACAAATCATAATCTTCGCAGGCAGGGAATGACTCGTTAAACAAACCCACTGAATCAAAAAGACTTTTTTTGATCATCACCGCTGATGGGCTTACCAGGCAAAGTTGAAGAGATGGCTCAAATATCATGCCCGATGGCTTTTTATGCCGGTTTTTGGGGTTTACCCGGACCCCGTTTCGAATCCATATTTCGTCGGTCTGGCAAATAAACGATTCCGGATGAGACTGAAAAAAATCATGCTGGCAGGAAAGTTTCTCAGGAAGCCACATATCATCCGAATCCAGAAATGCGATATAATCGCCTCTGGCAAAAGATATCCCTGCATTTCTGGCGGCGCTGACCCCTTTATTTTGCTGACTGATTGTGGTGATCTGATCACCGTATGTTGACAATAAATCATTGGTGGCATCCGTTGAACCATCATCAACCACGGTAATATCGAAATTCGAAAATTTTTGGGACAAAACCGAATCGATCGCTTCTTTCAGTATCCAGCAGCGGTTGTAAGTGGGAATAATAACACTGATGCACGGATTTGAACTTGTTTTCATTTTTTAATCAGCAACCTTATTATTTATTTAAATAGAAAACTTGACAAACTGAACGATTATTGATAAGTGTCCAAAGATAATTCATGCTGCTTCTCAGCGGGCCGTTAGCTCAATTGGTAGAGCAACTGACTCTTAATCAGTAGGTTGTTGGTTCGATTCCAACACGGCCCATCAATAAAATCAAGGGTTTATAGCTAAAAGCTGTAAACCCTTTTTCCGTTTCTATTGAAAAAGTTCAGTTTGCCCCGTATCTGCCCCGTGTTTTTTATTCACGGCAGTTCGCTTCACAGCGCCAGTCTTTTTATCAGCCCCAATGTTTACAGTCAATCATTGAAAATAATAATCCTATACACAAATGCAATGTAAATACGACATCCATGTAAGAAACACTATCGCTCCTATATGTGCCAGGTCAACCGCTCCATGTTGTGGTGTGCTACCTCCGGTTAATGGTGAACCCACCCTTCACCGGAAAGTGAACCCATCAAACCGGTCAAACAAACACATACAGGCGCCCAACGTGTACCAATCCCCCAGTTACCCATTTAATTCCAATATAAACAGTAACTTGAGTCTATCATGCTTCTTTGCACACTCTCTGTATATCAATTTTACGGGGTAAGGAAATTGTTCTCTTCCCTCCATTCCCTCCTCGCGAATCGTTCTTGCGGAAGCGGTTATCATCCATGAGCAAAAAGGTTTTTAACACCGCTGTAATTGACATAGCGAAGTCTGACAGATATTTTTTAACGAAACACTTTCACACGGCACAATCGAGCGAAGCAGAGAGAAACCTTTGTTCCCGACGGTACCGGGGGTTTCTATGTCGCAATCAATCCCCGTGACGAAGCCATTACAATCACAGTTGTGAGGCGGTTACCGTCACAGTGATCGACATGTTCGGCGCACCATGGACCACCAGGTAGGCCCCTTCAGGAACCTTGTCCGGCATCGCGCGAATGGTCATCCCCTGGATTACGCAGGCCAGCAGCGCGAACTGGTCGTCGTAGAGATACCAGGCTCCAGCTCCGGCGACGGTCAAGGCCGATGCCGCAGGCAGCTTGCGCCACTCGCCCAGTCCCTCGGTGCCGATCGGGATTGCGGTCTGGTCGGCCCCCAAGACTGGGACGGTTTCCAGAGGCCGGTACAGCGTACTCCCCTTGAGCAACCATTCCTCCCCACTCCGTTCCTCGACGATCAGATCATTGAGATCACGGGCTGCGACCTTGGTACACATCAACGCGCGTGCATCGCTAATGCTGGGATCGACGACTTTGTTGTCGGCGATCAGATAACCGGGCAGCCCCGGGTCCTGGAAGAGTTTGAACAGGGGCGACGACATGCCCTGGGCCAGAAAGGTGCCGTAGGGGTCATTCACCATCAACCAGCTTTTATCGAGCCGCATCTGCCATTTGGCGGAAAGGGGCGCCAACGGAGTTAACGCCTGGCCCAGGATTTGGTTCGATTCATAGTGCTTGAGTCTGGAGGGCGCACGGTAGGCCAGATGACGGCGACCATCTGCTTCAACCAGGAACAAGGCCTGGTCGGGAGCGCTGTCGGCAATATCAAGGAGCGCATCATGTACAAGGAAACCTCCGCCGGATTAAACCATCCGGACTGCGTGCTTCAAGATGTTCAGATTCAGGCAGATATTTACGAAACCCTGGCAAAGATTTCAACAACTCATCGCTACTTCAATCACGGAACCGCCAACATCGAGGCGGTTTACACCTTTCCCATCCCAAACAGTGCTGTGCTACTCGATATGAGTCTGACTATCGGCGACCGATCAATGACCGGGCAAATCCTCCCCAAAAAACAGGCGGAAGATCACTATGAGGATGCCGTGGTGGAAGGCGACCTGCCAGCCCTGCTCCAAAATCCATCGCCCGGAATATACACCTTGAATATCGCAAACATCAAACCGAGTGACTGTGTCACCATTTCCTTTACTTACGGCCTGTTTCTGATGTGGCAAGGCCATGATCTGCGAATCACCATTCCCGCAACCATTGCCCCCCGATATGGCGATCCAGTCGGCACCGGTCTTATTGAACATCAGATTCCAGAGACAGACTTTTTCGCAGAGAATCGATATACCCTTTCAATTGTTGCTTATGGCCGGATTGCTGATGCACAGATCACATCCCCAAGCCATGATATCCACATTGAAAAACTTGAGGAAGCCAGCCATATCCGGCTGACCGACACCACAGCACTGATGGACCGGGATTTTGTGCTGACTATTACCGCTCCTGACATGGAACGATCTGTTCTGATGTGGGATCGGGATGGTGAAAAGCATTTGCTTTGGGCAGGATTTCATCCATCACTGGAAATTGAATCCGATACCGCTCCAAAGGGACTGGTTCTGGTAGTGGATTGTTCTGGTTCGATGGGAGGGGATTCCATGGATCAGGCCAGAATGGCGGCAAAAGGAATTCTGGACTCACTGCGGCCACAGGATTACTTCAATATCGTTGCATTTGGCAGCAATCATCGTTTACTGTTCAGCAGCTTGAGAGTGGCAAACCCGAACAATATCAAAGAAGCGCTTAAATTTGCTACAAATCTTCAGGCAGACCTGGGCGGCACTGAACTGGAAGGTGCGCTTCGGGTCGCACTGGGGTTTTCCAGTCAGAGAACCATCTCTCAGGATATCATTTTGATTACCGATGGCGAGGTCTGGAAGATTGATGAAACCATCAATAATGCCACAAAAGGAAACCGCCGCATTTTCTCAATCGGAGTGGGCAGTTCGCCTGCGGAAAGCCTTTTAAAAACCCTGTCAGCCAAAACGGGGGGCGCATGTGAGTTTGTGTTTCCGGGTGAATCCATGACCGAAAAGATTCTGCGGCATGTCCGGCGGATATACTCCCCACAGATCAAAGGTATCGAAACAATCTGGCCCGCCACTCCAGATGAAACATTTCCTGAACTACTTCAGTGCGTATTTGATGGGGATACTGTGAATATGTTTGCCTGGTTTTTGGAACCCCCCGAATCTGTAATAGGATAAGCGACAAAATATTGCCAATATTATGTCAGAGTCCAAACATTTAAGATTTTAAAGATTCCCCGTGAATACAGGAATTTTATAATCCAATATGTTTGATAACTTACTGGAAAATCATTGTGGAAACGATCCTGACAATAAGGTTTGCAGAAAATATTCATATGGGTTAAATGATCATTCACAATGAGCCTGCAATTTTAGCTGGCATTTTTCTGCACTGACCGCAGAAAACAAGCGGAATGCATTTATAATAACCGATTGTTATTTGGAGCACATGAAAAATGGCGGAATATGGTGAATGGACCCGCAAGGGTTCAACTCTGAGTGATGTAACTGCTCAAAAAGAATATGGCTTTGACCGGGACTTTATCGTGAGGGGCATCAAAGCCGGCAAACTGGAATATCGGGAAGGGTCGATATATGGCAATCCCTGGCTGAGGATTTTAAGAAGCCAGCTTGAGCAGTACATCACGGAGGAACTTGGAACTGGCTATCTATCCGATATGAAAAACCGGACCGAATTACGCAAAATCAAAAAGGAAATGTCCGATTTGAAAAAGCGGCTGGATGCGCTTCAGGCACGAAAGACGGAAATCGAGCTGACCATGGGGAAGTAGGTGCCCATACTTCCTGAACCCGTTCTTAAATCATCAAGGCTGGGCTTTCTTTTATTACGATCCCCTTCAATTTGGTGAAAAGCTTGTCGATGTATCGGTCACGGTCGTCCTTCATGAAAAGAACGTTCTTGTTTTCAAGCTCCGTCTGGGAGTTGCCCCATTTCAACTGCGGATATCGGGTCCAGGAAAGGATGAAGCTGTTCAGAATGACGTTTGGATCATTCAGCCGCTTTTCGACTTCTTTGATACGCTCATGGAACAACAGCTTCTCACTCGCCGGGCCTTCGTGCAAAAGGCCGTGTGGCTCTATGAAAGTGACGTACTGCTTTTCCCCCGCCAGCATCCAGAGAATGAAATCCGGGTGAAAGTTACCCGCCTCAAAGAAACCAACGCCCTTGCCACGGCTCAAGTTTCGAAGCAAGAACAGCTCCATGCCGTCCTTCTGCAAAATGGCTTTGTGTTCGTCGCACCAACTTTTCAGGTCGGTGACGAATTGGTATTCGCTTTCATTGAGCGCCACCGGCAAGATAGTTATTTTCTCGCCGCGCCGGACATGGAACAGCGGTTGGAACAGATGTTTGCCGAAATTGCAGGCATTCAAATCGCCCACTTTTAACAGAGCATCTTTTCCTTCTTCCAGGTCTTTCTTGATTTGCTGAATACCTTGAATGACCTGTTCCTCATCACCATCGACAATTAGTTGATAGAACTCCTCCTGCGGCAAATTATCATCGTCTGGCGTCAACTCACGAAGTTCCAGGCGTGGCTCGATAAACTCCCGCTTGCGGTAGTTGTAAAAGTGATCGCAGTAGCGTTTCAGCAGTTCGGCGACTACCTGCTGGAGAAGCATTACACCGTCAAAACCTGCTGGATTCAGTCTGGCTTCGGGCAAATAAAGGGTGTACCAGTCATTTCGAGATAGAAGCTTCTTGATTCCTTCCTTGGAAATATTGAAGTTGTACCAGCTTCGCTCGCGTTTGAACTGCTCCAGATCAAAGAAAAGCGCGTCGTAATCCAGTAGTGACAAATGCTGTTCACGAAGCGATACCCTGTCTTTCTGGGTGGCCAGAGCGGCTCCCCGTGATTGCATCGCCTGGATACGCGGATACCAATCGGCCACAACCGTGTTATGGGTCATATAGTCCGGCACATCGCCGACTGTCGGGACCGGCGCGTCTTTCTTGAAATCATATTCCTTGCCATCGGATGCTTTCCTTTTGGGACGCAGTATCTTCAGCTTCTTGCCGAAGTTATATGTCACGTTCAGCGGTATAGTAATGATCTTGCGGCGTTCGTTGCCCGGAAGTCCTTCATCCTTTAGAAATTCTCGAAATTTCTCCATGAAGTCCGCTTCAATACCGAACACGTTCAGCGTTTCAAGTTCCTCGATAAAGGTCGGATGGACTGGCGCATGGGAATGGCCGCTGCGTTTGAGGCTCCACTCATAACCCTTCAATCGCACGCCACGACCAAACAACTGGATGATCTGAGAACCTTCTGAGCGGCCAACGTGCATCAGGCCCATGGTGCTGACCCGCCAACAATCCCAGCCTTCCACGAACTTTTTGGAACCGATCAGAAGATTCACCGGCGATGTGGAATCCTTCACTTGCGCAAACATGGCATCGGTAAAGTCACTGTCTTCCACGGTTAACCGGGTGCAATTCTGCGCTGCTACTCCTGCTATATGATCGCACAGGCTTTTCGCGTCGCCAACATTGATCAGTCCGAAAGGAATCTCTGAAGCCCCAACCCGCAGCGCCACTTCACCGGATTCACCCCTGATACGATCCAGAGAGAGACTCCCGCCAGCCGCATTGTTGAACAACCGGGAGAGAATATCCCGATAAATGTCTTCCACGTTTTCCCCGGCGTTCATGGCCCGGGATATATAAGTAAAAGCTCCGGCAAAGATGTCGTTGCCGTCCTTGTCCAAAAGGCCTGTATCCTGACCTTTACCGGTCAGGATTTCAAATATTCGACGGACTGCCGCCTGCCGGTTATCCAGAAAGTCAGCGATGAACTGGATGATCTGCGCCACATCGGTGGCCACGATCTGTTCGTCCTTGCTCATTTTCGAGGAGGAAACGGTGCTGCCGACAAACACCCAAAGCGGTTTCTCCAGGTTGAACGTCTCGAAGTCCTTTGCCTTTTCTTCGTAGATACGAAGCTGTTGGTAGAACTTGATCAGACATGCCGTCATGTACAACGACCGGGTTTCTTCAAAGGACTCCGGCAGATTAAGAATCTGATAATCCTTGCCGAATCCATCCTCGTAAAACCAGCGATAAGAATAGTCAAAGACAATCGTCTTGGCGTAGCTGTTCTCAAATTCAGAATTGCCAGAAGCCTGCACCGCCTGTTCAAATGTGGCCGAGTATTCAAAGGTGAAGCCCTTGGCGCACAAATCGCCGCGCCGCGTAAACCAGACGCCTTCCTCCTTGCCGCTCATGCCCCTGTGGCCTTCGTCCACCAGAAGCAGGTTCTGATCACCCAGGCTGCGGGTGGCGATGGTGTTCGGCCCTTCCTGGTCGGCCAGTTTGGTGATTTCCAGCACATCAACCCGATTTAAGCCTTGGGCAAGTCCAAACAGGTCACCCCGAGACTGGAGATAGCTACTTGCCGAAATATCACTTTCCCTGAACTCGGCAATGTGCTGTTCCGAGAGCCGCTCATTTGGCGTCAACAGAATAACGCGGGAGAGATATTTGTCTTTGCCATGTTTGCCGGCATAATGCCTGTATTGCAGCAGGTTGACGTGCATAATAAGCGTCTTTCCGCTTCCTGTGGCGTTTTGCAGGCAGAGCTTGTTCAGATCGTCTTCGTTGTAAAGGGGCACATCAGCGTATTCCGTCCAATGTCGGTTGAAGCCTTCCACAAAGGCGTTGAGTTCCGACAACAAGCCCTCACGATTGCTGAAAAACCGGTCCAGATAGATTTCCACAAAAAGCAGCGTCAGCCACTGATAGTATTTCCATATCACCGTCCGGTGGCGTTTTTCGTTGATGGACTGGGTGTGGCGAACGATATTTTGCTCGTAGGTCAGCAGCATATCCCGGTTGATGCGAAAGCCGAAAATGTTGGCGTTGGGATCGGCATAACTGAACAAACGGCTATCTCCAAGATAGTGATAAAAATAATGCAAGTTGTCCTTATCCAACCCTTCCAGCCGTGAATTACGGATCGGGTCCGCCAGTTTGTGGAAAGAGCGGACACTTTTCCCGTTCACTGTATGCTTGGCCATGGGATCAATACCGAACAGGGATAACAGCCATTGATTTAAAACCAGCTTATTGCGAAAACTGTGTTGTTTTGGGCCTCTGGGTTTACGCTTTGCCATTATGATCGTTTTCATCGTGGATCAGCTCCCTCGAAAAATCCTTGTCCCCACAAATATCCCATCTGATCCCCTTCCCGCATATAGGCTACAATCTGCGGATCATCGGAAGCCCTGCGAATCTGTGTGTATCCTCCCTTTTTAACAAGCCAGAAAACTTCTTCTACCCGTGTTGCGTTCAGGAAATCAGGAGAGTGTGTGGAGACGAACACTTGCCCGCCACGATTGGCGTAGGAACGAAACTCCTCGGCAAGCTCCCAGAGCAGTTTTGGATAAAGTTGGTTTTCCGGTTCTTCCACGCAAAGAAGAGGATGTGGTGAAGGGTCATAAAGAAGCGTCAAATATGCCAGCATCTTTATTGTGCCGTCCGAAACATAACGGGCGAGAAACGGGTCCTCGAAAG
>Ga0194038_1000424_pt1 | contig 18583 bp, 15 predicted proteins | sample JunL226m_MetaG_FD_148630 | JGI IMG/M metagenome (GOLD analysis project Ga0194038, IMG submission 148630) | Anoxic zone freshwater microbial communities from boreal shield lake in IISD Experimental Lakes Area, Ontario, Canada - Jun2016-L227-6m | ecosystem: Environmental > Aquatic > Freshwater >... | reverse complement strand
CTTTATGACTTAGCGTTCTTTCTTGGCAAGCCAAGCCAAGCCAAGCAGCACAGCCGAGCGGCGTTAAACATAATTTTTTATCCAAATAAATGAACTTATATAACCATTATTATATGAATTCAATTCCCTGAAAGGGATTAATAAGTAGTTGTAATTTGTGTTTGAAAAAAAACAAAATAACTGTAATTCCCCGCAATTTATCCCGTTAACGGGAGGGGTTAGAGGTCGTTATAACTACACGTTTACTATCGCTTACAGAATTGCCAAAAAGCCCTACACCATTCACTATATTCGAGAATTTAGGAAGCACACCGCCAAAGGACTGAATCAATGCAAGCACAGGTGAGTTGTAACTGTAACCTTCCGTCAATGAATTTATTTCCTGTGCTTTCTGGTATTTATAGCACGTAGGATCGAAGGTAGTTAATTTTATTGTAACCGATGTAGTATCTCTCCCAGAAACGAAATTACTTGTTTGAAAGATACCTTCATTTTGCAGCATTGTTCCCCAGATCATTTCCGAAGAGGAGCTAAACTCGTAACCATAATCACGGTTAGCAGTAGCTGAGTACTTAATGACTAAACTATTGATATTTACGGTATCGAACTTCATATCGGGGAATGATCCAACTATATAACTAAGTTGTGTCTTGCCTGTAAATACACAATTTGCAGTGGTAATACGTGCCGGATCAGGAACAACAGTAGTTTGAGCGTGTATCGTTCGGTCGCTGAGCACTACTTTCAGAAAAAAGGTTTTACCAATTTCAATATTTAATTTTTTCTGAATATCTCCAAAAATGGTACTATCGGGCGATAAACGGGTAAGTTCTACCCAATTGCTATCCACCCCACACAGATAAACCTTTGCTTCGGGGTAAGGATTCTTAACCAGCGGATAATTCTCGTTCCATGTTCGGTATAAATACACCTGCACAGGTTCGGTGGGCGATAGAATAGAAAATACTACCGGAACTGGCGTGTTATTCCAGGGAGCAATTTCCAACACGGAATTGGCACAGGATGCCAACAAAGTAAGGAATGAAATATAAACTATGAGTTTTTTCATATGAGAGTTTATTTGAAGGTATATGCAGCTTTAATACTTATTCCGGGGAAAACGGTAAACCAGGGTTGAGAAATACCAAATTTATTATAAATGCTATATAGTTGTGATGAGGCATTTATAAGTGTACAATTGCCTTCTAAAAACCAATGGTTGGATACAGCTTGCCGAAAACCCAGAGAGGGTGAAAGACCGAATGAACAATATGTTTTAGAATTCAAATAATATGTCTCGTCTATCATATCAGGTTTATAAGTACTTATAAGTGTAGTACCAAGTGAAAGAGGTAAAGACAAAAACCATCCTGAATTGAGTTTTGCATGACCTATCTGATATCGTTTTTTATAGCCAAAATACCAACGTGGTTCAACACTGATGCCTATGCTGAGACTATATTCAAATTTATAATGATCAAATTTTTGACTAATGAAATGCTGTATTGTATCATTCATTGGAAAAGAGTCTTTCACAAAAATATAATGTGCCAAGTTCATAAAACCATGACCTAAACCAATCCGAGTAGTTAACGTCCAACTTGGGTTAATACGTTTTTCATTAAAATAGCCCATAGATAAAGGAATGCCAAACGATTGACCATAAGAATAGTAAGGGTTAAACAATGAACTGGCATTTATTGCTGATCCTATTTCGAATCCATGCATCGATTCTACTTTAATGTCTTCGGGTTTAGTGGTATTGAAATAAACTTCTTTTTGAGCTGAAACGCTCAAATAACTCACCAATATCAATATAATTGTAAATAAAATTTGTTTCATTTAGTTGAAGGTGTATGCTATTTTACGGGGTTCAATTTCAACTCCCAATTCCAGTGAATAGGTTGTTTTATGGGGTGAATTACTACTAAACTCATAACTATGATTAATTGAATCATAGGTAAATACTGGCGAGTTACTCAGATTATTTTGAAGTTTAATTCTGGAAATCAACGTCCATGTTGAAGCTATTCGTTTTTCATTAAAATAACTTATTGTTATGGGAATAGTATTTTCTTTTAAACCCGCGCTTAGAATCATAAAAATATTGGGTGGATACAACCCTGAACCTATTTCAATGCCTTGCATCTGTTGTACTTTTATGTCTTTTACTTTCAATGTGTCGAAGAATACTTCTTTTTGAGCGGAAACTCTCAAATAACTCATCAAAACCAATATAATTGTAAATAAAATTTGTTTCATTTATTTGAAGGTGTATGCAATTTTAAAGTTCAAGCTTGGTTCTATGTTCAGACCATATAAATCATATCCATTAAAAATACACCTCTCACTTAAAGCAGCCATTCCCTCTATAAATAAAGATTTAAAAATAGCTTGTCGATATCCAATTCGTGGTGACAAAGCTATATTTAAAGTAGTAAAAGGTGGGAGCCAGCTATTATTTATCGTTCCGTCCGGAGTTCTAAGGCATAGAGAACTTAGGGTTAAAGGCATTGATAAAAATAAACCCGAATTCAACATTGCTGTACCATTCTGAAATCTATTTTTATAATTCAAATACCAGCGAGGTTCCATTGATATTTCGAATGTGAGATAATAAGCTGTGAAGTATTTTCCGGTTTGATCAAATACATTATTTATTAATTCGTACCGTTCACGTTTAAATACTGCATTCCTGATTCCTATTGTAGAAATTAATGTTGTACTCGAACCAATGCGTTTTTCGTTGAAATATCCGATATACACATCTGGTATTATCCATTTAGTATTATCTGGCTCAAACTTAACATAAATATTAGTTTCCAACCCGTGTAATGACTGAACTTTAATGTTCTCGGTTTTGATACTATCGAAATAGACTTCCTTTTGAGCGTAAACGCTTGCAATTAAAAGCAAAAGTAAGGTAGTCGAAAAAATGTGTCGTTTCATATTTCAATTCTATGCAGCGAAATTAAATATATTAACTCTGCTAATAACGCTTCGTTAATTGTTTTATTGTTTTTTTATCGTTTAATTGCAAAAATAAAAGAACAAGTGCCATAAAAGGGATAGCTTAATAGTTACTTTCCATTAATTTGTATTTAGGTTTGAATCTGCCTCTCATCTCGTGACTGATAGGATATTTTATCTAAAATAGTTAAAACCTGCACAAAGAGCTACTGATTTGATGAGCTCTACTAAACCGATGTGTTTTATCAGGAGAAAGTGTGCCATTTGATTACTGAATTATTGTAAGTTCGAACGAAAAATATTCTATTTTATATAAACCAAAAGCTATTGACTTCAATAAATTTCGGTTTGTTTTCCTTTATTGACCGCCACCGCCGCCCTGGCCTCCACCGCCTTTCACATCATCGTTGCTAATGGTACGTTCTACTTTTTTGATTTGATCTTTTAATTCGCCAAACTTATACGATACAGATATTCCAAAATTACGAGAAATATAAGTAGCAACACTGTTTGAACGATAATCGGCGGTTTGTGTAAAATTGCTGTAACTTGTCCTTGCTTCAAACGGATTATTTGTATACAAAGTCACATTCAGTTTCTTTTTCAGGAACTCGCGGTTTACGGAAATACTATAATAATGATATCCCGATCGTTGACCTTGTAACATGATTCTCGGCGAATAATAACCGCCATTTACATTAAACTTAATATCAGCAGGTAGTGTGAATTGTCCACCAGCTGAAATAGAAAAGTTTGTCCCATTGCTTTTCAACCCGCTACCATCGTTTGTAGTCATGGAAGTGTATCCCAAATTACTATTCAAATTAATTCGGATAGCTTGATTCGGTTGCCAGTTCCCGTAAAGAGATAAACCAACATCCTGACTTAATCCGATATTTTTATAGCTATTAAAAACTACTGTATCGTTTAGAGCAGAACTTACCCGTTCGATTGAATTATTGGTAAACGAAGTAAACACGCTGGCATTGATATTTAATTTTGGAGTAATATAACTGTAATTCAACGAAAGAGAATTATCCACTTCCGGCTGTAAATCGGGATTTCCCTGCGAAATTGAAAACGGGTTGGAATTATCCCGAAACGGATTCAGATACCAGATTCCCGGACGACTGATGCGCTGGTTATAGCTTAACCGGAGATTATTGGCATCATTTACTTTATAACTCATACTTACCGAAGGCACTAAATTAGCAAAATTAGGAGAAATGGTAGTATCGGTCAGCACAATTTTAGAGCCCGTATATTCAAACCGAAGTCCCGCACGGATACTGAATTTCTCCAATTTCAGGGTATAACTCCCGTAAGCTCCCAGAATGTTTTGTGTTTGATCCAAATTATTAATTGCTTGATTCGGGGTGGGTATCCAGGCTTGTGTAGAGTCTTCTTGATATAAATAAGTGTTAACTCCGGAGTTTAACCGTAAAATATATTTAGCTCCGAATTCCACTACATGTATTTTATTAAAGGGCTCGGTATAATCCACCTGAAATGTATGCTCATCTCCTTTTGCATCATTTTTTATATGTTGGTTGTAACTTGTGTAATTCAATAATCCGGTTAAGTCGGAATAACTATCGGTCGTATCGGGTGACCGGTTGAATTTATAGGATAAAGTAAGAAGTTGCTGCGGTTTTTTAAACGTGCGCTGGTAATCAAACGACAATCCCATGCCGCCCCAACCGCCCCCATTCGTAGTTAACTGTTTGAAAGCTGAGAGGGTATCCCTGTTTGCATCCAACGAATAAGTACTTCCATAATCAACGGATGATTGATGTCCTGAATACCCGCCAATGGTTAGACTTAATAAATTAAGCGTATCAATTTCAAAACTGGCTTCCAGATTCCCATAATAAAACTGATATTGTGGGTTGGAAAGTGCATTTTGCAATACATATTTAGTTGTTTGCGAATTCAGGTTTTCTTTCTCACTATTCCAGATTTGATTAGGTTGTGGATAGTTCCCGTAATTCAAATTAGCAGTCAATCCAAACTTCCCTTTTTTGGTCGATAAATACAATCCACCGCCATAACCTCCTTGTGAGTTGGCTCGGGCACTCACTGTTCCGGTTAGTCCGTTCAACGAATGATCGGTAACGATATTGATTATGCCACCAACACCTTCTGCATCATATTTAGCACCCGGTTCTGTTATTACTTCAATGCTCTTAATGCTGGAAGCTGGCATACTTTTTAGTACCTGCGACGGATTATTAGCAGTCATGTTCGAAGCTTTTCCGTTGATATAAATTTTGAAATTTCCTGAGCCTTTCAGTTGTATATTATCGTTGCCATCCACGGTAACCATAGGCACTTTTTTCAGCATTTCCAAAACGGTGGAACTTTCGGACTCGGGATCGGATTTGGTATCGTAAGTTATTTTATCCAAATCCACTTTTACCAGAGGCTTTGTTGCCAAAACAGTTACTTCAGCCAATTTTTTATCGGAAGTCGACAGAATTATCTTGCCCAGATTGATGGTTTTCTGTTCGGGAGTAACAGTGAGCTTTTGCATAAACTTCTTTATGCCTACCGATTCAAAACTAATCATAAAATCGCCCGCTTTACTCAGCATCACTTCAAAATCGCCCTTAGGGCCGGAAGCAATCCGCTTCAGATACACATCCGGAGTGGCCGCCGCCGACACCGAAACCGTAGCATAGGGTATGGTTTGCAACGATATGGAATCCATCACGATTCCTTTTACTGTAATAGTTAGATTGGGAGCTGTTTGCGAGAAAAGAGAGAAAGAGAACAAACAAAAGAAAGCGATGACTAAAGATTTTGAATTCATTATTGTGGATAATTTGAGAAAGAATAATTTTAGTTATTTATTTAGTTTCGTTATTTTCAATTTTTTACCAGAACTACCCGAAAGATTAAATAGCATATCCAAGTGTTATTCCGATTTCTTTATTCCGGATTAAAAATCCTTATAATACATACAGTTGGGATAAGCATAACTTGTCCCGAGTATCGGGATCCCAACAACCAACACCACCTTTTACTCATTTAATTAAGGACATATCCTAGTCAACAGGGTTTTTCTATAATCGATAATTTAAACCAACCCCCAAAGTGAGATTGTCATAGGGAAAGTATTCGTTGATATTTGTGAATTTGTTTATCCAGCAATAACCCAGTTTAATACTGAACTTTAGTTTTTCGCCTCCAAAACGCAAGAAGCAGGTGGGTTCTAGCAGCAAACTATTGTCAGAGTATAGTATTTGAATTGGTTGTTCATTTATTAGCACAATATTATAAGTATCATAAAAGTTTGAATGAAGTAATCCTAATTTTAAACCAATTCCATAATCCAAATGAAGTGACCCCACATTTGATTTTCCGATATTAAACTGCTCGAAGTAAGTTTGATAATTACCCTCAATTAATCGGAGTCCATTTTCGATATCTGAATTTCCAAATCCATACCCAAATCCAGTGTAAGCTTCCATCGTGATTTTATTGCCCAACTCTTTATAATAGCCTGCAGCAACTTGAAAATAATAATCGGGACCATGATTTCTCCCATAAACCTGTAGGGCGATTTTATTGGTCAATCCATAAGATACTGTTGCATTCATGCTAGGTAATAATGTTAGAGCGGCATCAACCCGTAAATCATTCTTCTTGCTAATTAAAGGAATGTCGGCTACGAGAGGCTGATAAATACTACAACTTGTAAGTAGAACTGAAACAGCAATACTAAATAGGAATAGGAAATATTTTTTCATAGTATTTTTGTTTCGACCTCCGCCAGCCCCGGAAATTTATCCCGCTTGCGGGAGAAGGGGTGTAAAGCTTCTGATTTAGAAATATCGGTTGACATTATTTTTTCTTGTTTTTCATTTATTTTATTCTCTGTCCCTCTTCTTGGTAGAAGTGTGATATATCTGATTTTAAAATATTGGTCGAAATTATTATGCTAAATTTTCATTTTATGCACGCTCTGTCCCCCTCTATAAAATATTCTTCCTATTTCCTTCTCCCTTGGAGAAGGTGTACGAAGTACGGAAGAGGTCTGAGGGGTTAGGGGAGGTCAGTTTTATTTCAACGATTACTGTGATGTGATACCGTATCTCTTGTTACTATAATTCCTGCTTTTTTGAGTTCTTCATCATTCATCCGAAATATTTTCATAAGAGCCGAATCTGCTTCTGTAGGATGTCCTGTAATAATATATGGTCCTCTATTCGGTCTGGCTCTGCGTGCTACTATCGAATCGTGATAATTCTGTACAGTACCAAATTGTTTTAAGATCGTTTTTTGAGATTGTTCCGACAGTGGTTTTGCAAAATGAAACTCTTTTTCCACATCAGTGAAAGTAAGTGCTTTCTTTTCAATCGTTAGTGGTTTCTGAACTGCCAATTTTGGACTACACGCTATAAAAATCAATACACATGCTGCTATAAACAGACTTGATTTTGAACATTTCCGGGTGATAATCTGTGTTGTTTTCATAAGAAGATATTTATTAGTTTTTGATTTATAATTAAACCCACGCTTGCGCCGAGTGCTATTCGCTGTGTTGCTCATTAGAGCAAGTTAAAAGAATAAATCGCTTTTTCAAAGTAAGATACAAGTTACCGCTCGGCTTTGCCGCTTGGTTTACCAAGAAACTTGTGCCAGCATACTAAGACACAATAATTTTTCTCGATATACTTTGATTTTTAAATGAAAGTATAATTTGATATATACCACTGTTGAAATTATTCGTCTTGATTTTAATAATATTATTTTCTCGGTTCATATTAATTCTATTGATACATTGTCCTAGAATGCTTATAATTTGTATATTAAAATCTTCATTCAGGTTGTCGGGGATACTAATACAAATTTCATCATCTTTCGCAACTGGATTTTTCATTATAAAGATTTTATCAAATAAATTTCCTTTTATTTCAGTAGATAAACCTACAAAATACGCTGATCCATTTGCAATTGATTCAATGTGATTATAGTTATATACAGCTTTTACTTTAATCGTAAATGGACCTCCATAGTTAAGAAAATCATCATTTGAATTTGGACAACCTATCTCATTACAGAAGAATCCAATGTCTGTTTGGAATCTCCATAAAATGTCATTTCTGTAAATATTATAACCGACTAAATTGTCATTCACAGATATGTCTGGTTGATTCCAAGTCAATTCAATACAATTAAAACCAGGACACGTGCTGAACATTACATGCTGTTGTTTAAAAACTAAATTTTTAATCGGATTTAGTTGTCCGAAGATTTCTGATATAAAAAACAATTCACAAATAAATAAAAACATAAATTTTTTCATAATACTAAGTTTTATAAATTCAATTTTCATGATAGTCCCCAAAATTAACTGATTATTTTTACATACATATATAAAAATGCTTTATTTTTGTATAAAAGTGAAACTTTTTTTGTAAACAGTCTAAATGTTAGAAAGATAAGGCAAAAAAACTTTCCCAATCCGATAATGAACCGGATTGGGAAAGTAAGAAACGTTTTAGCCCACCACCATAGCACTCAGGGTAATACTCCAGGGGCCACATTCACCGTGCGTATTTACCCAGCGAAGCCAGTAATAAATGGTTTTACCCGCTTTGCTTCCATCAAACTTTACAATTTGCGGAGAAGCTGTGCATGTTGCCACGTAACTTAGCTCCGAGGCATCCTTAGGTGCGTCGCCATCCACTTTCATGTAAATTTCGCACCCATGAACACCGGCAGGTTTCGCATTGCTGTGAGCCGAAGCTTCGTCGTAAAAACGAATAGTGTGCTGCTGGCGAACCGAAAAATCTACAGTACCTACCGGACTGGTAGTAGGAACAGGAGTTGCTGTACGGGTTCCGGTTTTTACCGTCAACCCCATACGGGTGCGGTCGCTGTCGGTTACCATATTATTGTTACTCAACCATTGAGCCACAAAGGGCCGAATGGCTTTCTCATAATCGTAACGGGCGTCGTCCTTTGCGGTGACATCGGCTGCCGTACGATTTTGCTTGTTACTGGCCTTGCTAAAGGCACTTACCCAGATAGTCTGCAATGTTTTGACTTTCGTCAAACCATTTTCAGGGATTCCCCATGGAATTAAGTTCAGTTCAGTAGTTTTTACTAAACCGTCTTGCCACAGGTTGAAATCTCCATCGCTGTGAGGAATGAAATCTGAATTACTCATTCTCTTAGATTTTTTAGTTATACAATTGAAAATTATTTAATTAAGAGCGAAAATATTTGTATTTTAAAGCTGTTTGTATTTTATATTTTTAGTTTCGGATTTTAATCCGGAGCTTCTGGATTTTAATCTGAAAGTTCCGGGGAACTCCCTTAAAGTTTCCGGCTTTAATCCGGATGTTCTGGATTTTAATCTGAAAGTTTCCGACATTTATCCAAAATTTCCGGGGAAATCCCTGAATGTTTCCGGCTTTAACCGGAAAGTTCGGGATAGTAATCTGAAAGTTTCGGGGAACTCCCTGAAACTTTCGGGATATAAGCTGAAATTTCGGGATATTAATCCGGAAGCTCCCTGTAGTTTCCCAAATGTTTTCTGAATCTCCGAAAATCATTTCCGATAATCGAAAAAAAGCGGCACAGTCCATGCAAAACTATTTGTGATGCTTATCAACTATTAGATAGGTTATGGCGATAAAAATAAACTTACTGTGTTCACTTTTTAGTTATAGACCGCACCGCTTTTCATACTAAAATGTCAAAGAAGATTTAATGCTGCAATATTATAGCTTTATTTTTTAACCCATTCTAATTTTTTTCTCATTTTTTTCTCATTTAATTCTAATTTATAGTACTTTTGGCGTTAAATATTAAGAAAATAAAAATTGAGGTGTTTGTGCTAATAATTTTTCCTCATAACAGGTCTATTTATTTCATATAAAAATCATTCTATGAAAACCCGAATTATTACCTATTTATCTGTATTAGGTGTTTTGCTGATTTTAGCTTCACAAGCATATATAGTTTATGAAAATTATCAGCAAACAAGGAAATCGCTGATACGCGAATCGGATGCAATTATTGAAGAAGCATTTAAAAAGGATGTTACCATTCGGCTCAATTTATATAAACATCTGACTCATCAAGATACAGCAACGGTAATACCTGCTGCACCCAAAACACCCGATACAAAAATTGATATGAGTAAATTCAAAGAACATGGAAATAACAGCTTTGGTCTACTTGATCTTGCTATTAGTAATTTTGTTGGAAGTAAAATACCGTTAGAAATAAACAGGCTGGATAGTTTGACGGGAAATATTCTTAAAGCGCATGATATCAATTCTGCTTATTCGGTCAATATTATTGATTCCCTGCCCACCAAGGTAGTGATTCATTCCACTAAAGACTTTAAATCTTCAGCGCTTGTGATTCATTCAAAAATGCTGTTGATCGATTTTCAACGAAAAAAATCGTTGCAGTTGATCCTGATTAATCCGTTTCAAAATATTTTTAAACGTATCTGGGTATTGCTTACTACTTCATTTTTATTATCGCTTTTTTGTTTCTACGGACTTTGGTTTTTGTTTCGCACACAAGCCCGCCAGAAAAAACTAATGGCAGTAAAGAACGACTTTTTCGGGAATACGGCACACGAATTGAAACGCCCCGTGGCACTGTTGCATTTGGCACTCGAAGCTCTGTCAAAACCCACAGTATTTGATAATGAAATGAAACGCGAACGCTATCTTTCCATTTCGCGCGATGCCAGCAAAGATATGTCGGAGAAAATAACCATGATTATGACGCTGAGTATGGCCGAAGAGGGAGTATTTAAACTGAATTATTCCCACTTTAATCTGCTGGAAGAAGTGCAGAAACTGAAGGAACAATTTTCGGTAGTGGCTGATAAAGAAGTTACTATACAGATAGAAAATACTGCGGACGATTGCAGCATTCAGGCCGACCTCGATCATATTCGCCAGTGCCTGGCCAACCTGCTGGATAACGCCATTAAGTATTCGGGCGGTTCGGTACTTATTTCCATCACACTGAAAAAACTGAAAGATTCGTTCTGCATTTCGGTAAAAGATAATGGAATAGGAATTAATGCCGATAAACTGGACTGTGTATTCAACAAATACACACGGCTGAACACCGAAGCAGGTTCCCCAACGGGCTTTGGCATTGGACTGAGTTATGTGAAAGCAGTGGTGGAAAAACACAAGGGACGCGTTGAAGTGCTCAGTGAACCGCAAAAAGGAAGCGTGTTTTCCGTTTACATCCCCATATAAAAAAAAATGAATCTGAGTTCGGGATAAGAAAATATCTAAATAACTCATTTTCTTTATAATAAATACGGGAATAAGGTTGAATAGGTTGTAGATTTCATTTTTGTACTAAGGTTAAAACCTTTTTTACTAAGTTCTTCAACCTTAGTAGCAAGGATATCAGTTTCAATAAAACCTTATTCCCTTATTTTTACGCAGTTATTTAATTTTAGAATAAACTCTTATCCCGAACTAAATTTATGAGTATGAAAAAAATCTTATTGATCGAGGACGATGCCAACCTGGCTTTTATGCTTGTTGATGGCCTGGAAAGTGAAGGATTTAATGTCTTCCATATTACCAACGCAGAAGAAGTAGTGGAAACAATGGATGATTTTATGTTGCATGTACCCGATCTGATTTTGCTCGATGTAAATTTGAAAGGCGCGATAGATGGATTTGAATTGAGTAAAAAAATCAGACAGAAAAGTCAGATTCCTATTATATTTACAACAGCCCGTACACAAATAGAAGATTTGCAACAGGGATTTAGCATTGGAAATGTGGATTACCTGAAAAAACCGTTTGGGATTCGTGAATTAGTATTACACATCAACGAAATGATTTCCCGCTGGCAACATACGCTTATTCCACAATCAAAACTTGAAATAGGAAACTATGTTTTTGTTCCCACCGAACTGAATCTCTATATTGGCAATGAGAAAATAAAACTTCAGAAAAATGAATGTGCAGTGCTGGCTTTATTGGCTGAAAACAGGAATAATGTTGTAAACAAGAATGAGATACTGGAATCGGTATGGAATGATGGCGAATTAAAACAAAAAGAAGCTTCGCTGAATAATATCTTATCCTCGATACGAAACAAATTAAGCCTCGATAAAAATATTGGTGTTGATACTATTCCTAAAGTTGGGTGGAAGCTTAGGACTATGTAAAAAGCCGAAAAAGTAAATTTTCCGGCTTTTCTTTAATTTGTTTTGATTTAGTTATTTTGTCATTATACTTTCCATATCTGCAAAAACCTTTTGTTGTAATGTACGTTGGTCGGAAGTGATATTATCAAGCCCTTGTAATCGTGTGAAAACATGGAGATTGGAAGGTTCCATTTCCACATCAATATTACCACCAACAGCAGTACGCATTCCTTTGTAAATCATAAAAGCACTGACCGGGTCAGCAGTTTCGTCCTTTTCACTTTTGTAAACTTTCATAATAGTTCCGACTGGCAGGTAAATGCCCTTTTCCAGATCAACACGTGTTAAATCAATCAATGCCATGAGTTCTTTCAGTGTTTCCTGTGGACGATACACGTACCAATGCCCTTTTTCACCGTTTGCTAAATCAACTGATAAATAACCCAATACCGGCCCTAATAATCCAACCAGCGTTAATGTTTTATTGGAGGAAACGATTATCGGATCAACCAGAAAAATGCCTTTGGGTAAGGAATCAGGTTTAAAGAAATTGTTTTTTATCATATTGACAATCAGGGGAGCTCCCGTTGACGAACCGGCCAAATATATCTTTTTATATCCGATTTTGGATAATTGCTGATATTCTTCCGTGATAGAACTTTGCCAGTCTTCCCAACTTGATTTTTTAAATTCCTGGTATGAGCGTCCGTGACCACCCAGCAACACCTGCGATACCAAGAAAGTTCCTTTGGTATTGGCATAAGCTCGTAGTTCGTCCCACTCGAAGGTGGTTGCCGTGTAACCGTGAGCACAAATAATAACGGGAGTATTTAGCTGAGAAGGCGTTGGATTTTGCAAATAAGCCGAAAGCAAATGCTTATTCAGCGAATCAGGCAGGGCGTACGAAATCTGACCATAATCGAGCATCGTTTTATCGTCAAGGCTCGGAGAAGGATTACATGCAGCTAAAAAAGCTGCAAAAAATGACAGGATAATATAGATTTTATTCTTTTTCATGATGTATTTAATTTAGTATAAACTACTTACTTTCAATTACCAATTTTCAATTACCAATGAAAGATAATTTAAATCCGAACTTTTCAAACATTTCAAACTCTCAAACTAACTTTTGTCAGAGTCGGAACTCTAACATCCCGAACTACCGAGTGCCAACTATCAACTATTATTTGTTGATATAATAGAAAACACTCAACTGATAATAAACCGGGAAAAGTGTACCGGGAATATTCACCCCGTCACCATTAATCGCATTATAAGCTACCGAAAGACTGGTAGCAACAGGAAATTTGAATTTATAAAAAAGTCCGGCTTCGAGTTGAAGGAGCATAGAATTGTGAGGCAACACCTCGAATTGTGGTAGTTCCATATCAGCGTGGAAGAATCCGGTATTAAGTCCGGCAAAAAGCTGAAAATCTTTATCGGAACGGAAATGCCAGTCGGCACCCACAAGCACATTATCCTGACGCACTGCATTTCCAATCATTGCACTTCCGAGTCGACTGCTAGCATAACTGAGTTTAAGGTGGATTTTTTTGTGAAGCAAGAAGTCGGAAGTAAAATCGGCACCCACACCGTTTTCCCAATAAAGTTGTTCTGTTTTCTGTACCCGTAAGCCTACAGCAAGCTCATAAGGTGTAGCGGTCTGTGCTTTTAGTAGCGATATAGACATTATTACAAATGCAGTAAAAAGTGTTTTTCTCATAAATATACTGATTTAAATGATAATTATTAATTTACAAACATAATAGATATCTGATTGTTCAAACACATACCTAAATATTAAGCCAGGGCTGCTCTGTTTTCGGGATTATCAATGGTTTTTGCACCCGATGCATATAAGCCTTCAATGCGGTCGGCATAACGTTCTTCCACTTTGGAACGCATCACTTTCATAGTGCTGTTAACCAGTCCGTTTTGCTCCGTAAAAGGCTCGCCAATAAGAGCTACCGCAGCCGGCAACCAGCGTTCGGGAAACATTCCTTCGTATTTGCCAGCTTTGCGATACTCGTTTATTTCGCGTTGCAGTTTTTCCAAAGCCAGTTCCTTTGCCTCGCTAGCAGCCCAGCTTAGATGTGGTTTTTTATGCAATACATAACGTTTCAATGCTTCTTTATTTGGAACTATCAAAGCAGTGGTATAGGAATTCTGGTTGTTGTAAAGAATTACCTGGTCAATGTAGCGGGAAGTGTCGGCGAGTGACTCCTCAATTCCTTCGGGACTATATTTTTCACCATCGCTCGAAATTAACAGACTTTTAAATCGACCTACCACATACAGAAAACCATCATTATCCATATAACCCATATCGCCTGTATGTAACCAGCCATCCTGAATCGTTTCGGCAGTAGCTTTCTCATTTTTATAATAACCTGCCATCACATTTTCACCCTTGATAATGATTTCACCTTTTTCAAAATTCGGCAGTTCATTTCCATCCGAATCACAAATTTTAAGTTCCATTGGTTTTACCAGATAACCCGAAGAGCCTAATTTATGTTTTTCCATTCCATTGGAAGATATTATGGGAGTTGCTTCGGACAATCCGTAACCCTGAAACATAGGAATACCAATGGCATAAAAGAAACGTTGCAAATCAATATCAAGCAATGCACCACCGCCAATGAAAAATTCAAGATTTCCGCCAAATGCATTTCGAACCTTTGAGAATAATATTTTGTCGAACAGATCCAAGAGTGGTTTTTTCAACTTCTGTAGTCCCTGACCTTTATTAAAACCTTCTTTATTGTAGGAATAAGCCATTTTCAATGCCGTTCGGAATAACCAGTTTACGATTGGTCCTTGCGCACGTATGTTAGTCTCAATATTCTTTTTAAAGCTTTTGGCCAGAGCCGGCACGCTTAACAATAAACTTGGTTTGAGTTCATTGATATTGATTGGAATGTTTTTCAGCGTTTCAACGCCTGTTTTGCCACTTTGAACGGTACCCACACTCGCACCACAAGCCATAAAGCTATAAAAACCGGCCACATGAGCAAAACAATGATCAAGGGGCAAAATTAAAAGTGTGCGATAGTGAGGTGGTATGGTCATCAGGGTTAATGCCTGCTCCACATTGGCTGTATAATTGCGGTGTGTAAGCATAATCCCTTTGGGGTCAGCCGTAGTGCCCGAAGTATAGCTTATATTCGCGAGGCTGTCAGGCTTAATTTCTTTGGTCCGTTTTACGACTGCTTTGGGATTATCTTTCAAAAAAGCCTCTCCTTTTAATATAAGTTCATTCAAACTTATTTCTTTCTCTTCGTATTCAGCTTGCTCATCAAGGATGATCACTTTTTCAAGTTGGGGTAAAGCAGCGGAAATGTTGCGGATTTTCTTCAGTTGACCACCCGACACGAATACATATTTTGCTTCGGAATGGATCAGCCTGAAAATTAAATCATTGCTTTCTTCCAGTTTTATTGATAAGGGCACATTTACAGCAGCAGCATGTAATATCCCCAGTTCAGCAATAATCCAGGCATTTCGTCCTTCCGACAATAAAGCTATTTTATCACCAGCTTCCACTCCAATAGACAGTAATCCGGATGCTAATATATGGGCTTGTTTTTTAGTTTCCAGATAGGTGGTTGGAATAAATTCAGTACTTAGTTTTTCCCAAAGAAAAGGTTCATTAGCGTATTTATCTACACTTTGGTTCAATAAATCAATGATGGTTGGCTTCATATCTCAATATTTTTCAAAAAAAACAAAGCCCACATTAAAGCAGGCTTAGTTTATCAGTTTTATTTTTAATATTTATAGCTTTCCAAAAAAGAAATCACATCGTCGATTTGGTCTGTATTTAATTTTTGGTTCAATAACTTTACCTTTTCCATTTGAGATGATGCGATCAAAGGGTATTCCCCATATTTTGACCATCTCAGCTTTTACGCGGTCTGAACGACGCTGGCTTAATAAATTATTATAGGGGTTATTTCCCATATAATCACAATACCCACGTACTTCAACACAAAGTGAAGGATCTGCTTTCATTTTAGCCGAAATCTTACTTATTGTTACCAAAGCATCGTTATCCAAATCAATCCGGTCAAAATCAAAATAAACAGCCGGAATATCATCCCAATTTATTCGGTTTTTTGATACGTCAGCTGCAACTATGTTAGTTGAATTAACTGGTACCTGAGTAGTTGTAATACTTTGAATTGCAAGTGGTCTGCCCCAAAAATCAACGGGTGTATTGGGGGGTGTATTAGGTGATAAATCTCTAACATCCGGAACGCCATCGCCATCAGAATCGGGACCATCGTTAGACAATATATTCTCCAATTTTTCAACTCTTGGAATCAAACTATCCACTTTAGCATTTAGATTATCCACTCTCAATTTCAGTTTATCAAGTTTTTTGGCTAAGTCATTAGCAACAACTAAGCCTTTATCAGGGTCAAAAACACTCACTGGAATAACTCTGATATGATCTTTTTTAAACACATTGAATTTTATACGGGCATAGAGGGTACCGGCTTCAATCACATCATTAGTGACTCCATCATAGTTCAAATAGCCAACACCTTCGAGATTATCCTTAGTATGAGCTCTGTAATGAATTCTCACACCAACTGCAAGTGGTTTTGACATATTATATTCAACAGAGAATGTTACAGGAATCGTACCTGCTAAACCATACTTATCTTTTACAATTATAGGTAATACCTGTCCACTTCGCTTAACATCAACGTATGTATCGCCGGGTAACACAGGATCACCATTAAGATAGCGTACATCGAATGTATAATATGAAAGACCTATTCCAATTGAACCACTTACATAGAATTTTGATTTTGTTTCAGGAAAGATCCATCTTGTAAAGTTTATGGTTGCATTCAAACAGGATGTACTTAAGTCAGTATTGATATCAATACTGGCAGGGCTACTATTTTGTGCTCTTAGTGGAAAATAAAAATAATCAAGCGAAATTCCCCATATAGGTGTAAAAGCATATTCCAATGTGCCCCCAAAATTGACATTTCGGAAAGAGGTAGGGAAAATATTGGTTAAACTTTGATTAATATCTCCATCAAAAATAGAATAACCATATTCAGGTGTAATGGACCATCTCGAAAACTCCTTTGTTTGAGGGTTTTGAGAAAGTGCAGACAAAATAATTGTAAGCGAAAATATATATACTAATAATCTTCTCATTGTTTATCCTAGAACAAATTTTCATTAATCAAAAAATTTATCCTATTTTAATGATTTAAGGAATAAATATGGGTCAAAGTTAGAAAATAATTTTATTTAATTTGATTTTTTAACATATAAATATTCACTCAAATGATACAAATATTTAATAATACCCTATGAATTGATTAAAAATATACTAAATATAGCTAAAATGAAATATCAGATAGTATAATAACTGTGTTTTTAACTTACTTTTTCAAAGCTATTTTATCATTTCAACCTTTTTAGTTGCTTCCATAGTTGAATTTCTGAATTCCACCCGTTCTGCAACTTTTAAAGCCAATTCTTTGAAAGTCTGGGATAGGATACTGTTTTCATCAAAAGCAATCGGTTGTCCGGCATCACCACTCTCGCGGATACTTTGAACCAATGGAATCTGACCAAGTAAAGGAACATTTAGTTCTTCGGCCAATCTTTTACCGCCCTCTTTTCCGAATATATAATACTTATTGTCCGGGAGTTCCGCCGCTGTAAACCAAGCCATATTTTCAACAAGTCCGAGTACCGGCACATTTACTTTTTCACCAGTAAACATGTTTATTCCCTTACGCGCATCAGCCAAAGCAACTTCTTGTGGAGTTGTAACAACAATTGCACCGGTTATACCCATTGTTTGAACCAAGGTAAGATGGATATCACCCGTTCCCGGTGGTAAATCCATTATAAAAAAGTCCAGTTCGCCCCATTCGGCATCGGAAATAAGTTGTTTCAAAGCGTTACTCGAAACAGAACCACGCCAAACCAAAGCCTGACTGGGGTCCACAAAGAACCCTATGGATAAGATTTTTACACCGTACTTTTCAATTGGAAATATAGTTTGTTTACCAGCTACTTCACGTACTTCAGGGTGAGCATCCTCCACGCCAAACATTTTGGGGATGGAAGGTCCATGAATATCAGCATCAAGCAATCCAACTTTATATCCCAAAGAAGCTAAAGCTATAGCAAGATTAGAGGATATGGTTGATTTACCGACTCCACCTTTTCCCGAAGAAACGGCAATTATATTTTTTACATTCGGTAGAATTGCCGTAGGTTTTGGCTTGGGTAAATCCTTTGAGATAACAGATATATTTCCCTTTATTTCGACAGTTTCACCCACATATGTCAAAATAGCTTGTTCTGCGGCTTTCACTACTGATTTAGCAAACGGATCATTTGGTTTTTCAAAAAGAAGTGAAAATGAAACCTTCATTCCATCTACTCGAAGATCCTCTTGTATCATGCCTAATG
>Ga0194038_1000420_pt1 | contig 18663 bp, 23 predicted proteins | sample JunL226m_MetaG_FD_148630 | JGI IMG/M metagenome (GOLD analysis project Ga0194038, IMG submission 148630) | Anoxic zone freshwater microbial communities from boreal shield lake in IISD Experimental Lakes Area, Ontario, Canada - Jun2016-L227-6m | ecosystem: Environmental > Aquatic > Freshwater >... | reverse complement strand
ACAGCTCATCAGAGCCTATCTTGGCAGGCTTACTAAACCCTAAAGAAAAAGCCCCTAGATTGCTCTAAGGGCTTTACTTATTTGGCTCCTCGACCTGGGCTCGAACCAGGGACCTACGGATTAACAGAGCTTTTTCTTAAAAACCAAGTATTAAACGGGCTGAATTCATTTTAAATGATATTTAAGCAGTTTGAACCAGATAAAAAGGTTAGTTAATTTTAGACTTTAGATCGTCTATGTAAAGCTGAAGAGATCGTTGGATGATTTCGATCCAGTTGGATTCAGGTGCTATCTGATAACCTTCTGAAGCTTTAACGGAAATTTGTTGATTAGCCAAGCCTTTGGGCGACTTAATTGTCAGATCCGTAGTTATTTCACTGCTAAGCGTTATTTGCCAAAAACCGGGATTCATCCATGCCCAAAATTTTTGAATATTTGCATCAACGATATAAGTATCTTTAGTTATCCCATCCTTTGACTTAATGATGCTGTAACCTTTTTCTTCAAATGCACGCTTAATTGATTTTTCGGTAAGCGATTCAACAGTTTCCCCATCCTTTAAAAGCATATCACCCAGTGCCTTTCCAAAGCCGTTGCGTTTGCGTCCAATTGCTCTAGATTTGATGCTATCTGATTGATCCTCAGAGGGGTCGAGAGAGGGAATATCTGGGTTTGGTGGGCTCACTTGAAAGGTGCGTTTATCAGAAACGGCATTAACGTAAACCTGCTTCCCATTCGACGTTGATCCTTGCGCCTTTGGTATTTGAATATCAAGTGTGCTTCTATTTGTGGCGCACCCACTTATTACTAAGATGCTCAAAAGGCTAAGTGCTAGTTTGGATTTGATATTCATTGTTAGTCTACCTCGGGTTAAATAGATGGTACAAGCATTTAACTGCCTGTGTTCTACGGTGCTATTAGGGTATTCCTCTTTTTTGGGTCATGAAGAGTCGCTATGAGATTTATAATTAAGGAAGTAACAATAATTTTGGGAAAATAATGAGCCAAGTTGCGCTAGAAACGATGCAAGAGATACTTCACGAGCGACTTGGTATTGATAAGGATAAAGTTACGCTTGATGCTTCTTTAGAGGATCTTGGCATAGATTCTTTAATGCAAATTGAGTTGCTGTTCGATTTTGAGGATAAGTACAAGGTCAAAATACCTGATCTCACAGAAAAGCCAACAACTATTGGTGAATTAATTGCGATTATCGAACCATTTATTCCAAAGTCTTAAACCGCAGAAATTTCTAACATGAAGAGACGGGTCGCTATTACTGGCGTTGGACTGGTTGATCCATTAGGCGATTCTATAGGTAGTTTTTTTGATCGCACTATACGTGGCGAGTCTTCAATTCGACATTACTCCACAAACGATATTCCTGCATCTATTTCTATCCCTGCTGTTTATTGTGAAAACTTTAACGGTGATGCGATATTAGGTAAGCCAAGAACCATCTCTATGGATAAATTCTCGCAGATGGGCTTGGTTGCCGCATTTGAGGCATGGACTAACGCAGGTTTTGATATTAACGATAAATCTCATAAGCCCGATATTGGAGTCTCTTGGGGCACAGCATTAGGTGGTACTCGAATTTATGAGCAGGGCTTGAGGGAGATGTGGCTTAACGGTAGGGAGCGTTTACCACCTTTATCTGTTGTCATGGGAATGAATAACGCTTGCTCTTCTCATATTGCAATTCAGTTGGGGCTCGGTAATTCATCTTTAAGTTATACGGTTGCTTGTTCATCAGCATCGGCAGCTATTGGCGAAGCCTACAGAAGAATTCGTGATGGCGAAGCTAACGCAATGGTTGCTGGCGGATCTGATACCCCGCTTATATATGGAGTAATACGTGCCTGGGATGGTATGCGAGTGCTTTCTCCAGGCGACGAAAGAACATCTCCTTATGCATGTCGTCCATTTGATAAAAGTCGTTCAGGTCTTGTGCTGGGAGAGGGTGCTGCAGCACTCATTCTTGAAGACTGGGAACATGCCATTGCTAGAAACGCACCAATCATTGCAGAGTTAGCTGGTTATGGGGCTAATTGCGATCATGCGAATTTAGTAAAGCCTGATTCGAATGGTCAGGTTTCTGCTATTTCACTAGCCCTTAATGATGCTGGTCTTGCACCCGAGGATGTTGGCTACATTAATGCTCACGGAACTGCAACTGTAGAAGGCGATCCTAGCGAGATAGAAGCGCTTAGAAGAGTTTTTGGAGATCAAGCCAAGGATTTGGCGGTGAGCTCAACTAAATCGACGCATGGGCACCTCATGGGGGCATCAGGCGCTATAGAGGCTGTAATCACAATTCTCTCCATTAAGAATGGAGTAGTCCCTCCTACAGCTAATTTGAGAGATGTTGATCCTGCCTGTGAAGGGGTGCGTCACATTAGGGTTGGAGATAACAATAAATTAAATCTTAAGGCTGCAATATCAAACTCATTTGCCTTTGGTGGCAGCAATGCAGTTTTGGTATTTAAGTCTGTCTAATAGGTCGCTGGCTTAATGAACTCGTCTACTAAATTTGGGGTTAAAGCTTGGTCAGCTTGGAGCTCATCCCTAAGAACCCAAGAAGACTGGTTAGCATGGGCTAGGCATCCCTTTACACCTAATGGTGAAGAAAAGCCAAAGGTAGAGGGAATGCAGCCAATGAATCGAAGAAGATTGAGGCGTCTTGGTAGCATGGCTTTGGAGGCTGCCTATAGTTTGCCGGATACTCGTTCTCCAATAATTTTTTGCAGCAAGCTGGGTGAGTCTGAGAGATGTTATGAGTTACTGAAAGAGTTAGCTGAAACTGGAGCTCTATCACCACAGTCTTTTAGTTTGGCTGTCCATAACGCAATCCCCAGTTTGTATACGATAGATAAAAAGATGAACTCAAATGTTCTCGCCATCTCTTCTGAGGTGGGGGTATTCTCAGCCATCATTGAGGCGCTGGGATTGTTTGCTTGTGGCGAACAAGTAGTTCGTATCATTGTTGCTGAAGAAGCCGTACCCAGTGAGTACAGACAGTATTGTGACTTTGCGGATGAATCTTATGCGTATGCTATTGACCTTATTCCAGCGGGAGACGTGTCACTCTCATTTTCTAGTGATGAGAATCGTATTCTAAATTCTGCGGGGATATCAACTAACCTCCAGGTTTTACAATTTCTGCTAACAGATGATTGTTTGTATGAATGTGTCATTGGCGAGACCTCTTGGGCATTAAAGAGAGAAGAGCTTTGAATCGCTATTGGCGTATTTTTGCGACCGGTCTTTTATTTGCCATATTTGGGTTAGGTGGAGTATTGCTTACTTGCACTTTAATCCCTATTTTAGTTCTTACAAGTGACAGCGAGATCCGCAGAAAATATGGAAAGAAGTTACTCAAAAAATCATTTCAAAGTTTTTTGTGGGGTATGCAATTCCTGGGCGCTATGAATTTACAAATAAAAAATATAGATCGCCTGAAATCAGGAGGACGTTTAGTTTTAGCAAACCACCCTAGTTTGATCGATGCAGTGATATTGATTGCACTAATCGAAAACCCTAATGGGATTATTAAGTCGAGCTTATTTAATAACCCAAGTATGTTCGGTCTGGCGAAGATGGCTGGGTTAATGCGTAACGTTGAGGGCACAGAGCTAATTAGAAAAGCTATAGAATCTATAACCACAGGTGATAATTTAATAATATTCCCTGAAGGAACTAGAACGAAGGTTCTGGGGGAGCTAGCCTTTAAGCGGGGGGCTGCTTATATAGCAATTAAAGGTGGTTTTGATATAACACCAGTATTAATAGTTACCTCCGAACCATTTCTTAGAAAAGATCATATTTGGTATAAGGTTCCTTTGAATAAACCTTTAATCACGATTTCGGTAATGGAGGAGATTAAAGTGGCAACAACGGTTAGGGTGGGGAAAGATCTTATCTTGCCCTCTGAAGAATTAACTGAGTACCTAGAAGAATATTATTTACACAAATTAAGAGAATATGAGCGATCTGGAATTAGAGATTAAGAAATTAATCATTAGCAGTTTGAATTTAGAAGACCATGAACCCGAGGACATTACCTCCGAAGAATCGCTATTTGCTGATGGTCTTGGCTTGGATTCCATTGATGCTTTGGAGCTAGGGGTAGCTCTTCAGAAAAAGTATGGACTTGAGCTTACGAGCGTAACAAAAACTGAAGGAAAGCATTTTTATTCCGTAGCCACTTTGGCTAAGTTTGTTGCTGAAAATAGAACAAAGTAAGCTTTTAATTTAAAAAATGGAAGTCAATGGAATTTCTGCTGGCAATTTTGCTGCCACTATCGATTTGGGTATTTAAGTATTTCGGAATACCGTTCTGGGTAGCAGGCATATTTCTTATCCCCCTCATTTTTCTTAAGAAAAATCCATACTGGGGTAAGGCGCTCGCACTTGTAGCTTTAGTTCTTGGCGGCGCCTCCTTATTGCTGAGAACTCCTGATTTTGTCTACTTTTACCCGGTAATGGTGAATGCAGTTCTGCTATCTGTATTTGTTTCGAGCTTATATAGATCGCAGACTATCGTAGAGAGGATTGCTCGATTAAGAGACCCAAGATTCTCTGATCAAGAGATTCCTTATGCAAGGAAAGTTACGCTTGCCTGGTCATTATTTTTTGCAATCAATGGCTGCGTGGCTTTTATAACTGTCTTGATGGAAGATAAGTTTTATTGGGCTATATACAATGGTGCAATTTCTTATGTGCTTATAGGTTTAATGTTTGCTGGAGAGTTTTATTGCCGCAAAAGATATATAAAAAGTGCTTAGCTATAAATTATCTACCTTGCTATTAAATGGGCGTGATGAGTCCCCGATAACGGATGACGGCGTAACCTTTGCCGAACTGAAGGATGATGTATCAAAAGCAAGGGGATCTATTAAATTTGTGCCCAATGAGGAAATTGCTTTATTTCATTCTGATGCTTACATCTTTCTAGTTTGGTTGCTTGCGGCATGGCAAGAGGGAAGAAAAGTCCTAGTTCCAGTTGATAAAAATATCGCCCTAAACCCTAGTTTTTCAGGCTGGTTCAAGGTTGGTGAGTTTGACGTACCGGATTTAACTGGGTGGGATGTAGGCAATGAAGTTACCAATAGAGTATTTAGTGAAGTCGATTCTAATTTTGGGGCATTGGGAGTTTTTACCTCGGGATCAACCGGTGAGCCAGTGCGAATTGATAAAACGATGCGCCAACTTGAGAATGAGGTAGATGCTCTAGAGTTCACTTTTGGTGAGAAGATCGAAAAAGACGTTGTGTTTTATAGATCCGTGAGTCACCAACATTTTTTTGGAATGCCTTTTGGTGTCTTTTGGGCGGTATCTCGTGGCTCAATGTTATCAAGAGTTGCGATCAAAGGTGGACATGAGTGGAATACGTCAACTCCGCAGGTATTAATAACTAGCCCATCCTTCCTAAAGAGTATTGCAGATACTACTTCAGAGCATAAAAATATTGGTTCTGGGATTCGTTCGATTTTTAGTGCTGGTGGAATACTTGAGGATTCGATTTTTTCGATAATTAATTCAATTACAAAAAATAGAGTAGTTGATATATACGGCAGCTCTGAAACGGGGCACATTGCATGGAGGGGCTCCCCCGAAATGTCTTGGCAAGTTCAGGAGGGAGTGGAGTTTAAGAAGCCAGTAGAAGACGTGCTGGAAATTAAATCTAAATTTTGCCCTAGCGATGAATGGTTCTCAACATCTGATTTAGCTCGTCTAAGTGGGGATTCATTTGAAATACTCGGAAGGGCTGATCGAATCATAAAAATAGAAGGTACTAGGGTTTCCTTAAGCCATCTTCTGGCGTCGATAAAGGAATCTAACTTGGTGGAAGATTGCCTTATTAGTGATATAGAGAATGGGAGGAGGGCTCAATTAGGTGCGGTATTAAAGCTAAGCTCTTTAGGTCTTCAAACTCTTGAATTTGATGGAAGATTGTCACTGATTAATAGCCTGAAAGAGTCGTTGCGGAGTAAAGTCAATGCAATTGCTATACCAAGAAGGTGGAGATTTGTAGAGGAGTTCCCGGCAAATAGTCTGGGCAAAGTTTTAAAAGTAAATTTAGACGGTATATTTTCGGATGGATTAAAAACTCCCATCATCATAAGCCGCAAAGTTGAAGGAAATTCTGTTGAATTGGTTTTGGATATGCTCAAGAGTCTAGATTGCTTTAATGGACACTTTAAAGATTTCCCGGTTGTCCCTGGTGTGGCGTTAATTGAATGGGCAATGAGAGCTGCAGAAGGTCATTTAGTCAAAAATAAAATCTTTTCTGGGATGTCTCAAATTAAGTTTCAAAAATTTATCAAGCCAAATCAAATTATTCGTCTAAGGTTGGATTTAAATCCTGAATCGATGAATCTAAAATATAAATATCACAATGCTGACATTGTGTATTCCAGCGGTATTTTCAAGTTTAGGAATAAGTAAGAATGAAGCTTTGCATATTGATTCCTTACTACAACCATCCAGATGCCATTGGAGCGGTTGTTGATCAACTACTTCCTTATGAAATTAACATTCTGATTATCGATGATGGGAGCAGTGCTGAGTCAAAGAAAATTCTTATGCCTCTATTGCAGGATCCAAGAGTGTCATTAGTAACCCGCATGCTCAATGGCGGTAAAGGGGCTGCGGTAATTACTGGTATGCGAGAAGCTTTGAAACTAGGGTATACACATGCCTTGCAGGTTGATGCGGATGGTCAGCATGATTTAACAAAAATTCCAGAGCTTATTAAGTTATCGGATCAATATCCAGGCAGGATTATTTCTGGGATGCCTGTGTATGACGACTCAGTACCTACCAGTCGAAAATTATGGAGATATGTGACACATATATTGGTGTGGATCCATACACTTTCCCTTGAGATCAAGGATTCAATGTGTGGATACCGAATCTATCCTTTGCGGGAAGTCATAGGGGTTATAGATGATCGTGACCAATTCGGGCAGCGTATGGATTTTGACATTGAAATACTGGTAAGGGCGTATTGGGCTGATTTACATACTATTCAGATGCCTGTTGGAGTTAGGTATCCGCTTGATGGGGTGTCGCATTTTCAGCTCTTTAAGGATAATTTTTTAATTACTAAGCTTCACATTAGATTGTTCTGTGGAATGCTGGTGAATTCACCAAAGTTAATGCTTAGAAGGGTTCTAGCTTGATTCACTGGGCAGATATAAATGAGGTCTCAGCTTCCTTTGGAATGAAAATCTTATTTCTTATATATAGGGTTTTTGGAAGACTGCCTGTATTAATTATTCTTTACCCCGTTATTTTGTGGTTTTTTGTAGTTAGCAAGGTTGCTAGAGAATCATCTCGAGATTATTTATGTAGACTTTATGTATATAGCGGAGGCACGTCTCCAAAGCCAAGCTCATTGAATATCTTTAGGCATTTATACGCGTTTGGAGAGTGCATTCTAGATAAGTTAATTATCTGGAGCGGTAGAATTGATGATCTACACTATTCATTAGAGGGTCTGGAAGAATTCCATTCTCATGCAGGAGCGGGGCTTGGTGCCGTTGTTGCTGTTTCTCATTTGGGAAACTTAGATTTTTGTAGGGCTATTGGACAGTTATATCCCGATATTAATTTGACTGTTCTTGTACATACAACTCATGCCGTCAAGTTCAATCAGCTTTTAAAGTCCATCAATCCTGAGAGCGCCCTTAATATTATTCAGGTATCAAAATTTTCGATGCATGATGCAATGCTTTTATCTGAAAAGATTCAAAAAGGTGGCATGATAGCTATAGCAGGTGATCGAGTTCCTCTGTTATGGGGTAATACAATCCCTGTGAATTTCTTAGGCTCTAAGGCTGACTTCCCTGTAGGCGCATACATGCTATCTAAAACCTTGGGGTGCCCTTTATTTTCGCTAACGTCCATTAAGGTTGGAGGTAGTTACCAGCTATCTTGTCAGAAAATTTCTGAATTTGGTATAGGGGAAAAATTAGGATCGATTGAAGAGGCTGCCCAAGCCTTTGCCAATAGATTAGAAGAAGGCTGCTTAAAGTCTCCCTTTCAATGGTTTAATTTTTATCCTTTTTGGCAGCGGCGTATCAATCATGAATAGCATTTCTAAAAGGTTAACAGCCCTCATGCTATTTCTGATTGCTGGCTCTGTTTACGCTAATCCGCTTGTTAGTCAAATCGAGGGTTTAGTTAGTACAGCTCCTACTGTTCGTGGAAAGTTTACCCAAAGCAAAACTCTTTCAGGAGTGAGTAAAAAACTAAACTCTGAGGGATTCTTCATCGTTGATAAGAGCAAGGGGATTATATGGATTACGGAAAAACCTATCTACCAAACTCTTAAAGTATCTGATTCGGGGATTCGAATAGGAAATAAGAGCGGTGTATTAATGAATTTGGATGCTCGCAGTGAGCCATCTGTTAAGTATATTAACGAATTAGTTCTAGCCATTTTTTCTGGCGACATGAGTGCACTGGAGAAGTTATTTAATTACTCTGGTGATGTGACAGCCAAGGGCTGGAAGCTTGAATTGACGCCTAAAAATACAGTCTCAACTCTTTTTAAGAAAATTACAATTGTTGGCAGCTCTGCCATAAGTCGCATTAGTTTCATTTCAAAAGATGGTGACTTAACTGAGGTTATTTTTTCTGATGTGCGTTTAGCTCCAGGCTTGAGTAAAGATGAAATTCTTCAGTTCCAGTAAGACCCTCGCGGCTCTTTTTCTATCTGCGACCCTTGGGCTTGCTATTTGGTCGGCTCTTAATATTCATGTTGTTTCCAGTCGTCTAGATAACAATGTGTTTTCGCTACTTCCAAAATCAGAACGAAATGTAGTGGCTGAAGAGTTCATTGACCGTGTAGCAAAAAAGGGCGAAAGATCACTGGTTGTATTATTGAGTTCAGCCAATCTTGAGGCATCTTTAGAGGCGGAGAAAACATTCAAATCTTTAATCAAGAGTCTAAATGTCAAGAGTACGCAGTCACAAGATGGTTATGCCGAATATGTATCCAAGCTTCTAGTTCATAGGTCTGGGTTAGTTACTGTGGAAGATATTTCACGATTAGATAGTCAGCCATCAGCGTTTTGGGTTGATAAGTCCAATGCGATCGCATATTCCATGGGTAGCTCACCTGTCCCTTGGAGGGACGATCCTTTTGGACTCTTGGGTGATTGGATATACAGTCTGGTTAGCGTCACTAAGTTAAGACCTTATGGTGATAGTTTAGTTGTTGAGAGGGCTGGAATCTCTTATGTCGCTTTGCCCATGGAGATTGATAACTCTGTGGAATCATTGTCCGCCCAGGTTGTTCTTGCCGATGCAATCAATGCGGCTATTGAAGAGACCAAACTTAAGCATCAAGGGGTAGAAATCCTTAAGACGGGAGTTATTTTCTTTGCCTCCGAGACTTCAAAGTCAATTCAAAATGATATTTCTTTAATTGGATTAATTTCCGGCATCTCTGCATTGCTTCTGGTGATCTTTATCTTTAGAAGTCTTTATGCGGTTGCAATTGTACTACTGACAGTATCAATTGGATTTTTGTACGCTTTACTGGCATGTTTTTTTATCTTCCCGAAAGTCTATATCTTGACCCTTGCATTCGGTACGAGTTTGATAGGCATGTCAGTAGACTATTGCTTGTATTGGCTGACTGCCTCGATTGACGATATTAAAAATCCGCTCGAGAGAAGGCGATATCTATTGCCTGGAATGTTCCTAGCTTTGATTACAACGGTAATGGGTTACTTTTTGATGGCAATTACACCATTTCCAGTGTTATCCCAGATGGCGGTTTTTTCCATAGCTGGCATATCAGCTGCATGGTTAACTGTAGTGCTGATTTTTCCGCATATTAATAAATTACGTTTTAGTGCGAATAGCTCCTTGTCGTTAGTAAATTACATTCAACCTAAAAATTATCGAATTTCGGTTGTGGCTCAAAAAGTGATGATTGCTGCAATGATTCTAGTATCCCTTTATGGCATTATTTCTTTCCGCTCTAATGACAATATTAGGGCATTGGCAAGTTTTGACAAAGAATTGATAGCTCAGCAAATAAAAACTTCAGAGATTCTCAATTTACCAAGCCCATCTCAATTCTTTATTGTTAGCGGCTCTACCGAGGAGGAGGTTCTCTCTAGAGCTGAGGAGCTTACCAACAAGCTAGATAAATTAGTTTCTGAAGGGGTGATTAGTGGGTATCAGTCGATAACAAGGTTTATCCCATCAATGACCACGCAAACAATAGCAAGTAAGGCATATTTATCTCAAGGTAAGGAAAATGCTACCAAGCAGATTGCCAAAGAATTTGGTATGAGTGCAGCTTGGGTGAAAAGTCAAAATCAAATAAATAATCCGCTAACGGTTGATGAGATAAAAGAAACTCACTTTTATGAAAAGTTATCATATCTTTGGTTCATATCAGATTCATCGTCAATTCAATCAACTGCTGTTTTATTGACCGGGGTTAATAGTTCAGAGGCGATTAGTAAACTCTCGCAATTAGCGGGTGTGGATATTTCTTGGTTTGATAAACCGCAAGAGATTTCAGATGTATTTTCAAGATACAGAACTCTCTTTTCCTATGTGATTGCAATAGGCTACTTACTAACATTTGTGTCAATTTATATAAAGTACAGGAGGAACGCTTGGAGAGCTGTTTTACCGCCGATTCTTGCGACTTGCATGACTTTAGCCATCCTGAGTCTAGCTGGCGAAACTGTTACCTTAATGACGGTTATTGCATTTGCTTTGCTTCTTGGTATTGGTACTGATTATGGAATTTTCTTACTCCAGTATCCTGCCGATAAGAGGGTGCTGCTATCCATCTCAATAGCAGCCTTGATGACATTAATTTCCTTTGGCAGCCTTTCTTTGAGTTCCGTTCCGGCAATACATAGTTTTGGTACTGCACTACTTTTCGGAGTTCTACTATCCTGGTTGCTAACTCTGTTTTTTGCCAGAAAAGTTAATGTAGATGAGTAATAATTTAATTATTCGTTTGCTGGGAATGCTAATAGTTGCTCTTGCATTGAGCTCATGCTCCACTGTATTTCTAAATGACTCTGATAGTACAAGTCTTAATGCTTTGGGTGAACCACGTGTTCTTGAGATGCAAATGCATTTAACAAGGGGGTCTGATTCCTACACAATGGATCTTGTAGTCGAGGTGACTAAACAGGGCTTAACAATCATTGGATCCTCATTTAGTGTTCGGCTCTTTACGCTTTCATATAACGGTGACGTTATTGCTCAGGGCATTGGGGCTGGTTTGCCATTCTATGTTCCAAATAAACTGATTGTGGATGACGTTATCTTAGCCCTATCGTCAAGGCGTACTTTGGAGGGTAGATTGCCTAAAAATTGCAAGCTGGTAAGAGTTGGTGAGGTTGGAAAGATATACTGTGACGAGAAGCTATTAGTGAACGTTGAGTACCAAAAGACTGCTGATAAAAATGAACTTGTTTTGGTAGAGAGATTTCAACCAGAATACAAAGCTAAATTCGTTATAAGTGAAGTTAAGTGACTATTTATATTAATAATTATTCCATTGTTAGCCCGCTAGGTTATGGGGTTGCTGAGACCCGTACGAACCTTTTTTCTGGCGTTAGTCCAGGAATGATAAAAACAGAAAAATATAGTCCCGGAAGATCACTTTCCTTGGGATTAGTTAAGGATCAGTTGCCTGATCTAAGTTTGGAACCTATAAAGCATCGTTCAAGAAATAACCAATTACTCTTGGCTGTCTTTCAAGGTCTTGAAGATAGCTTTTATTCTCTCTCTAGTCATATTGATAAAAGTCGTATAGCTATTATTATTGGCTCTAGCACCTCAGGTATATCTGGCGAAGAGGAAGTCTTCCCTTATTTAATGTCAAATAATATATTTCCAGAGTCATTTGATTTATCTCAGCGACTATTTTCTTCGCCTGCTAATTTTCTTGCTGATAGATTGGGTATCACTGGGATTGCGCATGGAATATCAACGGCATGTACATCAAGCTCTAAAGCAATTATCAGCGGCGCAAGGCTATTAAAGTCAGGTATGGTGGATTTGGTGATAGTCGGCGGCGTAGATACGCTATGCAAGTTTACTGTTGCTGGATTTACTGCAATTGAGTCTGTATCTGCCGATCGCTGTAACCCCTTGTCGCTCAATAGGTCGGGAATAAATATTGGAGAGGGTGGTGCATTGTTTTTAATGAGTCGCCAGCCCGGAAATATTGCCCTATCTGGATGGGGAGAGAGCTCTGATGGCTATCACATCTCAGCACCAGACCCCAGTGGATTGGGTGCAGCATTGGCAGTGAATGATGCTCTCAAGATGGCTGCAAGAAGAATTGATCAGGTTGAATACATAAACTTACATGGTACGGCTACAAGACATAACGATGCAATGGAGTCGCAACTTGTCAGCAAATTGGGATTTGAATGCCCAGTTAGCTCTACTAAGCCACTCACCGGGCACACGCTTGGAGCTGCTGGCGCAATTGAGGCTGTGATTTCTTGTCTTGCAATTGAGAGCGATGGGCGGCTGCCTCCTCATTTGTGGGATCAGGTGCAAGATCCTGAGTTGCCAAAATTAAATATTGCCACTCAGCTGAAAAGCGCTCCCAAAGTGGTCATGACTAATAATTTTGCATTTGGTGGAAATAATACCTCTCTAATATTGGAGAGCGCTTGAACTCTGAACTAATTGGGATGCTACCTCACGCCTCATCAATGCTTCTAGTTGATAGACTGGTTTCGAGCAATGATTGTTCTGTTGTTATTGAAGCAACTATTAAAGCTGATTATCCGTTTTCTAATGGCGTTGCTGGCTCTTGGATTGGGCTTGAATTGATGGCGCAATCAGCATCAGTGCTATCTAGGCTTAGGAATTCTGATAAGTTAGCAGAGCCTTCTCTAGGCTTTTTGTTAGGTAGCAGAAGTTTTATTGCACATATCCCAGAATTTACTCCTGGACAAAAGGTTACGATAGAAATTCAACTTGATCCTGACTCTCTGGCGCAGCCTACTATTGCTGCCTCAGGCATCATAAAGGACGATTCTGGGCGCCCAATCTGCGAGGGGACTTTCACGCTACTGGAGCCTAATGATGATGCTTTATATTTGTCTAAATGAAACTGAATAAAACTGTTCTTATTACTGGCGCCAGCAAAGGTATTGGCAAGGCTATTGCCTTCAAGTTGGCGGCTGAAGGTTATGACCTAGCGCTTCACTGCAAGTCTAGCATTGGTGAATTGAAATCATTGGCTGACTCGCTTCAAAAAGAATTCAATACAAACTCACACTTTTTGCAGTTTGATGTTTCAGATAGGGCGGCATCTAAGGATTCTTTAGAGGATTATTTAGATAAAGCTGGAGCGCCCTATGGCATTGTTTGTAATGCAGGCATTACTGCTGATAATGCATTTCCTGCCATGCTAGGGGAAGAGTGGGATGGAGTAATCGCAACTAATCTAGGATCTTTCTATAACGTTCTACACCCTTTGGTTATGCCTATGGTGGCAACAAGAAAGCCAGGAAGAATCATCACCATGTCTTCGGTTTCTGGAATGATTGGCAATCGTGGACAGGCTAATTACAGCGCTTCAAAGGCTGGGATCATTGGAGCAACTAAATCATTGGCGATTGAGTTAGCAAAACGCAATATCACAGTCAATTGCGTAGCTCCTGGGTTGATTGACACTGACATGATTTCAGCTGAAGTAGCTACAGCAACACTAAATGCTATACCGGCACAAAGAATGGGTAAGCCTGAGGAAGTTGCGGCAACGGTTGCATTTCTTATGAGCGAGGATGCTGCATACATTACTAGACAAGTTATCTCCGTTAACGGAGGGATGATTTAGCAGTTCTTAATACTTTGCAGGTAATTTACTCTTAGTTAAGGCAGTCAAAAGAGAAGAGAAGGGGGTCTAACCCCCTTCTATGATATCTAAGACATTACCTAATCGAGCTTAGTTTCTTGCAAGCCTATAAGTGCCAATTTGGTATTTACTTACTGGCATCTTTCTTGAGATCTTTTTGAACTTGTTGTCCATAAGCAGAGTCGACTGGACCGGAGCATTTAAAATCAAGATCAATAATTGACATATTTGGCGAGGAAGGGTCAACTTTCTGATCTTCTTTTACAACTACTATGCCTTGATTACTTTTCTCCACACAGAATTTTTGGGCATGTTGATAAGCTCTTAGCTTAACTTTCCCTGCATCACCTCGATATACATTAATTGAATATAAACCATCTCCCTTGGACATTACACCCGCGGTGGCAGCGCAAGCTACTACAGCAAAGACAGCACAAAGAATTAATACTTTTTTAGATAGATTCATTTATTACCCCTTTAAAGTCAAGTTAATCAATAATTTTTTCTTATCGTAACTTTAAGATTATTGTATGTTAGATTCCTCTTAATTTTTATATATAACTTTAGGTGGCTACAGTAACTATGATTCTTTTGACGGGTGCCACCGGCTACATAGGCTCAAATCTCTGGATAAAGCTTTTAAAGGGCTCTACGCCTGTTATTGGTATAGATAATCTATCCAATTCTAGAGTCGACTGTTTGGAGGCAATCTCAAGTATTTCTTCAAAATGCCCAACTTTTTATGAGGGCGATGTTCGAGATTCAAAATTCCTGTCCAAAATTTTCTCAAAATTTCCTATAACCCATGTAATTCATCTGGCGGCTTTAAAAGATATTCAAACTTCAATGATTCAAAGAGGGGAATATTTTGACGTTAACGTCCGTGGACTAAAAAACTTACTTAGCGTAATGAGAAATCATGGATGTAGAAAAATAATTTTCAGTTCGTCGGCAGCTGTATATGGTCAAAATTTAATATCTCCTATTATGGAAGCCTCTAATTTAACCCCGTCTAACTATTATGGAGAAACAAAACTGCTAGGGGAGGAGTTGCTTGCGCAAGAGTTTTATAATCCTTTTGCCATCAGCTCCATAAGTTTGAGATATTTCAACGTAGCGGGAAATCATTCCTCTGGGTTACTTTTTGATAGTGCAGTGCAATCCTCGCATTCACTCTTCTCTGAAATAGCGAAAGTCCTGGGTGGTTCCAAAGCAGCATTATCAATTTATGGGGGTGACTGGGAAACAGCCGATGGATCATGTATTCGAGATTATTTACATGTATCTGATTTAGCCTCTGGTCATATAAATTCTCTCAAGTTATTGGATGAATCTGATGGTGCATTTGTAGTAAATCTTGGGCTTGGTAAAGGTCAAAGTGTTTACGATGTTATTTCTGTCTTTGAAAATATTGTGGGAAGAGTTATTCCGAAGGAAGTGACCGCAAGGAGGGCTGGCGATGTCGGTATCAGCTATGCCGATATTCATAGAGCCTCCAATCTAATAAGTTGGTCTCCAACTAAGAGTCTCGAGAATATGTGTATTGATAACCTAAAATCCTCGCGCATCAATGGCATCTAAATTATGTAATTGCTCATAACTTAATTTTTTGATTACATTTATTTATCGGGATTTTATTCTCTATCAATAATGCTTACATCCCGGGTCCGCGTAATAATTTTTCTATTTCAGGATCGGCTTTAGGCTTCATTGGAAATCGCCCTTTTGGCGTAAGTCCCATCTCATTCATTAGTAAAACAGCCTTTGTTATTGCCTTATCCCTTATTTCTACATGATGATTTTTTCCAGTTACCCCATTGTTATGAATTACGACTAGACCATTTTTAGCAATATCATTGCAGCAAATTACAATCGTTTCCAATATTTCCGCCAATATTCCTAGAGCATGCTGATCCTGGTCAGTATTGTTTCCGTAAGCTTCCCAGAGAAATGTTGATGCACTATTTATAAAGCTGTATTTATCCCAAGAATTGGGGTCAACTATCCATTTTGCAAGTGGTATTGGTTGGTATGGCATAGGTGGGTCCTCCCAGATGGGGTTAATTTTTTGGCTATTGTTGTAATGCATTGAATACCTCTGTTTCAAGAACATCGCGTGAAGGAAATTCCTAATCAAAGTGCTTTATTGATTGGGTCGATCGATTTAAGTTTCTTTTTAATGACCACTAGATGCTTTCAAATAAGATGCGCTGCATTCAGGTGAAGCATCGTAATCACTCACCCATGCATCTTGCTCTTCCTTTGTGATACCTTCCCCTAAAGACTTCTTTGCATCTTTATTCGATTCATCTCGACTTATCTCTTCTCTACTCAAAGCCTTAAGGGAGCCTTCAAGGGTGCCTTTGAATGATTTATGTCTAGCTTGGGTTGTTTTGCCGCCAATTCGACCACCATTAGCAATCTTTTCATTTCTTTGAAGCAACATTGTTTTGTATGAGTCGAGTTCTGGGCAGGTTAGAGAGCAGTTTTTTTCTTTAAAAAAGCCAAGCACCCGGATAGTGAGATTTTTCTCAATTTCGCTTAATGGTATTCCAAGATATGCAGCTAACTCAATTGATGCAAAAGGTACCTGTTGGTTTACCCAGCACTCTCTCCTAAGAATATCGAAGAGTCCTTTTTCGGCAAGCGTCATCATGCGATATTGGGAATTTGCCAACATGTCTGATGCATATTCTTGAAATGCTGGCGGCGGTCTCTTTATGGATGGGCTATTGGCGTCCATTTATTTGCCAATAAAGAAATAGCGTTTTACTGACTCAGTATTGAACTTATCGGAATTGATGTAATAGCCGCGAGTTGGAATAACTTGAATGAGTCCATCATCAATTAGGTTGACTTTGTTTCGTCTCAAGAAATAACCAAGAGAGGAGCAGCTTCGGAAAATCCACCTTAATTCCTCTCCGCGATCAGATTGATACCATTGTCGATAAGGTATTGGCTGCGAACCATTTGACATATAAATCCTTTAAATAGGTTTCAAATTAAGTGTTGCACGAGCAACTTAGAACCTTTTTAATGGAATTCTATGCATGTCAAAAGGGGACTATGATAGCCCCCTATAAATGTCGTTAGTTCAGGCTTTTTAGCATGTCTCGAATACTTTTGGGCTCGATTCTTAGTACTATGTCTCGATCATTTTGAGACAATTTTCTCTTAATATGAGTCTCTACAACTTCAATAAGATGAATCTTTATTTTGTTCATAAAAGCCATACCTCTGCTTTTTGGCTCCTCAATGGGATAAATATGTAAGTTTGCTATTTTCTTGTGAGGCATTCTTTTTGAATCTGCGACGCCATTAAATCGAAGCATGCCTAATCTTATCCATTGTCGACGTGTTAAACCCTCTACTCTGAGTGCCTTTAGGGGTCCCGTTCTTCCAAGCATAGGGACTTCCCGCTCGATTCTATTTAGAATTTCATAAATAAATTGATTGTTGACCCGTTTCAGGTTGAACAGAAGTGCATTTCGATCTTCAATTAATTCTTGCTTGGTCATTTTTTCAGGTGATTTTTCTCCTAGCCCGGTCGTGAAAAAATATTGATCTTTTTTGAGTGATTTATTAAGACGCTCCACAAGATAATCAATATCCTCAGTACTTTTTTCAATTGGGATTAGCTGTCGTGTAATTTGGTTTTTCTTCAAAATGCACTTTCTAAATAATGTTCTCTATCGGTAGTGCTGATGTGGGCGTAGCGGCTCACCATCCTAAGGCTTTTGTGGGTCATCCAGGCAGCTATTACTGGTAACGGTACACCCTTCTTAGCTAAATGAGAGCAGCAGCTGTGCCGTAGGCTATGAAAAGTTAATGAGCGATCAGGGAAGTGTCTATGGATAAGGGTCATATAGGCACTTTTGAAATCATGGGCTTTGTTGCGAAATTTGCCGCAAAAGACCAAATCTTCAGGCTTTGATAGGTTTGAGTTGATCCGTTTCAACTCATCCATGCAGACTTCATTTAAAGGGGCTGTATGGGGTTCACCGTTCTTCGTAATGGGGAATGTAATAGTTCGTAGCTCCCAGTTGATATGCTTCCAGCGCATCGCTTTAAGTGCGCCTGTTCGTACCCCAGTGACAAATGCTAGCCTGATGAGGCAGGGAAGCTTTTTCCACCTAGCAGCTCTTGCAGCAACGATCAGGACTTCAATCTCAGCTTCGGTCATAAACTCCAGTCTACCCTGAGGCTCTTTGAATTTTTCTACCCCGCTAATAGGGCTTATGAAGCCTCTAATGAGTCGCATTTTCTTGATGAATCGAAATACAGAGCCAAGGCTTGCAATATATCGGTTTAGGGTTGATTCGGATTTGGGTCGAGCCAGATCACGGCTTCGAACCTCATAAATATCCTTGCCTAACTCATCTAGACCAATTTTCTTGCGAATACTGGTTTGAGCAGGGCGCTGCATGAGGATGCTAATAGCATCATCAATATCTAATGCAGAGATGTCTTTAACTTCTTGATTTCCAAGCTGCTCAACCCAGAAAGCCAGGCGCGTAGCCGTGGATGGATCTTTTCCAGCGTAATTCTTCTGATACGCGGTAACTGCGTCTCTTAGCAACATGATGCCCTTCCTATTAAGTGTTCAAAACGCCACGGACTTCCCGGGGCTGCTTTTGCTCGTACAACACTTAACTTAAAAGGCTTGGCTCCTCGACCTGGGCTCGAACCAGGGACCTACGGATTAACAGTCCGGCGCTCTACCAACTGAGCTATCGAGGAATAAGCCGATATTATAGCAAGATGAAATCATCTCTTCCTACTTCCATACA
>Ga0194038_1000419_pt1 | contig 18673 bp, 17 predicted proteins | sample JunL226m_MetaG_FD_148630 | JGI IMG/M metagenome (GOLD analysis project Ga0194038, IMG submission 148630) | Anoxic zone freshwater microbial communities from boreal shield lake in IISD Experimental Lakes Area, Ontario, Canada - Jun2016-L227-6m | ecosystem: Environmental > Aquatic > Freshwater >... | reverse complement strand
GCGAGCTCCGGCTGAACTGACGGCGTCGACGATGGCCATCCGTAGAACCCGACCCGCCCAGCCGCTGGCGCCCCACGGGCTGCCCGGCCACCTCGTCGGCTTCGTCGAAGCTCTCCGCACTCAGGGCATCTCGGTGGGACCATCGGAAACCGTCGATGCCGGTCGGGTGATGAGTGTGCTCGGGCTCGGTGATCGGGAGGAACTGCGCGAAGGGCTGGCGTGTGCGGTACTGCGTCGGGCCGACCACCGGCAGACCTACGACGCACTGTTCGATCTATGGTGGCCGGCTGCGCTGGGCGGACGCACGGTCCTGGTGGATGAGGACTCCGATAGCGCGTCAAGCCCCCCGCCGTTATCGCCGGACGATGTCGAAGCGATGCGGTCGATGCTGCTGGATCTGCTCGCTGACAATCCCGATATCGGCGATCTCGACGAGCGACTGGTGGCAATGATCGCGGCGATCGTCGAGGCGCACGGACGTTACACCTCCAGTCGCGGTCCGTCGTATTCGTCCTATCAGGCCCTCAAGGCAATGGGACTCGACCAGCTCGAGGGTCGGCTACTGGCCGGGCTGCTGGCACCGCACGGTGACGACCCGTCACCCACTCAACAACAGATCGCCAAGGCTCTTGCCGCACAGAAGATCGCGCAATTGCGCCGGATGGTCGAGGGCGAGACCAAGCGCCGGACCGCTGAACAGCTGGGCCGTGATCACGTTCAGACATACGGCATCCCACAGCTGGCCGAGAACGTTGAGTTTTTGCGTGCCTCCGGCGACCAGTTACGTCAGATGCGACGGGTGGTGGCGCCGTTGGCCCGGATGCTGGCCACCCGGCTGGCAGCGCGGCGACGCCGGTCCCGGGCCGGTGCGATCGACCTGCGCAAGACACTGCGCAAGTCGATGTCGACCGGCGGTGTGCCGATTGATCTGGTGCTACGCAAGCCGCGCCCGGCTCGCCCGGAACTTGTCGTCCTGTGCGATGTGTCGGGATCGGTGGCCGGCTTCAGTCATTTCACCCTGCTGCTCGTCGACGCGCTGCGCCAGCAGTTTTCGCGTGTTCGAGTGTTTGCTTTCATCGACACCACCGATGAGGTGACGCACCTGTTCGGGCCGGATGCGGACCTGGCCGTCGCCATCCAGCGCATCACCCGGGAAGCCGGCGTGTACACCCGTGATGGACATTCCGACTACGGCAACGCGTTCGTCTCCTTCACCGAGAACTTCCATAACGTGCTGTCACCGCGAAGCTCTCTGCTCATCCTCGGCGACGGCCGCACCAACTACCGCAGCCCGGCTGTCGACGTGCTGGCACACATGGTCACCGCCAGCCGTCACGCGCACTGGCTCAACCCCGAACCCAGGCACCTGTGGGGCAGCGGCGATTCGGCAGTCCCGCGCTATGAAGATGTCATCACCATGCACGAGTGTCGCTCCGCCAAGCAGCTTGCTGGGGTGATCGACCAGCTTCTGCCAGTCTGACCGGGAGCGCTTAGCGCAGCGAGATGGTGACCTCGCCACCGGTGGGATCGGCACCGGATACCAGAGTCCACGGCGCGCGGTAAATGCGCCCGGGTGCGGCCGGCCAGAGGGTGCGCACCGAGCCGATGACGCGGTTGTCCTGGACCGCAAGGAGTTTCGGCATCCGCACGTACTCATCGACCCAGAACCGCAGATCTTCCCGCGGGTGATCGTCGGCGGATATCAGTTGCGGGGTCACCCAGCGCAGTGGAGCATCGGCCCGCAGCCTGACGCCCGCGGCGTTGTGTCGGCGATCCTGCAGCCATGACTGAACGGCCGCACCCACGCGCCGGCCGTCCAGGGCCGCGCCGGCGGCGGTATCCACCGGATGCAACAGATTACCCACCGCGAACACGCCCGGCCGGCTGGTGCGCAGGCCGGCATCGACGACTGGGCCCCGGGTTGCCGGATCCATCTCCAGCTCACCGGAGCGGGCGAGTTCGTGATCGGGAATCCAATCGCCGGTGAAGACGACGGTGTCGCAGTCGATCGTGGTCCGTCGGCCGGTGTCGAGATGCTCAACCACCGCCGCCTGTACCCGATCCCCGCCGGTGATGCTCACCAGCCGGGTACGGCCCAGCACCGGGCCGCGAATCAGAAGTTTCCCGGGAATCCGGAATGCGGCATAGGCCTCGGAGTGGGAATAAACGGTGGTCATCGCCACGGTCGCGCAACCGGCCTCACGCAATGTCAGCACCGCCGACCAGCTGACGAGTTCAGCGCCGACAATCAACGCCCGGGTACCGACCGGACGGTGGTGGCGATGCACCATCTGCTGGAGCGCTCCGGTGGTGTAGACCCCGTCCGGTCGGTCACCGGGGATCAGCCGGGCCGCGCGGGGCCGCTCCCGTGCGCCGGTGGCCAGAACAACGGCATCGGCCTCCACGATCTGGCGGCCGGCCGGTGAGGTGACCGCCAGGCGGTGCGGGCCGACCCACCCGGTGACCATGGCCTCGGTGGTCAGCACCGCACCCGCGTCTCGGGCCCGTTCAGACAATCGCCGTGCGTACGCCGGCCCGGACATGAAACGTCGCAGATCGCGGATGCCGTAGCCGAGATGGTCGCTATAGCAGGGAATCCCACCGGTTTGCTTTTCTCGTTCGATGACCAGTACCTCGCCATCCACCGCGGGCGCGAGAGTCGCCGCCGCCGTGAGCCCGGCCGGACCGCCTCCGACGATCGCGACGGCCACCTGACGAACGCCCGTCACGCGCGGGACTCGAGCTCGCACGCAATTGCGGCGCTGCAGTAGAACCCCTGGCAGCGACCGTTGAGCGCCCTGGTGCGTCGGCGCAATCCGTCGAAATCAACTGGGGGAATAGGGGTTTGGAAACTATCGCGGATTTCACCGGCGGTGACCCGCTCGCAGAAGCAGACGATGCGGCCGTATTCGGGGTCCGCGGCGATACGCGAGGTGTCCTGATAGGGCCGCATCCCGGTCTCACCGAGGTTGGGCATCAGCGGTGGCGGCGGAAGATCCGAGCGGGGTGTGGTGTCGAGGCCCGCTTCGGTGAGCAGGTCCGCGACGTGCTCGCCGATCGCCATCCCAGCCGTCAACCCGGTCGAACGGATTCCTCCAACGAGAACATAGCGCTGGTCGGCGTCCAGCTCGATCAGGTAATCACTGTGGTCGATAGCGGCGCGCAGCCCGGCATAGCTCGCAGTGATCTCATCGTCGAACAGTGTCGGCATCAGTGCCCGGCCCTTGGCAAGTAGGAAGTCGAATCCGGCTTCCGAGGTGCCGGTGGCGGTGCGGTCACTCAACTCCTCTGATGTCGGACCGACCATGACGTTGCCGTAGATGGTGGGACTGATCAGGACGCCCTTGCCGACGGCGGACGGAACGGCCAGCACGATGCAGGGCACCAGTGGGCGGCTCAGCTTGTCGAACACCAGAAGCTCGCCGCGGCGCGGGGTGACCGTGAAGCGCCGGTACCCGAATGCGGTATCGAGGTGATCGGCTCCGAGTCCCGCTGCGTTGATGATCCAGCGGCCGCTCACCTCACCGCGCGTGGTGGACAGCGTCGTGTGATCGGTACCGACGGCCACGTCGAGCACTCGGGTGGACCGGTGGAGCTGAGCACCTCGTCCGACGGCGTCGATGGCAAGTGCCAGATTGGTGGTCCAGGTGCAGATGATCGACTCGCCCGCGACGGTCAGCCCGGCAAGGGCGCCGGGCCCGAGGTGGGGAACCCGTCGGTAAACCTCGTCCGCTCCGACGATCTCGCAGGCGCGGTAGGAGTTACGTTCGGCCTTATCTTGCAGCGTGGGCAGGATGTCGCGTTCGTCGTCAGTCCACGCGACCAGTAACGCACCGGTACGTTCCACCGGAATTCCGGTCTGCTGCGCGTACTCGCCCAGCAGGTGATAGCCGCGGGCAACCAGCCGGGACTCGAGGGTTCCCGGTGTGGCGTCAAAGCCGGTGTGTAACAGGGCTGTATTGGCCTTGCTGGTTCCATCGCCGATATCGTCGCGTGCCTCGAGCAGCAGCACCGACAGGTCAGCGCCAGCCAGGTGGCGAGCGATCGCAGACCCTACGATTCCGCCACCGATGACGATGACGTCGTGAGCAGTCATGGCGGTGTGGTCTCCCGGTCCGAGAGCGCCGCGTGCGCGGCACGTTTCCATCGTGTGATGAACTCTGCTGCCTGATCGGCCGACCACCGCGGCTGGTAGGTGTGCTGCGGCACCCATTCGCCGACCGCCTGCGCGGGATCGATCGTCGGATCGAGGGCCAGCCGGGCGCACGCCGCCGCACCGAGGGCGGTGGCATGTGGTGACGGGTAGGTATCGATGGGCAGCTGAGCCAGATCAGCCTGGGCCTGCATGAGAACGCGAGAGCGGGTCAGCCCGCCGTCCACCCTCAGCCGCGTCAGCGGTTGCCCGAGATCGACGGCGATCAACTCGGTGAGTCCGGCCACCTGCGCGGCGATGCCCTCCAGTAGGGCGCGCACCACCTGCCCCCGGCCGGTGGACAGCGTCATGCCGGTGAAGGTGGCGGTGGCGCCGGAATCCCACCACGGGGCGGCGAGTCCGGCCAGCGCGGGAACGCACAGCGCGCCGTCACTGGAGACGGCCGCTGTGGCATCGAGGTGTTCCGCCGATTCCACCAGGCCCAGTTCGGTGGCCCAGCGCACGGCGGCAGCGGCGGTATAGACCTGGCCGTCGACACAGTACGACGTGAGGCCTCGCAGGCGCCAGGCCACCGAGGTGGTCAGCCCCGAGCTCGAACGCACCGGATTGTCACCGAGTTGCGCCAGCAGGAATGCACCCGTGCCGTACGTGCACTTTGCCGAGCCGGGCTCTAGGCAACTCTCGGCCAGCAGCGCGGCCTGCTGATCGACGATCAACCCGGCCACCGGCAGCCGGGGTCCGAAAACATCTGTGCTGCCGATGATCTCGTCGCAGCCGACGATCTCGGGCAGCGTCTGATCGGCGAGGCCGAACAGGTTGAGCAGTTCGTCATTCCATCGTGAGGTATCCAGATCGGTGAGCAGTGATCGGCTGGCGGTGGCCGCATCGGTGACGAACGCACCGCATAGCCGGTTCACCAGCCAGACGTCGGTGGTGGTGACCACGCCGGCATTGGTCAGGTTGCGTCGTATCCATGCCATCTTCGGTGCGGAGAAATACGGGTCGAGAACCAGTCCGGTGCGCGCTCGGATGCCCTCGGCGGCGCTCGACAGTTCCGCGCAGATCGATTCCGCGCGTCGGTCCTGCCAGACGATCGCCGGCGATAGCGGCTCCCCGCTGGCACGGTCCCAGGCCAACACCGTTTCGCCCTGATTGGCCAACGCAACCCCGTGGACTCCCGACCCGGCTTCGGTCAGCGCACGACGGCCCGCGGTGATGACGGAATCGAGCAGGGCGCGGGGGTCCTGCTCGACGCCTCCGCCGGGCAGATAAGCCGGCCGCAATGCGACCTCGGCAATCGAACACACCCGTCCGCCGTCGTCGACCACGGCCGCCTTCGTCGCCGAAGTGCCTTGGTCGATGGCCAGGATGCGCGTCATCGGTGGTCTTGCTCGAACACCTGCCACACGATAGCCACCCGCACTATCGGTGTCTCCCGACTGCCGAGGCCGAACGTGGGCTCCCGTAAGCTGGTTCTTTGTGCAATCCCGGCGCAGGCTTGGCGTAATGGGCGGGACGTTCGATCCCATCCACAACGGCCACCTGGTCGCCGCCAGCGAGGTCGCGGATCTGTTCGGTCTCGATGAGGTGGTGTTCGTGCCGACCGGCCGGCCCTGGCAGAAGGCCCGCCGCCATGTCACAGCCGCCGAGGACCGCTATCTCATGACGGTCATCGCGACCGCGTCCAATCCGCGATTCTCAGTCAGCCGCGTCGATATCGACCGCGCCGGGCCCACCTATACCAATGACACGCTCGAGGATCTGCGCGCACTGAACCCCGACAGCGAGCTCTACTTCATCACCGGCGCCGATGCGCTGGCCTCGATCCTGTCCTGGCAGAACTGGGAGGAGCTGTTCGGGCTGGCGAAGTTCATCGGCGTGAGTCGCCCCGGCTACGAGCTCAACGGCCAGCACATCGCGGCCGCAATTGATCAATTGCCCGCCGACGCCCTCACCCTCGTCGAGGTGCCTGCGCTGGCAATCTCGTCCAGCGAGTGCCGGTTACGTGCGGCCAATGGGCGACCGATCTGGTACCTGGTGCCCGACGGCGTCGTGCAGTACGTCAACAAACGGGGTCTCTACCGGGTGAATCAATGACCGCCTCGGCCGAAGCGATCCTGATGGCCACCGTGGCGGCACAGGCCGCCGCCGACAAACTTGCCCAAGACATCATCGTTATCGACGTATCAGGACAGCTGGTGATCACCGACTGTTTCGTGATCGCGTCGGCCACCAACGAGCGGCAGGCCAATGCGATCGTCGACGAGGTCGAGGAGCAGATGCGATTGGCCGGTTACAAACCGGCCCGCCGTGAGGGGGCCCGGGAAGGCCGCTGGGTGCTGCTTGATTTCATCGATATCGTCGTGCACATCCAGCACGTCGACGAACGCAACTTCTACGCGCTGGACCGGCTCTGGCGGGACTGCCCCGTGGTGGAGGTCGATCTCAACGAGGCGCCAGCAGAGAGCGGGCCGACGTGAGGGTGCGGCGGTTGGTGATGCTGCGCCATGGACAGACCGAGTTCAACGCCGGTAGCAGGATGCAGGGCCAGCTGGACACCGATCTGACCGACCTCGGCAGGGCCCAGGCTCTGGCCGCCGCGGAGGTGCTTGCCACACGGCAGCCGCTGCTCATTGTCTCCTCCGATCTGCGTCGCGCAGCCGACACCGCCGCGACCCTCGGCCAGTGCTGTGAACTGCCGGTCCGCACCGACTCCCGGCTGCGGGAGACTCACCTCGGAGACTGGCAGGGCCTGACCCATGAACAGGTCGACGCCGGCTCACCCGGGGCGCGGTACGCCTGGCGCGAGGACGCGACGTGGGCGCCGCATGGCGGGGAGAGCCGCATCGACGTCGCCGACCGCAGCGTGCCCCTGGTCGAGGAGTTGGTGGCTGACGAACCTGACTGGGGTCGCGACGACGCGGACCGGCCGGTGGTGTTGGTGGCGCACGGTGGCTTGATCGCCGCGCTGACCGCCGCACTGCTTGAGCTACCGGTCGAGAACTGGCCGGCATTCGGCGGGATGGGCAACGCAAGTTGGGCGCAGTTGTCCGCACACGCTGGCGCCGATGCCGCATTCGCCGACCTTCGGTGGCGCCTGGACGTGTGGAACGCCTCCGCTCAGGTAGCCAACGATGTCCTCTGAGGTTGTCCCGACTCGCAAGGCCCTGCTGGTATTCGCCGATTCGCTGTCCTACTACGGACCGCAGGGCGGTCTGCCCGCCGACGATCCACGGATCTGGCCCAATATTGTTGCCTCCCAACTTGGTTGGGATTTGGAGCTCATCGGCCGAATCGGCTGGACCTGCCGCGACGTGTGGTGGGCGGCGATCCAGGATCCCCGTTCCTGGGCGGCGCTGCCGAGGGCGGGCGCGGTGATCTTCGCCACCAGTGGCATGGATTCGCTGCCCTCGCCGCTGCCGACAGCGCTGCGTGAGGCGATCCGCTATGTGCGCCCGCCGTGGTTGCGGCGGTGGGTGCGGGACTCCTACGGCTGGTTGCAACCGCGGTTGTCACCGGTGTCACGGTCAGCGCTTCCCCCGCGCTTGAGTGTCGAATACCTCGAAATGACCCGTGGCGCAATCGACTTCAATCGTCCCGGTATCCCGATCGTGGCGTCCCTACCGTCGGTCCACATCGCCGAGACCTACGGATATTCCCACCGCGGCCGGTCGGGAACTGTGGGGGCGATCACGGCGTGGGCAGACGGTCACCGCATACCGCTGGTCGACCTCAAAGAAGCCGTTGAACCGCACGTCCTGGGTGGCCGCGGCAATCCGGATGGAATTCACTGGAACTTCGAGGCGCATGAGGCGGTCGCCGAGTTGATGCTCAAGGCCCTCGCCGAAGCCGGTGTGAAACACGACGAAGGCGGGGAGTAGCGGGTGCCGGTGATCGTGGTGACCGACTCCTCGGCGCGGCTGCCTGACGCCATGATCGCCGAGTGGGGAATCCGGGTCGTACCCCTGCACATCCTGGTCGACGGCAACGATCTGCGCGACGGCGTCGACCAGACGCCGGCTGATCTTTATCAGCGACAGGTCACCACCGCCGGCGCCAGCCCGACCGAGTTGTCCGCGGTGTACCGCGAAGCGCTGTCGGACTCCCGTGGTGACGGTGTGGTGGCCGTGCATATCTCCAATGAGCTGTCGAGCACACTTGGAGCCGCGCAGCATGCGGCGCGGGAGTTCGACGGCGCGGTGCGGGTGGTCGACTCCAAGTCGGCGGCAATGGGCACCGGCTTCGTCGCTCTCGCCGCCGCACGAGCCGCTCGAGACGGCGGGGATCTCAGTACCGTTGCGGCGCAAGCGGAAGCGACGGTGCCACGGGTGCATGCATTCCTGGTGGTGCAGCGCTTGGAGAATCTGCGCCGCAGTGGCCGTATCGGCGCTGCCGCGTCCTGGCTGGGAACCGCGCTGGCTCTCAAACCGCTGCTGCGGATCGATGACGGCAAGCTGGTGCTCGCGCAGCGGGTGCGCACCACCTCGAAGGCGACGGTGGCGATGGTCGAACACGTCCTCGCCGCCGTGGGGGAGCAGCGCGCCGCATTGGCGGTGCATCACGTCGACAATCCCGCCGGCGCCGCCGAGGTGGCCGCAACTCTGGCCGCCGCGCTGCCGGGGTGCGGCCCGGCGGTCGTCACCGACCTCGGTCCGGTGCTCGGGGTGCACCTGGGTCCGGGCGCGGTCGGGGTGGTGCTGGCTACCGAGCCCGCCGATGATTCGGTCGTCAGCGAGCCGCGAAGCGTCCGGTGACCGGTGGCAGGTCTTTCAGGGTCACAATGCCCGGCGGGGCCGCCACCACCATCGGCACCGCGTTGGTCACCGGCATGGCCGTGTAGATCATGCCCAGTCCCATGAAACCGGGTTCGGTCCACTCCCTGGGTGGCAGGCAGTGCAGCACGGTGCGCATGTTCGGCACCCCGAACACCTGGATGACGTGGCCGTGCTCCAGCGGTTTGGGCGGCACCACGTGATCACCCATGATCCAGTTGAACCCGACGCTGACGACATTGCGCTCGCCCACCCAGCCGCGGTGGTAGCCCATCACCCCGCCGATGGTGCCCTTGGGGATCGTCATGAACCCCAGATCGGTGTCGCCGGTAGCCGGGGTGAACGTGACGTCGAAGGTCATCCGGTCGAGGTCGGCGCCGATCGCGTCGGCCATCATCGCCGCCGATTCGGCGAACACCTCGCTCTCCCGGCGCACGCTCTCGGCTAGGCCGGGGGTATCGGGATCGCAGGAGAAGCCCATCGCGGTCTGAGTTCCGGCCGACTCGTAGGTGGAGCAGTCCACCGACTCGGTGATCCGGATCTCGTCGACCCGTTCGCAGGAACCGGAGAGAACCATGGCGACCATGTTGGTCATACCCGGGTGTGCACCGTTGCCGAAGATCGTGGAACTGCCTCGCTGGCAAGCTTTTCGGATCCGGTCGAGGTCTGCGGGTGTCTGTTTGCCGCCGGTGATCCAGGCCGCCGATGTGCAGACGTTGACGCCTGATTCGAGAAGCCGTTCGAGTTCGTCGATGCTGGGCCACAGCGGGTTGTAGCAGCAGGCGTCCGGCTTGGTCGCCAGCAGCGCGTCGATGTCATTGGTGGCGGTGATGCCGGTGGGATTGCCCTTTCCCATCGGCCAGCCCGCCAATTCGGCGGCATCCACCCCGACCTTGTCGGCGCCGTGGGCGTAGACACCCACCAATTCCATATCCGGGCGACCGATGATCGCATGCAATGATCGGCGGCCGATATTGCCGGTGGTCCACTGGATCACCCGCAGCGGCCGGTCCGTGGTTGAACTCATGTCATCTCCTGATTGCATCCTGATTGCACAGTCCGGGATCGATCCACAGCCCGGCACCGGCGCGGTGTCGCCGACTGCCGTGGGTCCGTTGACGACTTTACGGTCGCCGGATGGGAACCGAGCAGTCACTGGCCACCCTGCACCGTCGTCTATTCGCGCGACCCGGCCCGATTGACGCCGCCGACGACGCCGCCGAGGCCGACGACACCGAGGACGACGGCGAGGACGGCTTGGCCGACGCGGCACCGTTGGCCCCCAGTTGGGTTCCGGACGACCGACACCGCGGGCGGGCCTGGCTGGCAGCTATCCGCGCCGATCCCGGCCGCACCGGCGGTATTGCGCTCGGGGCCATCGGCGCCCTCGCCGTATTGATCACGGTGTTCACGCTGGTTCGCGACCACCCGGCGCCGGTGTCATCGGCGAAGCTCCCGCCGGTGGACATGGTTTCCTCGACGGGGCCGCGGCCCGGCGCCGCCATGACCTCCCCGCCCCCTGTTGCGCCGGCCTCCCCGCCGGCGCAACAGGGGGATCAATCGGTGGTGGTCAGCGTTGTCGGGCTGGTGGCGCAGCCCGGCCTGGTGACACTGGCACCCAGCGCCCGCATCGCCGACGCGGTAGCGGCGGCGGGTGGCCCACTCAACGGGGCGGATACCGTCGGCCTGAACATGGCCCGCCGCGTCGTCGACGGAGAGCAGATCGTGGTCGGCATCGCCACCCCGGCGGGGCATCCGGCGGTGCTGGGCAGCTCGGTAGGCGGCGGGTCGCCGCTGGGCACAGGCACCGGTCCCAAACCTTCCGGCCCGGTCGATCTGAACACCGCCACCGCTGAGCAGTTGGACACCCTGCCCGGCGTCGGGCCGGTGACCGCTGCGGCGATCGTGGCCTGGCGGCAGGCCAACGGCACGTTCACCACCGTCGATCAGCTCGGCGAGGTCGACGGCATCGGCCCGGCCCGGCTGGAGAAGCTGCGGCCGCTGGTGCGGGTCTGAGCGGTGCAACCGCAGCCGACGCTGGACGTGCGACTGGTACCGGCCGCACTGACCGCGTGGGCGGTGACCGCCGCCGGGATCACCTGGCAGATCGGCCCGCTGATCGCGGGGATCTGTTGCGCGGCGGCAACCGGGTGGTGGCTGACCTGGCGGACGCTGGGCTCCTCGCGTCCGGTGTTGCACGCGGCCGGGGTGGGTGTGCTCAGCGTTGCACTGGTCGGCGTTGGGTTCGGAGTTGCGATCGCGCTGCGCAGCCATGCAGTGGAGCACCACCCGGTCGGGCAGTTGTTCGGCAGGACAGCCTGGGTGACGGTGACGCCCGAGGAGAGCCCGCGTTCGGTGGGCAGCGGCCGGCTGATGTTTCGGGCCGCACTGGTTCGGATCGCCGACGATGACACCGCCGGCCACGTCGTGGTGTTCGCGCGCGGGGTCGACTTCGCCGGGCTGACCGTCGGCCGGCCGGCCCGGTTTCGCGCCCGGATCACCCGGCCCAGGCGCCGGGATCTGACCGTGGCTGCGCTCACGGCTGTCGGTCGGCCTGCGTTCGGGGAGGCCTCCGCCGTCCAGCGGGCAGCCCAGGGGGTGCGGACCCGGTTTGCCGCCGCCGCTCGCAAGGCACTGCCCGCCGACCAGGCCGCGATGCTGCCCGGTTTGGTGCTGGGAGACACCGCGACCGTGAGTGCCGCGACCACCGCGGAGTTTCGCACCGGAGGGTTGACACATCTGACGGCGGTATCGGGTGCCAATGTCACCATCGTCTGCGGTGCCGTGCTCTTATCGGCCCGGCTGATCGGACCCCGGCCAGCGGTGGCACTGGCGGCACTGGCACTGGTGGTATTCGTCATCGTCGTTCAACCCACCGCCAGCGTGTTGCGTGCTGCGGTGATGGGCGCCGTCGCACTGTTGGCGGTGCTGTCCGCCCGGCGCCGGCAGGGCATCCCGGTGTTGTCGGCCGCAGTGGTCGCGTTGCTGGTGTGTGCGCCGCAACTGGCGGTGGATGTCGGGTTCGTGTTGTCGGTATCGGCGACGGCGGCGCTGATCGTGGTGGCGCCGTTCTGGTCGGCGAGGCTGGTGGCGCGCGGATGTCCCAAGCCACTGGCCGATGCGGTATGTATCGCGCTGGCAGCACATCTCGTGACCGCACCACTGATCGCGGCGATCTCGGGACAGCTGAGCCTGGTGGCTGTCATCACCAATCTCATTGTGGCTCCGGTGATCCCACCGATCACCGTGTTGGGCACCGCCGCCGCGGCGCTCTCCACACTCTGGCCCGCAGCAGCAGATCTGTTGATCCGGTTCACCGGACCTGAGGTGTGGTGGCTCCTGCGCTGCGCGCACGCCGCCGCGGCGCTGCCCGGTGCGGCGGTCGCGGTGCCGTCCGGCTGGCCGGGTATCGCCGCCGTGGGCAGCGCCGTGGTGGGGGCCGTCGTGCTGTGGCGGTGGCGCTGGTTCCGGCTGGGCATGGCCACCGGGCTGCTCTGTGCTCTTGCGTGGTCGGTGTCGGGTGTCGTCGGCGGCCCGTGACACCATCGACGGGTGAGCGCGCCAGTGGAGCCCCTGCACCTGATACTCGGCGGCGAAGAACTCCTCGTCGAGCGGGCGGTAACAACGATCCTGCGGGCAGCCCGGGCATCCGCCGGAACCGCCGACGTACTGCTCAACCGCCTGCGGGCCGGCGATGTGTCCACCAACGAGCTTGCCGAACTACTGAGCCCATCGCTGTTCGCCGACGAACGGGTGGTCGTGTTGGAAGCCGCGGACGAGGCCGGGAAGGACGCTGCCACTCTGATCGCCTCGGCGGCGGCTGACCTGCCGCCCGGCACCGTGATGGTGGTGGTGCACTCCGGCGGCGGCCGGGCCAAGGCCCTGGCAGGGCAGTTGCGTGAGTTGGGCGCCCAGACCCATGACTGCGCCAAGATCGCCAAGACCGGCGCGCGTGCCGCATTCGTCCGTGCTGAATTCCGCGCGCTGAAGATCAAGGCCGACGATGACACCGTCGACGCGCTGCTTGACGCCATCGGTTCTGATATCCGCGAACTGGCATCGGCTTGTTCGCAATTGGTCGCCGACACTGCCGGGCAGGTCGACGCCAACGCCGTACGTCGCTATCACAGCGGTAAGGAGGTCACCGGCTTCGAGATCGCCGACAAGGCTGTTACGGGTGATATCGCCGGAGCGGCAGAAGCGTTGCGCTGGGCGATGTCACGCGGGGTGGCTCATGTGCTGCTCTCCGACGCGCTAGCCGAGGCTGTCCACGCCATCGCGCGGGTGCGGCCATTGTCCGGTGACTCGCATCGGCTGGCCGGCGAGCTCGGTATGCCGCCGTGGAAAATCGAGAAGGCGCAGAAGCAGTCGCGGCGGTGGACTCAAGAAACGGTCGCAACGGCCATCCGATTGGTGGCCGATCTCAACGCCGATGTCAAAGGGGCGGCAGCCGATCCCGACTATGTCCTGGAAGCCACGGTGCGCAAGGTCGCGCAACTGGCTGCCGACGGACCCAAACCTGGATCGCGGCGGTGATCAGATCTTGCGCAGGGCGTGCGCCAGCGCCGACTTCTTGTTGGCGGCCTGGTTGGTGTGGATGACGCCCTTACTGGCGGCCTTGTCCAACTTACGACTGGTGGAGGCCAGTAACTCGCTGGCCTTCTCCCTGTCACCCTCGGCGGCGGCGGAGCGGAAGGCGCGGATGGCCGTGTGAAGTGACGACTTCACGGACTTGTTACGCAGCCTGCGGCGCTCGTTGGTGATGTTGCGCTTCTGCTGCGATTTGATATTGGCCACGCGTTAATTCCCTCACACAGTTCAAAGGCGGTTTGGTCGGTACTTCTAGGTCTGCACAGCGCCGGGACAGGTGCCCTCGCGGCGCGTCCTGAGAATACCAGCACCGGGCGGATAGTCCCAAAGTGGAGCCCGTCAGCCTGCGGAGACGGCGGTTCTCATGCAGCATGTGACGCGTGACTCCTCCCAGCGCGCGGTCCGGTACTGATGAAGCCGCCCTGCCGTCGGCGCTGCCCATCGACGATCACATCTTCGGCGGCTACCGCGACCTGGGCAGCTATGGGGCCGCGTTCGACGAGATGTTCGACCGCCGCGGCACCGTCCGGGCGCCCTACAGGGGCATCTACGCCGAACTGGCCCCGACCGGCACCGACGAACTGGGGGCGCGGGCCGATGCGCTCGGACGGGCCTTCGTCGATCAGGGCGTCACGTTCTCGCTGTCCGGGCAGGAGCGGCCGTTTCCTCTCGATCTGGTTCCCCGGGTCATCTCGGCGGCCGAATGGGCGCGACTGGAGACCGGCATCACCCAGCGGGTGATCGCACTGGAGCGCTTCCTCGACGACATCTACGGCGACCAGGAGATCCTGCGCGACGGGGTCATTCCCCGCCGGCTGGTCACCTCCTGCGAGCACTTCCACCGGGAGGCCGCCGGGATCAGTCCGCCCAACGGCGTCCGCATTCATGTCGCCGGTATCGACCTCGTCCGGGATGCCCAGGGCACCTTCCGGGTGCTGGAGGACAACCTGCGATCACCGTCGGGTGTCTCCTACGTCATGGAGAACCGTCGGGTCATGACCCGGGTCTTCCCAAACCTGTTCAGCACCCACCGGGTTCGGTCGGTCGACGATTACTCATCGCAGCTGCTGCGGGCGTTGCGTAACGCAGCGGCCACCAATGAGTCCGATCCCACTGTCGTGGTGCTCACCCCCGGCCCGTTCAACTCCGCCTATTTCGAGCACTCCCTGCTGGCCCGGCAGATGGGTGTCGAACTGGTCGAGGGGCCCGACCTGTTCTGCCGCGACAACGCCGTCTACATGCGCACCACCGAGGGTGAGCGGCAGGTCGACGTCATCTACCGCCGAATCGACGACGAATACCTCGACCCGCTGCATTTTCGGCCTGACTCGATCCTCGGCGTCGCGGGCGTGCTCAACGCGGCCCGGGCCGGCAACGTGGTGATCTCCAGCGCGGTCGGCAACGGTGTCGGCGACGACAAGCTCGTCTACACCTACGTTCCCACCATCATCGAGTATTACCTCGGTGAAAAGCCCCTGCTGGCCAATGTCGACACCATGCGCTGCTGGCTAGACGAGGAGCGTGCCGAGGTGCTCGACCGCATCGATGAACTGGTCATCAAACCGGTCGAGGGCTCCGGCGGCTACGGCATCGTCTTCGGGCCCAGCGCCTCAGAGAAAGAGCTCGCGATAATTCGCCGCAAAGTTCAGGCCGATCCGCGCGGCTGGATCGCCCAACCGGTGGTGCAGCTGTCAACAGTGCCCACCAAGGTCGGTGACACGTTGGCGCCGCGGCATGTCGACCTTCGCCCGTTCGCGGTCAACGACGGCGACAAGGTGTGGGTGCTGCCCGGGGGACTGACCCGGGTGGCCCTGACCAAGGGATCGCTGGTGGTCAACTCCAGTCAGGGTGGCGGATCCAAGGACACCTGGGTGCTGGCGTCGCGGACCTCGCCGGAGTCCCGTGAGCTTGCCGCAGCGCAGGTCGTGAAGACCCTGCCCCGATCGAGTGCCACCACCGAGATGCATCCGCTCCAGCAGCAGACCATCAGTGACCAGCAACAGCAGCAGCAACAGCAGACGGGAGTCCGGTGATGCTGGCCCGCAATGCTGAAGCGCTGTACTGGATTGGACGCTATGTCGAGCGCGCCGATGACACCGCACGCATCTTGGATGTGACGGTGCATCAACTCCTCGAAGACTCCACCGCCGATCCCGACCGAACCTCGCGGGTCCTGCTGGAAGTACTCGGGATCGAGTCTCCGCAAACTCGGCTCGATATGTGGGCGCTGACCGATCTGGTCGCGTTCAATCGCGGACTCAGCCGCGGTTGTTCGATCGTCGATGCGATCAGCGCCGCGCGCGAAAACGCCCGTTCGGCAAGGGAAGTGATCTCCAGCGACATGTGGGAGTGTCTCAACACCACCTATAACGCACTGGCCGAGCGGGAACGGGCGGCGCGACGCCTGGGACCGCACGAGTTCTTCACCTTCGTCGAGGGCCGCGCCGCGATGTTCGCCGGGCTTGCCGACTCCACGCTGTCCCGCGATGACGGCTACCGGTTCCTGGTGGTGGGGCGGGCGCTGGAAAGGGTGGACATGACGGTCCGGTTGCTGTTGTCCCGAGTGGGTGACAGCGCGTCCTCGCCGACCTGGGTCAGCGTGTTGCGCGCGGCCGGTGCACACGACACCTACCTGCGCACTCACCGCGGTGTACTGGATGCCAACCGGGTGATCGAGTTCATGCTGCTGGATCGTCAGTTCCCGCGTTCGGCCTTCTACTCCCTCAAACTTGCCGAGCACAGCCTTGACGAGTTGATGCAGGGCTTCAATGATCGGGCCGGGGCCGGCGCTGAGGCTCGGCGCCTGCTTGGCCAGGCCCGCAGCGAACTCGAGTTTGTGCAGCCCGGAATGTTGCTCGATTCACTGGAAACCCGCCTTGCCGGACTCCAGGAAACCTGCCGCGACGTCGGAGAGGCACTGGCGCTGAGGTACTTCCGCTTCGCACCGTGGGTGGAGTGGTCAGATGCCGGGCGCACCGACGAGTTGGTGTCCGGTGAGGTCGAGGAGGGCGGGATCTGATGTGGCGGATGCGTGTGGTGCATGCGACCGGTTACGCCTACAAGACAACAGTCACCGCTTCCTATAACGAAGCCCGGCTCACACCGCGATCGGATTCCCGGCAGAACGTCATCATCAATCGCGTCGAAACCGCTCCCGCGACCCGGTCGTACCGCTACGTCGACTACTGGGGAACCGCGGTGACCGCATTCGATCTGCACGCCCCGCACACCGAGCTTGAAGTGACATCGTCCTCGGTCGTCGAGACGGAAAGGCCGGAGCCGGCAGCGGCGGCGATCAGCTGGGCCGACCTGGAGTCCGCGGCAGTACTTGATCGCTTCGACGAGGTTCTCAAGCCCACCCGTTACACGCCGGCGAGCAAGCGGATCGACCGCACCGCAAAGCAACTCGCCAAGGGCCTTGATCCCCAGCACGCGGTGCTGGCCGCCGCGCGGTGGGTGCACTCCGAACTACAGTATGTGCGGGGAACCACCGGCGTTCATTCATCGGGACTCGATGCACTCGCCGAGGGTACAGGCGTCTGCCAGGATTTCGCCCACCTCACGCTGATCCTGTTGCGTTCCATGGGAATTCCGGCCCGCTATGTCTCGGGTTATCTGCACCCCAATTCCGACGCGGCGATCGGCGAAGCCGTCGAGGGTGAGAGTCACGCCTGGATTCAAGCCTGGACCGGCAGTTGGTGTCACTACGACCCGACCAACGATGCCGAGATCAACGAGCAGTACATCAGTGTGGGTTTTGGTCGCAGCTACGCCGACGTGACGCCGCTAAAGGGGATATACCTGGGCCAGGGTTCCAGTGACCTCGATGTCATGGTCGAGATGACCAGGCTCGCTTAGGTATTCACCTAACTGAAACACGCAGAAGGTCATTGCCGAGTTCCACTCGACCGTTGAACTCGCCGGCAGCCAGTGCCCGCCATTGCTCTTCCTGGCCGCTCGCCAGTGGTGGCACATAGTGCGTGAGTACCAGGGTGTCCACTCCGGCCCGGGCCGCGGTGGCCGCAGCCTGCTCCACCGATGAGTGGTAATCCAGGATGTCTTTGAGACGCTGCAGGGGTATCTGCTCAACCAGGTCCTTACGAATGACGGTGTGCACGAGAGCGTTTGCGCCACGGGTCAACTCGTCGAGGGTGGCACACGGCACGGTGTCTCCGGCGAGCACCACTGATGTTCCGTCGTAGTCGACGCGGAAGGCGATGGTGGGTTCCACCGGCCGGTGGTCGGTCGGTGCTGCGGTGATCCGAACGCCGGCGCTGTCCCATACCTGACCCTCGGCGTACTCGTGAACCACAACGTCGGGTGGGGCGGTGATGTCGGCATGATGAGCGATCCGGTACGAGATGTCGGGAGCCAGTGCGGCCAATGTCGCCTCCACGACCGCCTTGGTGCCGGGCGGGCCGATGACCGGCAACGGTGCGGGGCCGAGCGAGGTCACCCATCGGGTGGTGATGACATCGGAGAGGTCGGTGATGTGGTCGCTGTGCAGATGGGTGAGCAGCAGTGCGGTCAGGTTCGCCGCTCCCACACCCGCCGCGGCGGCCCGCATCAGCACCCCGCGACCGCAGTCGACGAGAAAGGTCTGTTCCCCGGCGATCACCAGAGTCGACGGTCCGGCCCGGTTGGGGTCGACCATCGGACTTCCGGTACCGGTCAGGATGATTTCGATCATGTGACTGTTACTACTCCGTCAGCTTGGCGAACAGGCCTGCGTGATGTGGGAATACGCCGTAGGCTGTTGTGAGATCCGTCACAACGCGTCGAGGAGGGGTGGTTATGCGCATCGCAGACATTCTGCGCAGCAAGGGCCCGGCGGTGGCAACCGTCACCGAAACGACCACGGTCGCTGCGCTGCTCACCGAACTTGAGGTCCGGAACATCGGAGCCATGGTGGTGATCGGCACCGGCGGGCAGGAGCGCAGCGACTCGGGGAGTATGGGCACCGGCGGGGTCGTCGGCATCGTCTCCGAGCGCGACGTCGTCCGAAAACTTCACGAAGACGGACCGGAACTTCTGGGCCGGTCGGTCGGCGACATCATGAGCGTCGACGTGGTGACGTGCCGCCCCGAAGACCCGATCGATGACCTGGCCGCGCTGATGACCAACAACCGGGTGCGTCATGTTCCGGTGCTGGACAACG